>Ga0310786_10005512_pt1 | contig 17132 bp, 18 predicted proteins | sample AusTroGonzalo_MG_FD_203881 | JGI IMG/M metagenome (GOLD analysis project Ga0310786, IMG submission 203881) | Bovine rumen microbial communities from tropical cattle in Woodstock, Queensland, Australia - Gonzalo_03 (v2) (version 2) | ecosystem: Host-associated > Mammals > Digestive system >... | reverse complement strand
GAAGTATCTTACGAAGATCAAGGTCGAGGTCGATAAGATCAGAAGTCTCGTCGTTTCTATGACCGAGGCATCGTCTCTGTCGCATGTCGAGCCTGATCTCATGGACGAATTCGACATCAAGGAAGCTGTCGAGGAGCTCGTAGAGAGTCTCGAACCCCAGCTTACCGCGAAGAATATCACGGTCGAGACGAGGATCGACGAAGAGGGCGGCACGAAGGTCTACGGAGAGATCCAGATGCTGTGCAGAGTCCTGCTTAACATTGTTACAAATGCAGTAAAATTCACGCCTGAGGGCGGTAAGATCATAATCTCGTCCGAGAGCGACAAGAATACATGCAGATACATCTCGGTAGAGGATTCCGGTCCCGGAGTCGAGCCCGAGAAGCGTTCCAGAGTGTTCGAGAGCTTCTACAAAGCCGATCCTTCACGTAAGCAGGAGGGTTTTGGTCTGGGACTTTATATCTGTAAGCAGATCCTGACCGGTCACGGCCAGACAATAAGGCTCGACGAGAGCCGTGAATTAGGCGGAGCGAAGTTTATCTTCTCGTTCCCGCTCCCGCCCAAGAAAGACTGATCCATGAGACGAAGCGATCGCATCAAGCTTGCTGACCTTACTCTGAAGGCCTTGAGGGAGGCGTTCCCTGATTCTGCATGCTCGCTCGATTCAGACAGTCCCGAGCGCCTCGCGATAAGGGGAATTCTGTCGGCGCAGTGCGCTGATGTTCGTGTGAATATCACGGCCGGAGAATTGTTTGCCAAGTGTCCCACGATGGCTGAGTTAGATGCGCTTCCCGAGGATGAATTGATCGCTATTATCAAGCCGTGCGGACTTTATAAGTCGAAGGCTAAGTCGATAAAGACGTTTGCATACCTGTACTGCACCGAGTGGGGATGCAAAGTGCCTACTGATATCAATGCACTCATGAAGTGCCCCGGCGTCGGCAAGAAGATCGCGAACCTTATCGTAGGCGAGATCTACGGAATTCCCGCGGTCGTCGTCGATACGCACTGCAAGCGCGTTATGTACCGCATCGGCATAACCGACAACACGGATCCTCTTAAGGTCGAGAAGGACATCTGCGAAGTTTTCCCGGAGGATTCCTGGATAGGACTCGGTCACATGGCAGTGGATCTCGGTCGCTCTTACTGCGACTCACGTAACCCTAAGTGCGATGAGTGTCCGTTAACAGATTTTTGCAAGAAGAGAGTGAATAAATGAGCGACGTTAAGGTGACATTAGGAAGCCCGGTATCGGTACTGTACGGCATCGGTCCTGAGGCTGCGAAGAAACTCGCGAAACTCGAGATCACAAGCGTATACGACTTGATCTCGTTCATCCCGCGCCGCTATAACGACTGGTCCGACGTCACGTCCATAGATCAGTGCGAGGAGGGACACGAGATCTCGTTCCTCGGCACAGTCACTACTGCACCTGTTCGCCGAGGTTTTAAGAAGCAGTCACCTGTCGCGTTCTACGTAAGCGACGGTACCGGCAGGATAGAACTCTCATACTTCAACGCGCCTTACATCATCGACAAGTTCATGGTGGGCGACAAGATCTTCGTGCACGGCACAGTATCGTACTACGGTACTCACGCTCAGATCGTTAATCCGTTCTGCGAGAAGGCTGCTTCAACTGATGAACTTCGCCTCGTAAGACCTGTATATCACTTAACAGCAGGCATCACTTCCAACATGATCAATAAGTGGGCGCTGACCGCTCTGAAGCTTGTGAAAGATCAGATCCCTGATGTGATTCCTGCATCGCTTAAGGAGCGTGAGAATCTGTGCTCCGCGTCTGAGGCTTATGAGTATGTACATGCACCTCTTACAGTCGCTCAGGCTGCTGAAGGAAGACGAAGAATAGCATTTGAAGAGTTGATTCTCTTAGGTATCGGAATGAAGCATTTCATGACGACGGGAGGACCTGATGAAGTTGCTCCTATCGTTGTTCCGGCATCCGGCGGATTGTCAGCTGAAGCGGCGGCAAGATGGAAGACTGTCGTAGGTAATCTCGGATTTAAGTTGACCGGCGACCAGCGTAAGGCTCTTACTGATATCCAGCAGGATCTTATGTTAAGTAAGCCGATGAACAGACTCGTTCAGGGAGACGTAGGTTCAGGTAAGACTGCAGTCGCGATTCTGTCGATGGCGATGGCTGCGATAATGGGAAAACAGTCGGTATTGCTTGCGCCTACTTCGGTACTAGCCAAGCAGCATTATGATTCAGCATGCGCATTACTCGAAGGTTCGGGAATCAATGTAGCGCTGCTTCTCGGTAAGACCAAAGCATCGCTTAAGAAAGAGATCAAGACGCAGCTTCGTGAAGGCGAGGCGTCGGTGATCATAGGAACTCATGCGGTGTTAACTGATGATGTTCAGTTTAATGATCTGTCGCTCGTTATCGCGGATGAGCAGCATCGATTCGGTGTTAAGCAAAGAGAGAAATTGCTTATATCCAGAGACGGCGAAGACGGAATTAATGCAGTGCATAATCTCGTCATGACGGCGACACCGATTCCGAGAACTCTCGCGATGGTAATCTATGGTGATATGGCAACTTCCGTTATCCGTGAGAAGCCTGCAGGAAGAAAGCCCATCATGACGCATTTCCTTCCGTATACTGACGGCGATGATATCTATAACGTATTGATCGCGAAGCTTCGTAAGGGTGAGCAGGCGTACATCGTATGTCCGAGAATCGATGATGATTCGGAAGATGTCGCACCTGATGAGTATTACTTCGATGATTTCTTCGGACTTAATGAACCTGCGCCTGAAGCGGTGAGCGTTAAGACGATGAAGAAGAGATTAGATGAACACGGTATCTCCGAGAAGTATGAGACAGCTGTTCTGTACGGCTCCATGAAGGAGACAGCGAAGCTCGAAGTTATGGAGAGATTCTTATCGGGTGAAGTTAAGGTTCTGATATCTACAACTGTTATCGAAGTAGGTGTTAATAATCCTAACGCTACGATGATGATGATCATGAATGCGGAGAGATTCGGATTGTCCACTCTGCACCAGTTAAGAGGACGAATCGGAAGAGGCGATAAGCAGTCTTACTGCGTGCTTTGTTCCGATAATAAGACAGAGCGTGCGCTCGAGAGAATGAAGCTCATGTGCGAGTGCTCTGACGGCTTCGAGCTCGCGGGCAAGGACCTCGAGTTACGAGGCCCGGGTGACTTCTTCGGAACGCGCCAGCACGGTATCCCGACACTTCGTGCCGCGAACCTTTTTACTGACGCGCCGCTTGCCAAGACCGCGTGTGATGAGGTGAATAAGCTTTTCGAGCAGGGCGGAGAAGAAGCGAATAAACTTATGAATAATATCGGCACCATGTTCAGGCTCAGGTTCGCCGATAAGATGGGGACACTGTAATGCCGAGAGTAGTAGCAGGAAAGTTCAGAGGAATCATATTAGACGCGCCCAAGGGCGACAACACGAGGCCTACGGGAGACAAGGTCAAGGAGGCGCTGTTCTCGATAATCCAGACGCGTATCCCGGGGTGCGATTTTATCGATCTGTTCGCAGGCACGGGCGGGATCGGAATAGAAGCGTTAAGCCGCGGTGCATCGTCTGTAATTCTCGTGGAGAAAGCGGGACAGGCGTGCGGGGTAATTAAGTCGAACTTGAACAAACTGAAGCTCACCGAAGAAGATGACATCGTGCTGATGAAGTCGGGGTTCGACACGGCGCTTAACACACTCGCGGATGAGGGGAAGAAATTCGACATCATATTCATGGACCCACCGTACAGGATGGCGGAGAAGGCAGCGGCACTCGCGTGCGACATTATCACGGAGCGAGATCTTCTGAATGAAGGCGGAATTCTCATAGTGGAACATTCGTCGGAATTGCCTTTTGTAACAGATGTAATGAACATGACACCCAATCGTACTTGTAGGTATGGTCTGGCAATGTTAACATTTTTCTCGAAGAAAGCTTAACGTGGAGGATTTGTGTAATTGACTTCGCTGTTGTTTCCCGGAAGTTTTGATCCCTTAACAAGAGGGCATAAAGACATAGCGAGAAGAGCGTCGAAGATCTGCGACAAACTCTACGTTGTTGTCATGAACAACAACAAGAAGAATTACCTGTTCAATCTCGATGAGAGAGTGGATATGGTAAAGGAAGTTCTCAAGGAGTTCGAGAACATCGAAGTGCTCGGCAGCGACGGCCTCCTTGTTGACATCTTCAAAGACTTGGGTTGTAATGCAGTTGTAAGAGGTATTAGATCTGAGTCGGATTTCAGATATGAAGCCGAGATGGCTCTGGCAAACAAGATGCTTTGCCCCAGTTACGATGTAACCTTACTGCCTTGCCGCGACGACCTGTCACTTATCAGTTCGAGCCTGGTCAAGGAAGTCGGTTCATACGGAGGAGATATCTCCGGAATGATCCCGGCGCAGATAGTTGATAGAGTAAACGAGAGATTAAGGAAAGGAAGGACTTAACCTATGGACAACAGTAATTACGGACAGGCTCCGCAGAAGAGGGTTGAGAGATACGACGTTATCAGCAATATCAACGATATGATCGAGACTCTCCGTGCAGCGAGCGGCGTACCGTTCTCTTCTAACTGTGCAGTAGACAGAAATGACATGATCGCTTCTCTCGAGGAGCTTAAGAATCATCTTCCTGCATCGATCGCTCAGAGCAACGACATCGTCGTAAGAGCTCAGGAGATCATCACAACAGCACGTGAGAAGAGCAAGAAGATCATCGACGAGGCTAATCGTCAGTATGCATCCAAGGTTAACGATCACGAGATCACAAAGGGCGCGAGAGACGAGGCTGACAACATCCTCGCAGCAGCTGAGAATCAGGCTGACGAACTTAGAAAGAGCGCTCACATCTATGTTAAGCAGCTCCTCACAGATGCTAATAACTCTCTGTCTGAGAGCATCGCTAAGATCCAGACTAATCTTTCAGAGATAGATACAACACTTGATTCAATGTAAGTAACTTGATGTAAGTTGCAACTTGACTCACAAAACACCGCGTAACACCCGGAACAGTGCCTAGGTTCCGGGTGTTTTATTAACTTTTCATTTTTATTTGTGAAAGCCCCCCGGTGATATAATCAGAGTGTAGGCTGATTATCGGGAGGATTTCTTATGCAGGAGAAGAAGGCGAAGAGACTCTGGCGCCTCGAGGTGGCGGTACTGTGCACTGCCATTTTTGTGTTTATTTTGCTGTGGAGATTCCCCGAGTTCTGGGCAGGCTTTAAGACATTCTTAAGTTACTTCGAGACAATATTATTCGGCGGAATAATCGCTTATATCATCAATCCTTTTACTGAAGTGTTCATGAGACTGTTCAGGAAGATCAAGAACGAGGGATTAAGAAGGATCCTGTCGATCATACTGTCATTCGGAATTATTATCGCATTCCTTGTATTCCTGCTTGTTACACTCGTTCCTCAGATCGTCAACAGTATCGAGAATCTTATCAGTAACTTCGACGGCTATACGGCTACGATTAATAACATGCTCTCTAACTGGGAGCTTACGAAGGACAGATTCGACCTGACAAGTATCGTAGAATCTTCTGAGGAACTGCTGAAGGATATATCGGATTATATCTCCGATAATTCCGAGAAGATCCTCGGCATTACAGCCGGTATCGGCAAGGGTATCCTGCAGTGGTTTATCGCATTGATCGTCGCAATCTATCTTATATTCGAGAAGCCGAAGCTCAAGGCAGCATTTAAGAGACTTCTGAAGGCTCTGTTCCCTGAGGAGAAGTATGAAAGCGTTGCATCGTTCCTTAGCAAGTGCAACACGATCATGACAAATTATATCGTATTCAGCCTCTTGGACGCATTGATCGTCGGTGTGGTCAACTTCATATTCATGTTCATTCTCGGTATGGAGAACGCGGGACTCGTATCGGTAGTAGTCGCAGCGACCAATCTGGTACCTACATTCGGACCTGTCGTCGGCGCTGTGATCGGCGGATTCATAATACTCATGACCGATCCTGTAAATGCTTTGATGTTCATCGCATTTACGCTTGTACTGCAGCTTATTGACGGTTATATCATCAAGCCCAAGATGTTCGGCGATACATTCGGCGTATCCGGACTTCTCATAGTCGCGGGCGTCATCATCGGCGGAAGCATGTTCGGCATCATCGGCATCCTTCTCGCGATCCCGGGCGTCGCAGTACTCGACTATATCTATAAGACTTATATCATCACCAGACTGGAAAGACGGAGGGTAGAACATGATTCTGGGCGTGAATCTTAAGAACTTCGATGTATTCACGGACGACACGGTCGGCATGCTGATCGAGGACTCCGCACGGTACGTGGGAACTGCTCCCGGCGAACGCGGAATCAGGATGCGTAATCTGAATGCACTCATCGGACGCAACAACACCGGTAAGAGCGCCTTCATAAGAGCACTCTCCTTCGTTAAGAGGTGTATCCTAACAGATGTCGCGAAAGCATCCACTACCGACAACAGACCGGGCTTCATGAACCTGCTCGTAGATAAGGAGAAGCCCGCTTCCTTCAAGATATTCTTCAGGATCATGGACCCCGAGACACGTAAGTCTGACTTCCTTCAGTATGAGCTCACGATAGGCGCGAGTTCGCAGGGAAGCCCCTACGTAGAGAACGAGCGTGTACTCGCTTCTGTACGCGGTGAAGACGGTTCTATCGAGATCAAGGATGTATTCACTAATTCATCTGATGCGCGCCTTGTTAACGACGAACGCATAACAGCTTTAAGCGTGCTCGGCAGACTTAACGGAAGCGACGATCCGATCAAGCTTCTCATGAATGAGATCAACGGCTGGTTCTTCTGCGCATTCTCCGCTGAAGAGTCGTCTGATTATTTCTCTATGGGTAATGCTCCCGGCGGACATAAGCATCTTAATTCCGAAGGCAGCAATGTCGGCAACGTGCTCGACTATATAAAGTCATTAGGCGATGATGTTTACGATAATCTGATCGACGAGATCAACTCGAAGATCCCCACGATGCGTAAGAAGAAAAAGCATCTTCCCAACAACCTTCAGGGAAGCCCCGAGAAGCTGTTTAAGTATCTGCTTCTGCTGCGCGATCCTGAGCCTAAGTCCACGATCTTCATCGAGACTCCCGACAGGGATCTGTATCACGATATGGTAGACGTGCTCGCAGACGACATGCGCGAGTTCACGTTAAGGCACCCGTATTCGCAGATCGTATTCTCCACACATAATCCGTACATCGTAGAGTCGATGTCGCCGAAGGAGATCTGGGTATTCTCAAGAGACGACGAAGAGGACTACGAGAGCGCTGACGTTAAGATCACATGCGCGGGTTCCGACCCTGTCGTCATGGCTCTGACAGAGCAGGGCGTAGGCATGGGTGCGATCTGGTACGGCGGCCACCTCGACAAGGGTTCGAGCGAGTACGACGACGAAGGCATGGATAATGCACATTGAGATCCTGACAGAAGATAAATCCGGTTCGGTTGTAGTTGAGCGTCTTGTATCCCGCCTCATCGAGGAGGAGAAGGTTGACGTCACTATCGCGGTGCGCCCTCACAGAGGCTGCGGAAGCCTGCCTAAGGACTGGGACACGCGTCCCGTTAAGTTCGCGAGTTCTCTTCTTGATCTCCTGCCTGCGAAATGCCGCGCTTACAACAAAGTCTACGGCAACACCGATACTATACTGGTCGTCATCATAGACTCCGACAACAACGATCCCGATGAGATGCGTCAGGAGCTCTACCGCGTGTGCAAGAAGTATGCGAGGGACATAAGGTCTGTTATAGGTCTGTGTACCGAGGAGATCGAGTCGTGGCTTCTGGGCGACATGGACGCGCTTCTGAAGGCATATCCCGATGCGGATCTTAATGCATACAAGGATTATGTCCAGGACAGCATCTGCGGCACATGGGAGATGCTGTGTAAGGTGACATTCCCGTACAGCTACGAAGACATCATCGAGATCGGTTATCCCGCTATCGGCCACTATAAGGCCAGATGGGCTGAAGCGATATCTCCTTATATGGAACCCGGAAATAACGTCTCACCGAGCTTCATTACATTCAAGAATGCGCTTCTTACGGCGCTTCGTAATTCTGCACCTATTCCTAAGATGCCGAGGCCCGGCGTGCACAGGACAACGTTCTGATGCATATCTACGTCCACATCCCTTTCTGCGCGCGTAAGTGCCCGTACTGCGGGTTCTATTCTGTCGCGGGATGCTCTGATGTTAAGGCATACTTCGATGCGCTTAAGAAGGAGATATTCGAGCAGCCTGTTATCTGTTCTGCTGAGGCGGAAGGTGACGAGGATACGATCTACTTCGGAGGCGGTACGCCGTCGTTCGTCGATGCGTCTTATGTGTGCGATACCATGAAGTATCTTCGTGAGATGTTCAGCATCGAGGACGGTGAGTTCACGATAGAAGTAAACCCCAATTCATTCGATGAGACTAAGGGTCGCGCGTATATCGAGGCGGGGTTCAATCGCATTTCGATAGGAGTGCAGTCCTTACATGACGATGTGCTGAAGACTCTCGGAAGACTTCACGATTCTTCGGAGGCGCTTAAGGCGATAGAGGCTGCGCGTAATGCGGGATTCAATAATATCTCATGCGATCTAATCACGGGGGTGCCGGGACAGATGCTCGCTGATCTTTATGAGGATGCAGACAAGTTGCTCGAAGCTGGTGCGATGCATATCAGCATGTACTCGCTCATGATCGAAGAGGGAACGGAGTTCGAGAAGCGCTACGGAGATAAGCTCGACGAGTATGTGGATGAAGACCTCGAGAGGGCGATGTACCACGGGCTTCGCGATTACCTCAAGGAGAGAGGCGTGTTCCCGTATGAGATATCTAACTGTGCTCGTGCGGGGTACGAGAGTAAGCATAACCTGTCGTACTGGAAGGGACGCGAGTACTACGCTTTCGGCGCGGGGGCGCACGGGTATCTTAACTCGGAGAGATTCGCGCACCCGGATGATGTCGCAGCTTACATAGCTGATCCTCTGATGCGCATCACGGAAGAAGTCTTGACGGAAGAGGACAAGAAGAAGGAGCGCTGCATGCTCGCTTTAAGAACAACGGCGGGAATAGACAAGGCGCTTGCTTCCGATTACATGGAGATAATCAATAAACACATCGCACGAGGATACATCGAAGAAGCGCCTGAAGGATACAGGCTTACGCGCGACGGATTGGATCTTGCCAATCAGGTGTTTATGGATTTCGTTTGATCAAGATGCGGATTCGACGTAAGACTTGGTCTTCGCGTCCATCTCTTCTGTTGTCCAGTTGACGACACTGATCTTATTCTTCACATAACGCTTACGAAGATCGAAGCACTGCTGCAGATACTGCAGGGTAACCTTGCCGTCGATCTTGGAGCTTCCGCTCTGACGCTCGCAGAATGTATACGGAATCTGGATGATGCTCGAGTATGTCGCTGTAGCGAGAAGCTCGATCATTATCTTCCAGCCGATAGGTCTCATGTCGGCATTCTCGATTATCTGTCTTCTGAACATGAACAGTCCGCTCGTAGGATCGGATATCTTACGTAAGCAGGGAAGGAGACACTTGCCGATATTACGTGCAGTAGATGATACGAACTTTCTCCACAGATTAAGTCCGCCGTCGCTTCCTCCGGGAATGAGACGAGAAGGAATGCAGACGTCAGCGCCGTTCTCCATAGCTACGTACATGGGAAGAAGGATTTCCGGCGGATGCTGAAGGTCAGCGTCCATGCATGCGAGGTAGTCGCCGGTAGCTTTCTTGAATCCGAGAAGAACAGCTGTAGCAAGTCCCTTCTCATTGTCGCGGTGGATATAACTTACATGATCACTCTCGGCGGATACTTGAGCCAAGAGTTCAGGAGTCTCATCTGTCGAATCGTCTACGAACAGGATGTCGAAGTCGACGTGTTCCAGGGCTTTGTCGAGTCTCTCGATCAGAGGCCTGATATTACCCTTCTCGTTAAATGTAGGGACGATAATTGACAGTTTACTGCTCATAGCAATGCCACCTCGATCGTAAGAAATATCATTCATTACATTGTACCACGAATATATTGTGATTATGGGCTCTGTTTAATATACTTCAATTAGAATAAACACCAGGGGTTATCATGAAGAAGATCGCAATAATCGGAGCATCATACCTGCAGCTGCCGCTGATACGTAAGGCGAAGGAAATGGGCCTGGAGACACATGTTTTCGCGTGGGAGTGCGGTGATGAAGGTGAGAGTGAAGCCGATTACTTCTACCCCATTAGCATAGTCGAGAAGGAACAGATCCTGGAGAAGTGCCGTGAGATTGGTGTGGACGGAATCACGAGTATCGCGTCTGATCTGGCGGTGCTTACCGTGTGCTATGTCGCGGAGAAGATGGGGCTTACGGGTAACGGCATCGACAGCTCGTTGAAGTCAGCGAACAAGTATCTGATGAAGAAGGCTTTCGAAGCGGGCGGAGTTCCTGCTGCGAAGTGTGCACTTGTCGAGAATGACGTTATCCCTGATATAAGCAGCTTCAGTTACCCGCTTATCGTTAAGCCTACGGACCGTTCCGGCAGCCGCGGAGTAACGCGTCTGGATTCCGCTTCAGATGATCTTAAGGAAGCCGTCTCGAGGGCGGTAGGACAGAGCCTTGAGAAGAAAGCCCTGATCGAAGAATATGTCCCGGGTAACGAGTACAGCGTAGAGTGTATATCGTACGAAGGTAAGCACACCTTGCTTGCGGTTACCAAGAAGTACACGACGGGTAATCCTCACTACATCGAGACAGGCCATATCGAGCCGTCGGATCTTAGTGCTGATGTGATTGAGAAAGTAAGGCAGATCGTATTCAGAGGGCTCGATGCGCTCGGTGTTAAGTACGGAGCTTCTCATTCGGAACTGAAGGTCGCAGGAGATGAGATCAAGGTGATCGAGATCGGCGCGAGAATGGGCGGTGACATGATAGGAAGCACGCTGGTTCATCTGTCTACGGGATATGATTTTGTTAAGGCGGTGGCGAAGATCAGTCTGGGAGAGCGACCGGAGCCTTACGGTAATCCTCTTAACAAGACGGCTGCCATCAGGTACATAACAGATGCGGATGCCGCGAAGTGTCTTGATACGATCCGTAAGGAGTGCCCCGAGGTGCTTTATGAGGTCGACGACAGAGCCGGCGATCTCGCAAGTATAATTGATAGTTCCACTCGAAAAGGCTATTATATAATGGCATCTTCGGACAGAGACCTCATAGCGGGATTCATGCCGAAGGACGATTAATTCTTGATTGGACAGAGTAATGGATATATCGGTTGTAATTCCTGTATACGGTTGTAAGGGCGCGGTTAGAGAGTTGTATGAACGCTTAACTGCAACTTTGTCCGATATAACATCAGATTACGAGATCATACTTGTCAATGATGCGTGCCCTCAGGGTTCTTGGCAGGTAATAAATGAGATAGCTTCACAGGATAAGAAAGTAGTAGGAATCGATCTGTCGAGAAACTTCGGACAGAGTAAGGCGATAACAGCCGGGCTCGATTATGCTACGGGCGACTATATAGCCGTAATGGACTGCGATCTTCAGGACCGCCCTGAGGAGCTTAAGAAACTCTACGATAAGGCGCGCGAAGGCTACGATGTAGTCTTCGGCATGAGGAAGGACAGGAAGGACACAGGCTTCAAGAAGTTTGTCTCCAAGATCTACTACAAGATCTATGAAGAACTGTCCGGATATAAATATGATCCTGACATCGGAAACTTCTCTGTGTGCAGTAAGGCGGTTATTAAGAACTTCTGTAATATGAGAGAGTTCCACAGAGAATACTCGACGTATATCTGCTGGATGGGATTTAAGCAGGCGTTCATCGATATCGAGACGGATCCCCGTAAGGAGGGTAAGTCGTCTTATACATTCCTCAGGAAGTTACGACTTGCCGAAGATATACTGACGTCGCAGTCTGACTCTTTACTCCGACTGTCTGCTTACGTCGGATTCATCATTACATTTGTTGCGTTCCTGTATATCATCTTCCTGGTAATCCAGTTCTTCGTAGCTGATGTCGATCCGGGTTGGACTTCCGTTATCGCGTCAGTTCTGCTTATCGGCGGACTTGTGATCATGTTTAACGGCATTACCGGAATCTACATCGCTAAGATCTTCATGCAGTCTAAGAACAGACCTCTGTACATAGTAAGAGAAGTCAAGAATAAGGACATGCTATGATCGATTTCAACAGACCGTATTCTGACGATAACTGCCTCGCGAAGGTAACGCAGGCTCTTAACAATCACTACCACAGCGGAGACGGTGAGTTCACTGCGTTATGCCGTAAGTGGTTCGAGAAGCAGACCGGGTGCCCTGCATGCCTTCTTACTACATCAGGCACATCTGCGCTCGAAATGGCTGTGCTTCTGTGCGACATCGGTGAAGGCGATGAGGTCATCATGCCGAGCTTTACTTTCTCCAGTACTGCTAATGCAGTAGTAAGAGTCGGAGCTAAGTGTGTGTTTATCGATGTGCGTCCCGACACCATGAATATGGATGAGAAGAAGATCGAGGCAGCCATCACTTCCAAGACCAAAGCCATAATGTGCGTCCACTATGCGGGCGTTGCATGTGAGATGGATGAGATCATGCGTATAGCCAGGGAGCATAATCTCAAGGTTATCGAAGATGCGGCTCAGGGCGTCATGAGTAAGTACAAGGGTAAGGCATTAGGAACGATCGGCGACTTCGGTTGTTTCTCTTTCCACGAGACTAAGAACTATTCGATGGGTGAGGGCGGAGCGCTTCTCATCAACGATCCCGCATACATCGAGAGAGCGGAGATATTAAGAGAGAAGGGAACGAACAGATCCAAGTATTTCAGAGGCGAGATCGCCAAGTATTCGTGGGTCGATGTCGGTTCGTCTTTCCTGCCTTCGGATATTCTCGCGGCTTTCCTGTGGGGACAGCTCGAGAATGCGGATAAGCTTCTTGAGAGACGTATGAGTATATGGAATGCATACTACGACGGACTTCGCGGTTTGGCAGATGAGGGATTGATCGAGCTTCCCGTTATTCCTGAGGGTATAACTCATAATGCACACATCTTCTTCATCAAGACTTCTGATCTTGATGAGCGACAGAGCCTTATAAAGTATCTTAAGGGCCTTGATATACTGACGGTCTTCCATTATGTTCCGCTTCACAGTGCGGAAGCAGGAATTAAGTTCGGCAGGTTCGACGGTGAGGACAAGTACACTACCAAAGAGAGTGAGAGGCTGCTGCGCCTTCCGATGCATTACTTCCTTTCTGACGAAGACGTTGCTACTGTTGTGAAGGCTATTGAAGGTTTCTATCATGACCGGAAGCGCAACTGATAAGAAGCACTCTTTCTTATGGCTGGTTGTTTTACACGCAGCTTTCCTGATCTATTCGACGAGCACACTCGTAAGTAAACTTGCTTCAGGCGAAGACTTCCTGAGTATCCGTTTCTGCGGCCTATATGCTGCGATGATCATTCTTCTCGGAATCTATGCGGTTATCTGGCAGCAGATATTGAAGAGACTTCCTCTCGTGTTCGCTTATGCCAACAAGGCGGTGACGATCATATGGGGAATGATATTCGGATACATAATCTTCGGTGAGCAGATCACTGCCAACAAGATAATCGGTGCCGTTATAGTTATCGCGGGAATAGTATTGTTCTCATTCGGGGAGAGGGATGCCGATGGATAGAACAGTGCTTATATATTCAGCGATACTCGTAACGGGTGTGTTCATAAGCTCCTTCTCGCAGGTTCTTCTTAAGAAGTCTGCCATGAAGGAAAGGGAAGGCTTCGTTCAGGAGTATCTTAATCCCTTTGTTATCGGAGCATACACACTCTTCGTGCTTGCGACATTCATGACGATATATGCATTCAAGGGGATACCCTTGTCTTACGGCCCGATCCTGGACGGCACGGGATATCTGTTCGTAACGGTATTCGGTCTTATATTCTTCAAAGAGAAGCTTAATATAAAGAAAGCAGCCGGTATTCTCGTAATAATCACAGGAATTGTGATATACGCCCTGTAGGCTGCCTATAAGTTGCCTCAATTCTCAGTTTGATTTTATTTGACTTTCATTGACCATAATGCTATCTTGTATTTGGCACTCAAGTACCAAGAGTGCTAATTGCACGAAAGGAGCGTTAAGGAATGGGCTTAAATGACCGTAAAATGCAGGTTCTGCAGGCTATTGTAGACGATTACGTCAACACGAACGAGCCAGTCGGATCGAAGGCTCTCATCGAGAGACACAAGTTCCCCGTAAGTTCCGCGACGCTTCGAAATGACATGGCAGAGCTCGAGCGCATGGGCCTTATCGAGAAGCCCCACACCTCAGCCGGCCGTATCCCTTCTGACAGAGGCTACAGGGAGTATGTAGATTCCCTTATGAAGATAGACCAGCTCTCCGCGAACGAGCGCGAGGAGATCTCACGTAAGATCGACGAGTGCGTGGATGAGGCAGGCGACCTTCTTAAGAATGCGTCCTCGATCCTCTCTGAGGCTACAGGCATGGTCTCACTCGTAATGACACCGAGACTTGCAGGTTCATCGCTTCTTCAGCTTAAGCTCCTCATGATCGAGCCCGGTAAGGCACTCGTTGTAATGGTGCTCTCCGCCGGCGTAGTTAAGGATAAGGTTGTACGTATCCCTAACTTCCTTACACCCGACCAGCTCAAGGAGATCTCTGATTCGGTAGAGAAGAGCCTTAACGGTAAGCCTCTTGATGAGATCACACTCATCACACTCGCTACATCAGTCAAGCAGACACAGATCCCTGATTCGATCCTGAACCAGGTTCTGTATGAGACATATACCGCTATCAAGCAGGCAGACAGACTCGATGTCTTCCTCGAAGGCGAACACAACATGCTCAAGCTTCCGGACTTCTCGGAGCTTCAGAGGGCGCAGAACCTTCTCGGTACGCTTTCACACGACGGCATGGTCGCAGGTTATGTAAACGAGATCGAGAAGGAGAAGACGGGCGGCGACGACACCTACATGATCAGGATCGGTCAGGAAATCGCGCTCGAAGGATTAGAGGATTGTTCATTCATCACCACGACTTATAAGGTCGGCGATACGATCTCCGGAAACATCGGAGTAATCGGACCGAAGAGAATGGACTACAGCAAAGTTATTTCCCAGATTGATTTTGTACGATACAAGATCAACGAGAAGATAAAGAAAATAAACGAATAAGGGAGGAATACAAATTGTTGGACGACGAGAAAGATGTTCTTGAGTTCCCCGCGGATGACGAAGTCGACGCGGCATCCGAAGATGAATTCGAGGAGGCAGCAGAAGAAGCTGTAGAAGAGGAAGCAGAGGCTGAAGCTAACGAGGCCGTAGCAGACTCCGATGACTCCAAGAAGATAAGGGAGCTTGAGGACAGGTATGTGAGGCTTTTCGCTGAGTACGATAACTTCAGGAAGAGAACTTCCAAGGAGAAGGATGACCTGTATGCAAGTGCTGTAGTGGAAGTCACGAAGCAGTGGCTGTCGGTGCTCGATAATATCGACCGTGCGCTCGACGCAGCGAAGGCAGCCGTAGCAGATGAGGCGGAGGAGACAGAGAAGGAAGACAAGATGCTTCAGGGTCTCGAGCTCATCAAGAAGCAGGCGCAGGACGTGCTCGCCAAGATCAACGTAACAGAGATCGAGTGCGAGAGAGGAACGGCTTTCGACCCTAACCTGCACGAGGCGGTAATGCATACGGAGGACGACACACTCGGTGAGAACCAGGTGGCACAGGTCTTCCAGAAGGGTTACATCCTCAAGGACCGCGTAGTAAGACATGCGGTAGTACAAGTAGCAAACTGAAAACAATTAAAGGAGAAATAAAATGGACAGCATCTATGACATCAGATCATCACTGGTACCTACAGTAATCGAGTCCTCCTCAAGAGGCGAGAGAGCTTATGATATCTATTCCAGACTTCTTAAGGAAAGAATCGTAATCCTTTCTGAGGAAGTTAACCACGTAACAGCAAGCCTTATCACGGCACAGCTTCTGTTCCTCGAGGCAGAGGATCCCGATAAGGACATTCAGTTCTATATCAACAGCCCCGGAGGATCCGTTTCGGACGGTCTCATGATCTACGACACAATGAAGCTCATCAAGCCTGATGTACAGACAATCTGCATGGGTATGGCAGCTTCCATGGGTTCCGTACTCCTCTCCGCAGGTACTAAGGGTAAGAGATGTATCCTTCCTAACGCAGAGGTAATGATCCACCAGCCTCTCGGAGGCGCACAGGGCCAGGCAACTGAGATCCTGATCGCAGCTGACCACATCAAGGATACAAGAGTCAGATTGAACCAGATCCTCGCTGACGCGTGCGGCAAGGACCTCGAGACTCTCATGAAGGATACTGACAGAGATCACTGGATGACAGCTCAGGAAGCACTTGAATACGGTATCGTAGACAAGATCCTGGAGAGCAAGAAATAAGAGTATAAAGATTCGGAGGAATAATAAAAATGGCAAAAGTAATCGGTATTGACCTCGGCACAACAAACTCATGTGTCGCAGTTATGGAAGGTTCGGAGACAGTAGTAATCCCTAATCCCGAAGGTAACAGAACAACACCTTCAGTCGTCGCTTTCACTAAGGACGGCGAGAGACTTATCGGACAGGTAGCTAAGCGTCAGGCAGTTACTAACCCTGACGGTACAGTACAGTCCATCAAGAGAGAGATGGGTTCCGACTATAAGGTAAACATCGCAGACAAGTCCTACACACCTCAGGAGATCTCCGCGATGATCCTCACAAAGCTTAAGAGCGATGCTGAGGCTTATCTCGGCCAGCCCGTAACACAGGCAGTTATCACTGTTCCTGCTTACTTCACAGACTCACAGCGTCAGGCTACAAAGGACGCAGGTAAGATCGCAGGTCTCGAGGTACTCCGTATCGTTAACGAGCCTACAGCTGCATCCCTCGCTTACGGTCTCGATAAGGAAGAGGACCAGAAGATCCTCGTATTCGACTTGGGCGGCGGTACATTCGATGTATCCATCCTCGACATCTCCGACGGTGTATTCGAGGTTCTCGCTACAGCAGGTAACAACAGACTCGGCGGTGACGACTTCGATAACAAGATCGTTGATTACCTCGTAGAGTCCTTCAAG
>Ga0310786_10005511_pt1 | contig 17132 bp, 8 predicted proteins | sample AusTroGonzalo_MG_FD_203881 | JGI IMG/M metagenome (GOLD analysis project Ga0310786, IMG submission 203881) | Bovine rumen microbial communities from tropical cattle in Woodstock, Queensland, Australia - Gonzalo_03 (v2) (version 2) | ecosystem: Host-associated > Mammals > Digestive system >... | reverse complement strand
CCAGGGTGGGATACATCGCAAAGCCGTCGTCCGGGATGCATAGGGCAGGGAAGGTAAGGCAGATGGCGTTGATCTTCTTTTTGACATAGGGGGCCGTGATGGCGCTCACGCAGCCTCCCTGGCTTTCACCCAGGAGGAAAACATTCTTTTTGTCCACGAAGTCCCAGCTGCGCACCATGTCAATCACGTCTTTCAGGTTCTGACGCTCCGTGAAGATGGACATGTCCTCCGTGCGGCCCTGGCTCTGGCTGCGGGGAGAACCGCCCGCAAAGTCGTAGCAATATGCTACATAGCCGGCTTTGGCCAGCTTATCGGCCATGGCGTAGAAGCCATGGTGGGTGCCGCCATAGCCGTGGGAAAGGATGACGGCCGGGTGCTTGCCGGGCGTAACGGGTATGAAGGCTTCTCCGTATAGCTGATTGCCGTTACTGACGCAGCCCACCACTTCCATTTTGTAAGCCGGATCCGTGGGCGGCGTGTTCATCTTGCGGAAAAGCTCCTCAATCTCCTCCCGGGTCATATTGCCGAAGGAATTGCTATTGCCAGGCTGGCTGTAGGCCAGCGATGTAGTGAGGACGCACAGGGTCAGAAGGGAAAGAATGCGTTTCATGGTATTGGGCTATTTGTCTCGCGAAGATAGTGAAAAACGGACTAAAAACTAAATCCGATCTTGGGCCCTATGGTGAAGTTGAGCTTTTTGTCCGTAGTGTTGTTGTATTGGAACTTGACGGGCTGCAGGTCCATGACAACGCCCAGCGAGAGTTTGCTGCCTTTTTGGCCGATGTGAACGGCTGCGCCCAGATCCAGAACTCCCAATACGCCGCCTTTTATGCCCAGCGTGTGATCCAGGTCCTTCAGATTGATTTATTAAGTTCGCCCATGGCTAGGCAACAAATATGCCATGGCTTCCCCGCCTGGTTTTGGTTTTTTCCGGGAAATGGTTAACTTAGTTGACTGTTAACACTATAGGTATGAAACGTTTTTTTGCCCTCCTTGCCCTATTGCTCCGTGCTGGGAACGGCCGATAATGTGGTGCCTTATATCAAGCCTGACAATTGGAAAGGCAACGGTTACCTCAATGCCTGGAACGCATACCAGCAGATGAACGGCATGGAGGTCGTGCGGGAATTGGACTTCTCTGTGGATCCGGTCTTTGCCCAGAAACTGCAGGACCGGGAAACCATAGTTACCAATAAAGGAGACGGTATTGTGGTGGAAACCGGCCAGCTGTACAAAGGCAACGTGCCGCTTATAAAAATAGTGGCCGTAATGGACTACGGCCACTGGAATTTCCAACCTACCGCCCGCATCATGTGGGACTACTTCAAGCAGTTCCGGCGGGATCCTGAGACCAGGAAACTGATTTACAATCAATAACCTCTGGATAGGAAATCGGCCTGCACAGGGCCGATTTTTTTATACCCTTCCTCGTTCATGTGCAGTCTGTCCTTCAGATAATACTGGCTGTAGTTGAACTCATTGATGCCTTGCAGGGAGAACTGGTCCAGGACGGGAATGCCGTAGTAGGCGCAGCATTCTTTCTGGGCCTGGATGTACTGGGCGAAGGTCTTCCCTGTCTTGTTGGGCTGGGTGGAGAAAGGATTGTGACCGGCGTCCTGGCTGAAGAAGCGCAGGGAGGTGAAGAAATAAATCTTTGCCTTGGGGTTCTTCTCCAGGATGGTCTTGATGCAGTAGTTGATGCCGCCGCATTGGGTGTGCAGCTTTTTCTCATCATAGCCGTCCAAGGCCGTGTAGTCCTGCCAGCTGCCGCAGGGACGGCTATTGGTGTAGTCGTTGGTGGAGGCCCAGAGGACATATACGTCGTAAATGCCGGCCTGGTCCACCTGTTTCTGCACGGAGCAGCCCTGGTCCACGGAGAAGCCTGCTCCGCCCACACCAAAGGTGGTGACTTCAGCCTGGAGCCTGTCGGCCCAAATCTGCTTGGCCGCGTCGGACTCCTTGTTCACGGAGAGGGAGCCGCCGAAAACGGTGATGCGTTGGGTAATCTTGCCCTTGCGGGGCTTCAGCACATGCTTTTCCGGCTCCGGCTTCTGTGCTGCCAGATAGGCCTGGACGGAGAAGGGAAGGGTAATGGAAGAGGCGTGCTGCGCTCCTGTCAATACCTGCTGGTGCGCCACGCGAACCGAAGCCTGTTCCGACCATACGCCCGGATAATTGGAGTGGAGGCTGTATTGGGGAAAGTCGGAAGAACAAATGTCCACACGGATGCGGCTGCCTGCGGAGATTTCCCACTCGATGGGCAGCAGTTTGATGCGAACCGGCACAACTTCTCCCGGCGTGTAAGTACCCCGGGGACCCAGCTTATCCTCCCGGAAGGCCAGAGTAGCGATGCCCGTACGGATGTTGTAAGTGCTGCCATCGGCCTTTTCTTCGCTGATTTTCACAGCTACGGCCGTGTCTTCGCAGTCCGAGGAGAACCAGACGGTGGCTTCTGGACTGCCGGACAGGTAGAGGGGCTGCTCTAGGGGTTCACTGCGGAAGAAAAGGATATCGTCCCGGTAGCCCACCGGCGGCTGAAGGCGGCTGCCTTTGCGGTCATCTGCGCTGAACAGGGTCTCGCCGCCCACGGAGAAGACGGGATGGGAAGGGTCGTAAGTATAGGAAAGGGCCGATGCTTCCGCGGGTGCCTGCCCTTGCAGCGTGCCGTCGGCATAAAGGAAATAGGAGACGGGAAAGACCTGCCGGGAGGGCCATTCGGCCAGGTGAAGCCATTTGTCGGCGCCAACCTGGTACACAAGGACCTCATGTTCAGGGTCTTTTTCCTCCAGCAGGAGGGAATGGAACCATTCAAAAGTATCCAGGTTGATGTTTACCTCGGCGTCGTGTACCAGGCCCGGAAGTTCCGGCGTAGTTTTGTAATTGTGGTCCCAGCCGCCAACGATGAGCCGGCTCTTGGCCTTGGTTTCTTCCGGGAGAAGTTCGTAGCCCAGCAGGGTCCCTTCCATGTGGTGGTCAAAGTGGCCGGCCACTATGGTCATGGGCACCGTAATCTTAGGCGGAATGCTTTTCAGGAGTTCCCAGAAGCCGCTGTGCCAGTAGGGGTCTGTATAGTCGGTATGCGTGATCCAATCCCGGTACCAGAGTAGCGGAGCACCCAGAAGGTCTTCATCCATCGTTACTTGCGGGCGGTACAGCATCTGGTCTCCGTACTTGAAATCCGTGGTAAACTCCGTTGGCTTCCGGATGGGCTCGGTGGCATTGCCTATGGCCCAGGCCGTGAGGATATCCTGCCGGAACAGCCCGCTGGAATAGGCCGAAAGATGACGGTCCACCCCGTAGTGCTCCAGGTAGATGCCCTTTACCTTGGGAGGCAGGACATCGGCTACAATCCAGGAAGTGAGGCCCATATAGGAACAGCCGGTAAGGCCGATACTCTTGCACCAGGACGCTTCCTGCAACCAGCTCAGCAGGGCAATACCGTCTTCCCGTTCATGGACATTGGGCTCGAAAACACCCTCCGAACCGCCGGTTCCCCGGCAGCGCTGGATGACCACGCCGATGCCTCTTTCGGCATAATCCCGGGCACCCTTCATCCAGTCCCCGGTAGGGAAGTTCAGGTAGGGGCTGCGCCAGACCACTACGGGGAAAGGCTCCTGCGTTTCAGGCAAATACAGCTGGGTTACCAGCTTGCTGCCATCGGCCGCAGCCACCAGCGTGTCTTTATATACCATCCCGCATGTGGCGGGAACGGTGGTAGGAATACTTTCGAAAAACTGGGCCCGTGCCGCCAGTGGCAGCAGCAGACTAAATACAAGTATCAGAAAGCGTTTCATACTCTAAGTTAGTATTCGTACAGTTTCACCCTCAGGGCCTTTACCTGGCCGGGGGCAAAGGAGGTGATGCCCATGGAGGTTTCGTCGCCGTTCAGGCGGTGGAAGTACTCGCTGCCGTCCGTATCCTGGCGAATTTCATCCACCGAAAGGATGCCGGCGTTCTTCCCGCTGGTGGAAGTGACGGCCAGCATGGCGGGGCCCACACCTCCCAGTATCAGGAATTCCTCTGCGGAGCGCTGGAGGATGAGAACGCCCGAAACAGGCGTTAAGCCGGCTTCCACCGCATGGGCCGATGCGCCCGTCATGGCGGTAAACAACTCCGTATTGTTGGGAAGCAGGATGAAGCGGTAGCCGCCCAGTTCTGCCTGGTCCATAGCCCGGCCGGCCGGGGGGTCGATGAGCAGCCCGGCGGTTTTCCCGCCCTGGATTTCGTTCATGTATCGGCCCAACAGGGCGTAGGTGATATCAATGGAAGCACCCTTGGCGCTGTCTATGCCGAAAGGTGCATAGCACGAGGCCCCGTATTTTCCGAAGGTGTAGAAAGCGCGGGAGGCGCCGTCCGGAGAGGACGTGGTTTCCGGGATGAACAGGGGATATCCGGCCTGCGTGTACCCGTCGCATATCCAGTCGTAAACATTCGTGGCGTAGATGTCCGGAGACAGGAAATCGATGGACGGGGCGGCTGCTTTCCAGATGTCGGACACATGCGGCAGGGGGCCGCCGCAGGGATAATTGCCGGGCACGCACTGGCCTTCCGTCTTCTGCCAGGCATTCACATACATGGGCAAAGCGTATTCCTTTTTCCCGGTCGAAGCAACGGCTTCAACATAGGAAGCGTACTGCCAGGTATTGAAGAGCTCTTCCGTGATATAGGGATATGTATCCTGCCAGGAGCCTTCCTTCAGGGTAAGGGTTCCAGTTCCAAACACTTCTTCCCAGCTTCCGGAGGTGCGATATCCGCCTCGTTTCCAGGCTGCTTCAACAGCTGGATGCAAGGCCCCTTTATGCTTCTTAAGGTAGTTGATAAGGGCCTTCGGAACGGCTCCCTTAAAGGCTTTGTTGGCGGCAGGGGAATAATCCCGCATACCCCGGTTGGGCGTTCCGGTAAAGGTGGACAAAACATCTACGGAGCCCAGTTCATTTTCTACCTGCACCATGATCACGGTTCCGGCGCGGTCATAGTCCCGGATATGGGCCATGAGGGCGGCAAAGGCGCGGGCATCGGCTTTCTGGCTTTCTTTCCCCAGGGGAGAAAGGGCTTGCGTGGGCTGTCCGTCCTGGAAGAGGGCCCGCGGGAAACGCTTCTGGTTCAGTTTAACCCAGGCCGGGACGTAAGAGGAATCTCCATTCTTCCAGGTACCGAACCACAGCACCACCAGCCGAAGGCCGGCTTCCCGGGCACCGTCAATCATGGCATCCACTTCCCGGAAATTGAACTTGCCTTCCTCCGGTTCCACCAGTTCCCAGCTGGCGGCGGCAATCACCGTGTTCAGGTTCTTCCCAGCCATCTGTTTCCATACGTCCCGCATGTACTGCACGCTGCCTGTTGTGGAATTGTGAAGTTCTCCGGCCAGCAGGGTGAAAGGTTTTCCGTCAACGATTAATTGCCCATCCTTATAAACGGACGGGCAATTGACAGGGCCGGCCATCGCAGAAAGGGATGCCGACAAGAATAAAACTGTAAGAATGCAATGTAAACTCATAACCACAAAGTTATGAGTTTACTTCAGCATTTCCAAACGTACGGGGCCGATGAGACCAGAAGGGGCGAGGATGCCGGGTTTCTGCGTGATGCTCCTGGCACCGTAAAAAGGTACGGGGCTGAAACTGTGGCCCTCCACACCGGGCTGGCTGTCGCCGATGAGGCGGTTCATCCAGGTGTTCACCACCTTCACTTCGATGGTGTTCTTGCCGGGTTTCAATTTGCCTTCGAACTTGACCACATAAGGGGCTTTCCAGAGGAAGTCCACGTGCTCGCCATTGATGAACACGTCGGCCATCTGGCCCACCTGGCCCAGGTCGATGCAAAGGGCAACGGGCAGGTTTTTCTTGCTGAGGGTGAAGCTGTTCTTATAAGTGGCGGTGCCGGAGAAATACTTCACATTGGCTTCGTCGGATTCCGTCAAAGACTTGAGTTCCTTCCAGGTACGGGTGCCGGCAGGGGCGTCCAATCCTTCGAAGGAAACCGTCCAGGGGCCGTTCAGGGCCACTTCTCCGGCTGCCTGCAGGGGAGCGGGCTCTGCCAGAGGAGTAGCCGTAGGATCGGCTACCAGGAAGAGCGCATCGTCGGCGCCCAGGTGCAGGCGGCCTTCGCGCAAAGCGCCGTAAACGGGCTTGCCGGTGACGGGATTCATCACGGCCACGGGGCCCTGCGCATCGCGTAAGACAATGTCCGTATCCACCGGAGCGCCGGTAAAGTTGCGCACCCAGTAGATGTCGCGCACACCGTCCTTGCGGTGCACGAAGCGAACGCCGGGAACTGAGGACTTGAAGTCCGGGGACACACCGGAGAGCTGTAAGCCTTCGGCCACGGAGCCGGTCCATACGTTGGGACGGGCGGCGTGCCAGATGCCGGCTTTCAAGCGCTCGAATTCGGCGGCATTGTCACCTTGTCCGGCCATGCAAACGGGTTCCTGACCAATGAGGAAAACGCCGTCACAGACCAGCTGGTGCAGTTTCCGGAGCACTTCCAGGCTCATCACCTTTGTGTGCGCGCCCAGGCAAAGGACCTTGTAGTCTTTCACCGAGGGAACGTTCAGCAGGGCGTGCGGGCTGCAGAAATCGTAGGCATAGGAGTCCGGAACGTCCGGCAGTGCCTTGGCATAGGCTTCGGCAATATTAGTATCCTCGCCGTAGTACCAGAGGATATCGGCCACATTATGGCCGGCCTGCAGGTAGTAGCAACTGCGGGCGAGGTAATCCATCCAATACTTGGCGTATTCGGCCCAGGTTTCGTGGCGGTTGAACCACTGGCCGAAGATGAGAAGGCCCAGGCCGGGACGGAGCTCGTCGGAGGGCTGGTGGGCGCTCTCGTGGATGAAGAAGCGGTTGAGGCCGCTCATCAGGGCCACATCGGCAACTTCCTTCAGATTGCCGGGATACCAGCTGTAGGCACCGCCCAACATACCGTTGGTGGTAAAGCTTTCGCCAGCCACGATATTCTGTCCGTACAGGTGGGCGGCCGATGCTGATTCGCGGATATCGGCCTGATAAGCAACGCTTTCCGCTGCACCTACCGTCCAGATGGCTGCCATGGGGACGGCGGCCGTGCGCTTGGGATCCATGCCGTCGCCCACGAAGGTGCGGGCGTTCTCGTGACTCTCAGTATAGCGGCCCTTCATGCCGTATTCGGCCAGGATGTCGTTCACGCGGTCGTAGTTGGCGGCAAAGAGCTCGCCGATGGTTTCACGCCAGTCAAAGAGGAAGGCTTCGGTCTCCTCAGAAGAGCCGATGATTTCACCGGTGAGGGCGGGCAGCCAGTGCCTCAGGGCATAGCCCCGGGCGCTCTGGAAGGCCTCTTCCATCTTGGAAGTCCAGGTCATCTGTTCGGCCTCGTAGCTGTCTATCATCAGGTACTGGATGCCGCGTGCACCCAAAAGGCCCTTGGCGGCGTCCTTATACAGATCCAAGTAGGTATGGAAGTAGCGGCTCCACGCGTCCGGATCCAGCTTGTCCACCTCCAGACCGGTGGCTTCCGGCGGGGCGGGGTGGTTCTGCTTGCCGGTAAGGGAAGCGCCGAAGCGGTAGATGCGCCACTTGCCGGCGGGAACGGTCCATTCCAGCACGCCGTCTTTTACTTGATCGGTAAGATCCACAACCTCGGTCACAGGGCTGTCCGATGCCGGGGTGGGCCGTTGCAGCAAGTCTCCCGGAGAGGCGAAACCGGCCTTTTCCTCGGCATGGTTCACCTTGTAAACAGTATGGAGCTGCCACTCGTGGATGGGAGTGCCGGTGGGCATCACCACGGGAACGCCGTAGGCTGCCATGCTATAGTCCGGAACCGGATTCACTACCATCAGGCGGAAGTACCGGGCCGTGGTTTCGGGAATGTCCAGGGTTATCTGGGCCAGGTTGGAGGAAGGGACCGGGCAGACCTCTTCCCAAGTGGCGCCGTCCTGGCTGCACAAGAGGGAATTGTCGTAGGTACGGGTGTGGTCGAACTGTCCCTGTATCTGTCCGCCCACAAGTGTGAGGGCGCGTACAGTGACGTCTTCCGGGAAGCTGTACTGAATCCAGGAGTGCGTCCCGGCAGGATTGACAGCCAGTTCGCCACCGTCGTTGATGTCTCCGTTGGACAGCTGCTCCACGGTAAAATCTCCGCCGCTGGAAGTAACGGTGGCACCCAGTTCCTGCAGGCTCTTTTCGGCCTCCGGCACGCGTACAGCTACTACGGCAATATCATCGTACCACTGAGGCATCCGTTCAAATACAGGGGTATAGATGCCGGCGCTCACATTCTGGAAACGGCCGATGGTCTTGTACGGCTCCGGGAGCGGGAGGGCCTGGCTGCTGCCATTCCCTTCCACTTCCAGAGTGCGCCAGGTGAGCTTTTTCATGGCATCGGCCGGCTGTACCCAGGGGCCTCCGGTGCTGCTCCAACCCGGTGCGGATGCGATGCCCACTTCCATGCCCAGCGAATCGGCCAGGGCCATGGCGTAGGCGAAACTCTCTTTCCAGCCTTCGCTCAGATAAGGACGTGGCTCCACTACGGGCGGAAGTCCCGCCATCATGGCGCCGCCGGCGTCAAACTGGTGGAATCCGGCAATGCCTATACGGTCCATCCATTCCAGGTCCTTGCGGATGCCTTCGTTGCTGATGTTGCCGTTCATCCAGTGCCACCAGACATAGGGGTGAGCCTCTTTGGGGGGATTGGCGAAACGCTGGTCCTGCGCACCAGCCGTGATGCACAGGAACGCGCTTGCTGCAATAATTAACCATCCACGGTTCATCTTATTTCAGTTTTAGAGCTTTCAACAATTGTTTGTTCCACTTGCCGCTGGCGTCGTCATAGACGGAGAAACCGTCACGGTAGAAGGACCAGATCATGGTGCTGAAACCGTACTGACGGGCCTGGGATTGCACAAAGCCGATGTAACGGGCGCGGGAAGCGTCGTCGGCATTGTCGCAGGCACCGAACTCGCTGATGCTCACCGGACGTCCGGTACGCTGGCTCCAGCGGGAGAGGAAGGCAAAATCCTGCTCCAGCGGGGCTTTGTCGGCCGCTGTTCCCATCCAGGGAACGTCCTTGATGCTGCCGGCCATGGCAAACTCGATGCCTTGGTGCGTAAAGGTCTGGGGCAGGTAGTAATGGGCCTCGGCAATGATGTTCCAATCATCGGCAGGGAATTGGAGAAGGCCGATGGTCCAGTGCTGGCCCAGGCTGGGCGTTCCCACGATAATGGTCTTGCCGGGATTGTCCTGGCGGATAATCTTCACGCAGGAGGCGATGAGCTCGCCGTACAAATCCGGAGAGAGCTGCAGGCTGGGCTCGTTCATGAGGCCGAAGTAAAGGTCTTCATCGGCATAGTCCTTATAATGGGCCGAGACCTGCTGCCAGAGGCTGTACAGACGGTCGATGTTGTCGGAATAAGACAGGTCCTGGGGCGTGAAGCCGAACGAAATCACCGGATAATAATGGTTGTCCAGGATAACTGCCAGACCGTTGGCGATGCACTCGTCCACCACGGCGTCAACCTTTGCAAAGAACGCAGGATCAATGGTATAAGGAGCCGATTTCTCCATATGCGCGGGCCAGAGGATGGGGATGCGCACGCTTTTAAAGCCGGCCTTGGCAATCTTTTTGATGGTGCCAGGCTTGACGGGCTCGTTGCCGTTGAGTCCGTCCAGGGTGGAGTTGAGGTTCACACCGGCGCCCAGGTTCTTGTTGCGCTCGAAGGCCAGTGCGGCTGCTGCGGGCACGTCCACGGGGGCCGTGGCGGCATCCATGGCGCTTCTGTCCCTGCTCAGGAACAGGCGGGTGGCAGCAAAGTTGGTGGCTCCTTCCTCAAAGGATTTGGGAGCCTCTACCATACCGGGCGCGCCAAAGATGAGCAGGATGTCCAAGGTATTGCCCTTGAGGTCATAAATACCTTCTCCAGCCATTCCGCTGGGACCGACCGAGAGGGAAATCCCGGCGGGCTTCCCGCCCTTGAGCGTATAGCCGCAGCTCATGTTCATGGAGGAGAAAGCCTCGGAAACCAGCGTGAACTGCCCATCCTGAATCGTAAGCGTGACAGGACTGCCGCAGTACAGGCCGTACCACTGTCCCTCAAAAGGAGAGGTGCGGTAGGTGCAGTTGTTAATCTTATAGCTCATGGACGGGCCCCAGAAGGAGGTGAGGGGAGCGGGCTCCCCGGCGCCGGCCGTCTCTCCGAAGACCGGCTGGGCCACGTTGGTAAAGACGGGCGTTCCGGCATAGTCACAGTTCTCCACACTGGTGGTGGTGACCCCGAAGGCCGATCCCATGGTGCCGTAGGAGGCGTTGAATTCACCCACGATGCCGCCCACCTGGGCGAAAGCCATGTTCTCTACGCTCATAGCCACGGTGGAAGAGCTGCTCTTCACGCTGCCATAGCGTTCGCTGCCCACCAGGCCGCCCACGAAGATTTGCTTGGAGGCGGTTTCTCCGCTGAGGCGGATGCTGCCGCTGGCCGTGCAGTTCTCCACATTGGTGGCCGATGCCTGCAGGCCGCCGATGAAAGCTTTGAATTCGGCCTTGGGCACCTGGGTAAAGCGGATGTTGATATCAAAGTCGGAGGTGCAATTGCGGGTATCATTGTAGGCCTCGCCGGCATAACCGCCCACGTACAGCTCTCCGCCTCCGTTTCCGGCCATCTCAATCTCCATGGTTCCGCTTACTGCGTTATTCTCCAGGATACCGCCCCAGATGCCTCCGCAGAGGCCGGTGAAGCTGTGGAAGGTGCCTTCTGTATTGGTGGTTTTCACCTTGACAACCGTACCGGAAATGGTGCAATTACGCACGGCAGCTGCGCCCTTGTCCTGCTTGATGATGCCCACCAGCGGACCTCCGTAGGGCCTTTCGGCCGTAAAGCAAAGCTGCGTGCCTTCTAGGGTGAGGTTGCAGATTTCGCCATCGGCCATGGTACCGAAGAGACCGAACTTATCTCCCTTGGGAGCCGTGATGCGCAGGCCCTTGATGGTATGGCCCTGGCCGTCAAAGATGCCCTTGAAGGCGTGGCGCCACCATTCGGCCGGAGCAAACTCGTAAGGCCCTTCATATTCGCCGATGGGCTCCCAGTTGGCTATGCCGGAAAGATCCAGGTCATTTTCCAGCACGTACCATCCGTAGAGGTCTTTGCGGATGGCGTCCAGTTCCTCCACGGTGCGGATGGGCTTGGGGCTCACCCACTTGGCGTAGAGGGTCATGGATTTCTCCACCTTCATGGAATCCGTGGCGGGCACGAAGAAACTGGCATTGTTGCCAAAGCGCCATTCCTGCTCCGGCTTGCATTCCGGTGTGGTGTACCAGCCGCCGAAGCGGAAGCCTTCGCGAACCGGATAAGTCTTAGCCTCTGCCGGTAGCATACGGCCTGCGGGAACGCTCACGGGAGCGATGACCTGGTCTGTGGTATAGTTCAGGTCAAAGGAAACGGTATTTTGGGAAAAGGCAGCCGAGCCCGCCAGGAGCGCGGCTGCCAAAGTGGTGATAATCTGCTTGTTCATTATTCAGCGAGTCTGCCTACAAATTTAGCATTTGCTGCACTGGATTCCAACGTAATGGTGCATACGTCACCCTCGTAGGAAACGGTGACCATGCCGTCGGTGATGTAAGACTTGGTCTCTTCGCCGTCCAGGGTGAACCAGGTGGACCCCATATCCACGGGCCAGAACATGCCCGGGGCATACTCGTAGTTGTACTGGAATCCTACGCCGAATTCTCCCTCCTGCACCCATCCGGAAATGGCGCAGGCTTTATAGCTGCCGGCAGCCACGGTTCCGTCGGTGCTGTACAGCTCGAGGAATACGTAATTTCCGGTTCCGGAGTAGGTGTAGGAATACATCATTTCGCTGTAGGTGGCCACGATGCTTTCGGTGGCCAGGCGCAGGGTCACAACGCCTTCTCCGGGAGCAAACTCCACCAGCTGGGTAAGGGGAGTGTATTCGATGACCTCATAGTCCAGGGCCTCGATGGGGCCGGTATAGGCTACCCAGATCTCGCTTTCCTCGTCCTTGTATTCCACATTGTAGGTACTGCCGGTCTTGGTGACAATGGCTTCACCGGCCTTGAGGTTGGTCACATCGTAACCATCGGCCTTCACATCGAACCAGTTGGTGCCACCACCGCCCGTGAAGAGCATGCCGGGAGCGTATTCGTAGGTCCAGAAGTCTCCGGGGATCACAGAGTAGGTGCCGGGATACAGCTTGCCGTCTTCGCTTTCCAGGGCCAGCATCAGCACTTTGCCGTCGCCGGTGAAGAAAGGATTACCGGCAAGGTCGGCCGATACGTTCACGTCACCGGAAGCGATGTAGATAACTACGCTGCCTTCCAGGACTTTGGCATCGATAAGGATATCCATGCGCTGGGCTTCCTTTTCCGGCTCGTACACGGCATCGAAGGATGCCTCCACGCGGAAGGCTTTCCCTTCAACGGTCCAGAGATAGCCACCCAGGGTATAGTGGTCGTCGGCCTTGGTTACCGTGAGGGTTCCCGTTGTATTCAGGGCGCTGGGGATGCCATTGGCGGCGCTGAAGGAGCTCTCGTCGGCCAGATAGTTGCCGGCCTTGGCAATGGCGGATGATCCGCCGGAGTAGGTGATACCGGGAATGTAATAGGTGTCGGCTACCAGCACCAGGCTGAGCTGGTCGCCTGCAGAGGAAGACAAGGTAAGCGGGAAATGGAACTTGCCGTTCTCATCCTTGGTCCGCTCGCCCTGTGTGAGCTGGGTGAGGGTGTAGGTGGATGGCTCCGGGTATTTGCCCGTCAGGGGCTCGATGGCACTCTTGGTGCAGGAGAGGGCCAGAAGGCCTGCGCAGATATAGAGAAGATGCTTATTCATAATCGCTTACCACTGGGGATTTTGTTTGATGTTCACGTTCTGACTGGTCTCCAGGGCGGGATAAGGTAGGCGGTTGTGCTTGCCTTCCTTGAATCCGTATTTGGAGGCGTCTTTGTTGTACTGCTGGTAATTTACGTTACCGTTGGAGTCCAGGGTGGGAATCTGACCGCCCTGGTCCTTCAGGCAGTCGGCGGCAATGCCCCAGCGGAGCATGTCCTGGAAGCGGGTGCCTTCGCCGCAGAGTTCGCAGCGTTTTTCCAGCTGGATGTCGGCGAGAGTCACATTGCTCTTGGTGGCGGCCTTGGCGCGGGTGCGGATCATGTTGAAGTACTCGTCGGCCTTTGCCTGGTTGCTGCCCAGGTTGGCTTCGGCGGCCAGCAGGAGAACTTCGGCGTAACGCATGTAGCGGGGGGAGTTGGTGTCGGCATAACCCATGCCGGCTCCAGGGGCCTCCCCGGCCAGACGGCGCCACTTCCACATAAAGAGGCCTTCGTTGCCATAAAGCGTCATGCCGTCCTTGATGGTATTGCCAACGGCGGCCATCTGGTCCACGGTCTTGATGCTCTGACCCAGGCGGTAGCCGTTTTCTCCTTCGGCCTGTACAAAGGCGTCATAGAGGGCTTTCTGCGGGTTGCACTGGCCCCAGCCCATGGAGGAGAACTCTCCGCTCAAGTTCATGGCGTCGCTCTTCCAGTGGATGCCGATGCGGTAGGTGTTGATGTTCACCCACACGGCGGCGGGATCGTCCACGCGGAGGATGGTGAACATTTCTTCACAGTTGAAAGCATTGTCGTAGCGCTGAAGGTCCTCGTATTCGCCGTCATAGAGGGCGTAGAGGCCGCTGCCAATCACTTCGTCCAATACCTGGGCGGCCTGGGCCATCTTGCCCTGCCAGAGGTAAACCTTGCCCAGGAGGGCCTGTGCAAACTGCTTGGTGGGCTGCCAGGTGTCCTTGTCGTTCACGCCGCTCTTCTGGGCCAGGGCATCGCTGGCAATGGCCTCGGTGAGTTCGGTCTCCAGGAAGCTCCAGAGTTCCTCGTCCGTTGCATTGGGCTGGCTGTACTCGCTGGTTTCCAACTCGTGGTCAACAATGGGGGGATTGCCCCAGAGGGAGGCGAGTTCGAAGTGGGCCCAGGCGCGCAGGACGCGGTTTTCAGCTATCACGCGCTTTTTCACGGGCGTGTCGGGCTCAACATGGTGGATGGCTACATTTGCATAGTAAATCACGCTATAATAGCTGCTGAACAGGCTCTTGATATTGCTGTGCTCGCTATCAAAAGTGAATTCGTTGAGTTTCTCGAGGGAAGCGGCGTCATTACGCTGTGCACCGCCGGCCCAGAAATCGTCGGAAAGCATATTCTTGGTAAGGAAGATATCGCTTTCCATGTTCCGGATGGTGAGCATGGTATAAGCTGTGGCCGTTTCGGCCTCATCGTCCGTCTTATAGTAGGTCTCGTAGTTCAGGGAACCGTGCTGTTCGATGTTCAGATTCTTGCTGCAGGAAAGCGAGGTTCCGGCCAGCAGGATTCCTGCGAAAATATATGAGAATGCTTTTTTCATGTCTGTCTGGAATTAGAAAGTTACCTGTACGCCGAATACGACTTTCTTGGAAGTAGGATAACTGCCGCTGTCAATGCCGAGAGACTGGCCGATGCCGGTGATTTCAGGGTCGAAGCCGGGGTATTTGGTGAAGGTGAACCAGTCGTCCAGGGAGGCGTAGATTCGGAGGTTGCTCATCTTAATCTTGGAAAGCAGGGCCTGGGGCAGGGAATAGCCTAACTGGATCTGCTTGATTTTAAAGTAGGAACCGTCGAAGACACTGGCCGAGGAGATGGCGTACTTGTCCAGGCCGTTGGCGCCGGCCCGGGGCTGGGTAGCCTGGGTATGGGTAGGCGTCCAGCGGTCTTCTGTGAAGTAAGTCAGCTTGTTATAAGCGCCGCTGGTGCTGTTGAGCGAGCAGAGAATCTGGCTGCCGTAGGAACCTGTGCCAAAGACCAGAAGGTCGATGCCCTTCCAGGAGGCATTGAGCGTTACACCGCCGGTGAGATCCGGAATACCTTTTCCGATATAGGTCTTGTCACCGTCGCCGATGGTGGGATCGTCGTCCAGATTTTCAAACTCCGGTTCACCTGTCTGTGCGTTGATGCCGGCGAACTTATAGCCGTAGAAATACCAGGCAGGCTGTCCCACTTCAAAGCGCGTAGGAGCCACCTGGGACTGGATATAGGTAGCGGTTTCGTGGATCTTGGTCACCTTGTTCTTGAGGGTGGACAGGTTGCCGCGGATGCTGTAGTTGAAGTCCTTGCCAATCTGGTCGTTCCAGCCCAGCTCAAATTCGAAGCCGGTGTTGCGGATGTTGCCGGCATTCATGGGAGAAGCCGTCACGCCCATGATGGTGGAGGGAACCAGGCCTTCCACAATCAGGTCCTTGGTGGTCTTGTTGAACCAGTCCATGGAGAAGGTGAGCTTGCCGCCCAGGAAACGGGCGTCCAGGCCCAGGTCGGTCTGCTCGGAGGTCTCCCACTTGAGCTCATTGTTGCCGGAGGAAGAAGGAGCGTAACCGTAGATGTATCCGTAGTCCGGATTGGCGCTGGTGGGAAGGGCTTCCGTTGCATAATAATTATAGAAGGAAGCGATGGAATTGGCATAACGGAAGTCTCCCAGGGAAGCCAGGGAACCGTTCTGACCCCAACTGGCGCGGATTTTCAGGAAGGAGAGCCAGCTCTTGACGCCTTGCATGAAGGGCTCTTCGGAGATGGTCCAACCGGCCGAAACGGCAGGGAAGTAGCCCCAGCGCTTGGCAACGGGAAGAACGGAGGAGTCGGCCGCATCGGCACGTAATGAGGCCTGTACCAGATATTTGCCAGCATAGCTCCAGTTCAGGCGGCCGAAGTAGGCAAGCTTGCGTTTGAACAGGTCCTCGCCGCCATAGAGACGAAGGCTTGATGAAGCGGAACGATAGCCGAAATAGTAGAACAGCGGATTGTTCTTCTGAACGCCAAGGTCTCCTTCTCCACCGGAAACATTACCGGATACGTTGAAGTCGTGCGTCTGGCTATAGGAGGTACCCAGCATCACGCCCAGGTCGTGCTTCCCGAAATCCTTGGTATAGTTGAGGAAGTTCTCCCACTGGAAATAACCGGGAACCGAAGCGACGCTGGCCAGGGTGACATAACTCTGCTGAGCCTTTTGATTGGCATAGTAGGGAATGTCATACGTGTATTCGTTGGAGCCCGTGAACTTGTAGGAAAGGCGGGAGGTAATGAGAAGGCCCTTCAGGGGTTTCAGGTTGAGGAAGGTGGTTCCGTTGATGACGAACCTCCTGCTTTTCATATAGGAACGGTCCCGAAGGATGAGCGGGTTGGGATTGGAATCGATGATGAAGTTGGAGATTCCGTAGTAGTTTCCGTTGCCGTCGCCCAGCAGGCCGCCCCAGTCTGGATTGTCCAGGATGAGTTGCATATTGTCGGGCAGTTCATTAGCCGCATAAACCGGTTTAGTGAGGGGATCCAGGCGCAGGGCGGAGAGGATGGCGTTGAGATCAGTATGCGAGTTGATGACAGTGCCTGCATCGGAGATGTTGCGGCCGGTGGCGTATTCAAGCTGGTTGTTGGAACCGAACTCCAGCCAGGGCTTGATGTTCCAGGATACGTTTACCATGCCTGTGATGCGCTCGTAACTGTCGGCATTCCCGACAAACATGCCGTTGTTGTTCAGGTAGTTGATGGAAGCATAAAGGCTGCCTTTGTCGTTTCCAGACTGGAAGGACAAGTTGTGACGCTGCATGGCGCCTTTTTCGAAAGCGGTATTGATCCAGTCCGTGTTGGTCTGGAAATCCCAGTTGCGGTACACCTGATCCAGGGAGATAAGACCGGCCTCCGTATAATAATCAATGTACTGCTCGGCATTCATGACTTTGGGCGTCTTGCCCAGGCTCTGGATGGAGTACTGGAACTCATAGGAAATCTTCCCTTCACCCTTACCTTTCTTGGTGGTGATGAGCACTACGCCGTTACCGGCCGATGCACCATAAATGGCGGCCGAAGCGCCGTCCTTCAGCACTTCCATGGACTCGATGTCGTTGGGGTCGATGCCGCCGATGTCAGAGGTGACGCGGCCATCCACCACATAGAGAGGATCGCAGTCGCCGTTGGAGGAAATACCGCGGATGCGGATGGTGGGGGAGGCACCCGGACGGGCCGATGAGTTCATTACCTGCACGCCGGCGGTTTTGCCCTGCAGGGCCTGGCTGGCGTCGGTGATGGTGCGGGCCTCCAGGTCCTGGGCCTTCACGGAAGAGATGGCACCGGTGAGGTCGCTC
>Ga0310786_10005510_pt1 | contig 17135 bp, 13 predicted proteins | sample AusTroGonzalo_MG_FD_203881 | JGI IMG/M metagenome (GOLD analysis project Ga0310786, IMG submission 203881) | Bovine rumen microbial communities from tropical cattle in Woodstock, Queensland, Australia - Gonzalo_03 (v2) (version 2) | ecosystem: Host-associated > Mammals > Digestive system >... | reverse complement strand
GCCAACGGCAACAATTATGAATATACATTCAAATTGAAACTACCTGATATGGGTTTGCGAATGGCTACATTGAAATACAAATATAATGATTCATTTAGACAGTTGTATTATGAAGATGACAAACCTCAATTTTTGTCATTCATGTGGAATAATGACTTTGTCACAATAGACAATATTGACTATGTAGATGACATCTATTTTTTTCAAGATGCATTAGATGACTATATAAAAGAATATGTCAATAAATACTACAATTCAAAGCCAAATATAGTAGACAATAAAAAATATTTGAATAAATGCCATTTATACAAATTATTCAAAAATGGAGAAGAACTAGAATATTCCGGATTCAATTTTATAGATGAGTTCAATTTGACATTCACTTCAGAAGATGAAGACATAAATGTAAGCTCAACAATAACAGATTTAAATATAGAAGACAATTTGAATTTATATAAAGAATTTTTTGACTTTGAAAACATAGAAAATGACTCATACATACAATACAATAATGATTTATCAAATATACTTGAGAATGGCAAAGTAAAATATGACTTTTATCTAATGCATGACAATAGTTATTGGTATGCAGTATTGATAACAAAAGACACTATTGAAAGTTTTTCAGAAAATGATTTGACACCACCAGAATTGCCTCAAATAGGAGATTATTCTTTTGAATATGATATAAGTGATGACAAGTTTTTAGTAAATAGATTTTTATTAGATGAAACTAATGGTGTCAATAAATTCAAACATGATGACATAATAGCAATGTATCTTGAAAGCAATTATAAATTGCCTTATAAAATAGGATTGTCAACAAAATGGAATATAAAACCATTGTCAATAGGAATGAGCAATGAATACAATACAAACAGCTCAAGTGAAATTGCTATAATATCTATTGGAGACAATAATTTCAAATATGAAAAAGGATATTATTCAGTTGTATGCAGATATTCTTTAGATGATTTTTATCAAGAGTCAATAGAGAAAAAAGGAATATTTGTTGTAGAAAATTAAAAAAGCACTCTTATTTAGAGTGCTTTAATACCATTTGGGTGGGTTTTTTTCTAATGGACAACCTTCAAACATATCTTGTTTTGAAATATTTTTTTTAACATCCCATTTTGATATGTCACCGTTGAATCTGCTGTTTTTAAACATGTAACTCATATTTTTAACATTGCTGACATCCCATTTAGATATATCTCCATTAAAGTCACTTTGACAAAACATAGCATACATGTATTCAACATTTCTTACATTCCAATTAGATATATCACCATTAAATTTACTGTCAGCAAACATACAATGCATATGTTCAACATTACTTACATCCCAATTAGATATGTCACCATTGAATTTGCTGTTTTTAAACATATTACTCATATCGTTAACATTACTTACATCCCAATTTGATATATCACCATTGAATTTACTATGAGCAAACATACTAGCCATATCTGCTACATTACTTACATTCCAATTTGATATGTCACCAGTGAACTTACTTTTATAAAACATACAATACATATGTTCAACATTACTTACATCCCAATTAGATATGTCTCCATTGAATTTAGAATGCATAAACAGATCACACATATCAGTAACCTGACTTACATCAATATGATTCAAGTCAGCTTCATTTCCAAGATGTTTTATCTCATCATTGACTATTTCCTGTATATTGTCATTAGTAGCTTTTATTACACCAGGCTTTACTTTAGTGCTAAGATATTCAAATATTGTTTTCATAATATATAAAATAATAGTTTATATCAATTCATCACTAAATCCTTTTTTCAATCTATTGAGAGCAGAACCATCTGAATTTGGTCTAGCAGAATTCAAACGTTTTGTCTTGTCGTTTTGCGTATTTTCTCCACCAGCAGTTCCACCATTGTCAGTTTGTGGCATATAAGTTCTTTCAGCAGGAACATCATTTTGTGGTTTAAATATTGGGTTCTTAGCTCTCATACTTATTAAATTGTTGACAACGTATTTTATACAATCTTCATCAGTCTTAAGTTTTGTCTTAAGTTCCTTAGTCTTATTTACATATTTTTTCAACAGTTTATAGAATTCAGGAGTTGCTTTAGCTTCTATGTATTTTGCAAAGTCTTTTCCTTCTTTGTCAAAATCTTTGTCACTATATATGTTTGTTCCCTTACCAGCATGTGCTTTTGGAAGTTTGCCTTCATCATCTCCAGTATTTTCATTGTCAGGATCAGCAATGACAGCTGCTATAGAACCTTGACAAGCTTTTAATATTTCAACAGGTGACAAACCACTACCAGAATAGTCATAACATTTCATTTTAGCTGTCGGATTGATAGCTCTTACTTGTGACCAACGATGATGTCCATCAATAATAAAGTTAGATTTGAATGTAACTAATGGAAATTCTCCAAGTTCTACTTCTTCTGAGAAATATTTCTCCAAATTTGGTGCAGGCCATTTTAAAACATAGTCTAATGACTTAGTTATGTCTATTTCATTTTGTGTAGGAAGCAATTCTGTTACTTGTATAAGTTTTTCTTCCATTCCAAGTTTAACATCACCAAGATCACCACCAAAGCCTTCAACTAAAAGTTTTCTTAATTTTGGTTCTTTTTTCATTTCTTCAAGAATGTCATCAACTGTTTTGACATAGTCTTCATATCTTGAATTTTGAAGCTTATTTTTTATTTCACCTATACGGTTTGATGCATCTTTAGAAGTGTCACCATGTTTTTTAGCTTCAGAAACAATTATGTCTTTTTTATTTTCATACAAATATTCGCTTAAATTTTTCATAATAAATATTTATAATTTTTTTATATATAAAAATAAAAAAAAAAGAGGAGCATAAACTCCTCTTTTGAAAATATATTTATCTGAAAATCAGATAACAATCTTACGAATCTCATCAATTACATTCGCTGCATTGAATTCAGATTTAGCAATTGTGTCAAACATTGCATATCCATATCCAAAGAAGTAATGCACTCTGTCAGAATCAATTGGCTTTGATCCATAGGATGCCAAATCAATTGAATATATGTAAGGATTTGCAGTTGTTCTTACATAACTCTTATATGCAAGTTTTTGTGACCCACTGTTGCATTCATTGTCAGAAAGAATAAATATACGGTCATACTTTTTCTTTTTATTTTCAATAAGTCTAAATGCTGTAGCAAGGTTTGTGCCTCCCATGTTTTCATTTTGAATCATGTAAGAGATGTCAAACACACTTGAATTTGGGTTGTAGTTGACAAACTCTGCACGGCTTCCAAACTCAATCAAATCTGCATTTGTTGACTTAAGAATCATAGCAGCTATCAATGAAGCTTTCTTAGAACAACTTGATGCCATCGAATGTTTTGTTTCTGGATTGTATATATTGCTATACATAGAACCAGAACAATCCATGATTACAAGGTTGCGTCCTGTCAAAAGCTCTGCAAGATTTGCTGTTGACTTCTCAATGCCTTGTTCAAGTGCTATCATAACTTGACGTACCTGTGAACCATTAGAATAACTAGATCCATTAGTCAATAATGTTTCATATGCAAGATCAATTTGGTAAGGCATTATTTTTCCTGCACGAAGTTTGTTTTCATCTGAAACCAACTTGCATACTAAGTCAATAACCTCTTGTTTGCCTCCCTTAAGCATATTACTAAGGTTACGAAGAGCAGCCAAAATTCCAAGCTTGCCATCTCTAAGCATTGACTCCCAGTTGTCATTCTTAGCTTCCTTAAGTACTTCCTCAGCCTTCTCAGCTGAAAGTTTTCCTTCACGTACAGCTTTTGCAACTATTTGTCCAGCTTCTGACTGGTTAGCTTCCCAAGTGTCAGCTATAACAGTTTGACCCTTCATGATTGCATCAAGTGTCTTGACAATTTGTCCTTCATCATTGACAAATGTAGCATTTGAACGCTCTGGTGATGGGTGGCAAAGATTTGCAAGGTCAATTATAGCTTTCTTGTACTTAGCCAATTGATAATTATCAAGTTGCTCAATAGCATGAGCAAAACCCTTCTTCATGCCATTTGACAATACCGAATTTCCAAGTGTCTCATAGACAGCCTTTATCTCAAGCATGTCATCTGGACGATAGATACATCCACCGCTCTTTGTCTTTTTACTGAACAAAGAATAAAAACGCTTAGTCCATTCTTTTCCAGAGATAAATGGAGCAAGAACTGCTGCGGCAACATGGTTGATGCTTCTCATACCTTCACCAAGACAACGTGACCATACAATTGCTTGTGCAACAAAATATGGATCATGCATGGCTAACTTTTCAATCAACTCTTGAATCTCAGCCATTTGCTCTTTGTCAGAACGATAAAACTGATTTTCAAGCTTCAAGGTATTAAGCATAGATACAAGCTTAAGCTCATCTGCAATAGCATAAGCATCATAACCTTGACGGTTTTTAGTGTTGTACTCTGGAATAGCTGAAGAAGTCTTCAATGCTTCTTGTGATACAGGCATCTTTTCTAAAGAGTCTGTCAACTTCTGGTTTCTGTTACTGAATTTTGCCATAACTTTACTGTTTAATGTGTTTATTTTATTTTATTAGATTATACATTAAAAGAATTTGTTCATCAAAGAACTATTTATTATAGTAACTTTTTATTATTTAATTCAATTTTTTTTAAACTTTTTCATAATAATTTTTATCGTAATCAAATAAGTTATTGATTTCCAACTCTTTAAGAAACTTATTTGTTTTGTCCTTTTCAGATAAAATAATACCTCCCTCAACGAATGGCCATTGTATTTGTATATCTGGGTCATTCCATGCTATTGCACATTCAGATTCTTTGCAATATAGGTTGTCACATTTATATTGGAATATTGTGTCATCTTCAAGAGCTATGAATGCATGACCAAATCCTTTAGGTATGAAAAATTGCAAATGGTTTTCTGCTGTCAAAGTAACTCCAGCCCATTTTCCAAATGTTGGTGAACCAACTCTTAAGTCAACAGCAATGTCATACACAACACCGTTGACAACTCTTACAAGCTTGCTTTGAGCATGTTCTCCTCGTTGGAAATGTATTCCTCTAAGGACACCTTCTGAACTTTTGCTCTCATTGTCTTGTACAAACAATATTGGCATTACTTTGTCATTGAACTCTTGTTGGTTGAAGCTTTCAAAAAAATATCCGCGTTCATCTTCGAACACTTTAGGTTCTATTATGACAACACCTTCTAAATCGGTTTTAACTATATTCATATTTAAAATGTTTTTTAAAATATAGTATTTTTAATCTCTTATTTTAATTCTAATGAACTTTCTAATTAAAATGAATAATTATATATCATGTATGAGAAAATTAACTAGAAACAACTAGAAATTCATCCTGCATAATCTATTGATCATTTTCTATTGATTTGAATTTTTCTCTATTCTTAATATATACAACAATCCATCCTATGTCATCAAATATGCATGATATTCCCCATAAAAACATAGCAGTCTTTATAGATGGCATCGTTATTAACGCCATTCCATACCCTATTATGCAAGTTATGCTTACCACTATGCTTAAGCTATTGTCATAGTTTTCTCTGTCACGTTCATTCCATAGTTTTGTTTTGAATGCCATTATGCATTTTGAAACTAATATGGTTATCAAATTTACATATATCAATGTAGCTATTGCAAACACCCACGCATTGAACTCATAAAAACAAAGATACATTCCACATAAAAATCCTGCAAAGCATTCAAATATGCAAAATACTACAAAATTCTTAATTATAGATTTTCTGAATTTGCCCTTCCATATAATGCCTATGATTAATGAAGTAATTGCCGAAAACAACGCTTCAAATGCTATCCATTGTGCTGGTAACTCACTTATAATAGTCTTATGTATAATTGGGATAATATAAGTACCTATGAGACCAGAAATGAAAATGCTTCCAAATATCCATTTCTGGTTTTTGTCTAAGTTTAAATTGAATATCTTTAATAGTTTGTCAATCATTAGTTTCCTTCATATACAATAATTATTGTTTCAATTCCTGGGCAAGTCCCGTCCACTTCATTTGCAAAGGCTTTTGTGTCACTTATGACTATCCACCCATTAATCAACATTTTTCTAATGTCAGTGTTAGAATATCTTTCCCTGCTGAACACGTCAATCCACCAGTCTTTTACAGTGAATATTGTTTCACCAGAATACAAACGATTATGCATAGCTACTTGTCTTTCAAGCACCAATTGGCTTGTTTTTTTCTTTGTTTGAGTGTTGTCAAATGTTTCAATCATATTCTCATATTATTAATAGATTCCCAAAATTTTAGCAGCCCTTTTAAGCATTAACAACATGTGATTGTTAGGATATAATGGTGAATTTGTCTCTCTTATTTTCCATATAACTTCGAGAAAGTTCATATTTTGGATCATATATAGTCTAATTGAGTTCTGTTAAGTCTAGTCAATTTCTGTGATTATGTATCTCTTATAAGCTTCAGACACACGGCTTCGAGTTTCATGCAACAATTCTCTAACTTCTTCTGGTGTTTCTTTTACATAAAAACCTTCATAAGGACAATCTTCCCAACCAGTATAATATTGCACATAAGTTTTTCCGTCATATACACTTATAGAGTCAAATTCATTTTCGTCTAGCCATTCTTCTTCTCCATTATCTAAATAATGAAGGCAGAATGATCCTTTGACGTTAATTTCTGGTTCAATACAGATTTTTTCTTCCATGTTTGTCTCATTTAAAGTTTAGATAATGCTTCTTCAAACAAATAGTCATTGTAATCCATGTCATCTTGTGGTTCAATTGTGTAGTTGCATTCTGGATCGTGATGATCTAATACTTTTTTCATAATTTATCAAATTTTAATGAAAAATAGAACCATAATTTGAATAATTCAAAAAAAAAATGCCATCTTTTTGCAAAGGTGGCATTAAAACATATTGTGGAATTAATAAAAATCTATTAAAAAGTTCTGATTCAGCTCAGAACTTATAGAAGCTCGCAACCTGGGCGTTTGTAATCAAGCGGCCATTGCATATTCAAAAGTTTCGCCAGTTATTAGCGTTCACAAACATCTACTTTCATTGTACTCCGCAGCAATCAAACCCATAACGACCCCAAAAATGTCGGCGCTTAACCGACTGACTCCTCATAATCTTTATCGTGAAGGGATAATGTCCCAGGTGCACGAGGAATGGACTAACACCCAGTGGAGTCGGAGGGAATCGAACCCTCGTCTTACTGAATTTCCTTTGACTATCAACAATATTTGCTTTGTGAGGTGTGGCAGAGTTGAACTGCCGTGACCACCCTGTCAAGGTGGCATCCTAAACCACTAAATGAACTCCTCATCATAATTGAATTTCTTTATGATTACATATAATTTTAACTTTATAACCAAGTTCATTATATGCTTTCATTTTGTCTTTCATGTTTTGAATATTTAATGTCCAACTTGATTTTATCTCTACTATCATATTTTCAGATGGTATATAAAAATCAGGTATTGCACATTTATATTCATTTTTTTGAGAATCAAAATATTTAATCTTTAAACATTCAACATCATAACTAATTTTTTGATCATCTAACTTATTTGCATAATCTGTTTCATATGATGATCTTAAAAATACTTCCTTTCCTTCCCATGTTGTATGCCATTCACATTTATATTGATTTTTTGTATTTGATTGATTTTTTCTTCCAGTCAAAAAAGCATTTGAAATAGATTGAGAAATACTTCTATTTTGTATATTTAAAAATTTAAATACAGTTTGTGTTATTGAATGTTTACTTTTAAAATTAAATTTTTCCGAAATTTCTGTTGAACTTAAATTATCTTCCCAATAAAGTTTATAAATAATATTTCTTATTCTATTAAATTCATTTTCAACTTCTAAAGTGCCAAGTTTTTCTTTATTAAACCCAAAATAATTTATTAATAATTTAAAACCTTGTAATGTATGATTTTTACAAAATATATTTGAACATCCATTTTGTCCTTTATAATATATTCTGCCACATATCTTACAATGTTTTATATCTGAATGTTTATGATAATTTTGTTTACATTTATTACAACGGCAATTACCTAAAAATGTTCTTTTATTTACATAAATCTTTTCACCACAATCAACGCAATTCACTTCTTTTAACTTATTAATTTCATTTTTTGTTGAAAATGATTTAGCGCATTGTTTAGAACAAAATCTGCCACTTCCATAACTTCCATCATGTTCTATTCCGCAATTTTCACATTTCATAAACTTATTTGAACTATTTAATTAATAATAATGCAAATTTACATTTTATTAAAAAATAGTTCATTTTTATTTATAAATTGTACCTCGGGTTGGATTCGAACCAACGACTTTCACCGTGTAAGGATGACTTTCTAAACCACTGAATTATCGAGGCATCTATAATTTAATATAAAATTTCAAAAATAAAACTTTCAAGGAATTGCGGAGTCACCTTGCAAACAAGCCGTCCCAACCGATATCAGATTGGCTAATCGTTAACGCCGTCTTATTAGTATGTTTCACAGCTTTCTTCTATAACAGCGACACTGTAACAGAATCTTTTATCACTGCACCCACTAACTAAATTTTATAGGATTTCACCATATGCCGAACAATCCCGAACGTCGCATACAGTTTTAAGGTTTTAAGTTGCTCTAACAGGATTCGAACCCGAAATTTCTAAGTCAGAGTCAGATATGTTAAACCAGTTACATCATAGGGCAATTAAAAATGTTAGATTAGACTCAATAGCTACGCCATAGTACAATGTGGGTTGCTATGATATTGTCCGTTTATCTTGTACTACACCAGCTATCCCCATTCACTGAGATATGTAGGAATCGAACCTCCCAAGCTGCTACCAATGGTACGTCAAATAGCATCCTATCAACATACAAGATATTCTAACATTTGTGCTCCCACAGGGACTCGAACCCTGAACCTCCACGCTTAAAAGGCGGGAACTCTAAAAAACCAATTGAGCTATGGAAGCATTTGAAATTGATAGAGATTAGCTAAAACATATGATCACCCATACATCCATCTCGGTACTCTATCGTTGTAAGTCGTTCTTAGCTTACACCATCATTCACCAGGTGGTACTGCAATGATTTTCTCTCTTCTATTTTCCACTTCAAGAGAATGGTGTCCCTCCGCCGAGACTCGAACTCGGAACCTTACGCTTAAGAGGCGCAAGCTCTACACTATTGAGCTACGAAGGGATAAATTAAAGAGCCATATACAATTTCGAACTTGCCTATGTTGTTACTTAATGTGCTTGTCGATCTTTACACCATTTTACGTTAAGAAGCCTTGCCTGACGCATTGACTAGTATACATTATCAGAGCCTTCACCTCTAAGTATCTCTCTAATCCCCTTGGTGGGACTCAAACTCAGAACCCCCCGTTATTTAATATGTGCCTGCGGTACAGGAATCGAACATGTCCAGTTCTGCCTTCAACCGGTATTATGCAAACCGAAGCCAAATCAAAACCACCAGATTAATATCTCTATTAACGACATACGTATTAGTTAATTGAAATATTTTGGCTACCCGGCATATAAAAAATAGTCAAACAAACCTTGACCGTGTTCAATGATGTCCCCCACATCTTCACATCTGCTGATTGGCTCCTACACAGAAGTTACAAATGTATTTGGGCACATGGGATAAAATCCTGGGCTGGCATCAAGCTAACGGTATACGTATAGCCACCTCAACGTATTCAGGAACAATCCTCAGATACTTTAACAAGTCCTTCTTCCCTTGTTGGTGATTTGATTAACTATTGTAAGATGTTTACAAAAATGTAAATATTGTTGTCCCAGCAGGACTCGAACCTGCAATCTTCTGAGTCAAAGTCAGACGTGTTAATCCAGTTCCACTATGGGACAATAAAATATTTGTGCCTTCGGTGGAATCGAACCACCATACCCATACTGTAATTTATACTCCTAATTATCACTTATCCGCGGTTGCGATAATAGCTTAATATAAATCCAAATATTAGGACCCACCTGTACCCGTGGGCACTGTCGCCAATATACAGTAATAAACCGGCATATCATTAATAGTGGAGTTTTGAGGATTCGAACTTGAGATTTGAGGACAACCTCAAAAGAAAAATTTTTATAAAAACTTCTCACAATCTCCCTTGTAACTATCTATAGCTAACTACAAGGCCAGCTTCCAGCCCGTTTAAGACATCTAAACCCCGTTTTTGTTTACACCTATATGCTTAACCTTGCAGGTGCCACAAACCTTAACATATTAGCTTCATTATCAATTTCCTCAAATATCAAATTCTACTAAATACGTGGTGGTGTGTATGGGAATCGAACCCATGACCTCCGGCATTCTACCAAAAACTAACACACCTTTTTAGAGTTTCAGTTTTGTCGTCCTTGGCAAGAATAGTCAGAGCTTAGGTACCTGTTTTCTCTGTAGTTTCTACAAGGCTCGTTGCTGTACTAAGACGAAACACCCAATCATCTTTATAAATGAAAAGAAAATAAACTCTACAGCTTTTCACGTTGTCTCACCGCGACTCGAACACGGACCAAGAGAACCAAAATCTCTTGTGCTAACCATTACACCATGAGACAATTTTAAAGTGGTGTATTAGGGAATCGAACCCATTATTAAAGCCAGTTACTTTGAATTCAATATTAGCTCTTCTTAAATTCTTTTCACGCCACCTCATACTACTTAAATCGGCCGAATTTCATATGAGTTATACACCATGTAGCTGGGAATTGATGATTCGAACATCATTATAGCTATTCACATCTGACTTATTCACTATACTCCTGATCCAACACAGGTGAGCTTCCCACAGCTCCGATTCCCAAAAGTGATTTTAACCCTACCACTATAGCTACTTACGATTAGCATTCTCATTTGAGGAAAGGAGGTGAAAATCCTCAGGGATAGAACGGTTACGTTGAGGCGCGACCTCTTTAAAATTTTGCGGGAACGACGAGACTCGAACTCGCGACCACATGAGTGACAGTCATGCATTCTAACCAACTGAACTACGCACCCATTAAATAAAATAAATAAGAGAATGTAAGAATGAGAAAATCAATTTTTTGTGGGAGTTGAACCCACGACCCATAATTTAAAATATTATTGCTCTACCACTGAGCTAGAAAAACGAAGTAACTCATTCTATGACTACTTATTCATTGCGTGGATGACGGGACTCGAACCCGCACAGCGAAGAGAGACGGTCTTGCATTGTAAATCCATTCAACCACACCCCCAATTGGTACCCGTTTTTGTATAACCTTACACAAGATCATCTAATGACTGGAACGTGGCCCAAAAACCTATCGTCTATAGGAAATTGATATGAAACGGGGAATCGAACCCCCAAGTCCTCCGTCGTTCATGGACGTTATGCATACCACTTACACCATATCATATTTTTTCAAATGCTAACCAAACCTCAATAAGCTGCAACTAATCTTAGGATGATATAACAGACGTCCCGTAAATGTTAATCTATCTGCATTGCAGTACAGTAGAAAAATCTTTACTTGAGCCGGTGGAGGGACTCGAACCCCCAACCTCATCATTACAAGTGATGCACTCTGCCAATTAAAGTTACACCGGCTTAAATTTAACAAGAGAATAATCTAAATGAGCAACATATTAAAATTAACCTATTTCGAAGTAGCTCATTTATTGGCTGCTTGTTGTCGGAGTGGGTGGATTCGAACCACCGAAGCCGAAGCGCCAGATTTACAGTCTGGTCCTAACTACCACATTAGGAACACTCCGATTAATTATTAAAACCATATATTTTGTACTCCCTACGGGAATCGAACCCGTGTCTTCAGATCGAAAATCTGACGAACTAGACCACTATTCGAAGGGAGCATTAAATAAACAAGAGAATATTGACAGAGACTATTTTTTGAATTATTGGAGTTGAACCAATTACCTTATGTACCCTAAACATATGCTCTAACCAATTGAGCTAAATTCGAAGTAACTCTTATCTTGACTACTTGTTTGATCTAAAACAAAGATATTCAGTTTTAGCTGAATTACTTGTTAGCGGGTGTGGAGGGGTTCGAACCCCCGACCTAGTGGTTAGTGAGTACTTGACGCTTTGAACGTCCATGTCTAGAATAGTTCTCCCATAGTACTCAACTCGTTTTTACTGAACGAATAACAGTAGACAGCCACTCGCTACTACCTACTGAGCTACACACCCATAAAAATTGCATATTTTATTGCCGGTTAGTAACGTCTGCAAACCTTGCCGGCAACCTTTCGCGGGAGTGGAGGGCTTCGATCCCCCGACCCTTTGCTTAACGGGCAAACGCTCTAAACCAGACTGAGCTACACTCCCAAATGAATTGGCTTGGACTCGCTTTATCCAAAATGCCTAAGTGCTAAAATAACTTAGAATTTAATGATACACGATAGGAATATGAACGCATATCCTTATTCATAAACCCTACTGCGAAATTTGTGGATATACTCATTAAGCAGCTTCTTACCAATTTGTCGTGGCCCTGGGACTCGAACCCAGCTGGAACCTACTACCCTTTCGACTGTTTATAAGACAGAGGGGATATGCCACGAATGGCACAGGACTCGGTGATTCTGCCGAGGATCACTCCTGCATATTGAGCAGGCAAAGGGACTCGAACCCTCAACTTTCAGATTGGAAATCTGACGCTCTGCCAATTGAGTTATGCCTGCATTTTGTAGCGGGGGTGGGGATCGAACCCACGACCATCAGGTTATGAGCCTGGTAAGCTACCGCTGCTCTACCCCGCAATATGTCAATTAAACTTCTCAATTATTATAATTTTATTTGACCGATACACGTACAAGTTTCCTTCATACACCTTGTACTCCTTTGTCACACACCCCGTAATGAAGTTTCGGTAGTGACCATTTTCCCGCTGTCCGAACTCTATAGAAGTTCTCCCTCTCGTTCAAATTGTACCCGAGGCCGGGATCGAACCGGCACGCCCGTTGGAGCATAGCATTTTAAGTGCTACGTGTCTACCAATTCCACCACTCGGGCATTTAGTCTCATATTCAAAATTATAGTAATTAGCTTTACAACTGACTTTCATACTAAATGGAGCGACTACTTCCATCTTTCTTACCGGCAACCCACCTTTGGTTAAATGGCAGTCAACATCATGGGCAGCTTTTTCTGTTCACCATTTTAGTATTTTCTTCCTCTTAAGGAATCTTTTACTATGTCTTGAACGTTGTGCCTCAGCAGGGATTCGAACCCCATATCTTTGCATTTTAGATATCATTTAGCATAGATAGAAAATATTCAGTCATACCTGACTTAGCTAATCAGTTTCGTTATCGCGAATAGAATACCTTTTACTTATTTTCCAGAGACATATTGTACGCCCGCTGGGACTTGAACCCAGGACTCCCACATTAAAAGTGTGGTACTCTACCAACTGAGTTACGAGCGCATATTCCACAAACAATTTCTCAACGTTTGTGGGCGATTGTTATAGCCTTCTATAACAACCTATATTTATTAAATTCCACAATATGTCAAAGATCTTAATCATTTTCGATATTATATCGAATTTGATATATGAATATAGAAACTTTTCTATAAAATTCAAAATTTCTATAAAAATTTTTTTGTTGATCAGGAAGGAATCGAACCTTCATTTCCAATTATTTTTAATATCTGATCATTGTTTCAAAGAACTTTTATAATTTAATAATAGTATCTTTTTTCAAAAATTCAATATAAAATAAAAAAAATCCGAAGTTTTTTATTTCTCCGGATTTTCAAAAATATATATTGTTGTTTGATTATATTATACAAATGAAAATCCGGAAAAACAATCTTTATATTGTCCTTCTTCAAATTTCACATTATTTGTATATAACTTGTTCATATTGCTTCTAAATTTTATATATAATAATAAAATAATATTTTAAAATAGATAAAATTTTGTTAAAATTTAATGAAAATTTTAATTATTTTGCTCCTGTTATGTAATTTCCTGATATTGTTAAATTATGTCTTTGTCTTACAACAATATCTTTTATTTGAATAAAGTTTTTAGAAACTGAAATTTGAGCAAGGATAAAAAATGCATCATTTCCTATTTTTTCTTTTTGCATTTTTGATAACCAAATTCCTGAATTATTAGTTTTATGATAGCATTTTATTTCAAAACGTAAATCAGATATTTCGTAATCATAATTTTCATATGATCCATTATCTATATTTTTTAGTTCTTTTAATATATTATTAAAATCACTTTTAAAGAAATTTTCTGAATTTATTTCATTTTTTAATAATGATTTTAAATATTTTTCAATTAATACTCCAGCAGCTGAATATAATTCTGAATCATATTCATTATCTTTTTCTACATTTGTCAAAAATTCTAAGTTTGTTCCATCAATTTCAACTTTTAAAGTATTGTTTTTGCCAATTAGTTTAGATAATTTATTTGTAAAAAAAGTTTCGATATCAGATATATTATCATGTAAATTATCTTTAAACTTAGATTCATTAATTATGCAATCTTTTAAATTTTTCATTATATTAATTAAATTTTTTTATATATTAAAAATAAAAAGAAAAACCACTAAATTAATTCAGTGGTTTTTCAAAATCATACCAAGAAATAGAATAATGATGTTAGTACACCATATCCTATTCCTATCAATCCTGCATAAAAATCTTTTATATTATATGTGCCTTTTTTCATCCATTTGTCCCATACTAGTTCTTTTCCATACATCACAGTTGTTGATATAGCTAATGATATTAGCAAACTAGTCCAAATAGGCAAAAACAAAACACATAGAATAGCAATTATCTGGCTTATTACTATGCCAACTAACATATGTTGCAATTTGTCTTTCTGATTAAACATACCTTTAAGCTGTTTCAATTATAAACCAAACTATTGCGCCTAAGAATCCACCTTCGATGAATCCAACGAATGCAGATACAAAGTTCATTGCGTCAAAGCCATCTTTCTTAATAGCCCATCTAATAAGTTCTTGACCAATGGCACCAACTTGAGCAACAGCACAAACTGTCACAACAAAATAGTAGATTTGATCAGATGTCTGACAAAATATTGCACCTAGTACTAGAGCTATTGCAGTCAAAAATAACCACGTATAATGAGTTATTTTCTGATAAGTGCTCTCCCAAGGAAGAGACTTCCAAATTTTTTTAAAAAAGTTTTTCATAATATTAATTGTTTAAATTTATTATTTTTTTACTGTTCTTCATCCTCTTTGAATTCTATCGCGTATAAAGCTTGACCTTGCTGCAAGCTAAAAGAGCTGTCCGAATCTTGAGGTTCAATTATACATCTAGAACCATATCCTCCCATGTAACCTTCTTCAATCATCTGTTCTAATGTCTGTTCTTCAGTTTGGTTTGTATAAGAACCAGAGTGATTAGTAGGGATATTATAGATATTATGCTGATCGATATCAATATCCACAGGTAATTCTCTCCAAGATGGAATAATTATATCGAATTTTCTATCTGTTCTTTGAGAAATATATTGACGTATTTTATCTTTGAATAAATGTTGTGAATAGAAACCTTGATATGGTATCCAACTTCTAAACAATACTTCTTCTACTGTTGAATATGGTTCTGCTGGATAGTCTGCTGGGTCCATAGAATGTTCGAACTCTGTCATCTTAAAAGTCAGCAACACATTTATAGCTTCAGCTACAAGACCAGTCGTATAACGGTATATAGAACCAACTTTATAGTCATTGCTCTTTGGTAAGTAGGATTTAATTACATTGAATCTTCCTGGATTTTCCCAGTCTATATCATAATAGTCTGGTAATGTATTAGTGTGTACTCCATTAAGTGAAAGTATGTCTATAAAGTTGCCATAGATTTCTTGACCTATTTCACTAAGAAATATTTCTTCACCACACCAAGCATAAGAACCATCTTGAACTATCTCATATTGTTCTTCACTTAAAAGCAAGTCGGGTGTAAAAATATTACCAAAATACTCTTTATTATTTATACCTTTATATTTAAAGAATATTGCTTGATTTGTATATTGTTGGTATAAATATCTTATGGATGGCACATTAGGTTCCATATTCAATTTACTAAATATACTATAAAAGTCGGGATACTCTTCTAAAGGAACAAATGATGAATTAACTTTTAGCTTACCATCAATCAATGCATAAGAATTATTAGATTCAATTCCTTCAAGCATCAACATATCAGAGGTTTCTAATACGTCACCCGTTATACCATCAACGATATTAAATATGATAAAATCTGGAGAACCAACAGCTCCTGTATTAACATCAAAACTTATAATTGGACAACAGAATGAACTATTATCTATCACAACATTTGATATTGTTCCTTCTTCCAACTCATCATTAATAATATATGTTGGTGAGTCTAAAAGTTCATTAGATAATCTACCAGAAATATATAATTTATCATTTTCTGAACCATGATTTCCTATAATATAATTTATTTGATATAATGATGGTGTTTCTTCAAATTGTTTAAATAGTATTCCGCTTGGAAGAGGTAGGTAACAAGTACAGTGGTGCATTTGATGATACCCTTGTTCATCTTCATAACTTTCTATATCAAAGAAATATATTGGATTTATTATACTCAAACCACCATTATCGGTTATTTCATAAACGACATTGAACTTATCTGGATCTATTTGTCCATTATTCGGAGTAATTATATTGAATCTGCAATTCCTGAAATTGGTCAGTGATACAAATGTAAAATATTGGTTTAATGAAGAAAGATCATCATGTAACATGTTAAATGTACCCTTTATATCATAATCCAAATCTGTCATGGTGATGACTGGTAAATAATAGAACTCAACTGAATAATTTCCATTACTTATTGTTGGAATTGAATTTATTGGGGTGTCACAATAAAAATGCTCTGATGCTAATGTAGAGTATAATGTACAAAACATTATATTACCCATTATAGGTGAATTTACACATGCTACAGTATTGAAACCCGGTGATGATAAATTATTACCTGCATAAGGAACAATACCAATATTTGCATCTACAGGTATCGTAGGAATCCAAGGGATATAACC
>Ga0310786_10005509_pt1 | contig 17136 bp, 16 predicted proteins | sample AusTroGonzalo_MG_FD_203881 | JGI IMG/M metagenome (GOLD analysis project Ga0310786, IMG submission 203881) | Bovine rumen microbial communities from tropical cattle in Woodstock, Queensland, Australia - Gonzalo_03 (v2) (version 2) | ecosystem: Host-associated > Mammals > Digestive system >... | reverse complement strand
AAATTCATGCGGAGTCGACGAGATTTGAACTCGCGGTCTCTGCCTTGACAGGGCAGCGTGTTAACCAGGCTACACCACGACTCCTCAACTACTCAAATTGTTGTATTTATATTGTAACTTAAAACAGACTATCTCGTCAACTGCTTTCCGTTTCATTCACGGGGAGATTCTTCAAAATCGCCCCATAAAATTTGTTCCAGTTCCAATTCCACACCGTGTTTTTCGTGCACTTTTTGGCGCACTTCGCTCATCAGCATGCGGATATCTTCCGGAGATGCATGGTTGAAGTTGACAATAAAGCCGGCATGCTTTTCGGACACTTTTGCACCACCGACAGATAAACCGCGCAAACCGGTGTCATCAATCAGCCGCGAGGCATAATCGTTAGCCGGCCGCTTAAATACACTGCCGGCAGAGGGTAAATCCAGCGGTTGTTTTTCAAGGCGTTTATGTAGCACGGTATTGCGCGTTTCCATCAACTGCGTGAAATTTGTTTTCACCAATTTAAACGCGGCCGACAGCACAATATAATTCTCTATCCCTTCCACGTGGCGGTAACCATATGTCAAATCTTCTTTATGCAAGGTAGTAGGGCGGCCTTCCAAATCAATTACGTCAAAATAATCCAGCGTGTCAAACGTCTCTTGCCCAAAGGCACCCGCATTCATACGCACTGCACCGCCTACACTCCCTGGAATGCCGGACAATTTTTCCATTCCGCACAAACCCGCTTTACACGCTTCTTCGCACACCTTATCCAGCGCCACGCCGGCTTCTGCCAAAATGGTATCTCCGCGACGTTGCCACCCGTTCATGTGTTTGGTGGAACAGGTAATACCGCTTACTCCTTTACTCCCCACCAAAATATTGGAACCAAAACCCAACACACGAAGCGGGATATTAAAGGAGCGCGCCAATTTAAGCACGAAACTCCACTCTTCGTGTGTTTGAGGATAGATGTATACTTCAGCCGGGCCGCCGACACGATACGTCGTGTGGCGGGCCATCGGCTCGTCTAAAAAGCAATTTTCACCGAAAAATTCTTTCAGTTCCTTTTTATAGTCCATGCAATTACTTCACGGGTTAAAAGTGGACGCCCACGCCTCCGTTAAAGCTGCCGTTACCCTGCGTTTTGGTGTAAGCACCAAACACATAGATAAACGGCAACACTTTCACATTGACACCGGCCGTATAGCGCATGGCACCGTCATGAGTAGAACGGTCATCTGCGCCAAAATGACGGGTGGAAAAATCGCCATGGTCATAACCGGCACCGATATACGGGGTAAAAATCAGCAAAGTGGTAGAGGCTGACGCCGAGAGAGAGTAGTGATTCAAAGAATAGTAATCCGTGCTGGCATGGTCATAGAAACCGCCAACAGTGATGTTTAAAAATTCAATTACATTGGTACTATATGTCAAACCGGCACCAATTGATTCCAAACCGTTGAAATGCGTCCCGCGCACCACGGCACCCAAACCGATGACCGGCAATTTGGTCTGTGCGCTCAAAAAACCGCTAGCCATGTAATCTTCCGAAGAGATATTGTTATCATGCGCGGTTTTAATCACGTTGAAAGACGCCCCCACATCAAACCCGGGGAAAGACGGCGCATTGCCGGAGTGAAAATCGGCCATACCGATTAAGTTAATAATATCCTGGTTATATGCACGGATATTAGAGCCTGGACCATAATGTTTACCGAAATCATCATTCAGGTTCGTATCGGCTGCGGCGGGAAAAGCACACGCAGCAAGGGAAACAACAACTAACAGTAGTTTTTTCATCGATTCTCCGTTTATGAGGTTTAATATATAATATAATAGAAAATGACAACCCCGCGTGCAACTTAATTTCGGCGCGGAATTCTATTCAAGAGGGAAACCTATGGTAAGCGAATTGGCAGGAACTTTAACAAAACAAAAAATTGATACCAACTCTTTACAACACGCATTTTTTCACCCGCAAGGGCCGCTGGCAGCCGTTAAATTCGGCACCTCGGGTCACCGCGGACAACTGGGTAACGGATTTTGTGCCCAACATGTACGGGCCATTGCTCAAGCCGTCGCCCGCATTCATACCGAAGACCATTTAGAAGGCCCGATCCTTGTAGGAGGCGACACGCGTCTCATGTCGCGCGATACGGCCCGTTTATGTGCCGAAGTATTAACCGCCAACGGTCTAGCAGTCATTTTACCGGAAATTCCGGTGCCAACGCCCGTTTTCTCTTTTGAAATTTTACACGGCAGAGCTGTCGCCTCTTTAAACGGCACCGCCAGCCATAACCCGCCGCAGGACATGGGATTGAAATACAATCCTTCTCACGGTGGCCCGGCTGACAGCGCGCTCACTTCTCGCATTGAAAAATATGCTAATGAATATATGGCACATCCGGAACAAATCAAGACCGGCTCACTGGACGAAGCCCGCGCTAAAGGGCTGCTTACTTCGGCAGATGTGATAACTCCGTATGTGGAAGAACTGGGCAAAATGATTGATTTTGCTAAAATTGCCGCGGCTCCCGTTAAATATGCGGTTCATCCGTTGGGCGGTGCCAGCTTAGCTTTTTATAAAGCGATTAAAGAAAAATACCACTTGGATAATTTAACCATTGTCAGCGAAATACAAGACCCTACCTTCTATTTTATCCCGATAGACCACGATGGTAAAATCCGCATGGATCCTTCGTCAATCTATCCGATGAAACCGCTCATCGAACTGGTGCAACAAGGCACGTACGATTTTGCCGGTGCCAGCGATCCGGATGCCGACCGCTTCGGTTGTGCGACCAAAGAAGGCGGACTAATTTCCCCCAACCATGCCTTATGTGTCATGGCTGATTATTTGGCACGCCATCATAAAATTGCAAATGCCAAAGCCATCGGACGCACATTGGGCACCACGGCATTGTTGGACCGCATCGCCAAAGCGCACGAACTCAATTTGGACGAAGTGAACGTCGGGTTCAAATATTTTGTGCCCGGACTTATCAAACGCCAATACCTGCTTTCCGGTGAAGAAAGTGCCGGTATGTCCGTCAGCGGTTGGACCACAGAAAAAGACGGTATTTTTGCCGTATGTTTGTTGATGGAAATCCGCGCGACCGAAGGCGATATTGCTTCACTGTATAACAAACTCACTACACAGTACGGTTTGCCTTATTATACACGTGTGGACGTGCCGACCGATGACGAAACCAAATCCCGCGTCAAAGCATTGAAAGCGGCCGATTTTGCCACGCTTAAACAAGTGGCCGGCGAAAACGTCACCGGGATCCGCGATACAGACGGTCTCAAAGTATATTTGGAAAAATCATGGTTTTTAGTACGCCCCAGCGGCACGGAAAACATCTTAAAAATCTATGCCGAAACATTCGTCGGGCAGGATCACTTAAAAAACCTGATTGAACAAGCGCAACGATTGCTCGCTTAATTCTTACAAATAGCGCAACAACCGTTTTTTCCCCCGGACAACTCCGGGGGAATTTTTCAAAAAGAAAAGGCCCCCGTTTCACGGGGGCCTCGTTTACAAAATATGCGCTTAGTCATGGGCCATATCGGCACGGACTTTTTCAAACAAGTGGCTGTCGGTAGCGCGTTGCAGGAACGATTCCCATTCCTTAACGTTCATGTCAAATTTATCCATTACAATATAAGATATTTCTTTGGCAGTATCTTTTGTAATTTCGTTCTTTTTGGCGTATTCTTTTTCCAATTTGACATACAGACGCGCTATAGCTTCGTCCATTTCTTCTTGCGTATATAGCGGTTTTTGTTCCTGCGATAACGAGCGCGTATCCACTACGCCGGCCACGTTATTGTTAGGCGTCTGAGCACCCGCCTGAGACGGGTTCCAGTCTTGGTCGCCGGTAGGAACAAATAACTCGCTGTGAGTGTCCGGTGCGGTGGCATAAGGCACCGAGGGCGTTTCATCCGTGGTCATAGTCACGCGGCCCATCAACAAATTGGAGCACGCCGCCGGATGAATAATAAAATAGATACTCAAAATAATAAAAATAAGCACGGCTGATTTTACTGCTATTTTTAACACGTTTTTTCTCCTTTCTTACAAGATAGCAAATTATTAAAGTGTTATTTCTTTTGTTGGTTTTGCGCCGGCGGAACAGGAACGGATATTCCCCGCTGCTGCAATTGACGCACACTTTGAGCAAATTGCGGATTACTTAAAATTTGCTGCACGGTTTTAGCAAATTCGGGGTTTTGCATATGTTTGGAAACAACCGCCTGAATCTGCGGGTTTTGTTTCATCAGTTTGGAAATATCCCCCTGGCTGATAGATTTCAAATCTACCGCCTGCCCTTTAGTGGCGCGCGCCAAATCTTGATTAAATTTTTTCAGTTCCGGTACGGATTGAAAGTCCTGTATAATAGACGAAATTGTTTCTTGGGCTTGCTTCACTTCAGCTTCCGGTGTCATAGGCTGTTCTTCTAAAAACACATCTTCTTTTTTAATCAGTGTTTCAAACGGAACGGGCGCAGACGGAATATCCGGTTCCGGTGCCGCCATCGACACCGGAACATGTTGAAAAGTGAACGATTCGGTAGTGGCAATGCGTTCCGCTTCTTCCTGCTCGGCGCGTGCTTCGTACCAGCGGTAACCCCGCACGGCCATAATGAACAACAGCCCTACCGTCATCACAGCAATCAAAAAATAACTCGTCTTGGACATTATTTTTCCACGTCTAACATTTCTACATCAAATACCAGCACCGAGTTGGGCGGAATAGCCCCCACCGGGCGATTACCATATGCCGTATCGGGCGGACAAACCACTTTGGCTTGAGAACCCGGTTTCATATGTTGCATGGCCTTGGTCCAGCACGGAATCACGCGCGTCAGTTTAGTTTGAAAGGCTTCGCCGCGGTCGCGCGAACTGTCAAATTTCGTACCGTCAATCAATGTGCCCGTATAGTGCACTTTCACCGTATCATCGGCTTTGGGCGTTTTGCCTTTACCGGCACGGGACAATTTAATCATTGCTCCGTTATCCAGGGTTTTCACACCTTTTTCTTTGGCAAAAGAAGTTAAATAGTCCTTCTGTTCCTGTTCGCGTTTAGAAGCAATCGTACGGGCATCTTCTTTGTATTTTTGAATAATCTGCGGTTTATATTTATTAATATCCGTTTGGGCCGGGCGGTTGAGCCAGCTGTCTCTCAACCCTTGAGAAAGAGCCTTATAATCATCTTCGTTATCCAAAATCAATTCGCGTTTTACATTGTTGCCTAACATAAAACCCAGCGAATAAAGCATGTGGTTCCGTTCGGCAGTTGCTTCGACGGCATCCGGTTGTGCAGTTGCCGGTTGAGGCGTTTGTTCTTGAGGAGCTGCTTGCACTCCCATGGCACACGCCAGTAAAATAAAGATACTCAATTTTTTCATTTTTCCTCCTAACGTGCCGTCCGGTAATGTAAAAACACCCGTTTGCCACGTTCGATTGTCACGTTTTCAAAAATATGTTCACCTACTATATTACCATTTCCGTCCTTAAATAACATCTTAATATTTTGCACGGAAGGTGGCAAGAACAACCGTTGCATATGTATTTCAGCGGGTAACGTGAACCACTGGCGGGTATCGGCCCGCTCGGTAGCCGCGCCCAATACTTGCACAAACCAGCCGGCCACATCGCCCATCGTATCATCTTTAGAAGAGCCCGTAGCCAACTGGCGCGCTTGCGCCGCTGCCACTTGCTTAGCCACGCCGCGTGCCACTACGCGAAACAAAATGCCAGGCATTTTTTCATCTAAATCTTGTTTTGAAAGTGCCGCCAGATTCGTCACTTTTTGCAGGGGGTACTGTTCCCCATTAATTTCTATGGCTGACGAAGTAATATAATAACTCTGTTTCTCCAATACCGGATAGGCCACGGTAATTGAATTACCCATAAAACCGGCATTTAACGCATTTTGCACTTGCGGAGTCAGGGCACTGCGGTCCTCGTTATACGTGGCAAGAATACCGTGCATTCGGCTCCAAGCCAGTTGCATGGTCTGTGTTTTTTTAAGCGGTAAAAGGCCGTTATAATGGAAAATAATCACTTCGCCCAGTTCATTGGCATTTTCAGGAATGCTAAAAACCGGCGCACTGATTTTCCAATCACTGCCCCACTTGGCATAAGCATTGAGCGCATTGGTACGGGAAATGCGCGCATCATCAGGCTGATGGATGGCCTCAAAAATCAAAGCCGTAAAATACTGCACAAACGGATCATCGTTATAGCCGTGTTGTTTTTCGCCGCGCAAATGATCTAAATAAAACGCAGCCCGGCGGGCTTCCACAGCGGCACCGGCCCAATCCTGCCGTTCCAAAAAATTCATCGCCCGGTAAAAATAAGTAAGTGCCTGCTCGTAGGGGGCAGGATAATAGGCAGCCGTCAAATCGTTGACCAGCAAACGGGCTGTTTCGGCACCGACCCTTTTGGTGTACAACTCTTCCGTACGGGCTTGTGCCAGCGCCAGCAACGCATCGCTTTGGGTGGTTTGGCCGGCATCGTGCAGCAAAGCGGCCTCATCTAAATAGGCAAGTGCAAAATCTTTCTTGGCGTAGGATTTACGACGATGTTTTTCTACCTGTTGAGCGGCTTGTGTAAACTGCTCGGCCACGACCAACTTATTCACTTCATTTTTATAGCGCAAAGAAGGCGCCGTACAGGCCGAACAACACAACACCAGTCCCAGCCAATATACAGGCGCCTTCATAGTAAAAACCTCTTATAAAGAAACTTTACTGCGTTTAACGTACTTCTTAATTTTGTTTTGACCGTTCCAAACCACTTGGTTGCTTTCCAGATCAATCAATTTCAAGTTCGTTTGATAATATACCACCGCTCTGGAACCTTCTTTATCGACGATAGATTGCAATACACCTTTCAACATAAAGTCGGCTCCCGTTTCTTGCCCGAAAGATTTGCGCGTTTCGGCACTGGCATAATCTTCCTGTTCCATACGTTCCTGGCGGATTTCCGCCCGTTCGTCTTTGGAAGCCACAAAACCGATTTTGCCCGAGTTAATCAACGCACGCTCCATTTCTTCCACAAACGTTTCGGTATTGATGTGTTCCATGGTTTTATTATCTACCGTACCGGCAATAACAACCGGCTTTTTCGTATGGTTGCGCATATATTCGGCATACCAACCGCCTTTGAGACAATCAGTAATCATGTCCTGCGCGACCTGTTGGGAATCCGTATCGTTCCAACCACCGGATACATCTTTGACCAAGTTGGTTTCTACCCGCTTGACACTAGTGGAGCAAGCAAACAGAAACGGTAAAATAAATAAGCCTACAAGTAGTTTTTTCATAGTATTCTCCTTGGATATATCGTATCAAATTTTAGTCATTCACGGCACATAATACACTTTGTTGAGCATCTGCGGGAGCATGACTGCAATCGATAACTCCGTGCAACAAATCATATTCAAACCAAAAAGAAGGATCTGCATTTTGCACCGCTAGGAACCGAACGCCGTCTAAATAGTAGGTATAATCGTCGCAAAGCAATTGCGATTTATTTTCCGACAACGGACAGGGTAAAGGTTCGTCCAGTTCACTTTGCAATTGTTCCAAATTAAACGCATACACACCGTGTTTGGACAAGTAAGTACTTTGCGCAAAAGCCAACATAGCCCCCCGCTCGGCAGCACGCAAACCGGAAGTAGCCTTTTGCTTCGCCATGTATTTTGGCCAACTCCACAGCGTTACCACCAATATCAGTGCAACCAGCGTACTCCCCCACACAATTACTCCCAAGCGCATCTTCTACCCCCTGGCTATATTATAACAAAAGCGGGGGAACACAATTTGTGTTTCCCCGCTATTAAAACAGCGTATTTTTTAGCGTTTCTTTCTAATATTTTTGGCATTTTGGGCTACCAGTTTATCTATTTTTTGCTGGTGGGCCTGTTTAACGGAATTAGCGTCTTTTGCAAAAGCTTGATAAGTAGCACTTTTGTTGGCCGTGTTCTTCAGACTGGTTTCCATATCGGCTATCATGGCCATGCCTTGGTTTACCACTCTTTTGGAAAACATACTGCGAAGCGACTTTAACGTTTCCTCATTATCGTCATGTACGCGGTCCAAATAGGCCTGCATTTTCATTTTGTCTTCTGAGGAAGCCGGCCCTTGGATATCTTCATCTTCCATCAATATAGAAAATACTGCCGGAGCATCGGTGTCTTCTTCTTCCCGCTTGGCGAGTTCGCGCGTCATGATTTTTTTGGCTTCGCCAAATACGCCTTCCCCGCCTTGGATATATCCTCTAATACATTCATTGCCGACCACCACTAGCGGCACACCGCCCGTAGTCTTACATTTTTTTACGGCACGCTGAAAAGGCACTTGGCTGGCAGCGGCATGAACTTCGTATTCTTCCACAATGACGTCTTGTCCGTATTTCTTACGCATATTTTCGATAAATTTTTCTTGTTTCAACTTTTTACACCACGGACAAGTGTTAGATAAAAACACCTGTACTAAAATCGGTTCTGCGGAAGATTTCTTTGCCGCAGTGGGTTTGGCGGCAGCGGCCACAGGCTCGGTGGCGTTCCCTGCCGGAGGGATAGTAGCGGCAATCTGCAAAGCAATGGCTTGTTGAAGTTTGGACATATCAAATCCGTTTGGCATTTTATCCCCGGACAAAGATTTCTGCAACATAGACATGTGAAGTTCCAACACCTGTTGCGTCCAAAAAGTGTTTATTTTTTCCATTTGTTCTTTATTGGTACAGGCACATAATAAAGAAAGGCCGATAAGTGTAGAAATTACTTTTTTCATAAAAACCTCTTTTCTGTTAAATACCCTCTTTTAGCATTATAGCAAAATGATTTCAAAATACACAAAAAAAGGAGCGGTTAACAACCGCTCCTTTTTTAAACTCGTTTGCCGGTTTTTATTTACCGGTACGATCTTTTTTGTCCGTATAATGGGTGTGCAACAGTTTGTGTGCTTTGCTACCGCCAACCTTATCCAAGATATGACCGTACAAAGCCATCACACCGCTGTTATCCTGCGATTTATACGCCAGTTCCGTATCTTCCTGATACAGACCTTCGGCGCGTTTCTTGCGGGCACTCCATCCTTCGAACTGAGGCTGACCGGCACCGGCCACACAACCGCCTTGGCAGGACATTACTTCGATAAAGTCGTACTTGTTCTTTCCGGCTTTAATATCGTCCAAGAGTTTGCGGGCATTTTTAAGGCCGCTCACCACCGCGACGCGAATCGTCGTTTCACCGATGGTCAGTTCTTTTTCTTTAAAGGTGCTGTTTTCGCGCAAGCTGGTAAATTTAACGCTGCGGGATCCTTCGGGGTCCAGCTCCGCCAATGCAAAGCGCAAAGCGGCTTCCATCACACCGCCGGACGCACCGAAAATAACACCGGCACCCGTCTTTGTACCAAATGGCATATCAAACCATTCGTTTTCCAAATTGGCAAAATCAATACCGGCTTCTTTAATCATGCGCGCCAAGCCGACCGTGGTGACTACATGGTCCGTATCCGGATTGTTTTCCACGTAGAATTCACCGCGTTTAGCTTCGGCTTTTTTAGCCGAGCAAGGCATCACGGCCACGACAACTAAATCTTCGCGTTTGCCGCCGCGGTCCACAAAGTCCGCCTTAATCACCGGGCCCATCATTTGCATGGGGGAGCGGGCGGTGGACAAGTTGGGGATAAATTCCGGAGTGAATTTTTCCACATAGTTGACCCAAGCGGGGCAGCAGCTAGTCAGTTGCGGCAAATTGACGCCTTTTTTGAAGCGTTCCAAAAATTCGGTGGCTTCTTCCACGATGGTTAAGTCAGCCGCGAAAGCGGTGTCATACACATAGTCAAAGCCCAGCATGCGCAACGCGGTAGCGATTTTTCCGTCAATGTTCTGGCCTTGCGGCAAGCCGAAAATTTCGCCCAACCCTACGCGCACGGCCGGAGCAATATGTACAGCCACTTTTTTGGTCGGGTCGTTAATAGCTTTGAAAACTTCTTCGATTTCCGAAGAGTTAGGCATCAAAGCACCCGTCGGACAGACGCGAGCACACTGTCCGCAGGACACGCATTCTTGGCTTTGGCCTAATTCCTTATTAAAGGCCGTAGCAATTTTGGAGCGGAAACCGCGGAACGCAAAATCGATAGCTCCGATGCCTTGCACTTCGTTACAAATGCGAACACAGTTACCGCACAAAATACATTTGCTGTGATCGCGCACCAAAGCGGCCGAAGTAGCATCTTTGTGGCTGTCCAATTTTTTAGATTTGAAGCGGATTTCCGTCACATCCATATCTTTGGCTAACTTTTGCAATTTGCAATTGCCGGATTTGGAACACAACGTGCAGTTGTGATTACCGGAAGAAAGCAAGAGTTCCAAATTGATGCGGCGCAAGCGGCGAATTTCGTCGCTGTTGACGCGCACTTTCATTCCCGGTCTGGGGGCAACGGTACAAGAGGCCACAATCCCCATTCCTTCCACTTCCACCAAGCACAAACGGCAAGCGCCGTAGACGGCCAGTTCGGGGTGGTAGCAGAACGTTACGATATTAAAGTTCGCCTTGCGGATGAGTTCCAACAGATTTCTTTCGCCTTCAATGGCGACTTTTTTTCCTTCAATGGTAACAAAGTTTTCGTTTTCCATAATTCAGTTCCTTATGCGCCCACCTTCACTGCGCCGAATTTACAAGTAGATTTACAACTACCGCATTTGATACATTTTTTAGAATCAATTTGATGCGGTTTGCCCACCGCGCCGGAAATAGCCTGCACGGGGCAAGCGCGTTTGCACATGCCGCAACCTTTGCATTTGGCGGGGTCGATTTCGTAGTGGGCCAACGCTTTGCATACCCCGGCGGGGCAGCGTTTTTCCACTACGTGGGCGATGTATTCATCCTTAAAATGTTTGAGGGTAGAAAGCACCGGATTGGGAGCCGTTTTCCCTAACGCACACAAGGAAGCCTTTTGTACAGCCTTGGCTAAATCTTCCAAGTTTTCCAAGGTTTTAAGTGTAGCACGGCCTTCCACGATATCGGTCAGCATCGCGAGCATCTGTTCGGTTCCTTCGCGGCAGGGCACGCATTTACCGCACGATTCGCGCTTGGTAAATTCCAAGAAGAAGCGTGCCACATTGACCATACAGGTCTTTTGGTTCATCACCACAAGTCCGCCCGAACCAATCATGGCACCGACTGATTTTAACGAATCAAAATCTAACGGTACATCTAAATGTTCCGTCGTCAAACAACCACCGGAAGGTCCGCCGATTTGCGCAGCTTTAAAGTGTTCCGGATGAACAGAACCATCTACATCTGTTGTACCGCCGGCCACGTCGTTAATCACTTGGCGCAAGGTGGTACCCATAGGCACTTCCACCAAACCGGTGTTGGCAATATGTCCGGTAACGGCAAACGTTTTGGTGCCCGGGCTGCCCAAGGTACCGATTTTGCGGAACTCTTCGGCACCCATTTCCAATACTTTGGCTACAGTAGCCAACGTTTCCACGTTGTTAATCACAGTCGGTTTGCCGAATAAACCACTCTGGCTGGGGAAAGGCGGTTTGACTTTGGGCATACCGCGTTTTCCTTCCACAGAAGCGATCAAGGCAGTTTCTTCGCCGCACACAAATGCGCCGGCGCCTTCCATGACGTTAATTTTAAAATTCTTACCGGACCCGAAAATATTTTCGCCCAGTAGGCCAATTTTTTCAGCTTGGGCAATGGCGGTACGGATACGTTTGATGGCCAGCGGATATTCCATACGCACATAGATGTATCCTTCATCGGCACCGATAGCACGAGCAGCAATCATCATACCTTCCAACACAGCGTTGGGGTTGCCTTCCATGACGCTGCGGTCCATGAATGCACCCGGATCGCCTTCGTCGGCGTTGCAGATGACGTATTTTTTCGGTCCTTTTTCAATACGGGTAAATTCCCATTTTTTACCGGTCGGGAAGCCGCCGCCGCCACGTCCGCGTAAGCCGGAGGCGATCATTTCTTTGCAGACTTCTTCGTCCGTCATTTCCAAATAGGCACGTTTGGCCTGGGCATAACCGCCGTGAGCGATATATTCGTTAATATCTTCGGGGTTGATGCGACCGCAATCGTGCAACAAAATGCGTTTTTGTTTGGAATAGAAAGGGATTTCGTCTACCGTTTTAGCTTTTTGGTTATTTACCGGATTGTGGTAGAGCAAGCGATCAATCACTTCCCCTTTGAGTAAGGTTTTTTCCACAATTTCGGCGACGTCTTCGGGTTTTACTTTTGTATAAAAGATATCTCCCACGCTCACCAACGGGCCTTGTGCACAGAAACCGCGGCAACCGCTCAAACTCAAATAATTTTCATGGCAGCCTTTGGTAATTTGCAGACTGAAACCGATGTTGCGTTTTTTCATTTCTTCTTGGAACGCTTCATACACTTTGAGCGAACCGCCGGCGATACATCCTGTTCCACCGCAAATAACGACGCGTTTGGTGATGTTTTTATATGCCGCGTTATAATCGTTTGCAATTTTTTCAATATTCTCAGTTGCCATGTTCGGCCTCCGCTTTGATGACATTATCGATCAGTTCCACTGCTTGTTGAGGGGTAATTTGCCCGTGGACCACTTCGTCCACCACCATTACGGGGGCTAACCCGCAAGCACCTAAGCAGGACACGCATTCCAGTGTGAACATACCGTCTTCGGTGGTATCTTGCCCTTCTTTGAGTTTCAATTTTTCTCTCACGGCATTAATAACAACGGCCGAGCCTTTTACGTGGCAAGCCGTCCCGTTGCAAACACGCAAAATGTGTTTTCCCTTGGGCGTGATAGCAAAGTGGGCAAAAAACGTGGCCACACCAAACACTTTGGCGGGGGAAATTTCAAGTTCATTTGCGATGAAGCGCATAATGTCTTCGGGCAAATAATTAAATGCATCTTGCACTTTTTGCAAGATGGGGATTAACTTGGCGCTGTCGTATTGATGATCTTTTAAAATCTGCGCAGCGGTTTCGAATCGATCAGTCATTCTGTTCTCCTATACAAATTTTACAGCGATATATCAAAAAAAACGCGGCGGACGCCGCGCAAAAACGGAAGCCCTTTTTTAAATTATATCTTTCCGTGAAATCGCCGTCAACACTTCCCATGCACCCCAAACAATAAAAACATCTCTTTTTTGCTCAAATATAGTAAAATAATAAGGTCAATTACTTATTTTAAGGAGATCTTGTTGTTATGAAGAAAACAATTGCTTTTATGTTTGCAATAGGTTTTACCGCCTTATTGCCCGGCACTGTACAAGCCGCCAAACCTGTCGTCAACTGTGGATGTGCGATGGGAGATGTCGTGTGTGTTAACGATTGCACGCAGAAAAAACTGAATCAACTACAAAAATCTTACCAAGAGCAAAAAAAACAAGCTATTGCCAAATTAAACGCGGATAAAAAGAGCCCTGAATACAAAGCCAGAGCCAAAAAAATAGCCGAACAGAAAAAAGCTGCCGCCAAAGAAGCAGCTATCGCTAAGAAAGCAGAAGCCAAAGCTAAAGCCGAACAAGCCAAACAAGACGCTGCTGCTAAAAAAGAAGAATTAAAAGCACAAGCTGCTGCCAAGAAAGAAGAGGCCAAAGCTAAAGCAGAAGCCAAAAAGGCCGAAAATAAACAAGCTAAAGAAGATGCTAAAGCGCAAGCCGCCGCTAAGAAAGCAGAAGCCAAAGCTAAAGCCGAACAAGCCAAACAAGACGCTGCTGCTAAAAAAGAAGAATTAAAAGCACAAGCTGCTGCCAAGAAAGAAGAGGCCAAAGCTAAAGCAGAAGCCAAAAAGGCCGAAAATAAACAAGCTAAAGAAGATGCTAAAGCGCAAGCCGCCGCTAAGAAAGCCGAAGCTAAAGCTAAAGCCGAACAAGCTAAAAAAGACGCTGCCGCTAAAAAGGACGAAGTGAAAGCGCAAGCTGCTGCAAAAAAAGCAGAAGCTAAAGCCAAAGCCGAACAAGCTAAAAAAGACGCTGCCGCTAAAAAGGACGAAGTGAAAGCGCAAGCTGCTGCAAAAAAAGCAGAAGCTAAAGCTAAAGCCGAAGAACAAAGAGTGGCTGCCAAGCAAGCCAAGTCTGATACAAAAGCCAAAGCCAAACAGGCTAAAAAAGACGTTTCCGCTAAAAAAGCAGAAGCCAAACAAAACGCTAAAAACACCAAAGCCGCTTTGAAAGCAGAAAAAAAGGCTTGGAAAGAAGCTCTCGCTCAATAAACAATACAATTATTCAAAATAAAACCCTCCGCTTAGACGGAGGGTTTTTTATCGGCTTTTCTTATAAATAACTACTTATCTAAAAAACTCTTTCCAAACGGCAACGACGGCAAACGGAAATAATCGGCAATGGTTTGCCCGATATCCGCATACGTATCTCGCCCACCGATAAACTGGGGTTTTACTTTCTTACCGAACATCAGCACCGGCACATGTTCGCGCGTATGGTCCGTACCGCGATAGGTTGGGTCACACCCGTGGTCGGCCGTAATAAACACAATATCTTCTTCTTTCAGTTGGGCAACCAATTCGGGTAAACGCGTATCAAAATACTCCACGCCCTTGGCATATCCTTCCACATCGCGACGATGTCCCCACACCATATCAAAATCTACAAAGTTCGTAAACACAATGCTGAAATCGGGCACTTGAGCAGCTTCCTGCAACGTAACGTTCCACAGTTCTTCCAAACCCGACGCCTTCACGGCACGAGTAATACCTTGCTTAGCGAAAATATCCGAAATTTTCCCCACCGATACCACTTCTCCGCCTGCATTTTTCACTGCGTCTAAAATCGTGGGATTGGGGGGCGTGACAGAATAATCGTGGCGATTTTTGGTACGAGCAAATTCGCCTTTTTTCTCACCGATAAACGGACGCGCAATCACCCGCGCGATGTTATACGGTTTTACATGCTTAAAAGCAATTTCACACACTTTATATAAGCGGTCCAGTCCAAAATACTTTTCATGCGCGGCAATTTGAAAAACGCTGTCTGCCGACGTATAACAAATCGGTTTACCGGTTTTAATATGTTCTTCACCCAGTTCATCAATAATTACAGTCCCACTGGCGGCCGAATTACCCAGAATGCCGGGTACGCCCGCTTCTTGGCAAATTTTATCCACCAGTTCCTGCGGGAAGGAAGGATAGTCCGGCTTAAAGTAGCCCCAATCAAACTGCACGGGGCAACCCGCCATTTCCCAATGGCCGGAAGAAGTGTCTTTCCCGCGGCTGATCTCGCGCATAAAGCCGTATTTGGATGGCAGATTTATTTTTGCAGTCGGCTGTTCCCCCGCTTTTACTTCTTCACCGGTAGAAGCCTGTGCGGCTTTCAATAAACCCAAGGCAGCCAGATTCGGAATGGTCAATTTTCCACGGGCGGCAGCAATATGCCCCAGCGTGTCCGCTCCCGTATCCGAAAACTTCGCCGCATCTTCCGCACCGCCAATACCGAAAGAATCCATCATCAAAATAACGACACGTCCTTTTTTAGTCATAAAATCCTCCCCTCTTTCTTTTATTATACTCCAAAATAATCTTTTTATGCGTTACATTTTTCACTAGGAGCGGGTACAAAATGCTATGATGATGTTACAGGGGGAATTATGAAAGAAAGCTACAAAAACATGCGTGCGTTTTGGATGGACGTAACCAATTTGGAAAACCGCAAAGGGGTGCTTGAAATCGGCCCCGATCATATTTCCGTAGCCGGTGTTGAAATGGCATTTCACGACGGAAGCGAAATAAAACATCTCTTTTTGGCCACCAATTCTTTAGGCGACAGCAGTCTGTATTTTGAAAATAACAGCAAAAGTGGTATTGGCGGTATGATCGGCGGACACGGTAATGAAGCCTTGCAAACGGCCGCCGCCCATATGCTGGGCCATGCGGCGCGCCTTACCCAACAAATGGAGCATGTGCCCGCGACTGCATTACTCCCCGCACCGACAGGAGCCGGATATGTACGCTTATTTGCCGTTAATAAAGAAGTGATTTTCCATACGGAACTGACAGAAGAACAAGCGCGAGATCCGCAAAACCCGTTTTATCCGTTTTTTGCCTATTCCCAACAAACCCTCGGGCTCTTCCGCACCCAGCAAGACAGTGCCGAAAATAAAGCCCACGCTTAGACAATTATTGAGGAAGCCGTCCGGCCAAGAATTCTGCTACCGGATGCGTGTATTTGATATTGGCGAGCACAATTTTAAGTGACGCGGTAATCGGTACGGACAAGAAAGCCCCCGGCACGCCCCATACCAATGTCCAGAAGATAAGGGAGCCAACTACCGCCGCCGGATGTAAGTCCATCCCCTCACCCTGAAAGCGGGGCTCTATAATGTTGCCGATGATAAATTCAACAGCCGTCAGCAAACCGATAATAATGAAAAATTTGGTCCCAAACCCATACTGCAAAAACAACACCGGTATGGGCAATAAAACAGCAATCATGGAGCCTACACTCGGGATAAAATTCAGTAAAAACACAAACAACGAAAACAGGATTGCCAACTTCACCTTAAATGACACTAAGATAATAAAAACCACAATACCCGTCACTAAGGAAGCCGTCAATTTGACCGATAAGTAAACAGATACTTTGGCCAACATTTCTTTAATAGACGGGTTGGTAATCGGTCTAGGTTTTTGGCCGCCAAATAAAAAGAATGTGATAAAAAGTAAAATCAAAGTAATGCTGGAAATGGCCGAGAATAACTTCCCGCCGAGGTTTCTCAACCAACTGAACACCTGCAAATCACCAATGTAGGTTTCCAAGAAGCGCTGATCCAGCGTAATACCGTGCTGTTGCAAACGAGCCGACACGTCTGCCACGGTAGCCAGTAGGTTTTGACGGTAGACTTCCGCCCCTTTCAAAAACTGTCCCACCGAAGACGTAGTGAACAAAATCACGCCCGCAAAGAATGCCACACCCAACATAATGGAAATAGTCGTTGCCAGCCAAAACGGACAGGAAAATTTTTGCTGTAAGTACAAGGTCATTTGGGCCAAAATCGTATAAACGAAAATAGCAATCACCAGCGGAATCATGAGCGCTTTTGTATAGACCAAAAACGCCGTCACCACGCCGGTAGCAATAATCGTCAGGCAGATAGTGCTGGCTTTGAGA
>Ga0310786_10005508_pt1 | contig 17142 bp, 21 predicted proteins | sample AusTroGonzalo_MG_FD_203881 | JGI IMG/M metagenome (GOLD analysis project Ga0310786, IMG submission 203881) | Bovine rumen microbial communities from tropical cattle in Woodstock, Queensland, Australia - Gonzalo_03 (v2) (version 2) | ecosystem: Host-associated > Mammals > Digestive system >... | reverse complement strand
CTTCACGGGCAGGCTTGCCCAGTACGGTTTGACCCCCCGACGTTCAGTATGTTGCGATGCCATCGCAACAAACACAACAGCAAAGGAGACCGCTGCAACAGCCAGGACGCCCAAGGCTGCCATCATCCGCGAGAAGGGAACCAACGGAGAGCGTGAGATGGCATACTGCCTCTACTTGGCAGGCTTCGACGTGAAGGACGTCATGATGACGGATCTCATCACAGGCCGTGAAACACTGGAGGACATCAACATGATTGTCTTCTGCGGTGGTTTCTCCAACTCCGATGTGCTTGGCTCTGCCAAGGGATGGGCAGGTGCCTTCCTCTTCAATCAGAAAGCAAAGGAGGCGCTCGATAAGTTCTATGCCCGCAATGACACGCTGTCGCTCGGCATCTGCAACGGCTGTCAGTTGATGGTAGAACTGGGACTGACGGGTGCCAAGGGCGCCAGGATGCTGCACAACGACTCGCATAAGTTCGAGAGTGAGTTCATTTCGCTGACCATCCCGCAGAACGACAGTGTGATGTTTGGTAGCCTGAGCGGCAGTAAGCTCGGCCTGTGGGTGGCTCACGGAGAAGGGAAGTTCTCTCTGCCGGAAGCAGAAAGCGCGTATAACGTGATAGCCAAGTACAACTACGCAGGCTATCCTGCCAACCCCAACGGCTCAGACTACAATGTGGCAGGCATCTGTTCTACCGACGGTCGTCACTTGGCTATGATGCCTCATCTGGAACGTGCCGTTTTCCCCTGGCAGTGCGCCTGGTATCCGGAGCGCCGCCGCATGGACGAGGTGACGCCGTGGATTGAGGCTTTCGTGAATGCACGTAAATGGGTGGAGGCTCATGTACGCTGAGCTGTTCAAGACCTTCTTCAAGATTGGCATATTCACCATCGGCGGTGGATATGCCATGATTCCGTTGATAGAGGAGGAGGTAGTAAACAGGAGAAGGTGGGTCGATAAGGACGAGATGCTAGACCTGATAGCCGTCGCACAGAGCTGTCCGGGGGTGTTTGCTGTCAACATCGCCATCTTCATCGGTTACAAACTCAATAAGGTGAGGGGGGCGATTGTCACCACACTGGGAGCTGTGCTGCCATCGTTCCTGATTATTCTGGCCATCGCCATGTTTTTCAAGCAGTTTGAGGACAATAGGGTGGTGGCCGCCATGTTCCGGGGTATACGCCCGGCAGTGGTGGCGCTGATTGCCGTGCCGACTTTTAACTTGGCCAAGCGTGCCCATTTGAACAGGTTTACCGTATGGATTCCTGTCGTGTCGGCTCTGGTCATCTGGCTCTTGGGCGTTTCGCCCATTTGGGTGATCATCATAGCAGGTGTAGGTGGATATATTTATGGGAGGATTGCCGCATGATATACCTCAAGCTGTTTATTACCTTCTTTAAGATTGGCCTGTTTGGTTTCGGCGGTGGCTATGGCATGCTGTCGCTGATTCAGCATGACACTGTGGAGGACTATCACTGGCTGTCATCCTCAGAGTTTACCGATATCGTGGCCATCTCGCAGATGACGCCTGGCCCCATTGGCATCAACTCGGCCACCTACTGCGGCTATACGGCCTGTGTCAATGCTGGCTATTCTGTGCCGATGGCCGTCCTTGGTTCTACAACGGCCACTTTTGCCCTCGTGCTGCCTTCGCTGATTCTGATGGTGCTCATTAGCCGGATGTTCATGATGTATATGAAGACGCGCACTGTCACCTCGGTGTTCCTCGGCCTGCGTCCAGCTGTAGTGGGCCTGTTGGCTGCCGCTACCCTGCTGTTGTGTACGCGAGAGAACTTCTCGGCGCCGTCGGAGGACTTATGGCAGTTCTGCATCAGTATCTTCCTGTTTGTAGCTGCCTTCTATGGAGTGATGTTTATGAAGGTCAATCCCATCCGGATGATTCTCTATAGTGCTGTTGCCGGGCTGCTGTTGTTATACTAATCCGCAATAATTGGCTGAAAAGTTTGGTGGTTTCGAAGGAAACCCTTACCTTTGTACCCTCATATTTAATATAAGTACGCGAACAATAATATAATTGAAAAGATATGAAACAGTATTTCCGGCTTGTGTTAGTGGCATTTCTGTTGGCGGGTTCGCTGACGGCCACTGCCCGTTTTAATGGCAATAATCGTGAGGCACCTGCTTTCTATGCGGGTCTGCGCGCTGGTGTCGGTGCTTCCATGTACTACAATCTTGACGACCCTGTGGGGCTCGGCACGCCTGTCGGCGGACTGGCACTGGGCATCAAGGTGGCCAGCTTCCCGCTCTATGTGGAGACGGGAGCCTACTACATGGATATGGGAACGCGCTTCAAGGATAGGCGTTGGTACTATTGGGATCGGGAGTCCTACTATTCAGGCAGATACCATGACTATGACGACCACAGCCATGCCTATGGTCGCCGTTATGATGAAGACCGCTACAAGTACAAACTGCGTAACCAGTCGGTCATGGTGCCTTTAGTGGCCACCTACCACCTCTATGCCGGCGAGAAGATCGTTATACAACCCTTTACGGGCTTTTACGGGTCGTACGGCTTTGATAATGAGAAGATGGACTTCGGCTTACGCGAGGGTGTCGGTGTGACATTCAGCCACTTCTATGTAGGTCTGGGAATGAACATTGGATTGGTGGAACAGAAGCTGGAAACCGATGAGGCAATCGTCCGTGACGGCCTGCATGCATCGGCTTTCTTGACACTGGGCATCAACTTCTGAGCATAATTCTTGCACATGTCAGCAAAAATGTGTACCTTTGCGGCCATTATTTATAAATAATTAAGATGAAATATGCATTAGTGACGGGTGGCTCCCGAGGAATAGGACGGGCTGTCGCATTGAAGTTGGCGCAACAGGGCCTGCCTGTCGTTATTAATTATCGTAGTAATCAAGATGCTGCTCAGGCCACGCTCGACGAGATTGTTGCTGCTGGCGGACAGGCAGAGTTGCTGCCTTTCGACGTGGCCAATCCCCAGGAGGCTGAGGCTGCGCTGGACCAGTGGGAGCAGCAGCACCCTGACGACTGGTTTGGCGTGTTGGTTAACAATGCCGGCATCCGTCGTGACAATGTTATGTTCATGATGTCTGACGATGATTGGCACAAGGTGCTTGACACTACGCTCAACGGCTTCTTCTATATCACCCGCCATCTGTTGAAACACATGATGCCTCGCCGTCGTGGTGGGCGTATCATCAACATCACGTCGCTGTCGGGACTGAAGGGACTGCCTGGTCAGGCTAACTATTCTGCCGCCAAGGCTGCTGTCATCGGTGCTACCAAGGCACTGGCGCAGGAAGTGGCACCGCGTCAGGTGACGGTCAATGCCATTGCCCCTGGTTTTATTGCCACCGACATGACGGCCGACCTGGATGAGACAGAGCTGAAGAAGATGATTCCTGCAGGGCGCTTCGGCAAGCCGGAGGAGGTGGCTGCACTGGCTGCGTTCTTGGCCAGCGACGAGGCCGCCTATATCACCGGGCAGGTTGTTTCCATCAACGGAGGACTGTACACATGATGGAAAGCAAAAAATAACAATATTAAAAGAAGAACAAAGAAATAAGAGAGATAAGATGGCAAGGAGAGTCGTTGTGACAGGCATGGGCATCTGGTCGTGCTTGGGAACCAACTTAGACGAGGTAAAAGAATCCTTATATACCGGTCGTTCCGGTATTGGTATTGAGGAAGCCCGCATCACCTATGGTTATCAATCTGCCTTGACAGGTATCGTGAAGCAGCCCAACCTGAAGGGACTGTTGCACCGTCGTCTGCGTGTAGGACTGTCGGAAGAAGCAGAGTATGCTTTTATGGCAGCCCGTGAGTGTTTTGAGCAGGCGGGTATCGATGAGGACTTCCTGTTGAAGCATGAGATAGGCGTTATCTTTGGCAACGACTCGTCTGCCAAGCCAGTCATTGAGGCAGCCAACATCATGGCTGAGAAGCATGACTCGGAACTGTTAGGCTCTGGACTCATTTTCCAGTCGATGAACTCGACGGTGAATATGAACCTGAGTACCATCTTCCACCTGCGTGGTATCAACTTCACCATATCGTCAGCCTGTGCCAGCGGCTCGCATAGCATCGGTATCGGCTATTTGCTCATTAAGCAGGGACTGCAGGACCGTGTATTGGTGGGTGGTGCCCAGGAAACGAACTACTACTCTATGGCTACCTTCGATGCGTTAGGGGCTTTTTCCAAGCGCATGGACGAACCCACCAAAGCCTCCCGTCCCTTCGACCGCGACCGCGACGGACTTATTCCCAGCGGTGGCGCAGCTGCCCTCTTATTAGAGGACTACGACAGTGCCGTAGCTCGTGGTGCTACCATTCTCGCCGAGGTTGGCGGTTACGGCTTCAGCAGTAATGGTGGCGGCATCTCGCAGCCCAGTGACGACGGCTCTGTGCTTGCCATGACGCGTGCTATGGACGATGCTGGTGTGACGGTCGATGACATCGACTATGTGAATGCTCATGCCACGTCAACTCATCAGGGTGACATGTTCGAGGCCATAGCACTTAACCGCCTGCTTAACGGCAAGCGTGCACTCATCTCCTCTACAAAGGGCATGACGGGCCATGAGTGCTGGATGGCAGGAGCCTCCGAAGCTGTCTACAGCATCCTCATGATGAAGCACCACTTTGTGGCGCCTAACGTCAACTTCGAGAACCCTGACGAATACAGTGAGCACTTGAACTTGGCCACCACCACCGTCGAGACTGAGGTCAACACCGTACTTTCCAACTCCTTCGGTTTTGGGGGCACAAATTCGGCATTAGTAATAAAAAATTGCAAATAGATATTATGAAAAGATTTGTAGCCCTAATTGCAATCATTTTTTCAATTAATATGAATGCGCAAAGAATCTTGACTGATGAAAACAGTCTTGATAATACAAGGACTATTGTCACTACAGAAGAAGAGTTTTACGATGATGAAACTGTAGGCATGACTTATTATATAGGCAAGAACAATAAGGATACTTTGCGTGTTATCAATATTACAATAGAAGAGTGGGGAAAGATGGAAGAAGGAAGATCCTTTTTATTAAAGTTTAAAGATGGGAGTATTTTGGAGTTGAAAAACATAAAAAATCAAACAGCTCATCCTGTAGCTGGACATTGGGGAATGGGGCCAGTTATGTGCCTACAACCCGCATTTATTGTTACTGAAGACCAACTAAACAAGATATGCGAAGGTGAAGTGGTCAAATTACGCTTTGAGCAAGGAGACGATATAGTTGACAAGAAGATAAAGAAGAATAAATTTTCGACATTGATACGTAACTGCCGAAAAGTCTTAAATGAGGCAGGATCTCAGCAAAGAGATTTAAGAAAAGATTTTTAAGCAATTAGAAGATATATGAATCTATCACCAGCTTTAGAAAAAGCATACACTAAGGAACATCTGTCGGCTCGTGAGGCACAAGCTCGTGCAGAATGGATAGCATGGGGACCTGTTGTGTTTCAGGCATCGCGGCTGATGCTGAAGTTTGGCATACTCGACCTGTTACGCGACAGTGACAATGGAATGACCATTGCCGAGGTGGCTGCGAATACCGGACTCTCCGTCTATGCCGTCAAGGTATTGATGGAAGCATCGCTCTGCATCGGTACTGTGCTTGTCGACAAGGATACGGAGCGTTTCACACTGGCCAAGACGGGCTGGTTCCTGATTAACGACCCCGCCACGCGTGTCAATATCGATTTCAATCACGATGTGAATTATGAAGGTTGGTTCCACTTAGAGGAAGCCTTGAAGGAAGGCAAGCCTGCCGGATTGCGCCACTTCGGCTCCTGGCCAACCATCTACGAAGGTCTGTCGTCACTACCCGAACAGGTACAGAAGAGTTGGTTCGGTTTTGATCATTTCTATAGTGACAGCTCGTTCCAGCAGGCCCTGGAAGTGGTGTTTGCCAATAAACCCAAGACCCTGCTTGACGTAGGAGGCAACACCGGACGCTGGGCACTGCAGTGTGTGGGCTATGACCCTGATGTGTTTGTTACTATCATGGATCTGCCCCAGCAGGTAGATATGATGGAACAGCAGACGGCTGGCAAGCCTGGCGCAGAACGTATTGATGCCTTTGGCACCGATTTGCTGAATCGTTCCAACTCATTCCCCACCAATAAGCACTACGATGCCATTTGGATGAGCCAGTTCCTCGACTGTTTTGGCGAGGAGGAGATTCTGAGTATCCTTGAGCGTGCTGCCAAGATTATGGACGGCAGCAGCCGTGTATATATCATGGAAACGCTGTGGGACCGTCAGCGCTTTGATACGGCAGCCTTCTGTTTGACCATGACCAGTCTTTATTTCACAGCACTGGCCAATGGCAACTCGAAGATGTACAATACCGACGATATGGTACGCATCATCCGTCAGGCAGGACTGGAGGTGGAAACCATCCACGACAACTTAGGACAGGGACACAGCATTCTGGTATGTAAAAGAGTAAAAGATTGAAGCAGTAATAAACACTAAACATAAACGATAACGAAATGACGAGAACAGAAATTGAAGAGAAAGTAAGGGAGTTCCTCATTGAGGACCTGGAGATTGACGAAGAGAAGATTGCCCCCGAGGCTCTGCTGAAGGATGACCTTGGGGTGGACAGCCTCGATTTCGTAGACATTGTAGTCATTGTTGAGAAGAAGTTCGGCTTCAAGATCAAGCCTGAAGAAATGGCTGAAGTGAAGACACTGGCTCAGTTCTGTGACTATATCGAGAGCAAGGTAGCCTAAGTTACTGCAACGCGAGAGGCATGTCCGAACAGCTGGAACACGAGGAATGGCGTGGTAATACGGGGGGTACTACATGGATGCACCGTGCATTGATATGGTCGTTCAAGTACCTGAACCTGCGGTTTGTCTATGCAGGTATGGCAGTGTTTGTCATCCCGTTCTATATGTTGTTTGCCCACCGTGGCTACATCTCCATGTACCATTATTTTCGTCAGCGTCACAAGTATGGTGTCTGGAAGTCGTTCCGCTACGTGTATCTGAATCATTACCGCTTTGGACAGATCATCCTCGACCGCTTTGCTACCTATGCCGGTCGACGGTTCGATGTGAAGCTTGACGGCAAGGAGGCGTTCTACGAATTGTATGAAGGCGAATCCGGGTTCATGATTCTTAGCAGCCATGTCGGCAATTACGAGCTGGCAGGCTATCTGCTGAAGGCTTCCAACAAGCGCTATAATGCGCTGGTCTATTCAGGTGAGGCGAAGGCAGTGATGGAAAACCGTACGCGAATGTTTGCGGGTAACAATATCCGCATGATACCTGCGACGGAGGATATGGCACACCTGTTCCTGATGAACGATGCGTTAGTCAATGGCGAGGTCGTGAGTATTCCCGGTGACCGTATCTATGGTTCTCCCCGCTATGTCGAGTGTGACTTCTTAGGTGCCAAAGCCCGGTTCCCGTTAGGTCCTTACGCCATGGCTCTGCAGCGAGGTGTACCGACCATTGCCATCTTTGTGATGAAGGAGTCAGCCTACTGCTATAAGGCATACATCAGGCGTATCAGTGCCGACGACTCAGTGAAAGGACGCAACGAACGTGCAGCCCTGCTGGTGCGTAGTTTTGCGCGAGAGCTGGAGACCATACTGCAGCGTTATCCTGAACAATGGTTTAACTACTATGAGTTTTGGAATCATGATGGAGAATAACCTTGAGACAATTGACGTATTGGCCTTGTTGCCGCAGCGTCCGCCATTTGTGATGATTGACCAGTTAATCCACTTCGATGAGGTGGTGACCACGACTCGTATGACGGTACGTGCCGACAATCTCTTTATAGAGGAAGGTGGTGTGCTCAATCCGTGTGCGCTTGTCGAGAACATCGCTCAGACATGTGCGGCACGTATGGGTTACATTAACCAATATATATATAAGGAGCGCGTGAGACTGGGATTCATTGGCAGCATCCGAAACCTGCAGATTCTTCGACCTGTGCATGTCGGTGAGACGCTGACCACCAGTATAGAGGTCGTTGAGGAGGTGATGCAGCTGACGCTGGTCAATGCCAAGGTGATGGCGGGTGACGAAGCTGTAGTAACTGCTGAGATGAAGATTGCACTCAGTGATATTGAGGTTTGAGATATGGAAAAAGCAGTGGAATTGAGAGCGTCGAAGGTGTTGGACATCCGTTTCAGCGAGGTTGACTCGATGAATGTTGTCTGGCATGGTTCCTATATGCTCTATTTTGAGGATGCTCGTGAGGAGTTTGGACGTAAATACAAACTGGAATACCTGCGCATAGCAGAGTTTGGCTATTATGCTCCGTTGGTGGACATGCAGTTCCACTACCGCAAGCCCATCACCTACGGCATGCGTCCCCGTATCGACATCATTTACCGGCCGACAGAGTCAGCCAAGATTGTGTTTGACTACGAGATACACGATCCGGAGACGGAAGAGCTGATGGCTTCGGGTACTTCCGTTCAGGTGTTCATGGATAAGGACTACCAGCTGGTATGGACCAACCCCGACTTCTATATAGCGTGGAAGAAAATGTGGGGAATAGTATAAAGTGAATCTATGGTACTGAAGATAGCAGACAACATCTATTCGCCTTTAGGTAAGACGACCGAAGAGAATTATGCCGCTGTGAAGCAGGGGCATAGCATGTTGCGTAGCTATCCTGCCGGTACTATGGATCTTCCGGAACCTTTCACAGCATCGCTTTTTGACTGGGATTCGGTGGACCTCATTGATGGATATACGCATTTTGAGAGCATTGTCATCCAGTCTGTACGCCGTGCTTTGGAACAAACCGATATCGACGTTCAGGCTCCTGATGTGCAGTTCATCTTGTCAACTACCAAAGGCAACGTGGACCTGCTTGACAGTCGTGCGCCTGCATTCCCGCCAGACAGGGTGTTGCCAGGTGTGTCGGCACAGTATATTGCTGACTACTTCGGTTTCAGCCGTGTACCATTGGTGGTTTCCAACGCCTGCATCTCTGGGCTCTCTGCACAGATTACAGCCTTGCGGCTGTTAGAGAGCGGGGCCTGCCGGACGGCAGTAGTGGCAGGTGCTGACGTACAGTCGCGTTTTATTATTAGCGGCTTTGGCTCGTTCAAGGCTCTGTCGCCCCAGGAGTGCCGTCCGTTCGATATTGAGCGTATCGGTCTGAACTTAGGTGAGGCTGCTGCCACTATCATCTATACCAATAGCCAAGAGTCCTCGCAACGTCACACTCTCACAGAGCCAATAGCCAATAGCCAATCTTGGCAGGCTGTCCGTGGTGCCGTCCGCAACGATGCCTTTCATATCTCAGGACCATCGCCCAAGGGAGAGGGTAGTTACCGGGCCATCCGTGCCGCCTTGGGCGACGAACCTGCCAGTGCCCTTGCTATGGTTAACGTACACGGTACGTCAACGCTCTATAATGACGAGATGGAGTCGGCAGCTATCGACCGTGCCGGTCTGCTTGACGTTCCAGTCAACTCGCTAAAAGGCTACTACGGTCACACCATGGGAGCAGCAGGCGTTTTGGAAACGGTACTCTCCATGCGTGCATTGGACGATGGTATCGTCCTGGGCACCAGAGGCTTCGAGGACTTGGGAGTCTCTCACCGTGTAAGAGTATCCAGCCAACACAGCAAGACTGACCGCCAGTCGTTCCTGAAGTTGCTGTCGGGTTTCGGGGGTTGTAATGCCGCCATGTTGTTTCGAAAGGAAGCAGGTAATAAATTGTAAAAAGTCAAGTTGTAAATACATTCGATGACGACGAAGCAAAGGATATGGATTACGCCCACGCAAGTGGAACTCAACGGTACGAAGTTGCCGGTGACGGCACATGGCGGTGCCTTGTTGACGGAACTTTATCGTCAGCATGTCAACGACTATCCGAAGTTCTTCAAGATGGATGAGCTGAGTCGCTTGGGATTTGTCGCTGCTGAACTGCTGCTACAGGCTGAAGGCGACCGTCATAGCGATACGGACGATCGTGCTGTCATTCTGTTCAACCGCTGTAGCTCTTTGTGCAACGACCGTAAATATCAGGCAACGATAGCCGATAAGAACGATTATTTTCCCAGTCCGTCCATCTTCGTCTATACCTTGCCAAACATCGTGACGGGCGAGATAGCCATCCGCAACCGCTATTATGGCGAGACATCGTTCTATGTACTGGCAGCACGGGACTACTCGTTCATGCAATCTGTGGTAGAGGCTTCATTTCGTGACGGTACGACCCGTAGTGCCCTCTTTGGGTGGATAGATTGCGAAGACCACGACCATTTTGAGGCATATATGGAACTGGTTGTCCAATAGGAAATAGAAAGAAACATCAATAAAAGTTTAAATATAACAAAAGGAAAATGGAAGAATTAGTATTAGAACTGAAAAAGCAGATTATTGAAGTGTTGAACCTGGAAGATGTCCAGCCCGACGATATCGATAACGATGCCCCGTTGTTCGGCGAGGGACTGGGTCTTGACTCCATCGATGCCCTGGAACTGATTGTTATGATGGAGAAGAGCTACGGCATCAAGATCAAGGATCCCTCGGCTGGTAAGGATATTTTCAAGTCTGTCAACACGATGGCCGACTTTGTCAGCAAGAACCGTACGAAGTAGGATAACATGGATAACATGGGAATCGTGATTACCGGTGCAGGTATTGTCTCGGCCATTGGCATTGGCAAGGCTGAGACACTCGATGCTTTGCGCGAAGGCCGCACAGGCATTGCTCCGCTTCACTATCTGAAGACCGCACACCATGAGTTTCCCGTCGGCGAGGTGAAACTGAGCGATGACGAGATGAAGCAGCGCCTACACATCGACCACGAGCCTACCACTCGTACGGTACTGATGGGAATGCTGGCCATGCAAGAGGCTCTTGAAGAGGCTGGCCTGTTGGATTGTAGCGGCCTTGGTGTGGCGCTGGTGTCAGGTACTACCGTGGGTGGTATGGACAAGAGCGAGCAGTTCTACCTGGATTATTTGTCGAATGACACTCGCAACGACTATATCCGTACCCATGACTGTGGAGCCACCACCGACCTGATAGCCGACCGCTTCGGCATCTTTTCCATGACCACCAGCATATCGACGGCCTGTTCATCAGCTGCCAATGCTATCATTCTGGGTGCCAACCTCATCCGTAGCGGTCAGACGGAGATTGCTGTGGTGGGCGGTTCGGAATGTATCACGAAGTTCCATCTTAACGGCTTTAACTCACTGATGATTCTCGACCCCGAGCAGTGCCGTCCTTTCGATGCCACTCGTGCGGGGCTGAACCTTGGTGAGGGAGCGTCCTATATAGTGATTGAGACAGCTGAGTCGGCCCGCCGGCGCGGCATCAGTCCCATAGCCGTACTCAGCGGTTATGGCAATGCCTGTGATGCTTTTCATCAAACGGCCTCAAGCGATGAAGGCGAAGGTGCTTTTCTCGCTATGCAGAAAGCCCTTTCCATGGCGCGTCTGCAGCCTGCAGACATCAGTTATGTCAACGCCCATGGAACAGGAACACCCAACAACGACGCTTCCGAAAGCCGAGCTTTGCAGCGACTCTTTGGCACCCACATGCCTCCCGTTTCGTCGACGAAGGGTCTGACCGGTCATACCACCAGTGCTTCTGGCTCTGTTGAGACCACCATCTGCCTGCTGGCACTACAGCACGACTTCATTCCCGTCAATTATGGCTTTACACACCCCATGCCCGACGGAATTGTTCCTGCCACCGTTTCCGTTCCGTCAAGACCGTTGCATCATGTTATGTGCAACTCGTTCGGTTTTGGCGGCAACGACTCCAGTATTGTTATTTCTGCTAAGCCCTATTAGCCACATGTCCCAGAAAGTCTATATCAACGCTGCTACGCATATCTCATTGCAACAGCCGCTCTCCGAAGAGTGGCTTGTAAGTCCTGTTATGCCAACGCAGCCTTACCAGCGCAGTCAAGACCCAAACTTCCGCGACTGGCTTAATCCCTTGCAGTCGCGCCGTATGGGAAAGATATTGAAACGCGCATTGGTTACAGCCCAGAAGGTAATGCTCGATAGTGGCATCAGCCAGCCCGAGGCAGTGATTACTGGTACGGGGCTGGGCTGCATCGAGAATACCGAACTGTTTCTCGACCAGTTGTGTCGTGAGGGTGAGGAGATGCTCAAACCCACCTACTTCATGCAGTCGACACACAATACCATATCGTCACTCATTGCTATCCAGCAGCATTGCCATGGCTACAATACGACCTATAGTCACAAGAGTGTGTCGTTCGACAGTGCTTTGCTTGATGCTTTCCTGCAGTTGCAGTTAGGTGATATCAAGTCGGCTTTGGTGACGGGTAATGACGAGATGACACCCTCGTACTTCAGCATCCTGCAGCGTACAGGCTATATCGGTCAGCCTGGACAGGTGACGGCCAGCGAGGCTTCTGCTGCTCTGATGCTTTCTGCCTGCCGTGACAATGCTCTTTGTGAGGTGGAGTCGGTTACTCTCCATTCTTCACATTCTAACCTGCAACTCCCTCCCTCTGCATCGTTGGATGCGGTGCTCGTCGGTACGAACGGAATGCCTCTCAACGACCGTCTTTATCATGAGCTTGCCGGTCGTCTGGCCAATGTTCCCATACTTCATTATAAACATCTGTTTGGCGAGAGTTACACTGCATCGGGTCTTGGTGCCTATGCAGCCGCTCACTTGTTGCACCGTGGTATGGCTCCTGCTTTTATGCGTGAGGATGGTGTTGATGTGCCATTGCCTCTGCATCGCTTGCTGATGCTCAACCATAGCGATTCCCACAACATTAGTTGCCTGCTGCTATGCGCCTGCTCCTGATTTCCATTGTCCAGTCCATACTGCTATGCGGTGGTCAGGTGCTGTTGAAGTTTGCTTTGCAGCGCATGGGGGCCTTTTCGTGGTCGGTCGATTTCGTGGTGCGTAATCTGAATAACTGGTGGCTGCTGGCTTGTGGTATCTGTTATGGCTGTGCCACCATGCTGTGGATGTATATCATCAAGCACTTTCCCTTTTCTATGGCCTATCCTATGATTTCTCTCAGCTATGTTTTTGGCATGCTTGCTGCCATTGTTTTCTTCCATGAACAGGTTCCCTTAGTCCGCTGGCTCGGCGTTTTACTCATCATGGCTGGCTGTGTGCTGATTGCCCGATAGGGTAGGTGTTCAGGCGTCATGACCTGTTTTTTGCTGTAAAATTTGGTTATTCTCTCACTTATTTGTATCTTTGCACCGAAAAAAGAGAATACGTGTTCATGATAAAGAGATTATTATGGGGCTTGTGCCTGTTGCTGACTACTATGTCAGCTAATGCACAGACCTTGAGAAAGGTTGACGCTGCCCAACAAAAGTCGATGGTTGAGAAAATCAACCGTACGGCAGCTTCCATACGTTCCATCGATTGTAGTTTTACGCAAGTTAAGACATTGCAATTCCTTAACGATAAGATGACATCGCAGGGACGTATGTTGTTTGTGGCTGAAGGCGCCAAGTTGCGCTGGGAGTATCAGACCCCCTATAGCTATACTTTCATCCTGAACGGGCAGAAGGTTTTTATCCATTCACAGAAAAATACACAGACCATTGATATCAGTCAAAGCCGCTTGTTCCAGAGTATTGCCGAGGTGATGCTGAATAGTGTGACGGGCAAAAGCCTGTCCACAAATGCTGACTTCGTGTGTACGATGATGACGCAGGGCGATGACTGGGTGGCTGATTTGGTGCCTAAGAAGAAGGAGTTGAAGAAGATGTTCAAGAGCATCCGCCTTTATTTCGGCAGTAAGCAGCAGATGGTGACTCGTGTGGAAATGACAGAGCAGAATGGTGATACGACGATGATTACCCTCAAGGACGTAAAAACGAATGGACGTGTTGATGAGAAGATGTTTGCTGCTCGTTAGTTTCTGGTCCATGGCTTGTTTTGCCCTGGCTGCCGAATGGATGCTGCCGCTTGAAGGGCGGCAACAGTTTTTGGTAACCATTGAGGCTCGTGGAGCTGTTATCTCGGGTATTTGTGTCGTGAAGACTGATGCTGAGGGAAGCCGTGGTGCCATTGTCAACGAGTTTGGAGTCCATGCGCTTGATTTCACCGTTTCCGCTGACCGTAAGCGTGTCAAGTTGTTGAATGTGATGCCTGCCATGAACCGTTGGTACATTCGGAGAGTGGTGCGTCGCGACTTACAGTATCTGTTTGCTGCCAGTCATGAGACAGAAGGCTCCAAGGGACATCGTACGGTGACGTTGGATACCGACGGTACCGTTATGTTAGTCAATGCAAAGTACAAATTGAAATATAGCCTCAAGAAAATCGATGAAACTGAAGAATGAAATGTTTTCCATTGTCGGAGGTGACGCCGATCACGTACAGATAGAACTGAATGCCCGTCATTTGATCTATCAGGCACATTTCCCTGGTAATCCCATTACTCCGGGTGTTTGTATCGTGCAGATAATAGGCGAACTATTACAGGATCGTGTGGCTCGCAAGCTGTCGTTGACCCGTGTTGTCAATCTGAAGTTTGTGTCTACCATCTCTCCTGTCGAGAGTCCTGTCGTGGAGATCTGTTTTTCGTCGGTGGAGGATTCCCTGACAGAGTGTAAGGCAAAAGGTACCATCATGTCGGATGGCAAGGTGAAAACGAAGTTCTCTCTTGTTTTTGCCAGTTGAACCAAATAGTATGATGATGACTACCACACAGCAGTTGATGAAGGATTACAGAGTATGTGTTGTTGTTCCTACCTACAACAATGCAGCTACTGTGGGGGATGTTATTCGTCGTATTGCAGATATTACAACGGATATTGTCGTGGTGGTTGACGGTTGTACTGATGATACCCGCGAACGCCTTGCCGAGCTTTCTGACATTTCCTTGCAGGTGGTGGACTACCCGGAGAACCGTGGTAAGGGGCATGCTTTGCTGGCAGGTTTCAAGCACGCTATCAACAGAGGGTACGAATACGCAATTACCATTGACAGCGATGGTCAGCATAACCCACAGGATATAACACTGTTTGTGGAGGCCATGCATCGGCAGCCTGACGCGTTGATTGTGGGTGCTCGCAATTTGGAAGCAGAGAACATGCCTGGGGGCAATACCTTTGCCAATCGGTTTTCAAATTTCTGGTTTATGGTTCAGACTTGGAGAAACCTGCCTGACACCCAGACGGGCTTCCGCCTGTATCCGTTACGTCTGTTGTCTGGTATGTGGCTTGTCACGTCGCGCTATGAGGCAGAACTGGAACTGTTGGTGCTGGCGGCATGGAGCGGTGAACAGATTGTCTCAGTGCCCGTGCATGTTTACTACCCCCCGCAGGGTGAACGTGTTTCGCACTTCAGACCAGTGGCCGACTTCGCCCGCATCTCTCTGCTCAACACTGTCCTCTGCTTTTTAGCGGTGGTCTATGGCTGGCCACGTATGTTGTGGCATCGTATCACCCATTCTTCTTCAGCAAGGGAGTGAACGAACGATAAGAATATGATTATTGGAGTCAAGGACATGGTGAAGGCATTCTTTTACATATACGAAACACTTACAGCCCACCGCCGGTGGGCTGCCGGCGGACTGCTGCTGCTGGTGGCAGTCATGCTGGGGCTGGCCATGCACCTCGACTATGAAGAGGATATTGCACGCTTCCTACCCGTCAGTCCTGAGCAGCAGGCATATCAGGCAGCTGTGGATCAGCTGACCAGTCAGAACCGCATCGTCGTCGTCTTTACAGGCGAGCAGGAAGCGGTCAAGCAGGCAATGGACTGTTTTGAGGAGCGTTTCGTAGAGGCTGATACGGCACAGACCATTAGCGATGTACAGGTGACGGTTGACGAGACGCAGATGCTCGACATGCTCTCGTTTGTCAGCCGCCATGCACCTTACTACCTGACTGACGATGACTACCGCCGTATGGATTCATTGCTGGCTGTTCCTGATTTTGTGGGGCAGCAGCTGAATCAGGACAAGGAATTATTATTGCTGCCTACGGGTGGCTTGATGGTCCAGACGCTGGCCGATGACCCGCTGCATTTGTTTGCACCCGTTCTGCAACGGTTGCAGGACATGGGGCGAAACAGTCGTTTCACCGTAGATGATGGCTATGTGTTTACCAGTGACGGACAACATGGACTGGCATTCCTGTCATCGCCTTACGGCATGAGTGAGTCGGCTCGTAATGCAGGATTGGCCGTAATGCTTGACAGTGTGATGGCCCGTACCATGGCCGATAACCCTGACGTTCAGGTTTCGGCAGTAGGCGGTCCGCTGATAGCGGTGAGCAATGCCACGCAGATAAAACGCGACTCGTTGTTGGCGGTGTCCATCGCCGTGACGCTTATTCTGGCCCTGCTCGTTTGGCATTATCGTCGGCTGAGCGATCTGCTATGGCTCTGTGCTGCGTTGGCTTTCGGCTGGCTGATGGCAGTGGCCTGCATGTCGCTGTTCTGCGGCAGCATGTCTGTCATTGTGTTAGGCATCGGTTCTGTCATCATTGGTATCGCTGTCAATTATCCCCTGCACTATCTGGACCATCTGAAGGAGACGCGTGACGAGTGTCAGACACTGCGCGACATGGTGCAGCCGTTGCTCATTGGTAACATCACCACCGTCAGTGCCTTCCTCTGCTTGGCATGGATGGATGCAGCTGCCATGCGCGACCTCGGTCTCTTCGGCTCCTTCATGCTGGTAGGCACCATCTTGTTTGTGCTGGTGTTCATGCCGTTGTGGGCAAAGGCTGGACGGCAGGGTGCTAAGAACAAAGCCGACGATGAAGTGGGTGTAACGTCAGCAGCCTCACGGTCTACTTCTTGCGTATGGCTCCGTCGGCTCGCCTTCCCCGCCATCGTGTTGCTTACCCTCTTCTTCGGCTATCACAGCCTTGATACCTCGTTCGATTCCGACATACGCCACATCAACTATATGACCGATAGTCAGCAGCGCGACATGCAGTTGCTGGCCAGCCTGTCGGAGGACATGCCTGCAGATATGGCTGGTATGATACCTGCCGAGTCGGTTCAGCAGCAGCGGCTACAGCAGTGGAGTGACTTCCGTAGGCGCCATGCCGGTTTGTTGACTGACCTGCAGACGGAGGCTGAACGACAAGGTTTTGCTGCCGGTGCTTTTGCTCCTTTTGAAAAGCTGCTGACTACTGATTTCGAACCGCAGGGAGCCGCCTACTTTGAACCGGTGG
>Ga0310786_10005507_pt1 | contig 17146 bp, 12 predicted proteins | sample AusTroGonzalo_MG_FD_203881 | JGI IMG/M metagenome (GOLD analysis project Ga0310786, IMG submission 203881) | Bovine rumen microbial communities from tropical cattle in Woodstock, Queensland, Australia - Gonzalo_03 (v2) (version 2) | ecosystem: Host-associated > Mammals > Digestive system >... | reverse complement strand
CGGCAAGATGGCCATAACGCTGCTTAAGAGCTCCAACGATCCCGACCCGGACTGCAACAGAGGTCTGAATACTTTCACCTATTCTCTCCTCCCCCACGTTGGCGGCGCCGAGAATCCCGAGATCCTCAAAGAAGCCTACGCTCTCAACGAGCCCATATTCGCTCTTCCTGTTTCCAAGCAGGACGGAACGCTCCCCTCTGAGTATTCCTTCATCACCTCCAGTACGCCCAGCGTCATAGCCGAGACCGTCAAGGCCGCCGAGAACGGCAAGGGCGCGGTCATCCGCCTGCTCGAAACGAAGGGCACGCACACGGAAGCGGAGCTTACCTTCGGCACCGCGCCGAAGAGCGTCACCTTGACGAACATCCTGGAAGACGACCAGGAGAAGATCGCGACGGACAAGGAGGGCAAAATCAAACTTACCTTCCATCCCTTCGAGATCAAGACCATCAGGGTGGAATAAAGCAAAAAAAAGCGCGCCGCGAGGCGCGCTTTTTTTAAATTCTAGATTTCAGTCTGGAGATCTCTTTTGCGTCAAGCTTTGTGAAAGCAAAGCACTTTTTTCCCAGATCCTTTATTGAAGCTCCAATAAGGAAAAGTTCTTTATCGTCGATTATCAGAAAACGATCGTGAAACTTGGCGCTTTCCCTAATAATCAGATTACCGTACTGCTCGTTAAACTTCTTGATGTCGCTTGCGGCCAATTCATTCCCGCGCTTGGAAGTCACGATCTCAAGGCTTACTCCTTTGCCTTTTTTCGCCAGCATTTCAAGGGTCGTTATGTCAACGTAATTATCAATAAGAAGAAGCGATCTTTTTGCCGAGAGAATATGCTTAATCAAAAAGATATCGGCGTCAAAAACCTGTCCGTCATAAAAAACGCCCTGTCTCGGCGGAAGCGAAGTCCTGACAAAGAAATCAACGCATTTCTGAAGGTTTCCTATATGAGCATCGTGTTCATTTAGTTTTTCTTCAACTTGATCAAGACGTTTGTTTAAACTGTAACCTCTGAGAAGATGTTCCCTTAAAACTTTTGTCGCCCATCTTCTAAATTGAACTCCTCTAAGAGACTTAACACGATAGCCAACGGATATTATTACATCGAGACTATATATTTTTACAGGTTTATCAGAAAATGCAATGTGCAAATTTTGCACATTGCTTTTATTATCGCACTCGTTCTCTTTAAAAATAGCATTTATATGCTTTGTTATCACGCTCCGTTCTCTTTGGAACAATTCACACATTTGCGCTTGCGTAAGCCAGACCGTCTCGTTTTCAAAGCGAACGTCAAGCTTAATTGTTTCATCAGGCTGATAAATGATTATCTCGTTTTCCATAATTAACAGATCATTGGGTAAACTTTGATCAATCTATCGCATGATATGAAAACTTTTTCATGAAAACAAGTTTTTTAGCTTTTTCTACATATTTTAGAAGCGAATGTAATCTATATAAAAAAAGAGACGCGCTCTCGCGCGTCTCTTTTCGTTTTTTGGTTTAGTTAATTTATTTGAAATTGGGAAGGAATTTCTTTTCGGCCTTGTAAAGCTTCAGGAACATTTCCCTGATCTCTTTGGGCGTGCAGACAGCGGAAGTCAGAGGATCGAGATAAAGGGCCTGGATGGCCTGCTCGATGCTTCTGTTCACAGCCGCCTGGGCCGCCTGCTCGAACATGTACATGTCCGCGGCGCAGATGGCCGCCATGGGTGTTGGCAGAGCGCCGTAGCGTAAGGGCTGGACGCCGTTGCGGTCGATTAGGCAGGCCACTTCCACGCAGCCGTCGTGCGGCAGGTTGCTGATCAAGGGGCCGGCGCCGTCAGGGCTGGTGTTGAGGACGTTGCCGTACATGCGGTAGGGCGAGTTCTTCTCGATGGCTTCCACGATCCAGGAGGCGTACTCGTGGCCGCGGGCGCCGCCGATCTCTCTTTTGCCGGTGTACATTTCCGTTCTGATCTTGTCCGCGTCCCTGCGCCATTTGGGATAACCGTCGGCGTAGAAGCCTTCCTCGCCGTCGTAGCCCGAGCGGCAGTATTCGTCGCGGTGCTTTTTAGAGGTGCGGTACAGGCTGATGTATTCACTGAGGTGGCCGGAGGATTCCGTGATGAAGGCGCCGAAATGCACCATCATGTCTTTCCTGACCAGGTCGGGGAAGTCCTCTTTATCGACGTTGGTGCCGGCTTTGAGGTCTTTTATGGCTTTCTTGATGAGCAAGGGATAGAGGTCCTTGCCGTGGTGACGGAGTTTCGTGAACCAGGCGAGGTGGTTGATGCCGGCGCATTCCCATTCCATTTCCTCGTAAGGAATGCCGGCGCGCTTGGCCAGAAGTTTCGAGGTGCCCTGAACGGAGTGGCAGAGGCCCACGCATTTCATCTTGGAATAGCGCAGAGTCGCCAGCGTCATGATGTTCATGGGGTTGGTGTAGTTTAGAACCAGCGCGTTGGGGCAGAGCTCCTCGGCGTCGTGAAGAATGTCCATCCAAACGGGCACGGTCCTCAGGGCCTTCATAAGGCCGCCGGGGCCGATGGTGTCGCCGATGCACTGGGAGACGCCGTACTGCAGAGGAATGTCGTTGTCGAACCTGACGCACTTGACGCCGGAGACCTCGATCGAGTTGACGATGTAGTCGGCGCCTGGCAGGGCCTTCCTTCTGTCGGTGTAGGCCGTGATCTTCCACTCTTTCTCCTTGCCGAATTTCTGGCAGAGAGCCTTGACGAGGTGGAACATGATGTCAAGACGCTTGGCGTCGATGTCGACCAGGGCGATCTCGCCGCCCGGCATGTCTGGCATCTGCATGAAGTCCTTGGAAAGCGAATGCGCGAAACCGCTGCCCGCTCCCATGTGCACGATCTTGATCTTACGATAGCCTTTGCCCGGTAATCCCAGAGTGCTGACTTGGGAATTCATGTGGGCGTAATGACCGCCGATTTCTTTCTTTGCCATTTGTTACACCTTGTTTTGGGGTTTAATTTTATTTGGAGGAACTTTCAGTTTTCGCGTCGGGGTTGAAGTTGATCTGAACGTCCGCGGCTCCCTTTATCCTAAGTTCCGCGACGTTAGTTCCCGTCTTGACGACCTCGACGGGGAAGGTGAAGAGGTTTGCCGCTGAAAAAGTCTCATAGCCTTCCGGGAGATAAATGAAGACGGTCCACAGTTCGGGCTGCTCTTTCGTGACGATATGGAAAAGATCATTGTCGATCCATTCCTCTTTTTCCAGTTCGACGAAGCCGCCGGCGATGTGCCTGCTCGTGCCGATTATCTGCGGGAGTCCGGTCTTTTTCCTAAGCACAAAAGTAAGGGAGTCGCCGGTCCTCATGGCGGGAAGCTTGATCGTCTCTTTGACGCTTCCAAGGAATTTGCCTTTCCAGGAATCGAAGACGAGATACTCTTCTTTCGGATCCAAGCCCAGGTCTTTAATTTTGATCTCGGCTTCCGGAAGCTTCCAGAGAGCGTTGCGCTGCAAAACAGACCAACGGCCGGCTTGGCAGTCGATATGGTAAGACCAGAGCGTGCCGAAGGGAGAAGGCTGATCCTGGCCCGGGAAGACGCCGCTCAAAGAATCGTCGATGGGGTTTTCTTTACTGTCTCTTCCCGTCCAGATGTGGCTGGCGTAGGCGGGAGCGGAGAAATCGATGGGCGCGGTCTCGGCGGGGTAAGTGGGAAGGTTTGGCAGAACTTTCTGGATGGTACGGGTGAGCCTTTCATCGTAGGACTGTATGGGGTCGCTGATCATGAAAAGGCCGCCGCAAAGGGAGACCGTGGATAAGGTCGCTCTCGCCCAGTTGGCCTGAGCCCTGGCGCAGATGTGGTCGGGGTCCAGTTGATAGATGATGCGCTGCAAGGGCCAGAAGCGGGCCAGCTCGTATTGCTGGAGAAGCAGGCGCTCCCAGTTCGGGTTGGTGTCGGTAGAGATACGGCTGGCGTCCACGAGGCCGATGTTTTCCGTGAAAGTTCCCCAGCAGGAAAGGAGGAACGTGTCCTTGCCGGCTTTTTCCCTGGCGACTTCAAAAAGGCGGCGCAGCCTCTTCCTCGCCTCTTCCATGGTGATGTAGCCTTTGCTTACGGCGTTTCCGAGCGCGTCGAAACAAGTGTGCCTCAAGGCGTCGATCTTGATGTAGACATATCCGGCCTCGGCGAGTTTAGCCCACAGCGGAGCGAGCGTTATGTCCAGAGACTCGTCGGTGCAGTCGTTGGCATAAGAGAGCCAGGCGGCGTACATGGATCTGCCGTCGGGATTCTTGAAGATGACGTCCTTGGCGCCTTCCGGAGGATCGTAGGTCCTGATGTCGGTATTCATCCAGACGCCGGGCTTCAGGCCCTTCTTGGCGATCAGCTTCGCGGTGCTCGTGATACCGTTGGGGAAACCGTCTATGGGAGTGAGCCAGGATTCGCTGAGCGTCTTGTCTTTCGTGATGCCGAAAGTCTGGTCCTGATAGCCGTCGTCTATCTGAAGGTAATCGAGGCCGTAGGGCAGGAATTTGTTGGTGAGGACGTCCGCGACTTCCAATATCAGCTTTTCGCTGATGTCTTTGTAATAGGCGAGCCAGGAGCACCAGCCGGCTATGGGCTGGGTCTGGGGACGGAAGTTCCAGGGCTCATAGTAGCGGTATCCCAGGTGCTCCTTGTAGTACAAAGGCCTGATGTTGACGAGCCAGGGACCTTTTTTAAGGTCCACTTCCAGTTTGGCGACGTAATTGCCGTTTGTACTGATTTCAAAGCGCTCGCCCTGCCATTTCCAGTCGGCGTCCGTCCAGTCGATCATAAGGTCGTCGGTCAGGCTGTAGATGCCGTTCACGCCGTAAATGAGAGGGTGCCCTACCTGGCCCAGGACGGCCTGGTTGTCGCCGGATCTTTTCGGCTTCATGCAGATGGCTTCGCCCGGGAGATCGAAAGTCACGACGGCTTTCATTTCCTTGTCGGCGGCGAGATAGAACTGTTCGAAAAGAGGCGTGCTGATAAAGCAGCCGTCGCTAGTGGAGCGCGTAACGAGCTCCTCGCCGGGAGGAACTTGGGCGGTCATAAAGACGCGCTTGTTATATTCCATCGTCAAAAGGCCCTTGTCCTTATAGTAACGGGCCTTGGGATAAACGGCGGGCGGCTCAGCGAGAACTGACGAGGCAATCACGCTGAGAAGTAAAAAGAGAAACAATTTCTTCATAAACTAAAAATGCAGGCTGAGTTCGCAGTCTTTTTCCAGGGCTTTCACGGAAACGACGACCAGTCCTTCTTTCGCGCTCTCTATTTTGGCCAGGCAGCCTTTGCCAGCCGCTTCCTTAACGGAATAGCCTTTCGGAACGGAGAAGAAGTATTTCTCCATGGTGTCTTCCGGAAGCGAGAGTTTAAGCGTCAGGCTTCCTTCCTTTTCTTCGACGTCCTTGACGCTTACGGCGTCCATGCTGACGTGGCGGCTCGAGGCGACGAACTGCGGACGACCGGTCGCCTCGCGGAAACACAAGACCTGGCCGCAGCCGTACTCCAGTTCCGGAACGGAGATCTTTTCAGTGAACGTTCCCAAAAATACCTGTTTCCAGAAGTCGAAGACCAGATAATTTTTCCTCGGATCGAGACCCAGGTTTTCCAGCGGGATGGTGGAGGCCCTGAGGGGCCAGTTGGCCACGCGCTGCGCGACGCACCATTTGCCAAAGGGTTTCTCGATATGGAAGGCCCAGAGGCAGGAGAAGGGATGATCGTCGTCCATGGTCTTGTGCGCGCCGGCTTGGATCATAACTTCCTCGGGCGTCAGCTCGTTCCAGGTCGTGATGTCGCCCTTGAAGGCCGCGCCGTGCACTTTCGTCCAGGCGTAGGCGGGATACCTGATGTCCAGGGGCCCCGTTTCCGCCGTCATGGTCTCCAAAGTCGGCAGGCAGCGCTGGGTGTTGTAGATCCTTTCCTCGTCGTAGGAATCGATGGGGTCACTTAGCATCATCAATCCGCCGGTCAGCGCGACGTTAGAAAGGAGCGCTTCGCCCCAGGTCGGTTTCGTCCTGACGCAGACGTGGTCGGGGTCGTTAAGGAAGAGCACGCGCTGGGTGTGCCACCAGCGGGCCTGCTCGGTTATCTGCATCCTAATCTTGTTCCAGTCGGGGTTGGCGTCCGTGGCCACGCGGCAGGCGTCGCCGCAGCCGCAGGTCTGGGTGAAGATGCCCCAGCAGACCAGAAGGTAGAATTCGTCGCCCAGTTCGCGGCGGAAGACCTCATGCAGCCTCCTGAAGCGGCGCTCCGCCTCATCGCTCGAAATGAGCCCTTCCCTGACGGCCTGTCCAAGAGCGTCGTAAAAAGAATGCCTCAGGGCGTCGATCTTGATGTACTTGAAGCCCGCCGCCTTGAAGGCGCGCAGAACGGGCACGAAGTGACGCTCGATGGTCTCGTCCTTCCAGTCCAGCGGCGTGGTCAGCCAGGCGGCCTTTATAATAGTGCCGTCCTCGTGGCGCAGCACGCAGTCGGGCGTCTCGGGGCCGGGGGCGTATTCCCTGACGTCGGAGTTCATCCAGATGGCCGGGGAAAGTCCGCGGGCGCTGATCGTTTCGGCGATGCCCTTGGCGCCTTTGGGGAAGGCTTCCGTGGGCGCCATCCAGGCTTCCGCCAGGGTGTGCTCCGGCGTGATGCCGTAGGGGTTCTTCTGATAACCGTCGTCGATCTGGACGTACTCCAGACCGTAAGGAAGGAAGGTGTCTTTCAAAAAGTCGCAGACATCGGCGACGTTCTTTTCCGTCACTTCGCGGCGGTAAGCCTCCCAGGAGCACCAGCCCTGCACCGCCTTGGTATTAGGCCTCTTCTCCCAGGGCTTGTGGTATTCGTAGCCCAGATGCTTGCGGTAGAATTGCGGGCGGCAGTTGATGATGAAGGCCCTGGGGCCGATCATGACCTCGATGGAGACCTTGAGGTTGCCGTTCTCATCCCTTTCCATCTCGTCGCTGAGCCAGCGCCATTCGTTGCCGAACCAGTCGATCAGGTAGTCGTCCAGGATGTCGTAGAGACCGCAGACGCCGTAAATAAGAGGTCTGCCGACCTGACCCAGGATGGCCTTCTCCCTGTCGGCCCTTTCCGGGGACATGCAGACAGCCTCAGGGCTAAGCGTAAAGTCGATCCTGACGGGGACCGCCTTCTCCTCCTGAACGGCTATGTAGATCTGCTGGAAAAGGGGGGCCGTGCAAATATCGCCGTCGGAGTAGAAGCGGTAGCGGTAGTTCGTTCCCTTGGGGACTTTGACTTCCACTAATTTGCGGCCGTTATATTCGTAATACAGTTCTCCCGTTTCGTCGTTGTGATGGCTGATGGCATGCACTCTGGGCGGTTCTTTCCTACCGATCTTTCTCATGAGAAGTTCCTTCTTATAGTTATATTGCGAATATTCTACTCTAATGCAGATGAGCCTTCAATGGATACAAAAAACAACCCTCTTTTTATTACTTTTAACCAAATCCGCCCATGCCTACCCCAAAAAGCGATGAAATGCTACAATTTCAATACTATGAAAAATATATTTATCGCCGTTTTTTCCGCTCTGGCGCTCTCGGCCTGCGCCACGCAGTGCGCCTACTGGAGAACGTATTCACCCAACGCCATGGAGGAAGCCAAAGCGTCCGGGAAAGCCGTGCTTGTCCTGGTCACGGCTCCCAATTGCTCGACCTGCGAAAGCAACTGGTGCCGCATCTTCTCAAGAAGGGAATTCCTGGATGAAGTGTCCAAGGATTGCGTTCCCCTTCTCCTGAACTGCCCCTATGAGGAACCCTCCCTCCAGTGTTCCACGTTCCGCCAAATGTACGAGGCCGAACTTTCTCCCTCGCTTGTCCTGCTTGAAAACTCTGGAGAAAAGATCGCGACCGTCCCCTTCCCCTACGAGGACGCGGACAAATGCCTGGAATCCATCAGATCCCTGCTTAAGAAATGAGCGCCACCCCGATAATAGACCTTGAGAATCTCTGCGTCTTCAAGGCCGAGACGATCCTCAGCAAGATCAGCTGGAAGGTCATGCCCGGCGAGAACTGGGTGATCCTTGGCGCCAACGGCGCGGGCAAAAGCACGCTTCTTCACGCCATCACCGCCTACGACAGTTTTTCCGGCGGAACGATAAAAATTGACGGCCACACCTACGGCGAGTACAACTGGCCGGAACTCAGAAGAAGGATAGGCATAGTCAGTTCCGAATTGGAAGCCCGCATCCGTCCGGCGGAATCGGCCCTCGACGTCGTATTGGGCGGCTACTTCGCGAGCCTCGGGCTCTACGACGATCCAACAGCCGAACTCTACGAGAAGGCCGAAGACGTTCTTACTAGCATCGGCTGCTCGTATCTGAAGAACCGCGGCTGGGGCTGCCTTTCCCAAGGCGAAAAGAGAAGGGTGATGATAGGCAGGGCCCTCATGATCGACCCCATACTCATCATCCTGGACGAGCCCTGCTCCGGCCTTGACCCCGTGGCCAGAGAGCGTTTCCTAAGATTCCTGCAGGACCTGAAAGGACCCTCGCTCGTCATGACGACGCACCACCTTGAGGACATCATGCCGAATTTCACTCACTGCCTCGCCCTCAAGGGCGGCCGCGTCCTGAGAGCGGGCAAACTCGAGGAAGTTATGCACGGGGAAATCATCTCCGAGCTCTTCGACGCCGAGCTCTCCGTAACGAAAGAAAACGAACGCTACAAACTGAACATAATCAAGATCTGAGAATTATCGCCATGCCTGTATTCAACAACGTATTGGAAGCCATGGGGAAGACTCCCTTAATAAGGCTCAACAAACTGACCACTCTCGCTGACGCCGAGATCCTCGTGAAGTTCGAGGCCCTGAACGTCGGCGGTTCCATCAAGACCAGAACGGCCTACGCCATGATCGAGGCCGCGGAAAAGGACGGGCTCCTGAAGCCCGACTCCATAATCGTCGAGCCGACTAGCGGCAATCAGGGCATAGGCCTGGCGCTGGTCGGCGCCGTCAAGGGCTACCACGTCGTCATCGTCATGCCCGACTCCGTCAGCGCCGAAAGAAGGATGCTCGTCGAGCAGTACGGCGCGGAAGTCATCCTCGTGGAGGACAAGGGTAACATCGGCGAGGCCATAGACCGCTGCGCGAAAATGGCGGAAGACTTGAAAAAGGGCAACCCCAAGGTCTACATCCCCCAGCAGTTCGAGAACCCCAACAATCCAAAGGTCCAGCGCGAAGTGACCGCCAGGGAGATATTGAACGACGTCGACGGGCCCATAGACGGCTACTGCTCCGGCGTCGGCACGGGCGGCACACTTTCCGGCATCGGCGAAGTCTTAAAAGAAGCGAACCCCAACATCTTGATCTGGGCCGTGGAACCGCAGAACGCCGCCATATTGGCCGGCGGCTCCATCAAGACGCACCTGCAGATGGGCATCGGCGACGGCCTCATTCCGAAAAATCTCAACACGAATATCTTTTCCTCCTCCTGCATAGTCAGCGACGAGGACGCCCTCTACACCGCCAAGCAGCTGGCTCTGAAAGAAGGCCTCCTTTGCGGCATCTCTTCCGGCTCCAACGTCTACGCGGCTCTCAAAATGGCCCGCGAACTGGGACCGGGCAAACGCGTCGTGACAATCCTTCCGGACACGGGAGAGCGCTATTTCAGCACTCCTCTCTTCCGGCATCACCTTTCATAAAAGGAAAGCGCTATGGAATCCTACATCTGCTCCGTCTGCTCCTACGAGTACGACCCCTCTAAAGGCGATCCCGAACACGGCATAGCCCCGGGCACAAAATTCGAAGACCTGCCGGAAGACTGGACCTGCCCTGTCTGCGGCATGGCTAAAGACGCCTTCAACAAAAAGTAAGCGATGCTCCAAAAGTCCGGCGCCAGAAAAGATTTGCTGAGGATCTTCCGGGAGGCGGAAAACGCTTCCGCCGGACTTTTCGGAACGAACTGCGCCCTTTCCGTCAGGGAAGCGGGCGCAATCGCCGAGGAGCTTAATAGACCGCTCCTCATCATCACGGCCTCCCCTATGGAAGCGGAGGAGGTTCTTCTCAATTACAAAGGCTTCTATAAGGGCGGCGCCGCCCTTTTCGGCGCGCAGAACTGGCAGAAGGAAAAGGAACTCGAGAACCTTTCCGTCAGCCTGGAGCGCATGGAGTGCTACTCCTCCCTTCTTGCCGATAAATTAAGCTGCGTCGCCGCTCCCCTTCTCTCCCTTCTTCAGGACACGCCATCTCCCGACAGTTTCTCGAAGAAAGCCCTGACCGTCAAAACGAATCAGGTCTATCCACCCGAAAAACTTCTCCATGACCTCGCCGACCTCGGCTACGAAAGGTGCGACATGGTCCAGTTCCGCGGCGAATTCGCGCAGAGGGGCGGACTCGTTGACATCTTCCCCCTGACCGACGAGAATCCAATAAGGATCGAGTATTTCGACGATGAGGTCACTTCGCTGCGCCGCTTCGAGGCCGCCACACAGCGCTCCATCCCGGAAGACGATCTTAAAGACGTCACCATCTTCTCCGCCAACGAGCGCAACGTCCCCGACCCCAAGGGAACGAGCAACCTTATCGATTTCTACAGAAAGCCTCCCCTCGTCGTCTGGTACGAATTCGCCCGCGTCCTGAGGGAATGGGAAAAATGGAACCTGGGCGAACTGGCCAAGGAGTTCCTCCCGCGGGGCCAGGAGCGTATGCGGCTTCTCAGGAAAAAAGCCTCGGCCCTCAACGAGCTCTTCATTTGCGAATTCAGTTCCGAGCTTCCCTATATCCCGCCGGAAAACGTAAAGGAGATCAAGTGCCGTTCCTACTCCTCCTCGGAGATTGGAAACTTTAACGCCTTCGCGAACTGCCGCGACCCCTACGACAAGATAATCAAGGATCTCGCCGACCAGCTGAACGTCTGGAAAGAGACCGGCTGGAAGACTACGATCCGCTGCGCCACTGACTCCGACTGCTCCCGCCTCAAGGAGATCCTTCTGGAAAAGGGCGCCGAAAAGGATTCCTTCAAAACCATAACGGGCGACATAACGGGAGGCTTCCTAATTCCCGAAACGAAAGAGGCCGTCCTCCTCGACGACGAGATCTTCCACCGCGTTCTGAAAAAGCAGAGGCCCGCGAGATCCAAGGAAAGGCCCTCGGAACCCATCGACAACCTGGCCACCATCAAGAAGGGTTCTTATGTCGTGCACCTCAACTACGGCATCGGGATCTACGAAGGCATAAGGAAAATGAAGACCGGGGAAAACGAGAACGAGATGATCGCCATCCGTTACGAAAACGACGACATGCTCTACGTTTCCCTAGGCCAGGCCGCGCTTATTGAACGCTACATCACGATAGGCAACAAGAAGCCCGAACTTGACACGCTCGGCGGCACGCGCTGGAGAAAGCGCTGCAAAAAAGCCGAGCGGGCCGTCCTCGATCTCGCCTCCGAACTATTGGAACGTCAGGCCCAGAGGAAGGCCATCCCCGGCTTCGCGGCCCTGCCCGACAACGACTGGCAGACGGGCTTCGAGAAGTCCTTCCCCTACTCCGAGACCGAGGACCAGAAGAAGGCCTTCCAGGAAGTCAAACACGACATGGAAGCGCCTTCCGCCATGGACCGCCTCATCTGCGGCGACGTCGGCTTCGGCAAGACGGAAGTCGCCATAAGGGCCGCCTTCAAGGCCGTCATGAGCGGCCGGCAGGTCGCCGTCCTAGTTCCCACCACCATCCTCGCCCACCAGCACGTCAAGACCTTCCACGACCGCATGGCCCATTATCCCGTTCACCTGGCTGAGATGAGCCGCTTCGTCCAGAAGAAAGAGCAGAAGGAGATCCTGAAAGCCCTTTCCGCCGGGGAGATCGACATAATTATCGGCACGCACCGCCTGCTTTCCAAGGACGTCGCCATACCGAAGCTCGGCCTCATAGTGATAGACGAGGAGCAGCGCTTCGGCGTCCGGCACAAGGAAAAATTGAAACGGCTGAGCCACCTGGCGGACGTCATCTCGCTTTCCGCCACGCCCATTCCCAGAACGCTCTACCAGTCTTTGACCGGTCTCAGGGACATGTCGGTCATCAACACTCCCCCCAGGGACCGCCTGCCCGTCCAAACTAACCTCATCAAGAAAAACGGCCCCATCATCAAGGAAGCGATCCAGAGGGAACTCCTCCGCGGCGGCCAGGTCTTCTATCTCCACAACCGCGTGGAAACGATAGAAGAGGAAAGGGAGCGTCTTGAAAAACTCCTTCCAAACGTCAGGATAGCCGTCGGCCACGGCCAGATGCCGGAAGACGAGCTCGAAGAAGTGATCAAAGATTTCGTCGACGGCAAGTACGACATACTTCTTTGCACCATGATCGTGGAAAGCGGCATCGACATGCCGAACGTCAACACGATAATCATTGACGACGCCCACCGCTTCGGGCTTGCCGACCTCTACCAGCTCAGAGGCAGAGTCGGAAGAGCCGACCGCCAGGCCTACGCCTACCTCGTCGTCCCCAACGCCCTCAGCCTCGATTCCCAAGCCAGGCAGCGCCTCAGGGCCATCATGGAAAACACCGCCCTCGGCTCCGGCTACCAGATCGCCATGAAGGACCTGGAAATAAGGGGCGCCGGCAACATCTTGGGCGAAAAGCAGTCCGGCCACATCGCCGCCATCGGCTTCGGCCTTTACTGCAAGCTCCTCAACCGTGCCATCTCGCTCGTTAAGGAAGGCAAGTACGTTCCCCCGTCAAAGGATGAAGAGGAAGAAAGTGAGGACGAGGAGCCCAAGAAAAGCAAAAACAGGATCGACTGGCGCAAAGAACTTCCCAGCCTTTCTCCCATTTCCGACGACGTGACCTTGCACCTTCCCATAAAAGGCGACATCCCGGAAAACTATATCCAGAGCCCCGTCCTACGCCTCGATCTTTTCCGCCGCCTTTCCGCCGTCGGCAAAATAAAAGAGCTCAAGGAACTCCGGGAAGAAATGAAAGACCGCTTCGGCACCCTGCCGAAAGCCACGGAGACGCTTCTCGACCTCACGGAAATCAAGCTCAGGGCCAAAGCCCGTGGGATCGACACCCTGGAACTCAACGGCGCGACGCTCATAATCCGCCGTCAGGGCAAGATATACAATCCCTTCGGAAAATTCCCGAAGATCGATCTCAAAGACACCCAATCGGCCATCCTGCAGATCCTGGCCTTCCTCTCAAGGATCGAACCTCTCCCCAACCTGGAAGAATAGTTAAAGCTCTTTGACGAGGGCCGTGGGATCCTGGAGAGCCTTTACGAGCTCCTGGAATTTCTCGCCCTCGAGTCCCGGGCAGACCATGTTGCCGTGGTTCTGGATCTTCTTGAGCATTTGGCCCACGGTGAGGCTTTCCACGGGGCAAAGAGGAATGTAGATGTAGTCGTCGCCTTTTTCCAGACGCTGCAAAAGTCCGCTGTCAGTAAGGACGTTCAGGGCCTTCTGGACGAGCTGGACCGGGAGATGGCGCTCCTCGGCAAGCTGCCTGGCCGTCTGGGGCTCCTTGCCGGCAATGAGGGCCCTGCTGACGGACCCCATGATGTGGATATAGATGGCGAACCAGAGCGTCAGTGAAGTGCCTGCCGTCAGATCCCTCGGTTCATAATAGCCGTGCGTCTGGATGGCGTAGGCCAGTTCCGCGCCGCAAAGGACGATGGTCCAGCTCACCTGCAGCCAGGCGATGAAAAGAGGGACGGCCGCGAAGGCGCCGTAGATGGCGGAATTCTTGGCCATGCCGACCTGGAAGGCGAAATAGAACCACAATACGATGTTGAAGGCCGTGCCCGCGGCGATGCCGGCAATAACTCCGGGCAAGACCTTGACCTTGCAGTTCGGCATGAAAAGGTAGAGGAAGATGAAGCCAAGCCAAATGAGCACGTAAGGAACGAGCCCGATCAGGAAATGCATCGAGGGAGAAAGCCTGGCCAAAAAGGGCAGCTTCTCGATGATAAAGTTGGCTTGGGATTCCAAAAAGACCGTGACGGTCGTGGAAAGTATGAGCAAAAACGGCAGAAGAATGATGATCGCACAGTAGTCGATTATCTTCCTGCCGAAAGAGCGACACTTGGCGCCGCCGAAAATGTCGTTGAAAGAGACCTCGATGTTACCCAGAAGTTTTATTACAGTCCACAGCAGGATCAGTACGCCGATGCCGGCCATGGCGCCGAACTTGGTGTTCTCAAGCGTGTGCTGGGCCGCTTCCGTCACGTAACTGAAGACCATCGTGACGGATTCCGTCAGCTCGCTGTTCCCATCGAAGCGCTTAAGCAGGGTGTTCTCAAGGCTGGCCAGCAGGGTGTCCTGAAGATTGAAGCCTCTGGCTATGGCAAAAGAAATGGCCAGAAGCGGCACGATGGCCAGAAGTGAGTAGAGCGTCAGGGCGGTGGCTCTCAGGGTGCAGCGGTCGTGGCCGAACTCCATGCCGGTCAGGGCGAAGATCCTGAGGAGCCTGATCCCGAAAGCCTTAATCGGTTTGTAACGATAAAGGGGCAGCCGCCAGATATCCTGGAGGAAAAAGCGCGGAGCCTTCTTCACTGTTTCAAGAACTTTCTTCATTTATTCCGGCTTATTTTCCAAAGAGCCCTTTGACCGCGTCGGAGGCTTTCTTGGCGGCGTTGCCCGCGGCTTCCGCGGCCTTGTTGACGGCATCGCTGGCGGCGTTGCCTGCGTCGTTGACGGCGTCAGTCGCGGAGCCGGCAACGGAGCCCAGCTGGCTGGCCAGTTCCGACGCGGATTTGGTCAGGTCTATCTTGCCGACTTTCAGGATGGCATCCAGGGGCGTGCCCTTGAACGCCTGAGCCAAAACTTTCAGGCCGATCTCAGCGGAGGTGCCTTCCAGATTCTCGAAGACATTGCTGTAATTGAGGTCCAGCTTGAAATTGGGAATGGCCGGCGAAGAACTCTGGAATTCCAGAGTGTCGAGTTTCAGCATAAGCTTGTCCACCGCGATCTTGGTCTCGTCCTGAAGCTCTTCCTCGGCCTTTTTGTCGCCCTGGGAAGCTTTCAGATCCTTGATCATGTCGGGCTTAAGGTTGAGGATGTTCAGATCGCCCTTGTTGTTAAGCTCCACGTTGAAATACCTGAGATCGATCTGGACGTCCCTGACGTGGACGTTCTTCTTGAACATGGCTAAAATGTCGTAATCGCAGAAGAATCTTCTCACTTCATAAACGACGTTGTTTTCGTTGAAACCCTTGTCGACGGGGTTGCTAACGATAAGATCTTTTATCTCGATGTGGGGATCCTCAATGGAGATGTTCACTGTCTGCACGGTGGTAGGTACGCCGAGGAAAGCGCTGCCCTTCTCGATGGCGGTCTTGACCACCCAGTTGCGGAAAAGCAATCCGAGCACCAAAACAACAATGATCAGGAACAAAGCGATCTTGATGATCTTCCAGATGATCTTAAAAAAAGTCTTCATAGCTTTCTGCCTTTTTCTATTGGTGAATGACTACTTTTTTATTGTACAAAAAAAGACTTTCTAATCCAAATTCAATCAGACCCGATTATCTCGTCAGCCAGGATGCTCTTATCCGGATATTTTGTCACGTCGTACCACTCGGCCGCCAAATTGTTCCGAAACCAGGTTAGCTGGTGTTTGGCGAAACGGCGCGTGTTGCGCTTTATGAGCTCCACGGCCCTTGCGAGATCGTACTCTCCGTGGACATAGGCGATCAGTTCCTTATATCCGATGGCCTGGGCCGCCGTAAGATTTTTCTCCAAGCCTTCCCGCATAAGTTTCCGGACTTCCGCTTCCAAACCCGCTTCCATCATCAGGTCGACTCTCTTTTCTATCCTTGCGTAAAGCAGTTCCCTGGGCATCGTCAACCCCACCATGCGGTAATTCTCTATGGGCGCCTTTCTGTTCCACTGCTTCGTCTGCTCGGAAAAAGGCTTGCCGCTGAGTTTCGAGACCTCGATGGCCCTGATAACGCGCAAAGTGTCGTTGGGATGGAGCCTTTCCGCGCTCACGGGATCAAGCGGCCTCAAAATTTCGTCACGAAGGGCTTCCGGCCCTTTTTCCGCCAGAATGGCGCGCAGTTCCTCCCGCAAAGCTTCGTCCCTGCCCGGTCCGTCGAACAGTCCCTCCACCAATCCCTTCACATACATGGCGGTGCCGCCCACCAGAAGCGGGCGCTTCCCCCGGGATATGACCTCCGCTTCCTTCTCCTTCACGAGCCTGAGGTATGATCCCATGTCGGAGCTTTCCGCCAGAGAATTCGTGTCGATGAGGTGATGCGGAACGGCCGCGCGTTCCTCTTTTGTCGGCTTGGCGGTGCCGATGTCCATGCCCTTATAGATCTGCATGGAGTCCATGGAAATAACTTCGCCCTGCGTCTTCTTTGCCAAGAGCAGGGCGAGGTCAGTTTTTCCCACCGCCGTGGGACCGATCAGGACGAGAGGAAGCGGCATATCACTTAGCTTCGAAAGAGAGGATGTCTTCCCCTTCGTCGGGATAAGTTTCTCCCAGCAGGGCGCCGGGAAGGTCGAAGACCAGAAGTCGCTGATCTTTTCCGGTATCCGGAACGTCCTTGACTGTCAGAACGCCCAGAACGTGCTGCTGGAATTCCGGCCTCAGTTCCAGATAAGGGAAAGCTTCGTTTTCTTTCACAAAAAGCAGGTCCCTGACTTCCTCGCCCTTTTCATAACGAACAGCCGCGGCCTTTTCCCTTTCAAGGTTGAGATAGTTGTCCAGGGCGCTGCTCTCCTTAAAATAGCGGCGCACGTAGCGCGAGCCCTTCGGCTTCTTGTAATCCGCGACGGTGAAAAAGACCGCGTTGCTCGCGCAGCTCACCTCAGAGAACACAACAGCCGTAAGATCCAACAGCGCGATATCCTTCGCTTCGACAGGACACTTGGGATAGCTTTCAGCCGAACCGGCTTTCAAATGACAATCCACAGCAGGAACCAATTTTTTTATTTCCAGAGACAACAATGAGATCATGGCAGAAAACTCCTTAAGTTCTTCCGGCTTCATTTCCGGATGAGCAAGCTGCCTCGAGGATACCATGGCTTTTAATTCCAAAAGAATTTTTGTCTGGGCTTTGTCAAAAAGTTCGCGGGCCTCTTTCCACATGCCGCCGTGCATAGCGTATACACCGGCTTTGTAGTAGTTGCCGATGGTCTGCAGTTTCTCGTCCTGCGAAATCTTTTCCAGTTCCTTCTGGAGCTTGCACTTCCTTATGAAGTAATGGGCGAAGCGCCAGACGTCCGCCTCGTAGGTC
>Ga0310786_10005503_pt1 | contig 17152 bp, 5 predicted proteins | sample AusTroGonzalo_MG_FD_203881 | JGI IMG/M metagenome (GOLD analysis project Ga0310786, IMG submission 203881) | Bovine rumen microbial communities from tropical cattle in Woodstock, Queensland, Australia - Gonzalo_03 (v2) (version 2) | ecosystem: Host-associated > Mammals > Digestive system >... | reverse complement strand
TCTTCTGTAGGTCCTTGTTCTGCAAATTCATTCACCACTTCGCGAATCAGTTTCAGGGCAAACCCAACCGATTCCACCTTGGTCTGCAAAGCAATCGTTACCATGGCGGTGTCGCGATAATCGTTCCCTACCGAGCTGTACACGCTGTATGCCAAGCCTTCATCGCTACGTACGCGGTTCATCAAGCGGCTCGTAAAGCTACCACCACCCAGAATAAAGTTTGCCACCGCTGCCGGATAGTAGTCTGCATGCGGTCTACGCACAAAGGGCTGGTTCATCGAAATATTTGCCTGCGAAATATCCTTGTCGACCACGTAAATTCCGGGCTTTCTCACAAACGTAAGCGGAGTCGGTTCCTGGGCCACAGCCTTTGCATTCTTTTTCACATTTTTCGAAACGGCCGTTTTCCAACCTTCAAAAAAATCCTTGAGCACGGCAACCATCGAATCCTTGTCGACATCACCAGAAAGTGCAAATATCACGCGGCCATTCCCATACACACCTTGAGCCAATTGCTTGACATCGGCCACAGACACCTTCTTGTAGTCTTCGGCATTGGCATCCCACAATCTCGGGTTCGGAGCGTAGTTCACTTTAGCCTTCAACGCCGAAAGTACCTTTGCCGGCGTGTCATAACGGCGATCGTAGGCAGTCAAGAAGTTTGCACGCAAAATTTCAAACTGGTCTTTGTCAAAAGCAGGATCCGTCAGCACTTGCTTCGAAAGCTTCAGCATGTCAGCAAAATCCTTAGACAAGCAATCGATATCGAACATCGAAGTAAACGTGCCGACCAAAGAACTCAACCCTGCGCTAATGAATTCCAGGGAATCGTCCAAAGCCTTGGCTGAAATGCCACCACCGCCACCGCGACGGAGCATGCTCCCCACCATCGATGACGCCGCTTCGTCTTTAAGCGAAAGCGGAGCGCGCGGCTGTTCAAAATAGACTGAAAAATTCACGAGCGGCAAACTGCGGTCGCTTACAATATAGCCCGAAATACCCGGGGCAATCTCTACGCGGAAATCCTTCGGGTACGGAGCTACATACTTGTATTCTGGAAACTGGATGTCCTTATAGCTTGCAGGAATCGCCGGTTCGGCATTTTTTTCTGCAACAGGGGCAGCCGAATCAGTCTGCGCAGCCGGTACAGGCTCCGTCTGCGGTTCCGGCGAACCCGAACACGCCCACATGGCCAGAGACATCAAAAAACAAAATGCAAATTTATGGATCTTCACATTCATCATTGTAACGAAAAATAGTAATATCACACAGATTCGATTTTGCCAATGACAAAATCTTTAAAGGAATCAAAATGAAAAAACGTTAGTTTTTTCCAATCCGTGTGGCAATAAAAGGATTTTCCAAGCAACATCTTTCTATTTTAGCGTTCATGCCAGGAATCATCCGTTTTGCGCCGAGCCCCACGGGCTTTTTACACGAAGGGCACCTGCTCTCAGCCCTTTACGTATGGGCGGCCGCAAAAAAATGGGACCTCAAGATTCACCTTCGCATCGAAGACCACGACCAAGGCCGCGCCCGCAAAGAATATATCGACGGAATCCGCGAAGATCTCGCCTGGTTCGGATTCCAGTACGACAGCGAAAGCATTCAAAGTTCGCACTTTGACTTTTTCCAGAAAGTCCTCGACAAGCTTACCGCTCAAGGGCTTGTGTACCCCTGCACCTGCAGCCGCAAGCAATTGCAATCAGAAAATCCCATAAGCGAAACCGGCGAGGTGATTTATCAAGGGAAATGTTTTTTTAGACGAGAGACGAAAGACGAAATAAACGATACTTGGTGCTTTAGCACCTTAGTAGAGTTATCCTCTATGAGGAGACGAGAGATAAATTTACCGCACAATCTTCGGATCGTTATTCCAGACAAAGTAATCAACTGGCACGACGAACGCCTCGGCGACTTTAGCGAAAATCCCAAAAATCAATGCGGAGATTTCCCAATTCGCGACCGCGACGGTTTCTGGACCTACCAATTCGCCGTCTGCATCGACGACCTTACCGACGGAATCACGCATATTGTTCGCGGCGAAGATATCCGCAATTCTACCGCCCGCCAAATAGCCCTTTCGCAATTAATTGCCGAAACTTGCCAAGGCGACTCCAACCTAAATATACCCACCTACACGCGCCCAGTCTATCTGCACCACCCACTTATTGTCGACCCGACCGGTAAAAAGCTCTCCAAACGCGAGCACGCCTACAGTCTCCGTCAAGAAAAAGAAAACGGCAAGACTCCCCAGGAACTTTTGGGGCAAATCCTTCATAAAGCCGGTTTTTTGCCACATATTGTACCGACAATGTTAGAACAAGCGATAGCAACGGTTGCAGAGCGCCTGTAAACACGCCTTTTACACTCCTTTTTTATTACCTAATTTCGCAACTAGCAATAAATTAGGTATATTCAGGGTATGTCTTCATCTTCTGCTATTGTCGCCAAAATTCGGCAAGAAGCCGCCCTCTTTGACTCCAAAGACCGTTTACTTAGTTTTTCGACCAAAAACGATTTCCAGTCGCCCCTGATCGCCGAGGCTGGAGACCTTTTCTACGAAAAATGGTTGCAAGCCCATGGGCCCCTTCCCCTGGAATCCTTTTTCCAGGTTTCTCAGAATTTTACGGCGCAGCAAAAGATTACCGCCCTCGACACCATTACCTCGGTGCTTCGTCACAAACTTGACGATTACGGCGAAACAGATCTTTACCTGCTTCTCGGCTTTTTGAAATGGGACGGCAATGCCCTTGCCCCAAGCCTTTTGGTTCCGCTCGACTTCGATCCGACCAAGAATACGGTTTCTATTTCGAATCGAGACCCCATCGAAAATATCGTCCTGCGAGAACGCCTCAAGGACACGATTGCACTGCCCTCTGCCGAAGATGCTATTATCAACGGCAAGTTCAGCCTGCTCCTCTATTTTTCACAATTTGAAAAAGCCATTGCAGGCGAACGAAACTGGCGCTTTACCCGTCACGGGCTATGCCTCGGATTTTTCAACACAAACCTTCTGCAGCTCAAGAAAAGATGCAGCCTAGGCTTTTCCGAAAAGAGCATTGCAGGGAACCCGATTTTGGCGTCGCTCCTTCGCAAGGAAGGTTTCCAGGCCCAAGAATCTCTGTTCGAAGAAAACGATTTCGACAATGTCTTTTCGCCGGCAGACCACCACTTCCTTTACACCACTGATTCGCACACGAATAAAGTGACAGTGGATGCCGAAAACGAGCAAACCTGCGCCTACGCGATCCAGGCACTCCCCGGCACCGAAAAAATGAAGGTGGCCGCCAATATCGTCGCCGACGAAATCGCCCAGGGCAAAAAACTTTTAGTGGTCCACAAGCGCGCCGTTACGGCACGTGCATTCCAGAATGCCTGGAAACCGCCCTTCCGCAGTTTCCCGGATACCGACCGCAACGCACTTGAACAGAAAGTTCGCGCCATGCGAAACGGTTTTCTGGAATACTACAACGCAGTAAACAAGCCTATTCCGCCTACCAACGTTTTACTTCCGGAATTGTTGCGCGAATTCAAAGACGTCAAGCAGCCCAAAAAGAAATTCCCCGACCGTATTTTCCGCGGTGTAGGCCAACTAGACTTCAACAGTTACCAAGAGCTCAAGAAAGACATCCAGATTTTGTCGGAACTGTATTTCGACAAAAAGGGAGTCGATGCCCGCAAGGCATTCCAAGGGGTCAAGGTATCTAGCCTTTCAGAAGACCAGCAACAAACCCTTTGCGAAGAACTCCGCTGTGCGGCAACCCGCGCAAAAGAACTGGAACCAGTTATCAAGAAAATGGAATCGACAGGGCTCTTCCCCACCGGGATGTTCCTGTCCGGTATGATCGACATTCTTGAACTTCTTCGCGACAATTTCGACGAAAATACTCCCACGTTCGAAGACTGGCAGTTGCGCAGCCACAACTGGACCGCCTACAGGGATACCCTCATGTATCTCCCCGAAGCAGGCGACCAATGGGTGCGGTACCGCAGGCAAACTTCTGACATTTACACCGACAACGCCGTCGACGAAAACATCCAGAATGCACGCGACGACTTTGCCGAATGCCAGCACATTTCTCTCAAGGGCCTTTCGGAACGCTACCGCACATCCCGCAAGCGTTTGCTGCAGGTGATTCGCAAACCCAAGACCGTCGACTCCGACGCCAAGCTCCTGGATTTGATCGACACGCTCCTCGAACTGCAAACCAACAAGAAGACTTACAAGGAAAGCGCCGTGCTCGGCAACCATTTGCTCGGGCGTGACTGGCACTTCGAAGGTTCTAACTGGGTCGAACTGAATCAGAAAATTCAGTATGTTTACGAATTCCGTGAAAAGCACAAAGACGACCCCAGGCTCGACCTGCTCCTACAGTTGCTTGAACAATGGCACAACTTTAAGGACCTTCAACCGGAACTTTCGAATCTCTGGAATTCTGTCATCGAGCTTCAGTCCTCGATCAAGCAGATTAACAGGGACATGGAACTCGAGACACCTCTCGAAAGTTTGAGCATCGACAAGTGGCTCGGCAAGATTCAGTTGTGGAACGACAACTGGAGTCACCTCGATATTCATCTGCAGCTTTCAGCGCACTTCCAGAAAATGGAAAGCTACTGCAACACGGCCCTGGTCGAATACCTCAAGGACCCCGAAAACGCAGACGCCGATTTCTGCAACGCCCTTGCCCACTACTGGACCGGAGCCCAGATTCAGGCGGCTACCAAGGTTTGCCCCACCCTGTTCTCGGAATCCCCGAAAGCCAAGGCACAAAAGAGCAAAGACTACAGAGCACTCCTGGACCAGTTCTCAAGCGCAAACTTCAAGGAACTGCATAACGCAGTCGAAGCCGATTCAAGCGTGCTCACCGTAGTACCGCTTGCAGACGCACTCAACATTTCCAACAAGCAGACCTTCGACATTTCAATCATTCTCGATGCCGATGCCATTTCAATGGCAGAAGCCTTGCCGATTCTGTTTGCTGCACCCAAGACGATTCTTATTGGCGACCCGCACACTCCGAGCCACGACTACTTACCGATTGACGCTTTCCACGAAGAATCCGTTACTCGTAGCGCTCTCTTCCAAGAAAGCATCTTGACCGCGGCTCTTCGTCAGGGAGCTCCGACCAGAGAACTCTGGTTCACGACGCAATTCAACAATCCTGCCATTGTAAGCTTCGCTAACGAACGCATTTACAATCATGGAATCAAGCAGTTGCCGTCTCCGAACAACGACCTGTTCAAGGGCATTTCAATCAAGGAAGTTTCCGACAAGATCGAAACCATCGCCCTGACGGCAATTCACCACGCCGAACGCCATCCGGAAAGGACTCTCGGAATCATCGCATTCCACCAGTCCACCTGCCAAGAAATTGAAGACGCCATCCGCGCAAAGCTTATCGCGGGAACTCCGGCGGCCAATTTCTTTGCAAGACCGAATGCAGACATTCGCTATTTTGTAAAAACACCCGAAAGAGCAATCGATCAATTCAGGGATACAATCCTTGTCTGTATCGAAGCCGAGGGCGCAGGCGGCCTTGCTGCCGACCACAAGATTGCAGTTTGCTCTACGCTCGCCAAGCGCGAACTTCGCGCATTCATTACAGAATCCGACCAGACAAAGATTGCATCGCAAAAGAATTCGCTTTTCCGTGAATGGATCAACCACCTGCAGTCAAGGCAGTATGACCCTGTAATCGAAATCGAGCCCGCAGATTCTCCGCTCAGAGACGAAGTCATCGAGACTCTCAAGAACGAAAACATTCTGGTACAAGCCCACACTTCAAAGGGCGGCATTCCCGTGGGTCCGGTCGTCATAGACGCCAACAATCCCACGCATTTCTTGTCGCTCATCGAAGACGATTGCACCACGGAACGTTTCCGCGATTCTATCGAAGACCGCGACTACGTACGCCCGCTTATTCTAAGGCAACTCGGCTGGAAGGTCATGAACCTTTGGTTACCGTTCTGGTACATGTCCAACAAGGACGAAGTCGGACACCTGGTGGCAACCATCGCTATCGAACAGAGTGTGGCTCCCCCGCCCACGGTAGAAGCCGACGAAGATGACGGCTCCGAAGTGTTTGATGCCGCAAAGCCCATGACCGAGCCTTACGTGGTACAGCACCCGAAAATCGAAGGAACCGCCCACGACAAGCCCATTGCAGAACTTCCGATTGCAGCGCTCATCACGCAGCTCAAGTTCTATGTCGACAGCGAAGCTCCAATTCACGAAGAAATCTTGAAACAGCGAATTCTGGAACTGCATCATGTCGACAGAGCAGGTCCAGTGCTCCAGCAAGTGCTGACCGAAGCCATCCGTCAAGGATTGCAGAAGAAGCGCTTTATCAAGACAGGCCCGTTCTACTATTCGCTCAAGGCCAAGGAGCCGGTCGCACGCAATCGTGCAAACCGTCCGGACTTTGAACGCAAACTCGCATTCGTCGCACCCGAAGAACGCGCGCTCATGCCACAAAACATGGACGAATTCGCTCTCAAGCAGGCTATGGGGCTGTTAGAATAACTCAGCCCAAATAAGATTAAAGCAAAAAGTTCCACCCGTCATTGGGTGGAACTTTTTGCTTTATTCAAAAGATGCCAAAGGCATTCAAGTTTACAGCTATTTGACCTTGACGACGAAGGCATTAATGTTGTAAGCCGACAATTCGCGAGCCTTGTCTTCGGCCGTTTTCTTGTTACCCCAGCCACCGCCACGGAGCTTGTAGAACGGGGCATCGAATACGACCTGAATTGCATATCCGGTACTTGCAGAAAGCTGTGCACGACGGCGCTGAGCCGCATCAAAGTCGGCTACAGATTCAAACTGAAGCATATAGTAACCATCGGACTTGGAGGCTTTCGCAGCAGTCTTTCCTGGAACGGCATCGCTCTTGGAGCTGTCTCGCAGAGAAGCACTCAAAACGGGTTTGTATTCCTTGCCGCGGAAAAGGGAATCCAAATCGGTCGGTTCGGCGGCAAAGGCTAAAGCGCAAAAACTAATAACAGCTAAAATCTTTCGCATGTCCTAAATATAAAAAAAGGAACGGATTTTATCCGTTCCTTTTTCAAATCTGTTCGTCAGATTACTACTGGGCAGAAGCCTTCAGGTAATCCGTCACAGGCTTCGGCGAGCGCTTGACACCCCAGACAGAGGTGCTTTCCTGCTTGGCATCCTTACCAGCAGAACCAAGCTTCACGTAGGAATTGAGCTTAACGATGTAAGCGCCAGTTCCAACCACACGACCCTTATCAGAACGCATGTTCCAGCCGATGAAGAAGTTACGGTCATTACCAGATTCCGTGCAAAGGCCACCATTGAAGTACTGAATTGTCTGGTTCGTCACCGGATCCTTTTCAGTGTTCTTCTTATCATCGCAGTAAATCTTCTTAGACTTACCAGCGACGAAGTTACCCAAGTTAGTGAAGTACTGTACTTCGTAGTAGAAGAACATGTCTTCCGCCTTCACATTTGCCCTTTCTTCGTCAGACAAGCCATTGTACAAGGCGTACATGTCTGCCTTAACCAAGTGACCAGGCTTGCCACCTTCGGCAGCAAAGACTTCTGCCTTGGTCATCGTCGTGCGGTAAGAAGTCACCGACACAGCAGGAACCTTGTCACCAGCCGGGCCATTAGCCGTAGAAGCGAACTTGTTTTCAATCACGTCAATATCAGCATCACCCGTCACCGGAATCCACACAGACGGAAGTCTCTTTGTTTCATCGTAGCCCGTCGGAGAATTCCAGTAGAAGGCAGCATCAGCAGCAGAACGCAAAGTATCGCTACCCGGCTGAGTATAGTGAGTCGTATCGGCATCAGTCCAGAAGATATTGGAGAGATTACCGCCCAAGCGTAAGTAGTCACCCACGTGCGGAGACACATTACCACGCTTGTAGAAGAACCTGATACGACCTTCACCATTAGCACCACTAACAAACGGGCTAACTTGAGCAGTTACCACGGCAGAAGTGTTCGCCAGAGAAGATACATAACGGTCAGCTTCATCCAATTCAATAGCAGAATTCAGATAGAAGTCAACAGAAGTCTTCGCGTAAGTATCCGTTACCAAACGGACCGGTTCAGACATGACGATAACAAGGCTATCATTATCAGTCAATTCATCGCCATCCTTAATCGTACGAACTTCAGCACGCAGCGGCACAGGGGCGATACGATCGGTCAACGCACCGGCAAAGCCCTGCTTCACTTGCTTACCCTTATCTTCAAATACGGCATAAGAATGAACCTTACCCACACCAGCCGTCTTTACACCTGTAGAAAGCGTAAGGCCACCGATCTTGATCAAGTTGGAGCAATAGCCGCCCTTTCCATTGTATTCGACCGGAGAAGAACAGTCAATATTGCTTGCATCAACACTAATCAATTCGTTACAAGAAATCAGAGAGTCCTTGGAAATGTTGGAGTAACCTTCCTTAACCGGGTTATGTTCTTCGGCAGAAAGAGAATCCCACATCACGCAGAGCATGGTCGGCAAGGAGTCCTTGTGAATCGGACGGTCATAGTAAATAGCAACAGAGTCGCCGATACCATCCAAGTATTCCTGGTCCATGCTAAAGTACGGTGCCGGAATCTTGTATTCCACAGCAGGGAGAGCGCCATGCACGTCGAACACATCGGCAAGCACCGGATACGGTACCGGAGGATCGCGGAAGTACATCGGGTCGTAAATAGCCTGCACATAGTCATTGTATTCAGCCACAATCGTTGCCGGATTCCTAATCGACGGATCGGAATCCCAACGATACTTGGTCAACGAACGGACAGAAATTGTTGCATAGCCATCCTTAAATTCAACTTCTTCAGGAATAAAGTCAACCTTCGGAGAAGTCAAATTACCCTTATGAACCTTGAGACCATTACATTCTTGCAAGCAAGGAACATATTGATCATTGCCAACGGGTTTCAGCACAGCTAAGTACAAATCGTAAATCGAGCCGACCCAGTATTCTTCGTAAGAACCATCCGATAAGGAATCCTGGCCCTTTACAGCGTCAGCATTTCCACCATCTTCCGGAATTGCTCTGATAAACGAAATTCGCGGCAAATAGAAGCTGACGGAAAGAGCATTCGGTCGACCAGACACGCTAATCTTAAACGTCTGGATGCTCGCAGACATGTCTTGCATAGGAATTGTCACGTAAACAGTGTCCACACCAGTTGCACCAATTGTACGAGGTGTACCAGAACCAATCGGTTTACAAGTATCACCACCATCATAAGCACAGAACTTCAGAAGCTTGGCCGCACCACTGTTATCGGAAGCCTGCAAAGTGTACTGGACACCCACAGCGTCGTCCGGATAAATTTCAACTTTACCGGTACCTTCAACAGGAGCCAAAGAAGACACATAGACCGGTACAGGCTGTCCCGCCATAGCCGTTGTTTCAATCGTATAGCTGCCAATCTTAACTTGGTTAGAGTCCATAGCATCACCGTTTGCATAGACAACGTCCACTTCACCACTTCTACGGAAGGAGTAGACCTTCTTCGTTTTGCCTTCAATGTTCACGAACAAGGTGTAACGGCCGCCACCCAAGCCACAAATAGCTTCAGGATCAATCTTCGGGTTAGCCGGATTCGTCAAATCGATACCGCACTTATGAACACCGCTGGACACATTTTCTACGCCAGGTACTGCCGGAGAAGAAGCCAAATTGCCCTGAACGAGTGTATAGGAAATGCTGAAACTAGAATTCTTAAGATCATCGCCACAATAGATCTTTTCTTCTTCATCACCCGTCATGGCCGCAGCGCAAGAGCCATCACCACTCTGGGTATAGCAGATTTCATAAGCTTTTTCAGAGGAACCCGTCTTCTGCGGTTTTGCTTCGATAGCAGTCTTCTGCTGGATATACATGTTCGTCTTGATACGCACGTTACTCATGGTCGTACGACGGTCGCAGAAGAAGATATCCAGATCATACTGTTTACCAGCTTCAAGCGCACCACTCTTACCCTTGAACTTATCGAGATTCACATAACCCGGAGCAGCCAAGTGAGTACCACCAAGGTCCACAGCCAACTGGTTATCAATGAACACCCAAATATCGTCGTCACCACGGAAGTTGAACTTCAGACCCGGCTTATGGGTGAACTTGGCATGAGATTCAAAGCAGAACTGCTGGTTACGGCCCGTCTTGGAAGTCCAGCGAGGAGAACCGTTAACCTGGCCACCAACACCAGCCTCTGCCGGAGTTTCAGTACCATCTTCAAAGAAAGCCCATCCCTTCGGAGCATCATTCGGACAACTCCATCCGAAGATACAGCCGGTGTTATCGTTACCAAGGCCAAAATGCTCTCTAACAACAGTTTCCGTTCCTTCGCCATCGGCAAAGAGACCATCACACTTAATACCACCATCCCAACCCGGGCCATTACAAAGAACATCGATATTGGGAATACCTTCTGTAGGATCATTTTCACGAAGAGCCGGACCATAGAACACCGGGCCTTCGGCCATACGCTTAGTACGGGCCTTAGCAACCGGAGTCTGGAGGGGATCCGCAGCAAGAATGGACGAGTCAGTAGAAGCTTCAACCGGATAGAAGCCACCCTGCACTTCAAGACCAGGACTAGTGTAGAAGTCAGAGTCAAATTCCCACTTACCATCAGTAGAACGATGGAACGGCATATCGAAGCAGCTCTTTTCGTTTACGCCCTGAGTATAGTTGAACAACTGGTTAAAATACTTTTCGTCCATAAAGCACTTCTTACCAGCAGAACTCAGTTTCGGTTTTCTCTGATTCTGCGGAACAGTTTCATCCAAAGTGCTTTCAACAATGCCCGGAGTCACACCGATACAGGCATTAATAGCTGCAATTGCGGTAGTCTTGTCAACACCCTGAGCAGCGGTACCACTCATAGCCTGGCAACCTTCACCACCCTGAGACCAGCAAGAAAACGCCGGATGCAAGTCAGCATCAGTATCATAAATAACTGCAGCCATAGTATAAGAACAGTTACCTTCGATTCCTTCGACATCAGCCTTATGATAATAGTAGCCATCAAGTGTAGTTTTCTGTCCCTCATCCGGCACAAAGAACAAAGAGTCTTCCATAGTGAAAACGGATGCGAGCGGGATAGGCTGAGCAGATGCAGCAGTTTCCCAGTTGCCGTTCACACCAATCATGTCTTCACGGTCAAGGTCATCATCACGATAAAGAAGCACATTATCCGTGATTTCTTCATTAAAGAATACATAGGAATACCAGCCGCACATGCCATCAACAGCGGTCATTGCTTTACCGGTCTGACCACCATCCAAACTAAGCATCGGCACAGCCGACATCCATTCGTCCATATCAGGCGGAATCATCACAAAGAAATACTTTGCGTTAGGCGGATTTTCGCTAACCACGGTTTTTTCCGGATTAGTCGGATCTGCAAAAATGTAGAGGTCACCTGTTCTGCTACAAGGAATACCATCTTGCTGATTACAAGATGTCTTGTCAAATTCAGAATTCGTAATGCCGGCAGACTGGCAGTAGTCGTTGTTGACCGAAGCGATAAAGAACGATGTATCCTGTCCTTGGGCAATGAGAGAAGACTTAACAGTCCACCATCCGTCAGCTTGTTTTGTAAACGGAACAAACTTACCACCACCGGCAGCATAAGCCGTGGTCCAACTCTTAGGAGCATCGAGATAAACGGTACCTTCGGCACAAACCTGTCCGTTTAACGCAAATGCGCTCTGCGCCCCAACGAAAAGCAGACAAACACCCAACGCCCACTTAACAAGGAGGTTAATTTTATTCATTTTCATTTTAGTTTCCATCGATGGTTTTCCTTCCAACAGGGCATAACAAAAGGACGGACCTTTACGATATCCCATAGACCGCCCTCAAATTTACTCTTTTTTAAGCGAAAAGCCAATTTTATTTTTGTGATTTTTTGGAAAAAAAACATCCATTTTGTGTCCAAAAACTTAAAAAAACGAAACCTAGTGAGTTTTGTCACAAGAAAAACAGCTAGTGTAAAATTAAGTTTTCAACAAATCCATTTCATACAAGAAAGGGATGGATTAACTCCATCCCTTTCTAAACTTTTCTGAACAGGACTTTATTTAGCTGTCAAGTTCTTCATGTAGCGAGTGTCCGCTTTCGGAGAACGCTTGACACCCCAAACAGAAGTGCTTTCTTGTTTTGCTTCCTTACCAGAAGAACCAAGTTTCACATAAGACTTGAGCTTAACAATATAGGCACCCGTGCCAACCACACGTCCCTTTTGAGAGCGCATGTTCCAACCGATAAAGAAGTTGCGGTCCATGCCGGCATCGGTGCAGAGGCCTCCATTAAAGTATTGGATGCGCTGCTTCGTCACCGGATCGATTTCAGTGTTCTTACTGTCATCGCAGTAAATACGCTGAGTCTTGCTAGCAACGAAGTTACCCAGGTTGGTGAAATACTGGACTTCGTAGTAGAAGTAGATATCCTGCGGAGCAACTTTCTTGCGATCTTCATCGGAAAGACCATTGTACAAGGCATACATGTCAGCCTTCACAATATGACCCGGCCTTCCATTTTCAGCCGTAAGGATTTCAGCCTTGGTCATAGACGTACGATACACATTCACCGATACCGCCGGCACCTTTTCTCCGGCCGGAGCATTCGATGTAGACGCAAACTTGTTTTCATTCACGGCAATTTCAGCATCGCCAGTCACCTGAATCCACATCGACGGCAAGCGCAATGTTTCATTGTAAGCAGTCGGAGAATTCCAATGGTACGAGGCGTCCGCAGCAGAGCGGAGCGAATCGGCATTGGTGCCCGCCGGTTTAATATCTGCGGTATCGGACCAGAATACCGTCGTCAGATCACCGCTCAAGCGCACATAGTCACCCACATGCGGAGAAACACCACCGCGCAAGTACAAGTACCTGATACGGCCTAAGCCATCTGTTGCACTCACAAAAGGCTCATTCTGAGCAGTAACAATCGAAGTGGCACCAGCCAAAGCAGATACATAACGAGAAGATTCATCCAATTCAATTGCAGAATTCAGGTAGAAGTCCAAAGCCGATTTCTTATTTGTCGTCGCAACAAGCTTAACCGGTTCAGACATCACCACCACAAGGCTGTCAAGGTCAGACAACTGATCGCCATCCTTAAGGGTACGCACTTCGGCACGCAACGGGACAGGAGCCATACGGTCCGTAAGAGCCCCATCAAAGCCCTGTCTGACCTTTTTACCCTTATCTTCGAATTCGGCGAAGGAATGAACCTTACCAATACCAGACGTCTTTACTTCTTCGGACAGTTTCAAACCACCCACCATAATCACATTGGTGCAATAGCCACTATCCGACGGGGCAGAGCAATCAATATTGCTTGCATCGAGCGGAACAAGGGCGTTACAAGTGATTGCAGAATCCCTCGGCATTGTAGAAAGACCTTCTGCGTACGGATTATGGGGTTCAGCCGTAGTGGAATCCCACATCACACAAATCTTTGTCGGCAAAGAATCCTTATGGATTCGACGATCGTAGTACACAGCAACAGAGTCGCCGATACCATCCAGATATTCCTGATCCATACTAAAGTACGGAGCCGGAATACGATGTTCCATAGTCGGCAAAGAACCGTGAGCATCGAACACGTCGGCCAAGACCGGGAACGGTACCGGAGGATCGCGGAAGTACATCGGATAATAAACAGCCTTCACATAGTCATTGTACTGAGCAACAATCGTTGCCGGCCTATGAATAGAAGGATCCCTATCCCAACGGTATTTGGTCAACGAGCGCACCGAGATAGTAGCGTATCCATTTACAAAATACACGGGATCTTCAGGAATAAAGTCTATCTTCGGAGATGTTTCAGAACCCATGTAGACATAGATTCCATTACATTCTTCCAAACACGGAACATAATTATCATTGCCAACAGGTTTCAGCACAGCCAAATACATCACATTAATTGAGCCAACCCAATTTTCTGCGTAAGAACCATCCGGTAAGGAATCCTGGCCCATCACAGGATTAATAGAAACGCCATCTTCCGGAATCTCTCTGATGAACGTAATCTGCGGCAAGTAGAAGTTGATGGTCAGTGCATTCTGATCTCTACCGGCAACACTAATGTTAAACGGCGTAATCGGCGACTGCAAATCTCGCATATCAACGTGTGCATAAACCGTATCGACGCCAGAAACACCAATCTTACGTGGCACAGTCGGATTGATTCTCTTATACCCTTCTTGACCCGTAGTTGCATCAATTTCCTTGGTGTAAAGTTCCATCGGGGCTGTATAAGTTAGCGTATAGGGCATTTCAACCGCATCTTCCGGATAAATTTCAAGTTCCGTAGAATCGCCATTAAGCGCCACATTCGAAATATAAACCGGGACGTATTCGCCACCCATAGCAGAGGTCTGTATATTATACACACCCGTCTGTGTCTGATCACCACTTTCATCGTCAAACACATAAGAGCGGCCATTCTTATAAATGACATCCACTTCACCCGAGGCCTTGAAGCTAAGCACCTTTGCAGACTTACCTTCAATATTCACGAACAAGGTGTAATAACCGCCTGCCAAAGAAAGCTTCGACCTATCAATCTTAGGCAAACCAAAATTCGTCAAGTCAATACCACCCTTATAGATACCCGGCGTTGCGACATTATCAAATCCGGGAACCACATTTTCACCATTTTTCTTACCACTAACAAGTGTGTAAGTGGCCTTGATTCGGCCTGCGGCAATTTCAGCAGCAAGGGTATCTCCGCAATAGGTTTTCTTTTCTCCGATACCAGCTGCAGCCGCATCGCAAGAACCGTCACCGGTCTTCGTAAAGCAAAGAGTATAGTCCGTTTCAGACGGATTTCCCGGAACCTTCTTACCCTTAGCCGTAATAGCCGTCTTCTGCTGGATGTACATATTCGTCTTGATACGCACGTTACTCATGTCGGTACGGCGGTCGCAGAAGAAGATGTCGATATCGTAGGTTTCGCCAGCCGTAAGCAGATTACCGGAAGCTCCCTTTAACGTATCCAGTTTTACGTAACCAGGAGCCGCCAAATGGGTACCACCAAGGTCCACTGCAAGTTTGTTGTCGATAAACACCCAAATATCATCGTCACCACGGAACATGAACTGCATGCCTGCACGGTAGGTAAAGTTGGCGTGCGATTCAAAGCAGAACATCTGGTTATTATCGTTCTCGATACGCAAATCCCACGTGGTATTGTCATAAACATTGGGTTCGGTACCACTGCTGAATTCGCCATCAGAAACCGGATACAAGTCGATATAGGGCAAACCGGTTGTCGGTTCAATAGCAGACCAGTCCGTGACATTACCAAGAGCCAGTTGTGCCTTACGTGAAATTCCATTCTGGGCCGCGGTTTTACCCTGTTCGCCCACACCATAGCGCACATTGCCCTTGCCGGGTCTAAGGGTAGCAGCCTGTTTACAATAGCCAGTGCATGTCACATCCGTAGCAAGGTCATTCAACGGAGTAAACGCACCCGCAGGTTCATTATAGCTGTCATATTCCCACATACCGTCCTTGGTCTGGCTAAAGACCACATCGCGGCAATGCTTTACGTTCACACCAGCAGTTTCTTCAAACATGACATTGAACGCTTCTGCAGAAACAAAGCACCCGCTTGACGTATTGTAAGTCGGTTTTTTCGTCGTCGGGTCCAAAATACTGTTAACGATTCCCGTGGTCACACCGATACAAGGCACGCTATTGTCGCCGCCAGCTCCCGGATAGTTATACTTCGCCGTTGCCGAATAGCATCCGTTCGAAGCCACACGCGGATAAGCATCACACGTAAAGGCACCATGCATACTGGCATCGGTATCGTAAAGGAAAGCTGCCAACTTATACGTGCAGTTACCTTCAATTTGCGGATCAACAGCCACGAACGTTGTCGTAAGGCCAGCTTCTTCAGCTTTTGCGGAGTCTGCAATAAAATAAACCCTATCAGATTCCTCAAACATGCCAAAGAACATGTCCATCGGGAACGGAACCACAACTTCAGCTTCCCAACCATTCATGCCAATAGCCTCTTCCAAATCCACGTCATCATCCTTAAAGATGATCAATCTTTCCGGCAACGGTTCATCCATCCAAACAGCATAATACCATCCGCACATATTCGGATCAACCTTGAACGGTTGAGCATTAGCAAAGGTAGAGTCAGGAGACCACATCGGAACTGTAGACTTCCAGGATTCATCATCGGGAACCAAGACATAGAAATACTTGATATCAGGTGCGGTGTTTGTCACCAATGTGGTACCCGCTTTTTTCGGATTTTCTAGCACATAAACGTCTTTTCCTGCGCCAGGGCACCTAATATTACGATTGTTTTTCGGATAGCTTTGATCGTTCTGAGAAATTCCGTTCCATACATTGGACAGGATAAAATTCATCGGAGCCGACTTTGACGATTCAAGGGCAAATGAGGTTTCAATGTTTTCGCCACCAGCATCGGCCAAATCGTATTCGTAATACCCTGTAGCAGCGTTGTAATACGACGCTGTAACAAGAGCATCGATATTGTTCATGGCGATATAAAAGTTTCTTGGCCAATCATCGGGTTTCTTAAAATGCAACGTACCTGCACAAGCGGCAATAGCGTTTTGCACACCAGCAAAAAGCATACAGCCCAATACGACCCATTTCCACCAAGAAATCTCTGTTTTTCTCTTCATATGACTTCCTTCCAATTGGGCATACCAAAAAAGACCGACCCTTTTTGGGACGCCAACAACCAATGTAAATTTATCCTTTTCTTTTCAAAAAAGAACATTTTTTACTTTTTTTTTCGTTTCGTAAAAGGCTGCGTTATAAACAAACGATAAAAACCTTAAAAAATCGAAAATTTACGCATCTACAGACCAGACAGTAAAGAAAATTTTTCAAGAGTAGAGGGGCTATTTTACTACTTTTTTAAACAAACCGGAGTGCTTATGCAGGACATGGACCAAACAATTGCCAGCGGAAACACAATCAAGCTACCCGTCGCCCCAATGCGACCGCACCTGATTGTGCTGTACCCGCAACACCTATTCAAGCAAATACCGCTCGAAAAAGGAACGGTCGTGCTTGGCCGTGGGCAAGATGCTGAAATCCGCCTGGATGACGAACTGGTAAGCCGCAGACACTGCGCTGTCACCTTC
>Ga0310786_10005502_pt1 | contig 17152 bp, 10 predicted proteins | sample AusTroGonzalo_MG_FD_203881 | JGI IMG/M metagenome (GOLD analysis project Ga0310786, IMG submission 203881) | Bovine rumen microbial communities from tropical cattle in Woodstock, Queensland, Australia - Gonzalo_03 (v2) (version 2) | ecosystem: Host-associated > Mammals > Digestive system >... | reverse complement strand
TACTACTGTCTCGGGCTCATCGCCCCCAATCAGGAGCCGACGAACCACGCCCTGCGCGACATTGCACTCGTCCGCAGCGACTTCGAGCAGTGGGGCCGCAAGCTCGTTCTCCTCTTCGACTCCCCCGCCTCCGCCGCCCGCTTCAACTTCACCGAATTCTCGCCGCAGTCCGGCAACGCCCTCCCCTCCACCACCGTTTGGGGTTGTGACATCGACGGCACCATCCGACAGGAAGTTATCGAACAGCTGCACCTCCCCAGCTCCGCCCTCCCCATCTTCCTCATCTGCGACAGCTTCAACCGCGTCGTCTTCGTCCAGCAGGGCTACACCATCGGACTCGGCGAACAACTGCTGAAAGTCATCCACCAACTCTAAGGACTCTATAGCTCGAAGACGTACCTTCGTTTAGGACGAGACATATATATGTGAGAACCGAGACGTATATACGTAAACGTTGATACGTATATATGTCTCGGTATTTTTGAGGGGATGAATTAGGGCAAGTTAAGAGACGAATTGCGGAGGATGAGGGGAGGAATTGGGATTAACGGCAGGCCTGCGGGCGGGTTACTGAAGGAGGAGGTCGGCGAGGTCGGTATTGGGGGGATAGGATTCGAGCTGGGTGTCGATGGTGAACTGCAGGCCGCGGGTCTGCTGCATTGCGTTCTGCCACTTGTGGAGGCAACCGCTGTCGGGAAAGAGGGTGAAGCGGCGCTGGCGCAGACACTCGAGCTTTTCGGCGTTGAGTCCGCTGCTGCCGCAGGTGGCCAGCCACAGCAGCTGAGGATAGCGCGCGGCGAGGACGAGTGCGGTCTTCTCGCTCTCGACGATACAGACGTGAGCCTCGGGGCGCAGGGGCAGCAGGTGCTGGCCGAAGAGGCACTGCTGCAGTTCCCAACCAGCAGGCAGCAGCCCCTTGTTTATCATTCGGCTGTGGACCCAACTCTGATAACCGCAGCGGTGGCCGTCGGCGCCGTACTGCATGATATGTCCGGAGCGCACGCGCTGCTGCTCGTCGATTTGCCAGAAGATGACTTCTGCGTTGGAGGTGGCTCCGATGCGATAGTCTTCGTACACGTGATGCAGGGCTCTGGGCTGAAGGTCGAGTCGCGTTGCGGCGTCGGTGGCGAACCACTTCCAGAAGTTGCTCTGCGGAGAGTGGCTGCGCACAACAAGGTCGGAGGGCAGGGGCTGCAGGGGGCGAGGCACACTGCGGGGCTGACTCTTTTGCTGTCCGCCCTGATAGCGGTCAGCCTCCGCCTTCCACGGGTGATCCTGGAAGAATTCTGCGGGGCGATAATGGTAGCCACAGGACTGCTCGTGGTCGCAGCGCCCCACGCAGTCATCAAGGTAGCGATAATCATTCTGAGTATCCACATAGCGGACGAAACACTTCCTGCGGCCGCACTGGGGGCAGGTGGTCTTCTGCTGGCGGCGTCCCGTAAGACGCTGACTTTCGAGTTGATAGCGATATTCTGTTTGTATCATAATCATTATTATTATTATTATTTTGAGTGGCCAGAGTGTGGTGTTTCTTGTTTGTTTGTTGGAGGCTTTATATATATATAGCCTCCAACAAACAAACAAGGTAAACACCACATCTCATGGATTAAAAGCATAGTCAGGATGAATCTTCACGAGCCTGCCATCTTCCATAAGCACCCGACCCATCATGTCAGAAATGAGGTTGGCGACAGTGCTCCTGTTGCGCTGAAGCTTTTCTACGAGTTGCTTTGTCAGTTCACTGCGCTCTACGGCTCCTCCATTCTGGCGAATGGTCTCAAGAACCAGCTCTGTGCGTTCCTTATCCAGTCGTGCACTTTCGCTCCTCTGGCGTTCGCACTTCGCCATTCGGCTACTCTCGACCTCCAGCAGCCGCTGTTCTTCGGCATCACGTATAACTCCGTCGTTATCATAACGGATACTCCATTCCGGCATTTGGCCGTGGCGAGAGTCGGGACAGCTGACGCTGATCACGCCCGCACTGCTCTTGCGGCACTGCAGCACCGTGCCGGCCTTTTGTGCAAGCACGGTACCCAGATGACCACGCATGTTCTGATCGTCCACAGACTTGTTTTCGTGGAGGACACATACCATGGCACAATGGAACTCCTCGGCCATCATCATCAGTTCTTTGATGAGCTGGCGGGAAATCTGCTCGTCGTTGAAAGAGGCTACGAACTCCACAATTCCGTCGATGAGTACGACTTGCGGATGATAGGCCTCGATCAGCAGGCGGGTGTCGCTGACGAGCGTACCGTAGTTCAGCGTTCTTAGCTGGAACAGCCGCAGGTGTTCGTCGATGTATCTGGCATCCTTGTCGGCAAGCCAGCACACATCATTAATAATGGTCTTCACGTCGGAAGGCTTCTGCTCGGTGTCGAGCCACATCACTGTGGGTGCTTCGAGTTCGCACTTCACTCTGAAGAGTTCTCCGGCCATGAGTGCAGAGGTACAAACCTTCAGTACGGTTGTCTTTCCGGCCTTCTGCTTAGACTTCAGGGCGTGGATGTCGTCGAGGGCGAAGAATCCGACGCCGTCTACGGAGAGTGCGTAGCGTTCGGCTTCTACCTTTGTTGCGGTGGTTATCCGCAGGTTTTCGAGCATGGCGAGTCGCTCTGCTCGTGCCTGCTCTTCGGGAGTAGGCTGTGTTACGGCCTTGGCAACGATGGTGTCTGCCAGGTCTCGGGGGGGAAGCATACTATTTTCCATTTTTTTTGATAGTATTTACGTCCCATCACTCGCACTCTGCCGGTCATTAGTGAGGGCACTTGGGTGATTCGTGCCGGCAGCCCGCGGCCCGTGCTCCGTTTGGAATACCGCAGGTGGATGAAATTTCGGTGCAAAGGTACTGCGTTTCCCCGAACCTGTCAAGGAAACAACGGAATTCAGAATGCTAATGGTATTCTGAAGTGGATTCAGAATGTAAATTCCGAATCAGGAATAAAGAATAAAGCCCAAAAAGGAGTCTTCGGGAAGAAGGCGAAGGGGGTTAATAGAAGTCTGGCCCTTGGTGAAAGAGATTTAAAACGGCCTCCACCACATCAAAGCTGTCCCGAATGCGTTTGGGAGCGGGGCAATCCTTGTAGAGTCCCAGTGTCATCATCTTCACTCTTGCCGCAGCTTTCGACACATTCATTGCTCTTGACATATTATCCAGGATGACAATACTGCGACTGATATTCATTGGCTGGTCGTCGCAGAAGACGTATCCCATATTCTTCTCTCGCGGGGTGAAGAACTTATCCTTCAACATTCTCACCAACCACGAGGGCATGAGCAGTTCGGATGCGAACCAGTTGGCCTGCTGCTCCATCCGGTCCTTGTCTTGTTGTGTTTGACAGATAAAGTTAATTCGTTGTATCGAATTGTCATTGAGCTCAATATACTGACACAGCAGACCGTAGTGCAAGAAGTAATGACCAAGTTCATGAGCCAGTGTGAAGCGCATTCGGTGCTCGTCGTCAAGGAGCCCGTTACTCAGGAAGATCGTGCGGCGCTGGATATCCAGACATCCCTGTTGACCCTGCGGCAAGTCACTCCATTTGATTGCCAGCTGCTCCGCCTCGGCAAGTTTCTCCGACCCCGTCACCTCTGAGTCGTTCTTAAGCGAGAGAATACCTGGTCTGCGGCGCAATCCATCAACAATTTTCGTGATATATTTATAGGAAAGCAAGGGCACGTTTGGCAGCTTTTCATTTTTTATCTTCACTCCCCTACTACCCAGCCAACCTGCCATCGAACACATTCGGTAACCGTCGTAGAACAGCATTCCCTCTTCCATCACGCCGCCCTCCAGTCCGGCCAGTTGCCGCTCCAGAACTTCCGCTTCGTCCATTGCACGAGGCACCACATACGTCAGCTGCCCGTCCTCCCGCACCCGGATAAGCCCAATTCCATTATTCTCTGCCTCGGCCCTCACATCGGCGCGGAAGCCACAAGGACTCACAAGAATCAGCTTCATGGCGCGGAACTGCGAATAGTCGTACCACAGGAGCTTGATTTTGTCCTTCGTGACCAACTCATCCACACACTCATAAGCCACCACATACGACGGTCTTCCCTGCTCCAGGAACTCTGCCGAAGAGTACGTGGCCAGCGACAGCGCCGGATGCACCTCGCTCTCTCCCTTGCGGTAACCCTTGCGCACCCAGATGCGGCTGCAGGGGGCATCAGTTCCGTCCTTGACAATTTCTCTCAGCGCCCGTTCCAACCTTTCTGTCAGCGACTTTGGCTCTTCAGGGAGTGGCGGCTCGTCGGCAGGTTCATTTATGGGTGTTGAAGCATCAGCGGCAGAAGTGTCCGTGGCAGCAGAAGTGTCCGAGGACGTGGCATTGGCGGCACTCGCCGGCTTAGCAGTCCGCCGATTTATCTCCGCCTGAATCAAAGCTTCCGCCTCCTTACCGTGTATCTTCAGCCACTTCGTCTCCGGCAATTCATCATACCTCTTCACATCGGCATCATTATAATTCACACCGACTTTTTCCATACTTGCCGCCAACGCCTTGGAGGTCTCGCCGCTCAACGCAGGGCACACGCAAATTACCAACTCCGCAAAATGCTTTCTCGACAGATGTTTACGCAGAATTCCCATGATCTGGCTGATTCTCAGCACCACCTCCCACATTCCCTTGTTACCCTTTCCCTTCACCCAAGGCACAATATTCAGATTGAGCGCAACAGTCCACGCCTCGAAATCATCCGTATCGAGGACGTAAGCCTGCATCTTCTTTTCCAAATCAGAATACTTCATGATGCCTTTTCTGCTATTTCAGTCGAAATGTTTCTTTTTCGGTTGCAATGAATGTATTTCAGCTGCAATTCTTCTTATTGACTCGCAAAGATACAAAGTTTCTGCGAATATTGCATTCTAAACAGTCCTTTTTTGCAAAATATCCCTCTCCAGACCCGCATTTTCATGTGAAATACGCAGAAAACAGCAGGGAACGCGCACGGAAAGATAAAAGAATCTCCCCGCCTCATCGGAAAATCTGATGGGCGGGGAGAAATCGTTTATTGCTAAGTCCTACAAAGCGAAGACTGATGGCATCAGTCGTCCTTCTTGGTGAGAACCACGGCGGAGCGGGCGGGGATGTAGAGCTTCAGCCAACCCTTGTTGTCGCGAGCGAGCAGGGGATCGTAGTTGGTGAAGTGACGAACGGCGTCGTCGTTGAGTCCGTGGCCGCCGAATTCGATGGCGTCGGTATTGAGCAGCACCTGATAGGAGCCCTGACGAACCATGAAGCCGTAGCCTGCGTAGCTGCGATTGTAGCTGAAGTTGAAGACGAAGAGGAGTTCGCCGCGCTGGTAGGCCAGAACCTGATCACCGTCGTTGGTCCAGATCTCGGTGACGGGCGTTTTCTGGATATCTTTCTGCAGCTTCAGGACTTTCAGCATCTGACGGTCGAAATCGCCGAGGTAGTGGTAGCAGAGTTCCTTGTTGTCAACGAGGTTCCACTGACGACGGGCATACTTGTAGCTCCAGCCGTTGTCCTGGCGGGGGAAGTCAATCCATTCGGGATGACCGAACTCATTACCCATGAAGTTGAGATAACCGCCGTTGATGGTGCTGGCGGTGAGCAGACGAATCATCTTATGGAGAGCAATACCGCGTTCGACGTTGTAGTTCTCGTCGCCCTTCTTGAAGTGCCAGTACATATCGGCATCAATGAGTCGGAAGATGATGGTCTTGTCGCCCACGAGTGCCTGGTCGTGGCTCTCGCAGTAGCTGATGGTCTTCTCGTCGGCACGGCGGTTCTTAACCTCCCAGAACATGGAGCTGGGTTTCCAGTCCTCATCGCGCAACTCCTTGATAATCTTTATCCAGTAGTCGGGGATATTCATTGCCATTCGATAGTCAAAGCCGTAGCCGCCATCCTTGAAGGGCATTGCCAGTCCGGGCATTCCGCTGACTTCCTCTGCAATGGTGATGGCGTGGGAGTTGACCTCATGAATGAGGAGGTTGGCAATAGTGAGGTAGGCAATGGCGTTGTCGTCCTCGTTGCCGTTGTAATAGTCGCCGTAGCCGAGGAAGTTGTCTCCGAGGCCGTGGCTGTAGTAGAGCATAGAGGTGACACCGTCGAAGCGGAAGCCATCGAAGTGGTACTCGTCGAGCCAGTATTTGCAGTTGGAGAGGAGGAAGTGCAGGACTTCGTTCTTTCCGTAGTCGAAGCAGAGGCTGTCCCAGGCGGGATGTTCGCGACGACCACCTGCATAGAAGTACTGGTTGGGGTCGCCGGCGAAGTTGCCGAGGCCCTCGTTCTCGTTCTTGACAGCGTGGCTGTGGACGATATCCATGATAACGCTGATGCCTTTCTCGTGGGCTGCATCGATGAGCTGCTTCAGTTCCTCGGGAGTGCCGAAGCGGGAGGATGCGGCGAAGAAGCTGCTGACATGATAGCCGAAGCTGCCGTAGTACGGGTGCTCCTGAATGGCCATAATCTGAATGCAGTTGTAGCCGTCCTTATGAATTCGCGGAAGGACATTCTCGCGGAATTCATTGTAGGTGCCCACGCCTTCCTTGTCCTGCGCCATACCGATATGGCACTCATAGATGAGCAGCGGTGAGGTGTTGGGACGGAACTTCTTTACCTTCCAGTCGTAAGGCTCCTCACTCGGCATCCAGACCTGAGCGGAGAAGATCTTCGTCTCGGGATCCTGCACAACGCGTGTTGCCCAGGCGGGAATTCGTTCGCCTTCTCCCCCCTCCCAGCGGACGAGGAGTTTGTAGAGCTGCCCGTGCTTCAGGTTCTTGGCGGGCATCTTGATTTCCCAGGCTCCATTGCCTTTCGGCAGACGGCGCATTGCGTAGTGTTCGTCTACCTGCCAGTTGTTGAAATCACCGATGACATAGATGGCGGTTGCATTGGGTGCCCACTCGCGAAGGACCCATTTCTTGTTCTCGAAATGGAGGCCGAAGTAGAGGTAGCCGGTAGCGAAGTCCGAGAGCTTCTGCTTGCCGCCGTTGGTGAGCTCTGCGAGTTTGTCGCTGACGTGCTGGTGACGTCCCTCGATAGCGGGTGCAAAGGGCTGCAGCCACTCATCATGACGGATGAGACGCAACTGTTTGGGAGCGGCGACAGCGTTTTTCTTGTCAGCGCCCCTCTTGGACGAAGTTTTCGACGACTTCTTGGAGGAAGCTTTTGTCGAGCCTTTCCCCTTCGCTACAGGGGTCTTGGTCTGTTCTTTTTTTGCCATTATATTGATACTTTTAACGTTTTTAGGCGTTGTGGAGGGTCTTTCAACTCGCTGGGGATATTGAAAGAGAGAACCCCGCGCTTCAGGCCTTTACTTTGAAGATTGCCTTGCGGAGTCCTGTAGGTGTGACAGCCGGAGCGTGGCCGTCGGAGGGGAAATAGATGGCGAACTGTCCGGGACGGAGTGTGAAATAGGTAGTCGCCAGCGAGGGATTCGTGGCGGGCGCTACCGGGTCGTGCAGCGACATATCGGCTGCTTCATCGTACTCAGCCTTTGGAAGTAATTCAGCGGGACACCAGCCGTGCTCCTCGTCGCCACTGACGGGAACCTGGATGTCAATCATCCGGCGGTGGGTCTCGAAACGGGCCTGCTCACGCGTCTTGGCGGGGGCATCCTGAATGTTGACGAAAAGGTCGTCGCCCTGAATATGATGGATGCCGGAGGGCATCGTTGCGAGGTCATGGGTGCGCAAAAATTCTGCGACTGCGGTAAACCGGGGATTCAACTCGGAGTACCGCCCTAACTGGTCGATGGAGTCTACGATCATAGATATCTTGTTTTTGCGCGGCAAAGGTACGAATAATCTTTGACATACGGAAATATTTCTTAAGAAAAGTGCCCTACGAGGACCGCAGGGCACTAAAAGTTGTACAAAAAGCACACTATATATCTAAAAATTGCTAATATTATCTCACTTATCGAGTACTCCATTGGTGTAGTGACCGCGCCGGACGACGTTGCCGTTGGCGTCCTTTTCCACGAAATCTCCATCGCGTTCACCCGCCTTGAAGGAGCCTTCGAAACGCATCCCGTCGGGAGTCTCCATGACACAGGGACCGTCTTTCTCGCCCTGACTGAAGTGACCGCGGAACTTGGTGCCGTCCTTCTGTCGGAGGATGCCTTCGCCGTCCATCATTCCATTGGCCCACGACCCGTCGTACACATCGCCGTTAGCCCAGGTGTATTTGCCGCGACCGTGTTTCTTGTCGTTCTGCCACTGGCCGACGTATGAGGCGCCATCCGTGGAGGTAAAGGTGCCCTGACCGTGTTTCACGCCATTCTTGAACTGACCCACGTACTTGTTACCACCTGCATAGATGAAGATGCCATCGCCCTCGCGCTGGCTCATATTGTAGGCTCCCTCATAGCGGTCGCCGTTATTGAAGAGGTAGATTCCCTTTCCCTGCAGCGAGTCGTTGCGGAACTGGCCTTTATAGACGTCGCCATTGGCATAATGATACGTACCTGTACCATTCATCTTTCCCTCGCGCCAGCCGCCAGTATAATGGGAACCGTTGGACCAGACGAAGGTGCCCTGACCGTGCTTGAGGTCGTTGTGCCATTCGCCCTGGTAGCTGTCGCCGGTGACGAAGGTATAAGTGCCTTCGCCCTCGCGCTTGTCTTCTTTCCAAGCGCCCACGTACTTGTCGCCATTGAAGTATTCCATGGTTCCCTGTCCGTTCTGGTAATCGCGGTACCAGAGGCCGGTGTACTTGTTGTTGTTCTTAAAATAGAACGTACCGGTACCGTGCTGCTGATCCTGGAACCATTCGCCCTCGTAGCGCTCGCCGTCAATAAAGGAATAGACGCCGTAGCCCTGACGTTTGCCTTTGACGTACTCGCCCTCATAGCGGTCGCCATTGAGGAACGTCGTGGTACCCTTGCCGTAGGGCTTCCCACGGAACATTTCCCCTTGATATTCACTGCCGTCCTTGAACTTGTAGTTGCCAATGGTGATTTCTTGCGCTAACGCACTATTTGTCAAGGCAGAAAGCAGTATTAGAAAGAGGGCTCGTATCGTATTTTTTATAGCGTTTTGCATATCATTTTCACGTTTTACCGCACAAATATATGAAGAATCTTTCAAGTGACGAAATTCCTTAAGACCTTTTAACTTTCATCCGCCATCTTTCAACATTTCCTCGTTTCAATATCTCCGCTCGACCTTGGTCGCTTCACGCTTGAAGAATTTCTCAATTATCAATTTTCAATGTTTCAATATCTCAATTTTCAATTTTCAATTTTCAATTCCCCACTCACACCCTACTCACTCCTTTCACACCCTTCACGCCCTCCAGCTTTTGAATAAGCTGCTTCAGTCGCGAGGTGTCTTCGAGCATGATTGTGAGGGTTCCGCTGAACAGACCATCATCTGAATCGATGCTGATACTGCGCAACAGAATCTTCTCCTCCTTGGAAATGATGCTGGTAATATTATTAACAATACCGAGATCATCCTGTCCCACGACACGCAAAGTCACTGCATACTGGCTTCCACCTTTACCTGCCCAGCGAGCATCGATGATCCTATAGCCGTAACGCTGGTACAAAGCGGGAGCATTGGGGCAGTCCTTGCGATGAATCTTCACTCCACCGCCAGCCGTGAGAAAACCGAAAACCTCGTCGCCATATACGGGATGACAGCATTTGGCAAGTGTATATTCAATACCCCGCAGGTTCTTGTCGATAACCATTACGTCACCGCCCTTGTGCTGCACCTGCTCATCGTTCTGCTGAAGCTGGAATGTGTCGGCGCTGTGAGTCTGCTGTTGCGACGGCAGTTCGCCCCGCTCGTAGCGCTGCTGCATGAGGTAGGCCTCCATGACCTGATTGATGTCGATGACACCGTCGGCCAGGGCCTTGTAGAAATCCGTAACTATCCGATAACCCAGCCGGTGCATCGTATGCATGAGTGTGGCTTCCTCGATGTCAATCTTGCGGTTCTTGAACTTACGTTCAAGTTCCTCCTTGGCATATGCCGCCTGTGTGGCTGCCATCTCCTTCAGCGCCTGACGTATTTTGGAGCGGGCACGGCTGGTTTTGGCAACGGTGAGCCAATCCTGCTTCGGGAACTGATTGACGTGGGTCATAATCTCCACCTGATCACCGCTCTGCAGCACATGGCGCAGGGTGACCATTTTTCCACCAATGCGTCCGCCAGTACATTTGTTACCGACCTTGGTGTGAATAGCGTAGGCGAAATCCAGCACCGTGGCACCCAGTGGCAGCTTGAAGAGATCGCCCTTCGGGGTGAAGGCAAAGACCTCATCCTCATACAAATCCATCTTGAACTGATCCATCAGCTGCATATCGTCGCCCGCCTCAAGGGCATTGCGGATATTCTGCAACCAAGCGTCTACACCAGCCTCACCGCCCTTGACACCCTTATAGCGCCAATGGGCTGCCAGACCGCGCTCTGCGACCTCATCCATCCGTTCCGTCCGAATCTGAACTTCGACCCACTTGCCTTCGGGACCGAGGACAGTAATGTGCAAGCTCTCGTAGCCATTGGATTTGGGAATCGACAGCCAGTCGCGCATACGTTTGGGGTTGGGCTGATACATATCAGTGATGATACTGAACACCTGCCAGCAGTCCTGTTTCTCGCGTTCGAGCGGAGAGTCCAGGATGATGCGAATAGCGAAGAGATCATACACACCCTCAAAGGGACAGTGCTGCTTCTTCATCTTCTGCCAAATGCTGTGAATCGATTTCGTACGCCCCTTCATGTGATACTTTAAGCCCACAGCCTTAAGTTTTTCATCTATAGGACCTATAAACCTTTCGATATAAGCATCACGACTTTTCTTCGTGGCGTTGAGTTTCTCTTTAATATGGTAGTAAGCATCGTGCTCCAGGTACTTTAGCGAAAGGTCCTCGAGCTCGCTCTTCAACTTGTAGAGGCCGAGTTTGTGGGCCAGTGGAGCATAGAGGTACGCAGCTTCCGTAGCCACCCGCCGGCGAGCTTCATCGTTCTCCGACTCCTTAATTTTACGCATCAGGCACACGCGGGAAGCGATGACAATAAGGATGACACGCATGTCCTCTGCGAAGGAGAGCAACAGCTGTCGGAAGTTCTCGCTCTCCACAATAGGATTCTTTTCATAAAGCTCATTGATTCGCGCCAGACCATGTACGATTGTGGCCACATCGTCGCCAAATTCACGGCGCAGGATGTCGGCTGTCACCTGTCCGCGAATGACCAGTCCATTCAGCAGCACTCCAAGGATTGCTCCTCGGGTGACGCCAATTTCCGTGGCCACAATAATAGCCGTCTGCAGGTCGGTTAGCAGGGGATGCAGTCCGAAGGCATCACGGCACATGACATCCGTGTTCCTGGCCTCCGACAGATAGCCCCACACCTTCCTATATTCTTCCTCCCGAATCTCGTCCTTGGTCAGTTGTTGCAACTCTGCTTTCAGGGTGGCCAAGAGCTCGTTTTCGGAGGCGCTGAGGTCTCTCTTTTCGTCCATATTCTTAGTTTGTGTTAAGAAATCAAGGGCGAAGATAGAGTTTTTTCTTCAATTATGCACTACATTTGAACGTTTTTTACTACTTTTGGCTCGAAATTTATAAACTTTAAGCCCAATAACACACTATGCTTACCGCAGAAGACAAAAAACAGCTTGCCCAGAAAGGCATCAGCGAACAGCAAATCGAGAACCAACTGCGCCAGTTCCGCGAAGGATTCCCTTATCTGAAATTGCGCGCCGCAGCAGCTATCGGAAATGGCATTCTTGCTCCCTCCGATAGTGAGAGCCAAGCCTTCGTAGAGGCATGGGAAGCCTACAAGGCAGAGGGACACCATATCACGAAGTTTGTGCCCGCCAGCGGAGCCGCTTCACGCATGTTCAAGAACCTTTTTGAATTCCGCGATGGAGACCACGATGCTCCTCAGTCAGACTTCGAGCGCAAATTCTTCGATCGCATTCACGACTTCGCCTTCTTCCCTGCCCTTGATGATGCCTGTGTAGTGATGTATGGCGAACCCGCCGACAGCCTCATTGATAACGGACGCTATCGTGATGTCGTGAGCGCCCTGCTGAACGAAGAAGGACTGAACTACGGCCAGCTGCCGAAGGGACTGCTTCAGTTCCACGACTACACCGACAGCGCACGCACCCCGCTGGAAGAACACCTCGTAGAGGCTGCCCTCTATGCCACTTCCGACGGACGTGCCGATGTACACTTCACGGTTTCCACTGAGCATCGCGAACTCTTCGAAGACCTTGTGGAGCGTGTGAAGCCGGAGTACGAACAGAAGTACGGCATTAGCTACAACATCACCTTCAGCGAACAGAAGCCTTCGACAGACACCCTCGCCGCCACCCTTGACAACGAGCCTTTCCGCACGGAGGACGGGCGTCTGCTATTCCGTCCTGGAGGCCACGGTGCCCTCATTCAGAACCTCTCTGACCTCGAATCAGAAATCCTCTTCATCAAAAATATCGACAATGTAGTGCCCGACCGCCTGAAGCCGGCAACAACACTTTGGAAGCAAGTCATCGCAGGCGTCCTCGTCACCCTCCAGCGTCAAGCTTTCGATTACCTGCGCCGTTTGGACGAAGGCGGACTGGGTCGCGCCGAACTCGACGAGATGTGCCAGTTCCTCCATCGCGAACTCTCGACAGAGATTCCGGGCATTGCGGAACTTCCCGAAGAAGAACTCATCGAGACCCTGCGCCGCAAGCTGAACCGTCCAATGCGTGTCTGCGGTATGGTGCGTAATGTGGGCGAACCCGGCGGAGGTCCGTTCCTGGCCTTCAATGCCGATGGAAGCGTAAGCCCGCAAATCCTCGAAAGCTCACAGATTGACACGCACAATCCCGCCTATATGGCCATGTTCCAAGGAGGTACGCACTTCAACCCCGTGGATCTCGTCTGTGCAACCCACGACTACAAGGGCAACCGCTTCGATTTGCCGAAATATGTAGATCCCGCAACGGGCTTCATCTCCTCGAAATCCAAGAACGGCCGCGAGCTGAAGGCTCTGGAGTTGCCGGGACTGTGGAATGGCGCCATGTCAGACTGGTCCACCGTCTTCGTTGAGGTTCCCCTTGAAACGTTCAACCCCGTCAAGACGGTTAATGACCTTCTGCGCGAGCAACACCAGCCCAAGGCTTAAGTGCTCTCGACGTCATTTTTGTTCATCCGATAACATAGAAAGAGGCCATTTCATGCCCCACAAGGCTAAAAATGGTCTCTTTTTCTGTCTGAAAACAAAAAAACTCTAAACTCTAAACCTGAAACTCTAAACTTTTTTTGTACCTTTGCACCCGCAAAAGCGAATAGCACTACCGGTTCCGTAGCTCAGCTGGATAGAGCAACAGCCTTCTAAGCTGTGGGTCTTGGGTTCGAATCCCAACGGAATCACGCTTTCTGCACTAATTCAAAAGTATTACGAAAGACCGCCCCAGACGATTCTGTCGGAGCGGTCTTTCAATTTTATCGCAAGCGAAGCACGGGGGACTTACATCTTGAATTCCGAACTCTTGACGTAGATACGGAACTGGCGGATGCTCTCCGGTGCTCCAGCCTCTACACGCGGCAGGTACTGGAATCCGGTGAAGGTCTGATCCTGACCGAGGTCGATGATGAGGTAGTGGGGGAACTGCACTCCACGGTTCGTAGACCAGTAGGTGCTCTCCTGCAGGTCGAAGATCTTGTCGGCAGTCTTGTTGCCGCTCTCGATATCCTCGTCGTCGCAGTAGGCCACCTGCCAGGGTTCGCGGCTGAGACGTGTGCCGTCGGCACCAAGCAGATACCACTCAGCAATGCAGCAGTACTCGCGGTTATTGTGGCTGTTGAGGGCTTCGATGCAGAAGTAGCGACCGCTGACGGGCTTGTCGAACTTCACTTCCTGCCAGCCGTTGCCAGCCTTGAACTCACCTTCCATCACAGGTGTCTCGCCGCTGAGGTCGAGGTTCTGACCTTCGAGGCGGTGCGTCTGCGGGCGATCAAGATTCAGCTTATCAATAATGGGTTTCTGCAGACCTTCGATGGTCTTCTCGCCCCGCGGTCCCATCACGTCGAGCACTATCACCTCGTTCTGTCCTTTCTTCAGCCAGCAGCCGGGAACATAAAGCGTCTGCTGGGGACCGATGTACCAGTGACGACCAATGGCGTGGCCGTTGACATACACTTGTCCCTTGCCCCAGTTCTCGAGGTTCAGGAAGGTGTCGCCCGTCTTCTTGAGGTTGAAGTAGCCGCGATAGTAGCCGGCGTTGGTGGACAGCTGATTGGTGGATACGGCGAATGTCTGGACTTCCTTCAGCGCCTCTACGGCCACCGAATAGTCGTCCTTGATACGTGCCTTGGTCCAATGGCGCGGCTTCCAGGTGGTTTCCACGCCATCCTGGTCGGCGCTGATGACGACCTCAGAGACGATACCCTTGAAGTCCTTGATGGCGCGGCCGAAGTTGATGCGCCCCATGCCTTCCACAAGGATGACGAGTTCATCACCCTTCTTCACGGCGGGCAGGATGAGCGATGTCTCGTGCTTCACGCGGTCGAGCTTGCCAATGAACTGGTCGTTAATGAACACCTGTGCATAGTCGTGGGCTTCCATCTTGAGGACACTCTGCATGGGAATATCAGGTAGCTTGGTGCTGTAGATCATCGCGCCCCAGCCGAAATCCATCTCCTCGAAGGTCTTCAACCCGCCTTTGGTGTCCACGATGTCACTACCGTAGCCCAGGGGTGCGAACTCGGTGAGTTCAAATGCCGGAATGGCAATGGTGGGAAATTCCTTCGGCACGGCGGGCAGCTTCCTGGGCTTGCCCCAGGTGCCTGTGGCGGGGTCGAAGTCGCCGCTGTACTTCTCCATGGCCTTGCGCAGCGTCCAATATTTATCGGTGGTCTGGCCTGCCTCGTTGATGGGTGCGTCGTAGTCGTAGCTGGTCACATCGGGAGCGAAGCCCGGAGAGTTGGCACCTGCCCAGTGGCCCCAGTTGGTGCCTCCATGAGTCATGTAGAGCGAGAAGCTGATGCCGCGGTCGAGCATCTGAGTGATACCGTCGACCATTGCTTCCGCACCGCGCGTCTCGTGGCGTCCGCCCCACTTGTCAAACCATCCGCTCCAGAACTCGGAACACATCTTTGGGCTGTTCGGACGCAGCTCGCCCAGTTTCTGGAACTCATGATCAATATTCGAGCCCGTACCGAAGTTCATCGTCCAGGTGAGGTCATCCAGACCGTTCTTCGTGAAGTTCGAACTCCAGTCGCACTGGAACAACTCCACCTTGTCGAAGCCGCTCTTGCGAATGATGTCGCGCACGGCACTGATGTAGGGCTTGTCCTCGCCGTAACTGCCGTATTCGTTCTCCACTTGCACCATAATGATGGGGCCACCCTTCTCGATGGTCAGGTCACCCAGCTGCTCGCCTACCTTCTTCTCGAAGATTTCGAGGCGTTCCATGAAGAAAGGATCCTGCTCGCGCAGTCGGATATCCTTTTTCTTTAGCAGCCACCAAGGCAGACCGCCCATCTCCCACTCGGCACACACATAAGGACCGGGACGGACGATGACCCACATGCCGTTCTTCTGTGCCAGCTGCACGAAGGCACGGATATCGTTGTTGCCCGTGAAGTCGAACTTATCCTGCTGCTGCTCGTGGGAATTCCAGAAAATGTAAATGCAGAGTGTGTTCATTCCCAAAGCCTTACACATCTGGATACGCTGTTCCCAGTACTCACGAGGGATACGGGGATAATGCACTTCAGCAGCCTTCACAACGAAGGGCTTATCGTTCAGGAGGAAAGTCTTATTGCCCACCTTGAAGGAGCCAGGAGTGGCTGGTGCGGCTGCAACGCCGTTGCAGCAGAGGAAACTGGCAGCCAAAGCCAGCGAAAGAAATAAATGTTTCATGAATCAGTTATGTTGTTTAAATGAGTAAGCTTCGTAAATATATGTGTTCAGAGCTTCTTTTAACATCCCAAATAGGGAGTAAAAGGCTATTTACAGCTGCAAAGATAACTTCTTTTTCTGAAACTGCCGCCAAAAAATGTATTTTTCTCGTCTTCGGCCCTATGAAATCTGTACTTTTCTTGAATCAACACATAAAATGGCAATTGCGCACGCGCGCGAACCTTATTTTATTTTATAAATGGTCTTTCACCCATTCCAGCATGATCTCAACGAGACGGGGTTTGGCATAATCATCCAACTCCTCTTCTTTGACCCAGCGATAATCTGCGGTCAAGACGGGTCGTGAATCCGTCTCCCAAAGATAGAAGTCACAAAGCAGACGCCGATGCGAAAGGATGTGCTTCACATCGTGGGCCAACAAGACCAGGGCGGCATCCTGCGGCAGCTCGCGGCCTTCTTCCATCAGATAAGGTTCCCACAGCCCCTGCCAGAAGTCTCCTTCGCCACGCTTTCGGATAGCAACCTCACCCTGACAACGGATATAGACATAGGATAACCGGCGCTCCTGTACCTTCGTGCGCCCCTGCTTCACGGGCAAGGCCCCCACCCTGCCCTCTGCCTGAGCTCGGCAAGTCTCCAGCAACGGACAAGTCAGACAGGCAGGATTCGCAGGAGTGCATTGTGTGGCGCCGAAGTCCATGATAGCCTGATTGTAGTCGGCAGCTTGGCGCTGGGGCAACAGCTCGCGGGCCAAAGAGGCAAAGAGGCGACGCCCCTCTGTGGAATCTATCGGGGTATCAATTCCGAAATAGCGCGAGAGCACACGGTACACATTGCCATCGACCACCGCTGCCGGCACATCAAAGGCGAAGGAAGCAATAGCGGCCGCTGTATATTCCCCCACACCTCGCAACTTGCACAGCTCCTCCACCGAACGGGGGAACCCGCCCCACTCCACCACCTGACGGGCAGCGGCATGGAGGTTGCGGGCGCGGCTGTAGTAGCCCAAGCCCTGCCACTGGCGCAGCACTTCGTCTTCTGTGGCAGCTGCCAACAACTCTACGGTAGGCCACCGAAGCACAAACCTCTCCCAATAATCGCGCCCCTGTTCCACACGAGTCTGCTGCAAGATGATCTCGCTCAACCATATCAGATACGGGTCGCGGGTGTGGCGCCAAGGAAGGTCGCGTCCGCAGTCCTTGAACCATCGGAGCAATGTTGTAGAGAAAACACTATTTTCCTGTTTCATGGCCACAAAGTTACGCGTTTTTATGCGAAAAAGTGGTGAAAAGTAAGAAAAAACGCTTA
>Ga0310786_10005501_pt1 | contig 17153 bp, 13 predicted proteins | sample AusTroGonzalo_MG_FD_203881 | JGI IMG/M metagenome (GOLD analysis project Ga0310786, IMG submission 203881) | Bovine rumen microbial communities from tropical cattle in Woodstock, Queensland, Australia - Gonzalo_03 (v2) (version 2) | ecosystem: Host-associated > Mammals > Digestive system >... | reverse complement strand
ATTCCAATAAAAAAAGGGAGCCATTAGGTTCCCTTTTTTTGTCGGAATGAGGCGACTCGAACGCCCGACCCCTACGTCCCGAACGTAGTGCGCTACCAACTGCGCTACATTCCGATCCTGTCATTTGACAGTGCAAAGGTACATCTTTTTTTAATGATATGAATATTTTTGCTCCTAAAAACTTGCCGGAGTTAAAAAAGTGCGTATCTTTGCACCCGCATTTGAGACAGAATGTTCTGGTGTCATAGCTCAGTTGGTAGAGCAAAGGACTGAAAATCCTTGTGTCCCTGGTTCGATTCCCGGTGGCACCACAAAAAGAAAGAGGCGCTTTCGCGTCTCTTTCTTTTTGCGGTGCCCTTTTGTGGCAGCTCTTTTTATTTCGCTTACGCGAAAGCGCTCACTATGCTCGCTTGCGGCCACAGGCCGATTTACGGGCTATATCTCCACTCATCATTCTAATTACCACAATATACCGCTCTTATCGGAGCGCCTATATAGCGAGCCATTCTCTTTGTAGACAGGTTAAAAATTTGATCGCATTGAAAACTGAATGCACTTTGAGAATTTGATTTAATAGTAGTTGAAAAAGTCGCAGTCCAGTAATAAAACAAATTATCATGTCTTACTTTTCTTCTGTTCGGATTCTTTATCCAATGTCTTAAATCATAATTCCTATCAAGTCTATAGCCTGATGCGGGAAAGCAAATGTATTTATCTTCATATCCAGACATAGTACTGGTTAATTTTATACACTTAGTTCCATTGATTGAAATAGTATCAAGATTACAGTATAGTATTAGTTCATCATAATCTTGCTTTGTAGGCATTCTCCATTCTGGGCCCAATAAAACATATGCAGCATCGTCCTCATCTTCCAAAACCATTTTGTTGACTGCTTTATTATCAGAGCCTCCATTCTCAACCATCTCACATAGTATATATTTTTTTATCAATATATGTAACGCTCTTATTCCTCCATGCATAATAGAGTCTTTTTTGCTTCTAACCAAAGGAGTTCCATAATAACGATAATTTCGAGGCCGATACTCTCTTTTAACTCCTGTTTCACCCCATGCGTAATAGTTACCCACCTCTTCTGCACATTCAGCACCAATATTACACACAGCCCATTTTGTCCCACTTGGAAGACCTAAATCTATCCATTCCTTCTTTTCTGCATTTAATACGACAGAATGGAACAACAATAGCAATACTACTTTTAGGACTCTCATGGAAGTCAAAACATTATGTTAATAAACCAGTTCTTCAATAACTCTGTTTCCATTCATGTCATAACTTGGTATAGTATTATCTCTAATTACTAGTAAATATAACACTTTCTTTTTTCTCACTTTCACTGTTTAATTCTTCAATTCTATTTATTAGTACAGGAACAACGTCTATTGCATAAATACCATATTCACATTTTGGATCAGGTTCTTTTAGCTCAATTTTTAATCTATTTTTACTAAAATAGTCTGGAAGTCCCATAATTGGTTTGACAAGAACCCACTGCTCATCAATTGTTTTACGAACATCCTCCATTTGAATTATTTCGTACTCATCATTTGAATTCTTTATAATGGGAATAAAAGAATATTTATACTGTGGAAAACCAGGAAGTTCGGAATATACCCTATAGTAAAAAAAAGCCTCTATCGTATCAGACAAGCAATCTCCGTATAAAACGTCACATACTCTAAAACACAAGCGAAATTTGTTAGAAGTTCCTCCTATTGTTGTCAATCCATTTCCATCTTCGTATTTAATAAACCGACCTTTCTCGGCTAGATTCCATGATAGCATCTCGCCGATCACAATAGAGATCCTCGAATTCTCTGTTTGGGCAGAGATCTGAAGAGATGAAATTAATAAGAATGTTATAATGAATAGTTTTTGCATTTTTATAATTCATATTTAATGTCTATTCAATAGACATCGTTTTAATTGGAAGAGAATTAACAACAAATGTATTTAATACAATAATAATGAGCTAAGTTATTACATCTGTATCAAAAGAACAAAGGTTTTGTTTCAAAAGTATTGAAACACATAGTTTCGTTTTGATTCATATCAGAAGAATCATCCTTCAAAACAATGAAAGGCCCGTTAAATTGGACCTTTCATTGTTATTACTAGTAGTTTTGGTTATTCTCTATTCATTTGCTTGAAGGCTTCACCAAAGATGTAGTAGCTGGTGTTGCCGGCAATGGTGCCTTCATTCTGGCCCCACAGGAATGGCCAGTCATCAAAGTTCTCAAAGTGGTCGGGCTTGCGGAACAGCAGGCCGGGAGCCACGTTACCCGGGATGAATGAGAAATCTGCGCGGTTGTTGCCGTAGAACACCTGCTTGGGGCGGGCGGCACCTACTGCAGCCACAAGTGAATAGTTGTGGTACGGATGGCATCCGAACATGAATGCTGCAGCATTATATGCATATTTCTTGTCTATGATATCCGGGAAGTAGAGGTTTGCAAAGGTTGCTGTGGTTCCAAATGTAACCACAGCGCCGCTGCCGGCCCAGTTACCCTCGCCAATAGGTACACCATAGGGGTTGTTGTTGCTAACCTCTTCCAGATAATCCTTATACTTATATACATAAGGACGCAGGCTATCCTTGTAGGCGGCATCCATATAAGGTATGGCATCCATGGCTGTACGGATAGAGTTATTCACGTTGCGGTCCAGAGCCGGCCATATCTGCTCAACAAAGCGGTCAATATATGACTTGTCACCGGTAGCTACGTAGAGCTGCAGGTTGGTTGCCATATTGCCGCCACCCGCACGGTTCATATTCATGTTCATATTCTGACCGCCCTGAGGTGCCTGGCCTCCCTGAGGAGCCTGAGGTCTCTGAACGTTCTGACCACCCTGGGGAGCCTGAGGCCTCTGACCGTTCTGACCGTTCTGAGCGCCCTGACGTCCTCTCATACCTGCCCCACGCTGGCTCATCAGCTTGGTTGCCTCCTCCTGGAGACGCTTGGACTGTTTGAGACAGCGGGCTGCCAGATCATCATTATAACCCTTGAGCACGCGGCTTGCAGCTGCAAACATGTTGGCGGCATTCATATCAGAGTTCGGATTACGGTTGGTGAATGCCCACATGTCATCGGGGGTACCGCTGCGCTTGCCATCGGCCGATTTCACATATCTGGGAAGGCTGGGGTCATAATGCAGTCCGTCAGTGATGGCGGCGGCATCACCCAGGTGATGATAGTTGTCAAGTACTGAGTTGGAGAGGGTCTGCGACATGAATCCTATGTTCTCGGCCTGAGCCAGCAGGTTAAGCACGCCATGCTCAATGTACTGCAACAGGTCAGGTTTGCCGTCGGGACGGTGCAGGTCTACATAACGCTGCTGCTCGCTCACAAAGGTCTCGTCACGCATCGGGTGGAACAGTTCCCATGCCGTAACCATGTTCTGCACAACGCTGATGTTTGAACCGGTCTCAATATCAAAATCACCGGCATCAAAGTAACCGCCCACGTTCAGGCCCGGTATGAGCTCATAGGGTTTGTACTTGGTGTTGGTCTGTGCACCCTGTGAGTGAAGGTCAAAGTGGTCACTCTGGGGAGCCTGCAGATACCCCTCCTTGAACGGCTCGCCGTGCCATATACGGTAACCCTCATTCACGGTCATGTGGTTCATATGAATAGGTATCCAGACATCACTGGTGGCATCGGTTATCCAGTTATAGACAGAGCTGTCAATGATAAAGTTGCCGGTCCTGTAATCACCGTACTGGATGTAATAGACACCCGGCTCGCGTACATCGGTAAAGTCAAACTTAACATAGTTGTACTTATAGTACATACCCCACTCAATGGTCTTACCCACAAAAGCCAGCTTCTCACTGCCGTCATCCTCTATCCTGTAGATTGAGGCCGATGAGAGCGGCTTGTCCATCTTGTCAAGCTCTATCACGGCGGTCTTGACCTGTGACGGTACATATCCCACCTGTGAGAAGCCTATGTTGGGCTCCCTTATCCAACCGGGGATGGCATGAGGCTCCACGGTCCATGTCAACACCTTACCGGTCTTGCCTGCAGGCAGCACGCTGCGCAACACAAACCAGCCGTTCTGGGCCAGCATGCGTCCGTCATAGAGCTCCAGCATGGCATCATCGGAGTTGATACGTATCATGCGCTCGGGTGCATCGGGAGCAATGAGGATATTGTGACCGGTCTCCAGCGGGAGCGGATCAACAAACTCACCGGTGCCACGGTCATCATAGGTACGGAAGCCCTTGAACTGACGTGGTTTCTCATCATTTGACACAGCCTGCGTCTGGCTTACGGCGTAACGCGGGAAACGGTTAGGACGGCCATCCATGATGTAGGTCTTGCCCCAGTACTGTGACGGCAGGAACTCCAGGTTGAAACCGGCCTTGCCAGCCAGGAACTCAGGCACAGGCTTATCCAGATAGACTGCAATCTCCACGGCCTTGCCATGGGCGGTAACGACAACGCGTGAGTCAAAGTCATAATCGGCATAACGCATTGTCACCTCAATCGAGTTGTTTACTGAATCCACTACACGCGATGGCGATGAGGGAACCAGATCCCACTGCTCGGGGGTCTTGTTAAGACGCACCGCACCACCCTGTACCGTACGTACACCGTGATGGATAATCTCGATTCCGGAATTCTTCTCATCATTGAATCCACCTGAGAAAGTGTTGCTGAACACAAGGACGTTGACTCCCTGAGTCTCAAAATACTCCTTGTCGTTCAACTTAAGGTCGGCAGCCTCTTGAGGCGCCTTGTCACACGCGGCAAGCAACAGCGCCGCCAGTCCTAATAAAGGCAGAGTTCTTTTCATAAACATATAAGGTTAAGTAAGTAATTGGCACGTTTCGTGAGTGTAAATATAGACAATTGTTTTTAAAATCAATCAAATACCAATTGCAAATTGTCAATTGTCCACTAACTTCGCGCCCTGTATGGAGAAACTGGTGATATTTGATCTTGACGGCACACTGCTCAACACTATAGCTGATCTGGCCAACTGCGTAAACCACACGCTTTCAGAGCGGAATCTGCCATTGCATACCCTTGATGAGTACCGCCTCATGGTGGGTAACGGAATGCGCAAGCTCGTTGAGCGGGCCCTTCCCGCCACAAAGGCAGCCGATGCCCAATACGTGGAGAACACGCTAGCCGCTTTTCTGGACTACTATGCCAGTAACATAGACCTCTACACCCGTCCCTATCCCGGCATCCCGGAACTAATAGAGACGCTCTCCGCACAGGGATACAAGCTGGCCGTTGCATCCAACAAGATACAGGCCGGAACGGAGACGCTGATAAGCAAATTCTTTCCGCACATAGGCTTCACCTCTGTCATGGGCAACAGTCCGCTATACCCCCTTAAGCCCGATGCCGCCCTTGTGGAGTATATCATGGATAAGGCCGGCTCTGACCGGGCCCACACCGTCATGGTGGGTGACTCAGGCACCGACATTCAGACCGCCCGCAATGCAGGCATACCGGTAATAGCCGTCACTTGGGGATTCCGCCCCCGTAATGAACTGGAGGCAGCCGATTTCATGGCCGATACAACCGCCCAGGTGCTGCAGGCGGTAAAAGAAAAGATTCATTGATCCTGCCTGTTCCCGGGATAGACACCGGGCTTTACGGCAAAGGTGTATACGTAAGGATTGTATCCGCACCAGTAACCTATTCCACCGTTTATGTTGGTAGGAAGGTCCTGAACCTCAGATGATGTCTGGAACATACTTCTAAGGCTGCTCATATTATCATATCTAAGCCAGAAACCATAGCTCACACTGTCTATGGTGGCAACCTTCACGCTCACCACAGAGTCTTCATGGAAATACCTGTCCCTGTTCTCCTTGTCATTATCCTTGATATCCCTGAGTATAGGCATCGGTATAAGTGTGTCTGACAGTGCATCATCAATCACCCCGGCAAATGAAGAGAGATACTGGGCGGCATCTTTTCCCTCCATAAATGAGAGTTTATAATACTCATGCCGGTCCGGGATATTGCTTACATAATAGGTCACGCTGCAAAGGTCTTTGCCGTCAATCATCCTTTTGCACACCATGCTGTCAACGACAGGAGCATAGAGAGGTATCGTAGTGACCGATGTCAGCACCTTGTCATCGGACTCCACGGTAAGGGTATAGCTCTTTCCGGCCTCGCCTCTCATCTTGGATGTGGTATAGACATAACCGGGGAAATAACGGTTGTCCTTTCCACCTGTCAGGACCACGCTGTTCTCACCGTCATCAACAGTAACTTTTGCCCATTTCACCACAAAATCCGACAGTTTGTCAAGGCTTATCCTCTCATCCTTGAACCTAACGGGGAACTCACGGGTAAGTATCACCACCGGGAAACCGCCGGCATCAATCCAGCCCTCCACCACTATCTCATCGGTAAAGTCTGTGGTGAACCGTTTGTCGCATGAATGGCACACAAGTGTCATGCACAGCATCATTGCAATATACCATCGGGACTGTTTCATGAGCGTCAGAATGTACAATAGTAACTGATGGACGGAAGCGCCAATGACAGGAATGATACGGAAGTATAGTAGAGGTTGTCCTTGTAGACCTTGAGCCTGTATCCCAGGTCATTGGACCTGCACAGCACATTGTACAGGCTCAGGTTCAGGCCTTGTGACTTTACAAAGCTGCCGCTCTTTACCTTCAGGTCATAGTTGACCGACAGGTCCAGCCTGATATACGGATTCATCCTCTTGCCGTTAAACTCTCCGTATTTGACGAATATCTCACGGTCCAGCACAAAGAAATGCTCGGCCACAGTAAACGGTGTTCCTCCCGCAGCCACCAGTGTAGCCGACGGTTTCCACCGTTTTCCGGTCTCATACATGGCCACAACATCCAGTTCATGCAGCCTCTCATGGCTGGCCGGGAACATGACATCACTCCTAAGGTCATCAAAACGCCTCCTGGCACGGCCATAGCTGTATCCTACCCATCCTGTCAGCCTGCCTCTGTCCTTAGAGAGCATCAAGTCAAAACCGTAGTTATAGCCGTTGCCCTTGATAAGATGGTCCTGCAGGTTGAAATCCGATGCAATGAAATCTATCATGGAGCCGTAATACTCAACCTGGTTATAGAGCTTCTTGAAATAGACCGATGCATTCAGCGTATACCCGTTGCCCGCATCCAGCTGCCCGGACAGGTTGATACCCCTCATATACTGGGGCGCCAGATCCTCACTGGCAGGCATCCAGAACTCAGTAGGCAGGCCCACATCGGTATAACCGGTCATAAAGAGGTACTGGTGACGCTGGAACAGATTCACTGACATACTCCATCCGTGATCGGTATTGTAATAGGTTACCGCAAATGAAGGGTCAACGGACCGGAATGTCTTATGGGGTATGGCAAAGATGTTTCCCCTTACTCCCAGGTTGAAAGAGAGGCACTCACCTAATGTGACGTTATAGTCGCCGTATGCCGAGTATTCCCATGCCTCTTCTTCCGGTATCTCATGTTTTATGCTGTTGTAGGTGCCTGTTATGACCGGGACTTGCAGCGTCATGTCATGATGAAGTATCTCCGCACCCAGGCTAAGGTGTCTCCATCCCAGGGATCCTTTGTAACCCAGGTCCGTGATTGATGACGGCGCATATATCTGGGCCTGTTCGTGGTCCACATCCAGATTGTTTATATTGGCCGACCTGTACAACAGGTGTTTCATCCTGAAATCACCCTTGCCCTTATGGATCCAATGCAGTGATTCCGCGTCATTACCCCACTTGCACCTTATATCCGATAACAACCCCGGATCCTTCAGTGACGCCTTGTCCCTGCCATAGTAGGCATCGGCCATTATCAGGTTACGGTCATTGATTTCACATGACCATGTCAGGTTTGAATCATAGAATGAATAGAGCAGGGTCATGCGGTCTGTGGTAAGCCATTTTGAATAGAGCAGGTTGATGTAAGAGTCCCTGAATGATGCGGTCAAAAGGGACTTTTTGCCTGTAGGAACCTTAACTGTACCCTGCGTTGATATGAGTCCTGTCGATAAGCTTCCGCTCAGCTTGTCCATATCATCCATGCGGCTGTCGGGGCGGAACAAGAGCTCACCGCCCAGACGGTTTGATGCCCCTGCCGTCTGCGGAATCTTGTAGAGTGACATGGAGCTGTAATGCGTAGGTATAAAGGCCGAGAAGAAACCCAGCAGATGGTTCACGTTATAGAGCGGGACATCCATCACTGATACCATGTTATGTGAGTTCTCGCATCCGTTTATATGCAAGCCGCCGTCATACTCGCCCGATGTCTGGACTCCCGGCAGCAGCTTTGAATAGCTCACCGGATCAGCATTACCCATCATCTTGGGCAGCAGGTCCATCATCTCAAGGTTCAGATCCACGGCACCGCTGGTCATGGTCCTTACCGTTGATATGCTCATCAGGTCATCGATGGTAACCGTATCCAACAAAACACTCTGCTCATCATTATCCCGTTGTGCATATACGGGTAACAGATAAGCAGAGAGCAATATCAATATGACAGCTAAACGTCTCAAATCCTTCCAGTTTTTGAGCTATGCACCAGGATTACCTCCAGCCTGCTCCCAATATTTCTTTACAAACAGGAACACCGTCCAGCTTGTAGTCTTGAACCTGTCATCATCAAAAAAGCCGCCAATCAGTGTTCTGGAACCATCGGCCATGACAATCACCGGAGATATGTCCCACTTCTCAACATAGTTTGTACCGTCGTATTCACTCCTGCACTTGCCCTCCAGCTCAAATGAGGCCTGCCGCACATCAGAGCCCTCATAATAGAGGCCCAGGTCCAGATGTGAGTTTATGCTGTCTACGAGACTGTTCAGGCTCTCCTGTTCAACACCCCCTCTGATACTGTCCATGAGCGCTAAGAAGAGGCTCATATCAGCCACACGGCCTTTCAGTCTCAGCTTGTCCATGACAACGGCGTTAAGGGATACCGTCTCCAGGTCATCGTTATCATTGAATGACGCGGTAGGATCATCGGGATCAAAAGAATCAGTATCCTGAATCCCCACATACATATTCACAGCTACGATACTCTGCTTCGGGGTCATGAGTGACAGGCCGGCCCATCTCATCCTGGACGAATGAAACACAGACTCCAGCTCTACCTCTATGCCGTTATTGAATTCATAGGGTATGCTCACGCTGGCATCAGTCTTGGCATCAGACATCTTACTGCTCACAACATAACTCACCTGATTTGCAAAGAATATAAGCTCTGTCAGGTCAAATGAAGGCAGGGCATCGGTCAGTTCCAGGAAGGTATCCTCAATGAAAGAGTGCTCACGGTTTATCTCCAGGTCCCCTCTATTGTCACATGACAGGAGACCCAGCCCCATAGCCAAGGCCATAATGAATGAATAAACCTGTGTCCTCATATAGGTGTTTTATTTTCAGGCTGCAAAGTTAGCAAAAAACCGCCGTTCAGCTGCGAATCTTACTGAGGAAAGAGTCCAGACTCTCTTTACGCTGCATCTCAAACCTGGCAGCCTGCTCAGTACCCGGATTAAGGATACGGTGCTGCATCATGGTGTGGACCTTCTCTGCCTCAGCCAGTAACGGGCGGTCACTGTCAGCAAGGGCAAAATCCATGAAACGCTCAAATATGTAATCGGCGGCAAGCGCAGACGGATGCATCATGTCATCAGCATAGAAACGGTAGTCACGCAACTCATCCAGCAATATCTCATATGCCGGGAAATAGTGGGCGTTGGGATAGCGGTCAACCAGACGCTGCACACCCATAAGCAGCGTAGCCTTGCTCAGCTGGTTGGCGTGAAGGCCGTCGGCAAGATGGCGCACCGGGCTCACGGTGAATATCCACTGTCTGGCCGGACGGGCAGCCACATACTGGCTCAATGCGTCATAGACCTGGTCAGCATCTATCATGGTACGCTCAAACCTATCGGCCGGCAGCTTATGGCAGTTGGCCACAACCATACCCGTAGCCTTGTCCGTGTATGTGAATGCGGTACCCAGTGTCACAACCACCCAACCCTCACGATAGTAGAATGCCGATGCATCGGCCAGCTCCTTGTTGGCGTGATCCAGAAACTCCTGAGCGGACGGTCTGCAGAAACTGCCGTGATGATGAAAAGATACGAATCCACCGGATGTTTCTATCACATCATCAGGTATGAAACTGCACTGACTGGCATTGATTCCGTAACCCTCAAGCAGCCCCAGACAGTCAGAGATGGAGCACGGGTTGAACAGCACGCCAAACGGGTTCACCATCGCATCAAAGTAACGGTCCGTGCAGCGGCGTCCCATCTCATCAGCAAAACATGAGCCCACAAACAGGATGCTGTCCTTGTATGTAAGCCTCTTTTCAAGCGGCTTTATCTCTACAGGCGTATTCAGTTTCATTCCCAAGTTACGTTATCCGGCCAATCAGTCAGTCCGTGATTCCTTTATACTCGGCACAAACTTTATGGTAAGACTCCAGGTTGCCTATGTCATAACGGCGACCCGGCATCTCCATAGCGTAGACAGGAGTCTGTGTGCAGAGCCATGCTATATAGCTGCCCGGAGCATCTGTTCCGCAGCCTGCCTTTATGCCGGCGGGTACCAGTCGGGCATCGGCCTTGGTGTAGTAGTAGAACGGCGGGCAGCACCAGTTGGAACGCGGCTGTGCCGGTTTCTCCTCCATACCAAGGATGCGGTCATCAGGAGCCACCTCAACAATACCGCACTTTACAAGACGCTTTTGATCGGGCTCAAAGTAACGCATTATGCATGAACTCTTATGTTCATGGGCATAACGCACAAACTTCTGCAGGCTGAAATCAAGAACGTTATCACCTGCTATCACCAGCATGTCATCATCCAACTTAAGGCTGTCTATGGCAAACTGTATATCACGCACGGCTCCAAGACGGGTCTCGTTGGTCTCTGTCCCGTCATCCACGACCGTTATCTTTACGCTCTTACCGTCAGCCCACTCCGTAAAGTGACGGGCGAACTTATGGTTTGAGATAACCACGTACTCATCAACCAGTCCGGCTCCGTTGATATCATCAATGAGCCAGTCAAGGATGGTCTTTTCACCTACCTTGAGCAACGGTTTGGGGAAGTTCTCGGTTAGCGGGTACAACCTGGTTGCATATCCCGCAGCAAGTATCAGACATTTCATAGTTTCAATCCGTCGGCCGAATGGCAGATGGTAGCCATATATTTACCCTCCAGTCCAGGGAATGCCTTAAGGTACTCCCTGGATACCTTCTCAATGATACTCTCTCTGTATGCAGGGTCTATAAGGGCCATACAGCAACCCTTGAAACCGGCACCGCTGAAACGGCCTCCGTAGATACCGTCGGTACGGGTCATGATGTCATACAGGGTCTTGAGCTCGGGCGATCCGGTCTCCCAGTTGCAGATGGATGAGTTGCCGGACTGGAAACTCAGCCTGCCATACTCCTCAATATCACCATTGCGCCAGGCCTCGGCACCTGCTATCACACGCTCCTGCTCTGTATACCAGTGCTCGGCACGCTTACGCCAGTTGTCGGGCAGACGGTCCTTGTAGCTGTCAAACACATCACGCGGAACCTGGCGGAAATAGGTCTCGGCAAACTTACCGTATTCCATTCCTGCATATGCCAGCAGGGCGTAGGCGGCACTGCGGCATTCATCCACCCTCATATTGAACTTGCTGCCGGCCAACGTACGCTCCACACCGCTAAAGAAGATGGCAATTTCATACGGTTTCATCGACGGTTTCACCGGAATCAGCTCATATGTATCATCCTTAGTATCAAGGTAGAGCAGATGATCCTTGCGGGAATACATCTCGCAGCTCTGGTCCAGCTTACCGCTGCTTACGCCCACGTAGTTGTTCTCAGATGCCATGGCTATGGTTATCATCTCAAGCGGGGTAAGCCTGATGTTGTTTACCTTGCACAGGGCGGAGAGATAAACCAGACATACCGATGCCGATGATGAGAGACCACCGATAGGCAGGGTGCCCTCTATCACACCGCACAAGCCGGTAGAGAGGGTATATCTCTGAGACAGGGCTATAGTTACTCCACGCAGATAATCGGCCCAGTCATTCTGTTTGACATCGGCAATCTCACGTATATGGAACTGGGCACGCTTGTCAAACTGCAGTGACTGCAACTCTATCACTCCGTTCTGCTTGGGACTGTAGGCAAAATAGATGCCACGGTCTATGGCCAAACCTGTTATACGTCCCAGCTGATGGTCCACATGCGCACCTATCGGGCAAATCCTGTACGGACAGAACGCCACATCATCAGGATCCTTCCTATAAGTCTCCCTGAATATCCCTTCACACTTCATAATACTATAAGAGTTGAAAGTTGAGATTTCTCAATTGTCAATTGTCAATTGTCAATTCATTAAAACCCGTCAGGGTTCTTCTTCTGCCAGTTCCAGCTGTCCCTGACCATCTCATCCAGTCCGTACTGGGCCTTCCAGCCCAGCTCACGCTCTGCTTTGGAGGGATCGCTGTAGCAGGTGGCTATATCGCCCGGACGGCGGGGTTTGATGCTGTACGGAACCTTAACACCGTTCACTCTCTCAAAAGCCTTGACTACATCAAGTACGGAGTAACCGTGACCTGTGCCCAGGTTGTAAAGGCCCAGACCGCACTTACGCTCAATAGCCTTGAGGGCGCACACATGGCCGCGAGCCAGATCCACCACGTGGATATAGTCACGCACGCCAGTGCCGTCGGGGGTATCATAATCATCACCAAAAACACCCAATTCATCGCGTTTTCCAACTGCGACCTGGGTCACGTACGGCATCAGGTTGTTGGGTATGCCGTTGGGGTTCTCGCCTATCAAACCGCTCTCATGTGCACCTATGGGGTTGAAGTAACGCAGCAGCACCACGTTCCACTCCTTATCGGCAAACTGCATATCGGTAAGCACCTGCTCAAGCATGCTCTTGGTCCAGCCGTAGGGATTGGTGCAGACACCCTTGGGGCACTCCTCGGTGATAGGAATTATCTCGGGGTTGCCGTACACGGTGGCGCTTGATGAGAATATTATGTTCTTTACGCCATGGTCACGCATGGCCTCAACCAGTACCAGGGTGCCGCTTATGTTGTTCTCATAATACTCTATGGGCTTTGAGACCGACTCTCCCACAGCCTTAAGTCCTGCAAAATGTATGCAGGCATCAAACTTGTACTGCTCAAGCACCTTGTCCAGTCCCTTGCGGTCGCGTATATCGACCTTGAAGAAGGGTATCTCAGTACCGCCCAGGATCTTTGACACACGTCTCAGACTCTCCGGGTTGGAGTTGCTCAGGTTATCCACCACCACTGCGGTATGACCCGCCTTGTAAAGCTCAATAATGGTGTGCGATCCTATGAAACCAGCACCACCTGTAACCAGTATGTTCATAATCAGTCTATGTTTTTCTTCTCAGCTGTCCAATCTTTGCGTGACTCAAGTCCGCAGGGCTTGCCGGTAAACATTGTACCTGCCTCCTTGTCACCCTTGAGCTGCCATTTAAGCCATGCAGCAGCCACTACAGAGAACTCTCCGCCATGAGGCTGAGCGTATGTACCACCATGACCTACGGGGAAGTTGGCGGCAAAAGCCGGAACATGGTCAATCTTGTGGAAATCATCCATGCCGTTCTCATAAGCTATATCAGTGGGGCCGCCCAACAGATACATCACGGGAGTATGTATCTTCTTAAGGTCCTCCTTCTGCGGCATAGGCATGTTGGGAACGGCTCCTGACGGGTCAATGAATGAACCGCTGTTGCATATCATGATGGTCTTAAGACGCTCATCGGCCGCATTGACCAGAGTCTGCAGACCACCGCATGACATACCTGCGGCAGCTATGTTCTTGACATCCAGCTTACCGTAATAGGGACTGTTTTTATCGGCATTCTGAGCAATTGCCCAGTCAATACCCTCAATCTGCTGCTCAGACTTGGACATGGGGCCGTTGTAACGGGCACCCTCGGCAGGCCAGTAACCAATAGCTACTATAAAGAATCCCTGTGATGCTATCTCACTCAGGAAATTCTGGTGCTCCCAGGGTGAGTTGGTGCAGGCTCCGTTACCCCATACCAATATGGGCAGCGGGTTCTTCTTGTCAAACTTGCTCAGGTCTGCGGGACGGAAAATGGTATGTGCCTCCAGACTGGGTTCCGTAACCATAATAGCCTTGTAGGGGCCTGTACCGCCATCCTCAACAACACGGTTATCCGTATAAGTCTCCTTACCCTGAGCGTTCACGCTCATCACAAACGCTGCACCCAGCAGCATAAAAAGAATCCTTTTCATATATGAATCTTAATTAGTCGTTTCGGCAAATATACAAAAACCTTTAGAAACTCCTTGTGATTGTCAGGACACCTGCTGACAGAGCGGGTATGTCCAGGATAACGTCGTTGCCGTCAAGCCGGCCCTTTGCCTTCTTCAATGCAACAGCGTTCTTATCCTCCATGCTGTTGGCCACGGTAAGTGAGCCGGGAGCATAGTACTCAAACTCTGTCGATGATACTCCGGCCCAGTCACCCTTGATGCGCAGGGTAGCAGGCTGATCTGTAGGATTGACCACCTTTACAATCACATCGGCACCGTTCTCTGACATGGTGGTGCTTACGCTGATATTGCCCGTTTCACCGGTGAATGCAAGGCGATACTTTGAGAAATGGTCATACCAAAGTTCCGTTACCTGGCAGTTGGGAGCCTTGAACATATCCTTGTAGTCAAAGTTGATGAAGGCGTTGTTCCAGTCGGGGGCATCGGTACGGCGTATGAACAGCGCTGCGGCACCCATGGCAACCACGTCACGGGCCTCACACATATTCAGGAATCCGCCGGCAAAGAGACCGGTACGCCAGTCAATGCTGTTAAGGTTCCACTCCGATATAAAGAGCTTGATGTTGGGGTTGGGGCTCTCGGCAATCATCTTGGCGTAGCGGTCATACTGCTGGCCCAGACGTGCAGGACCGGTAGCATAGCCACCCTGCTGCTCATAGTGGTGCAGGCTCAGGTAGTCAAAGTAGTTGCCGCTGCGTTTGATGAACTGCTCGTCCTCACCGAATCCGCCGCAGGCTATGATCTTGATAGAGGGGTCTATCTTGCGCATTGCGGTGCTGAAGTCACGCACGCACTTCTCATAGCGCTCAATACCCATCTCCCACATCTCATTGTCAATCTCCCAGAACTTGACGTTATAGGGCTCCGGATGACCGTTGGCGGCACGCTTGGCACCCCACTCATCGGTAGCGGGAGCATTGCAGTAACGCAGCCAGTTCACGGCATCCTCAAGAATCTGGTCGTATTCATCGGCCGGGCGCTCAAACTTGACGCTGACCACAATCACGGGCTCGGAGTTCACCTCGCGGCAGAACTTTATGAACTCATCAGTGCCAAAGCAGTTCTGGTCATAGTCCATCCACATCCAGTGTGCCCAGCGCTCACGGTTCTCCTGGGGGCCGATACCCCACTGCCAGTCATACTGGGCCACATATCCGCCACCAGGCCAGCGCAGACAGGTGGGATGCAGTTCCTTAACGGCCTGCAGTATATCGGGACGGAAACCGCCCAGCTCCTTACCGGTCTGGGTAGAGAGGGTTGCCATATCAACCTGTACGGTACCGCCCTTAACAACAATTGCAAAGTCACCGTCACCGCTTATCTGGTCAACCTTGCCGCCTACCAACTTCATCCTGATGCTCATATCCTCCTGTGTTCCCTCGCCGAGAGCCTGAGGCTCAAGGATGAACTCATACTTCTTCCACTCCTTGCTGTTTATCTTGCCGAGTGACTGACGAGCTACAAAATCGCCCTTTTCATTGCGCAATCCAACAATCAGTTCACCTTTGCCCTTGGCATAAACGGAGCCTATGTACTTTTCACGGACAATGATGTTCTGCGGTCCTTGTGCTATACCGGCCTCAGCCTTCTTGCCGGCCGTAATCTCCTGTGAGTAGCGCATGTTCACGGCATCATCCTTGATAAGACGGTACCTGCCCTCACCAAAGGCGGTCCACTCAGGTGCAACCTCCGGAATCTGAACATCCTTGGGGGTACCGGCAAACACTGTCTCATCACCGCTCTTGACGGTTATGTTACGGTATGTAGCCTCGGTGTAGTTTACCCAGAATACGATATCGTTCTTTCCGGTAAGCTCCAGGCCGCTGTACTTTACCACCTCCTTGTCATCAAAGTACATGGTAACATCGGCACCCTTGCGGCTTATACGCAGCTTGTGCCAATCCTGATTCTCGTTCACCTGATCCTTGGTGGCGGGGGTCGATGCCAGGGCCGACAGCGTATTCATACGGCGTCCGGGACGTCCTCCGAATCCGGCCGATTCACGCACCTCCATAGCGCATATGGAGAAATCGGCAGTGGCGCTCTGCGGCTGCAGGGCGGCACGTGCGTTTGCCTCATTGGCTGCGGCAATCTGTGACTCTGTCTGTGCGGGAGTGAACGTACGGCCCTCATAATAAGGATCGTGGATGCGAGCAAAATATGCGTTTCCATCGGCCTTTTGACCAAAAGCAAAGCGTATGTCCATAAGGCCTCCGCTCCATGAACGGCGAGCCAGCTTGTATGAGCGCCAGTTCACATCCATGGTTATCTCATAATCATCGGAATTGACGGTGGTGATGTTCAGCGGCTGCTCGTAACGTGTGGGTGAATGCAGCACCATGTCATCATCCATGTACCATCCGTCAAAGTAACCGTCACGCGGCGGGATGCCGGGATACTGCTCCGGCTCAAATGAACGGCCGTAGATGAGTTCCTGCCAGACGCCGTTGTTGGCACTGAAATAGATGTGCTCAAACAGCTGTCCGTACAGCATCTCGTCAATTACTCCTGAGGGCTGCTGGCTCTCAACTTTGATTTCATACTCGTTTTGCGCACTGGCTGATGTTATTATGGCCAGGGAGGCTAAAAACAGGATTCGTTTCATTCTCATATTTGTTTAGTATTAACTATCTGTATTATACCTTTTTCCATCCGGATGTTTCCATCCGGTTGTTTCCATCCGGATGTTTCCATCCGGATGTTGCTCGCTGCTTCGCTACGCTCGGTTTTTGCGCTTTACGGCCTATAGGCCTTAAGCGTCAGGATGGAAAGATATCTGCGTATTAGAAACCACCTTTTTTTAGTTTCCTTC
>Ga0310786_10005500_pt1 | contig 17154 bp, 37 predicted proteins | sample AusTroGonzalo_MG_FD_203881 | JGI IMG/M metagenome (GOLD analysis project Ga0310786, IMG submission 203881) | Bovine rumen microbial communities from tropical cattle in Woodstock, Queensland, Australia - Gonzalo_03 (v2) (version 2) | ecosystem: Host-associated > Mammals > Digestive system >... | reverse complement strand
ATCATATCAGCTGGACTTATACAATAATCGGGTATATTTTCAGCTAGCTGATTTAACACGCCTATCCTTAATTCATCTAGTAATTCAGTATTAGGTTCCATCACTTGATCACTCCGTTCTCGTAATCGCGTACTTCACATAAGTTAACAATTTTCTTATACTCATCTGATTCTGTATCCATAGCATCTACCTGTTCACATTCAGCTTTATAGCTTAGAACAATACAATGCTCACTATTTAAACAGTATGTATTGATACGACATTTGTAAGCTAAATGCTTATAAGAAGCACATTCATTGTTGACTTTAACATATTTGTATCCGCAAGTAGCTACCGGTAATGTGAATACAGCACCTACAGGTAAATCTAAAAATCTCATAAGCTATCACCCTTTATTTCGTCGTACCAAATCACGAAGTAGAACGTTTTCATGTCAGCTGGAGCCCAACTCTCGTCCCACACAGATAAGTGTGTTTTTTCAGCACCGTCCCAGAAATAACCGTTACCATCATACGGAGAATAAATACCATCTGTACAGCCTTCACTAAATTCGTCTAAAGTTAGTATTTCAGCTCCCGGAAACTGCTTTTCAAGATGTTCAACACACCGTTTTACGATAGTTTCTCTGATTTTAAGTAAATCATTCTCAGTAAGGGTTGTATCACTGAGCATTGATTTTACATGATCTCTGAGTATTTCAATCTTCATAATTCATGATCCTTTCTTAGCATTACAAAGCTTATAGTGCTGAGTAAAGTGTTTTAATCGTCATCATCTCTGTCATACGGGTCATATTATAACATACTGATTCCGAGACTTCGAAGATAATTTTTAGTTACATACTGAGGGACTAATGACTCTGAAAAACAGATGGTTTACAAATTCTCTTACTTTAGGATGACGAATGTCTTTAATGTAATCATATAATTGATTAGCCGAATCTGGTGTAAAACAAATACTAGGAGTCATAACATCCGTTTTCCGTTTAGCCATTAAAGGAATTCTTAAAATTATTCCATTACCTGTTAACTGAACCCAGATGTTAATATGATAATCTCCTCTGTGTGAGAACAATTCAAAGTCAATGCATTCTTTACATCTATCGGGACTATCAATCATCTGATGTCCTAATGTTATTAAAGATGTTTCGACAGTTTCTAATTCATCCATTCTTAAGTGATCTCCATAATAGTTTGTGAATATCATTTGTTCAAAACCTTCATGGGTTTCCTGAGTATGTCTTGCATCATACCAATAATTATGTCGATCATTAACATCTTTGCCAATTGAATATAATTCTAATAAAGTTTCCCGAACATTATCAAATGTAAGACGTTTTTCTCTAGCCATTATTTATCTCCTCAAGTTCATACTTGTTCAGAAACCGCAGCGGAGGTCCACCTCGTTCTGCCACTTTAAAGCCGTAGCGTTCACCAAATGAGTACAATTCCGTAAGAAATTCCTCGTAATCCATATTCTTTTGTGCTATACCCTGGAAAGTTACATCAAATTTCATTTCCATTACTGAATATTCCTGTAGCTTGTTATATATATTAAGGTGAATATTTGTATCAAACCAAATTGCCCACTCTATACACTCCCTATCGTCTGTGTCCTTGAAAAACGGCTTAACAACATGACGATACCTATAGAGATCAGCTAAAAACAGTCTTGTTCCTACCCGCTGTAATACAGTTTCAAGCTTTTGCATCTTATCATCAGGAAGCATGCAGAACAGCTCGTCATATAATTTGTGTACGTCTTCCTCATAAAATGTCTTTAGTACTCCAAACTGTACGTCTCCGACAGACGTGTCGTCTAAAATTTCATACAGCATATTTTTAAAATTATCTGTTATATTCATTACTTAATCACTCCATTCTCATAATCTCGTACTTCACCTAAAATAATCGTCATTAGTGCCGTAGACATCATGCCATTCATCGTCCATATCGTCGTCATCACTATCTTCTGTGGACTTACGTTCATCTAATACATAAATAGCATGTCCATCATCGTGCTCAAAAAAGCTACGAACATCAAACCATTTATCCTCTAAAAGATGCCCTATCTTCTGAACTGTTTTACCGTCCTCAGCATAGCTGATACGACAGTACATCCGCTCTAATCCCTCCCAGGTGCTTACACCTACAGTATCCATGATTTTCATCATAGCTACAAGCGCTGATCCGTTTCCTTCCCAATAATCAGCACCTTCCATGCCGATACCGATTCTATAGTTACCGATACCACACATGAATCCAGCACCTTTGAGGTAAATCTTAAAAGTAAGGCAGTTATGGTCTGCCATTGAGATAGATACTCCTGTAATTTGTGCGTTTTCAATTTCTCTTTTCATGTAAACTCTCCCATTCAAACTGTGCTATGGTTTGATTATGCCATAGATGAATTATTTCATTGATTTGTCGTTTAGCTATCTTATAATCATAGTCGTTATTGAGATCTAGATAATGCTTCGGATTATTGTTATCTTGTATCCTGGCATGTATTAGAATCGTATAGTCGTCTGTTAAATCACGCTGTTCTACATACATTATTTCAAATTCATGCTTGAAATTATTTGTAGCTATTATCTCCGTTATGCGCTCATAAGCATCTCGTCTTGAATAAGCAGCTTCAAACACATGGAAATAGCTGTTTGTAGTTAGATTATGTATCTCAATTTTATAACGCTGTAGCTTATCAATATGTAGACCTAGCTGTTTATCTTGTTCATACGCTGTTAATTTGTGATTAATAGACATCTTCTATACCGTTTTTCATCTTACGATTACAACCTGGACATTTCTTAAACAAGTACCTAGATTCATATTTACAATCAGCACACATAACATTATCTCCGGAAGGAACCCAAGCACTTTTATAAGCTTCTTCGTGTTCAACATCACACTGAGTAAGCTTAGCTTTAAGAGTTTCTCTGTCAATGCGTACATATATATTGTCTGGACCAGCTGGTACCGTTATTTCCAAGTCATCCAGATGAGGATGGTACTTAAAAGTACAATCTGTACCAGTTAAGTATGTAGAATTAGTTTGTCGAGTATTCCACTTCTCTATTAAGTTATCCGTTGATTTTTGTAAATCAGCTAATGAAAGTTCTGGAGAAAGACGTTCCTTTATAGTGATTCCACAGCTCATACAACCTACACGAGCCTTAATAGTGTCATTCATAGCGAAGATTTCACAATTAGCTGTACCTCCACAGAATGGGCAGGATTTTAGTTCTTTACTCATTTAGTTACACTCCATAAATATCGATTTTCATTATTTAATCGTCTTGTGATTTCGCATGAACTGCTTACAATTCGGGCAATACTTATAAGGTTCTGGAGAGATCTCCTTACAATGATCACACATATAATTTTCGGTGGTTGCAATCCAGTCACAACGAGCATCAAAATCGTCTACAGTACTATCAACTGATTCTTTCTGCAGATTGATCTTACTGTTAGCTATGGTATACTCATCTACTTCTTTCTGTGTACGATGTTTAACTTCCACATATTGTTCAACATACTTATGATACTCATCTTCTGGAAGCATAATCTGTAATACCTCAAGCATACCAACAGCACTAAGCCAGTTTGCATCGTACATATGACGAACTGTTTCTACGCTAACTGACTTACTTTCAATCCATTCGTGCATATCCATGCTCTTGAGGTGAGTAGCAAAAGCAGATTGTAGCTTGTTTTCATTATATGGTACAAACATATTTGTATCAGCAGCTAGCATATCCACTCTATGATTCCAGCGTTCTATTAATTCATCACGTGTATCATAGAATACTTGTGCAGGAACCGGTTTGCGGGCTGGTGTATAACAACGACTAAATGTCACATCACACTCAACGCAACCTACCATTAATACTGACCTATGATCTGTATCTGATTTAACAAATACGCTGCCAGGTTTGCCGCAGAAGGGGCAATTTTTTAATTCTATACTCATACTGTATCCTCCTTAGTCTATATATGTGATAATTCGATCAATCGTTTCTGTATTGAAAGCTTAATTGTATCAGCTAGTTCATACTCAGTATACCCAATTTGTTTATGACCTTTTATAAAATAATCAAGGGAAGCTGTATTAGGTGTGTGATACTTAATATTAAGATACTTTACAATCCAATTTTTAGGATCACTCATTGCTGTCTTTATTAATTCATCTAATTCATCTAATTCATCAAACATAGATAACACTCCTTTATTTATACCTAGCTTTCACTCTAATAATTCCCTTAATGTGATACTGTAGCTGAGCTATTGTATCCTCATGTATTGTACGACAGTTATTGTCTGTATTATCAGCATTATAATCATCGTTGAGTATAATCCAATATCCATCAGAATCATGCCAGCAGGACTTAATAGCACTTAGCTTACTCTTTGGGACATATTTGAGTATCTTCGGATCCTTCATGATTAGCCTCCTTAGGTACTGGATGGTTCTGTTCGTAAGCTGTAAACCAGTTATACAGTTCAACTTCTAGCTCTGCATAATACTTACCTCCGAAGTTGAATAGGTTGACTGTTATTTTTACTGTACTTATAGTATAACATCACATATACTAAAAATTCGAGGATATCTAGAATTAATTAAGAATATCCTCGTCTTTTAGCTGTAGGTAGTTTTTAACATTAACACAAGCATGCCCTATGTACTCATGTACATATTTAGATTTGCTGGGATCTTTACGCTGTTTAATAAGATATACCTCAACGATTTGTTCAGTATCTCCGATTACATCTGCAAGCTCTGTCCATAGCCGGCATTCCCACTTAGGCATTAATTTACCGTAGTATGTGAGTAGCCAGAGTTCTCGTTCGTTAACCTGTATTCTCGGATATTCTGACATTATTTATCACTCTTTTCAGTCATCTTTACATATAATTCGTACAGTTTTCGTTAAAATATAGCCAAATGTGTTTAGTTAGATCAATTGTGGACATAACCAATATATTTTATTGTATCTCCAAAGTAATTTACAGTTTTTAGCATTATAATTATTGTAATGCTTTGTCGTACTTTGAAAACTCAAGTGACATGATTCCGGATGTAAAGCTGTTACATATCCTACATGAGTTTTACCATTTTTACAAGTATATGATACTAAATCCCTATGCTTTATTCCTAAAACATTATCTGTTTTAGCTTTACTTTGTCTTCTCATAGGCCTTAATAACCAATCAAATATATCTACAGAATTTGGTTCTAAACCTGTAATACAAACAGCATCATTAGAATGAGATTTTTCAATATTCCAATCTATTCTTTTATTAGCAGTATCGCCACCTGTAGTTAAATACAGATTTCCTAGCTTAGTCAGTTTATCTCTTAACCATGTTTTACCCTGCATTACATACATAGCATCATCAAGATTTAAATTCTTATTCTGCATACCTGTAATCTTATAAAGCATATCCATATAATGTTCTTCTATACCTGTAATCTTTTTATGACATTCAGGACACAATGTTATAAGATTTTTTAATGTATTAGAACCATTAGATCTTCTTGGTTTTATATGATGTACATCTTTACTGCCTTCGGTTTTCTTACACATCATACACTGATTATGATCTCTAAGAATTACAGCTTTTCTCAAATTCTCATCTAATCTATTAGATTTCTGATACACCCAATTATAAGGCTTAAAACCTTCAACTAAAGCTCTGATATCAATAGCTACATCTTCTAAATAGAATTCAGTAAATTTAATCCATTTACTAAGTTGCTTAATAACTCTAATAATAGCTTGTTTCTTCTGTAAGATACTTGGAGGTAATCTACCTTTTCTTGTAGAAGATCCTCTATTATCAAACCTTGCAGGTCTGTATCTTTTATTTTTTCTATGATGTCTTCTGTAATTTTTACGATTTTCCATTAATATATGAACATCGTTACGTTGTTCTATAGTACTTTTGAATAAAACTTTATTATGCGTTTTACATTTCTGAACTAAAGCTATCCCTACATGTTTAGAACCATCATCTATTCCACATCTAATTTCATCGTTACATATTTCATCTTCAGGAATAGAACGTTTTAACTGAATAACCATGGGATACTTAGAAACAAGGGTAGCTTTCTTTTTTCTAATCATATACCATGCTTTATTTTCTAAAGTAGGGGATAATTGTGTTCCATCTGAGTCTAAAACAAAACAATATTTTAACATCTCTGTTAACTTCCTTTCGGAGAATTTCTCTTCTTGCTAATGACAAATAGAGGACATGATTTTCTCTGTTATCTTTTCAGGATATTAGAAAAGTTTCTTGATTGGATCTCATAGAGCTACAAACTGAAGATTACATTTGTAGGTATGTTTTTACCTTACTATTTATCGTAGTTCATAGGGCAGTATGCCTTTCGGTGACAGCCCTCACTCAAGCTTGAAACCTTCTGATAAGTCCATATACAGAAGACTAAGTATCCACTTCTGTATATATTTATATACATATGTCTATGTATTTAATTACTTTATCAGATAGTCCAACATTCCCATTTTGGCATTAGCTTACCGTAGTAAGTCATTAACCAGAGCTCATGATCATTGACTTGAATTTTAGGATATTTGGACATGTGAAATCACCTCAGTGTCTATGATCCATCCAGCGTAAAGCTCCGCTCTTTACTATCCACGCATGAACCTGTTCTCTACAGTCCTCTATTTCTTTTCTCAGGTCACATAGCTGTGCGACTTCTAGATTGCTAATAGCTACTTCAAGATGCTCGCAAGACCGGATGAATACATCTGACAGCTTCTGTATTGTTTCAGCAAGTTCATGAGTGCATTCAAAGTTGTATGTATTAAGCGCTTTGTGCTCACCTATGAATTCGCGATACAGTCCAAAATTATTGTTCCGAAGTTCTCGGGTGATTGAGCAGATTTCATATGCCATTGTATCAAGATTCTTTCTTGTTATATGATTACCCGCAATAATACCAGCTAATTCATTAATCTGAGAGTCAGTCCACGGTTCTTCCTGATCAGCATATTTCCAGTCTACAGCAGTACCTAAACGCTTGATGTAATTACGTAAGACTGTAACTTCATCATTCGGAGTAGTTGATTTATTATCAGCTGATTTTGCTTTATCAACAGCCTCGCTGACAGCTTCGTATAAGCTACGGATTTTATCCTCATCACGAATATCAAGATTATCAGGACAGCGTAAATCATTATTACGTATAGCAGCTGTAACATCGTCAACTGTAGAAGAAAGATCATCATATTCATCTTGTAAGACATCTACTCTGTCCTGCAAAATGGTTGCAAGATTCTTAACAAGTTTTGTTCGGAAATCTGTAGTAGAAATATGTAATGTATAGTTATTTTTAACTACCTCACATAACCACTTAATATCTTCTTCTATCTGATTTAGCTTATCAGAATCCGTAGCAGTAGTTGAAGTTTTTAGTTGCTCTTTCAGCTTATCAACTTGTTTATTCAATTCTGCACGTTCGTTTTCTAGCTGAGTAATGTAAGCAGAAATTCGTTCTAATTCTTTCATATTAAAGTATCTCCAAAATTATTCATGTAATTCGTAGCTAAGAATTTCAAATTTATTTATTGAGTGCCTATTGTATCTATTTACATCATTTGATTTCATCCTCAGAAATATCCCATAATTCCGGACGTGTAGCTGAAAGTGGACAGCTGTCTAGTATTAAGATATCATCGTTTGTTCTGTCAGCAAAACAGCAATCCCTACAGCCTTTGTGATACTTGTGCTGGACTTTACAATGTGCTTGTATTTTAAGAGCCGCCTGAAACATGTCTGTATTATAATCGTAAGCCATTGTTAAGCACCTCATTGTAATTTTTCAACCTTAGCTGTGAAACCCATACACCAGAATTCATTCACGAGCTCTTCTAATTGTCTGATTCGTTTCATACGTGCCTTATATTCCTGGATGTAGCTAGCAGCTACATACCGTTCACTCCATTTTTTAAGCTCTTTAACTGTATGTTTTGGTGTACCCGTATACCAAGGTTTTGTAGGATCTTCTGTAGGATCTATATGAAATTCATGAAACAGTTTACCGTGATTATCGTCCCAAATACTAACAGAATAACAATGTGTTCTATATAGCTGCGGACCAGGAAGGCTAGCCCATTTTCTGTCCCACTCTTGATTGACTGGTGAGTTGAAATCCTCGATGTCAATAAGCCTAAGAACATGAATATTTCCAGAATCATCTGTTTCAATCAACCTACATTGATACGATCCGACATCAACTTGTTCTGTTATCCACGTAAATTCTAACTTTGACATATTTATTACCTTACGCATCAATCTCATCAGAATCTATCAGTGTCGCTTCATAAGTTGCTATCCTATTTTGACATTCAGGACAATTTGTGTATCTGTAGCGAATAAATGCGCCATCAGATGAACGCTGAAGTTCGTATTCTGCGGCTGTATATACACAACCGCATTTACCGCACTCGAATCTATATGTTGACCCAGCTAAGCTACCATGTTTAATTATTTTCATCCTAGATCACCTCACGCATCAATCTCATCAGGATCTAGTGAGTCAAGTACGATAGCATCGACTCCGTTAATGCCTGTATCGTTTTTAAAATTGCAAAATGCTATCTCAATAGCATCGTCTACATTGTCAGCTTCTACTGCATAGTCTGTATAAATTCCTATAATATATCTAGCCATGTTTAACATCCTCCTAAATTGTAAATATGTTGTATACTGTTTTTACTGTACTTACAGTATAACAGATCTTATACTAAAAATTCGAGTATTTAAGCTAAAATTTAAAATGAGATCAAAGAAATCTTTTGTAAATATCAGGTAAGCTGTCATTTATAAAATCACACTCATGACACTTGAACTGTATGATTTTATTAACGATGTCCTCAGGGCTATCGTATATGGAAGCACATACCGGACATAAATCAGATTCACCTAGCTTAATAGTACCATCATACTGAATAGCCGGTGTACAAACTTTACGATTCTTAAGCATTGTCATTACAATGGATTCTACAGTCGGATTAGGTATTTGTTTTGCTATAGCCCGCACATTAAAGCATTTAGAGGATTTATAATTCCCCTCGTATCCATTAGTAAACGCTCTACCTTGTGGGTACATAGCTTCTACACAGTCTGTACATAGAGTGAAGCCCGGCTCTCTCCAGAGCTTCTTGTGTATAGGTAATTCCTTAGGATAATACCTACTATCTGTGCTAACTTGCCATACAACATTACAATATGGTGTGTTACGCACTATAGATTTAGCTTCTTCCATATGCTCAAGACACCAAAAGCCATTAGTTGTTATAGTAATCATATGAGGATAGCTAGTAAAATTAAGCGTATCTATAATGATATTCATGAATTTTAGAAAGTCAGGATGTTCTGTCGGTTCACCGCCAGACACGATGACGGAGTGGTAGCAGTTATTATCGATCAAGAACTTTAAAGCAGCTCTCAGGGTTTCCTCTGTCATGTGCTTACCATTTGGTGTAGCATTATTCATACAATGAGAACAACCCATTGAACAGTGTTGGGTTATTTTGAGTAACATACTGTCTACCTCACTTTAACTCTGTATTTGATGTATAGCCGAGTAACATAAGCTCTTCGGCTCTGTTTTTAAGAGTCTGCATTTCCCTAATAACATCCTCATACTTCCTAATATAGATAGCAGCTAGGTAATTCTCACACCACCTTTTGATCTCAGGTATAGAATGTATTGGGGTAGCTGTATACCCATTAGAGGTGCTGTCTGTATTATTAGCATCAAGAGTCTTGTATATACCTTTAGTATTGAGGTCAGCTGGTCTATAAAGTACGATATAAGCACAAGCTCTCTTAATACGATGACGTTTATCATACTTGATACGAGTCGGATTGCTGTAATCTGTGAACTCTATAGTCTGAATAGGTGTATTTCCTTCGTACATAGTACACACATATTTACCTTCCTCGTTGTCATCTATCCAGTTGAATGAAATATTAGACATATATAATACCCTCCTGAGTCAACGACTATATAATTCTTCCGTATCTCCAGTTCTGTAATAATAGTTAGTACGCACCCAACCATTATGCTGATAAGTATCAAGTCTATAGCAATATAAGTCTTCAAAACATTCCGTACTAATAACGACACTTTCACCATTTTCATTAACAGCAGTAGCAGGTAAGTCTGTAGTTGCGCAGAATATATCTAGATTTTCGAACGTAATTGGTGTACATAATTTTACTGGTGTAGTTGTAGCTGTCATCCTAAATGCCTCCGAATCTATTATCTAGCGTTGTTGATAGCACGCTGTGCTTTATTTTCGAATACGATATTACCAGTATTGTCCTCAATAAGGGTAGCTGGTATAGTGAGCTTTCTAGCGTGAGCTATAAGAGCTGTCTTATTAGTGCCAAGAGCTTCTATATCGCCGTTACGAAGATTACCGGTATAAAGTGTGTATTCTGTTTTCATAATCATACCCTCCGAATTTAGAAATAATTGTTTGTTATTTTTACTGTAATTATAGTATAACAGATTCTATACTAAAAATTCGAGGATTCACAAAGAAAAAGCTATGCCTAAAGTAAGACATAGCTTGTATTTGATATTTATATAGGAAGCGTATTAGAGCTTACCGAGTATCCAGTTTCTAGTCTTTAGAATGGCTTTTTCGATACCAGCTTCATCTGCAGCATAATGTCTGAACTTATTAGCTAGTAAATCAATGAATGCGTCTGTAAGTATCGCATAACTTTTGCGCTTAGTATGCTGTAGTGTCCAAATCATGCCTTCAGGCTGATCCTCAAATTCAGCTAGATAACCATCTTCTTCTAATAGGTCATTTATATATTCTACAGCATTAACCCAGAAAGCCTTAGCACACGGTATCATAGCTTGTAGATTATCCTGCTCATATGCGTCATAGATTCGTTTTTCAAGAGCTGGAGAAATACCTAAGTCTGTACATATACTCATTTATGAAATACCTCCTTAAAATAGCATTATTTACATTATTATTATAAGTAGCATCTACAACTAAAAATTCTCTGTAGCTATGTTTAATGTACCTATAGACTCTTCTTGTTCTTCAAACACAGTACCGTCAGCTCTAGTAAACTTGTGAATTCCACACTTACGTTCCTCATCAAAATAATGCTCGTATTGAGTGATGTATTCACGAATTTCTACATTAACATTTTGATCAAAGTTAGGGTGGTAATTATAATCAGCTCTGTAAGCACCTGTAATTATGAAATCGTTCATAGTATCTTCTGTAAATGTAAGTGTTTTTGTAGAGCCAGTTAACGGTAATAAGATTATTATAACATGAAGCCACTCGTATCTACGTTCTGAGTAAAAATGCAGATAATTAATCACTGTATCGTGATAACCTACTTCTGTAACATTACCAAGATTGCGTTTCTTATATTTTAAGATCATAAGAACACACCTCAATCTGACGGCTCGTCATAGTCGTCACTACTAAACACTAGCTGAGCAGCAAGCTTCTCTTTAAAGTCCTTACTTTGTTCAGTCATAAGCATCTTTTGGTATTCTGTGTGAACCGTTGCTAACGTATTAGCAAGCTCTGCTATTATCGTATCAGGATCTCTGCTTGTAATGCGCAAATCTAAGCCGATATTCCTAAATCGTTCATTTAGCTTATTTACATCAGCTACAGGTACCTTATTCCAACATGCTTTCTTAGCTGCAAGCTCTGTATGCTGGTTCTGTAAATTTACAAGACGCTGTACGAGTTCACGAACTAAGTACTTCTCGTTGTTTTTGACTAGCTTAATGTCAAGCCCTGCTGTGAATAGCTGTTTTTCTAATTTCTCAAGCTCTAACGCTGTAAGGTGTTCTGTCGGCATGTCAGCTAAGTCAGCGCGACTATCGGTAATAGCTTTATGTAAAATATCATACAACGCTTCTAAGCGTTTATAATTTTCACGCTCCTCATTTAGTACAAACTTTAACGCTGTATTTTCGTTCATTAATCTTGTCTGTATATCCATTCGTAGACTCATTAATTACTCCGCCTCCTGCTGTATCTTTGTACAAATATCTATAAGCTTTAAGGTAGTAGCTACAATTTCAGCATTATGATCCGTAACGAGCATATCAATATCATGATCTCGTTTTAATTTATCCATCACCCATTTGATATGATCACGATACATCTTACCTTTACCATACACATCTGCTGGATTCAATTTAACGATCACAGCTGTATGGTCTTGTAATGGAATTGTTTCTACAAAATGATCACAGATGTCAGCTAATTGCATATCTCTGTACTTTTTCTTAATTCGTTTGTTCATCATTAACTCTCCTATCAATTAACTAGGTTATTTATGATACTTATAGTATAACATCAGCTCAACTGAAAATTCGAGAATAGATAAGAAAAACAGCCGAAAGCTATTAAAAAATAACAATCGGCTGTTTTCCTATTGATGGAAGATTATATAGTCAAATCTTAGGAAATGTCTAATTATTTGTTAAGAAGCTTCATGAGCACGTCTACTTTACCTTTTTCGAATTCTACCTGCTGTCGTAGCTGTAGATTCTCAGCACGTAACTCGTTTAGCTCTGCTAAAGTACTATCGTTCTGATTATAGATGTTAGCTGGCTTTAAATCATCCCATGAGCCAATAGAGCCTCTAGACACATCTTCATCTTCTTCAACCTGTAAGCTCGGCTTAGTCACTGTATAAGGAATCCAATCCTCACTACAGTCTTTAGATGCAGTTGGACATGCTGATCGTAACTTGTGTTCTATCCACTCATTTAATACCTCAGCTACATCAGAACCTAGCATATCAGCTATATCTTTTTCATACTTATCCATTGTCATTACCTCCAATTAATGTTTAGTTAGTCTGTTTAACGGCAGCTTTGAATTGATTACTAAAAATTCAAAATAGTCTATGTCACGACTCACATACTGTATCTTCTTAGGATCATCTATAAGACAAAACCTAATTACAGGATCTGCTTTAGTAGTGTCGAGCATGAATCGTTCTATCCTGTCAGCTTTCACATAACAGTCGCAAGACGCTCCATCTACCATGAAGCAATTGATGTACTCTTTCATGCTAAGCATCCTCCTCCTCGTTCATAGGTGGTACAACTCCGTGACAGTGTACCCAGTCACTACAGCCTGTATGTATACATTCTTTATTATCATTGTAGCCTAGCTCGCTATGCTGTAAGCAAATATTAGTAGATAAGTCGAAGTTCTCACAATCTAAGCACTCGTGCTCCTGTTCCTCCTGTACTGGCTTTCCGCCTGTACCTATATTTACTAGAGTTTCAATCTGTATGAATGCTGATTTAACCTCGCAATTCCAATATGAGTCTGTTTCCTGTACGATTTTAGCTATCTTATCAAATAGCTTTGCTTTTTCGGCGGTAGATTTTGGTCTACTTAGGTACTCAAGATCTGAACCGTGCCATGCACAATCAGGAATATTTAACGGATTGATGCTCATAGTAATTAATCCTCATCTTCTTCTGTATAAACTTCTAACATCTCATCAAGCTCCTGTACAGTTTCTGTTATTTTAACCGTTACTCCGCCCATAAGCTCTAAGAATGTATAGGAGGTCATGCCATCAGGTGTATTCATATTACAGTAATATACTATCTTATTACTATTTACAGTATACACCGTATCCGGATCAGCTAAATCGTGTACCTTTATGAACTTTGGTATTGTAGTCATTTATTCATTCCTCCTTGATTGTACAATGCTGTTTGCATCAAATAGATCGTAGAATATATAGCATCTACGGGTGTTTCTACTAGAGTAACAGCTCCTGTTATATCTGTTAGCTCTGTCTGTCCTTGTTCGTTTGTATCTACCTTGATGATGTGATCTAGGTTAATAAGTATGTTTTCGTTATCCGGATACCTTCCAGCTAAAATATAATTAAGCATTTTCTATATCATCGCTTTCTATGGGCTCGTCATACGTAACCTCAAGCATGAACTCATACCATTTATAAGAGAAGCTCTGTTTCTTCTTCATATTGTCTTTTAAAGCTGAACACAGTATAGCTCTTGTAGGGAACGGTGACAGCTCCGGGTGCATACGACTGTATATTAGTAACCAGTTATACGCTTTACTACAAATACTGTCTATACCCTTCTTAGAGTCAAGATATACACCCTCCGGGTAGTCACTATACTTAATAGTCCAAGTACCTACAGGGCTGTCTGTGCTATACGACTCGATCGGCTCAACAGGTTCTGCTTTAGCTACAGGAGGTTCTTCTTGAATAACTGGCTCTGTAGCTTGTTCTTCTTCCTGCTGTTTGTCAAGTAACTCTACAAGCTTCATTCTATCAGCGAGTTTATGCCAATATGTTGTATTAGCTGAGATAATCATATAAGCTTGTTCGTTGAATCCTGCCTTTTTAACAGACATCACAACTCTAGGATGAGTCCAGTATTCTCCGAGTACATTCTTAGGAAAACCCATGCTTTTAGCTGTTGTATATAACCGTTCAGCTAGGTCATTAATATACTCCTCTATCTTAGGATTTATTTCCTGTTCGGTAAGCTCCGGCTCAGCTTCCTCGCTATAAGATAAATTACCCATAACTTGCTTATCATCTTCCATATTATCTTGCTTATTATCTTGTATGTCAGCTTTAATTGTGGTTACCGACAATGTCTCAGTTCCTGTCGGATCTGTTCTAATAACAGTAGCCTCAGGAACTACAATAGTACCTTTTAATTCAGGCTCTTCTACAAGCGGCTCGATGATTGCTGGTGCGACAGCATTTTTTGTGTCGCTCTTTTTAATAGCATCAGCATGAACTGCATACATAGCAGCAGATACTTGATTAAACCTGTTTTCATTAATACCAGGACGGGAAAAACGACGAACACCGTCCTTCTTTAGTAACCAGCTACCAAAAAACCAACCATCGTCGTCTCCTCGCTGAAACTGTATCGCATTGTTTACAACATAGACATTATCAATGTTGTATTTTACAAATAGACGATCAAGTTCAAACATAAATTCTCTGAATTGACTTTGTTCAGATAAATAATCTAATGGCATTTCTTATACTTCCTTTATATCGCTATCTGCTTTAATACCGTATTGTGAACATTTACTTGTGAATAAAGCTGCTAAGATCATACCGTAATTAATAGCAGCCCGTGCTTCTTTATCGTTTGCGTATAAAGACGAATCAATCATTTTATTAAGCTCATCTGAGCCTATAAGTTTAAGAATAATTTGATGAAATTCAGCTACATCTATTAATGTCATGTACATCACCTCGTATCATTTTAACATATATTTACTATAATTAATATAGTGATTTACTCTACGATTAGTATCCTCAAGTACTGTTTGCAGGTCAGCTTCTAGCTGTTCTATCTCCCTTTCAGCTAAATACTCTGATATAGCTGAAAGATAGCCAAGAGCTTGTCCGTGAAATAAAGAATGATCAGCTAACAGCTCTGTGTTATCAACTAAATTTTCAATATCTTCACGTACAATAGTAGTCCAGATTCTTAGCTTACGTCTGTATATGTCTATAATACGTGTCCGGTTAATGTGCCTGAGGAAATAATCTGTCATAGTAAATCCTCCATATTTATTACTCTTTTGTCCTCTGCATACGAGCAAGAGCTCTGTTTATTTGTAATTTAATATCCTGCATTTCTGCTTGTTTAGTCTTATACTCTACATAATTCCTGTAAATAATTTTACAGTAATGTACTATAAGATAAATAGATACGACTAAAAAGACTCCTAGCAGAATTGATAAAAACACCTGTAGTCCGTTGTCTACAACATCATACCAGTTAATTCCTGTTTCTACTACCATCTACACTACACCTCTCTATTAGTTTGTCACGACTGTTATTTACAATACTGATATAGCTCTGTAGGGTCTGTATTTTTATACCATGTTAGTTTATCATTGTGCCATAGCTGATATTCTTGTCTGTGTATATCTGAGGTTATCTTATAAATTTCTCCAGATTCTGCTGTAACAGTAACCCAAAGGATATATTTAGACTCGTCTATCATTTTTAATATCACCTACCTTATACCATAGCAAATAAGAAGTTTCTTGACATCATCTGACAATGAGGACATCGAGTATTCTTCATTAGACGTACTGGATTTTCGTGTCGTATGTACATCCTAGCTTTGATGTTACCGAGACTAAGATCCCACGGAGTCCAGTGTACAAATAAATCCGAACTACAATTTGTACAGTAGGTTTCCTGTACAATCTCGAGTGGCGATGTCATTATATCAAGTGACTCGTCAGCAATTATACGACTGTCTGTAGAAAACCTAATACTGTTAGCATCAAAATCAATATCCTCTAAATCCCTAATACCACGCTGTAATGTGGTTACTGTCATTTGAAATCATTACTCCTTTATAGTTTTAACAATTATATTATAACAGACGACATACTAAAAATTCGAGTTTACGTCAAGAAAATGAGGACAGTCTGTGAAGACTATCCCCTCTATGTGCTTAGTAGCTTACCGACTACCGTAAGATCTAAACTGATTTTTAATGGTTGTATGTGTGTCTGCTGTATTCTTATACAACATCTTCTCGACTATCTGAGCACTTAGCCTTACGATTTCAAGATCCGTAGGCCTATGTCCGAGTACAGCTATTAGCTGTTCTGGAGCCGGTATTGTACGAGTTTCATCAAATAGTGTAAACTTAATACTGCCGTTACCAGCTATCTCATATTGTAGACTAGCTCCTGTAGGTTTATGCTTCAACACATAACACACAGATTGTTTTCTTATATCACAACCTGTAGTGACAAAATCCATATTATCTTCTAAATATTGTTTTACGTCAATCCCTTTATCCATAGTGTTTTAATCCTCATCTGTCGGCTCACTGTCAAAATCAAGATCTTCTATATCTAGATCTTCTAAAGTGTCAAAATCCTCATCATCATCTGGTATATCAAATTCAGCTATAGGTCCATCCTCACAGAACAACCTGTGTAGAAACATATTACTCATAAATACCACGAATTCATAAGGATTGTCTATACTGCCGTTCTCATATAAATCAACAAGCGCTGTAAGACACATACAGCGCTGACGTAGTTCACTACCAACTGTTAA
>Ga0310786_10005499_pt1 | contig 17156 bp, 8 predicted proteins | sample AusTroGonzalo_MG_FD_203881 | JGI IMG/M metagenome (GOLD analysis project Ga0310786, IMG submission 203881) | Bovine rumen microbial communities from tropical cattle in Woodstock, Queensland, Australia - Gonzalo_03 (v2) (version 2) | ecosystem: Host-associated > Mammals > Digestive system >... | reverse complement strand
GAAAATCCGGAAGCCCCAAGGATTCCGTGAGCTTGTGCAAACTGTAGCTCGGCTGTCCCGGGAACACTCGCCTCGAAAGCTTGACCGTACAGAGTCTGGGCGGGTTGAACTTGATGCAGCAGCGCTTGAGTTCAGCAGTAATGAACTTGCAGTCAAACTGCACATTGTGTGCCACAAATATGCGGTCTTCCAATAGCGAAGCCACCTGTTCGGCAATAGCGCCAAACTGCGGCTGCCCCACAACCATCTCGTCATTAATTCCCGTGAGTTCACGGACAAACGGAGTAATCGGCTGGCCGGGATCCACAAGCGAGTGGTACGTCCCCACCACTTCGGAACCATCCATCAGGGCTATTCCGACTTCCATGATTCGGTTATCGTCTTTATGACCGCCGGTCGTCTCAATATCGACTACAGCAAACTTGAGCAAGGTAAGTTACCTGACAGGGATATCGATATCAAGCGTTTCCATACCGTCGCGGGCCTGCACGCGGGCAAGCATCACGTCGGACTTGGGCGTTCCATAAACCGGCACAACGAGCAAGTTGGAGATTCCCTTCTGTTCGCTAGGAACCGCATCGGTATCGTAAACAGTTTTCGTAAAGATAGGCGTCTTGCCGCCATCGAACAAGAAGAACGTCAGCTTGCGCGGCAAGCCCTTCTTGATCTGGGAAGTCTTGACCTGGAAATAAATGTAGCCGCCCTTCGGAACGTTTCTCTGAGCATCCCTGATTTCTTCCTCGGTCGCATATTCAGCTTCCATCGAAAGGCGCACGTTCTTTTTCACGCGTTCCGGCTTTTCGTACTCGACCATCACGTTAAACTTGGCATCTTCGGGGATAGCACTCTCACGGACATCGCGAATTTTCTTGTTGTTCTGATAATATTCCCAACGTCCATTATCGTGCAAAATGACCAGCGCACCATTTGATGCAGTGGCGACAATGTCGTCGGCAAAGGAATTCGCAGCAAGAGCGGCCACAAGAATCATAACCGCTCTAGAGAGAGTTTTCATCATTCCAACCATCAGGTACACCCCTTTTTTCGAGAATTTGCCCAATCTGCCCCCAAATATATAATTATCACGGACTTTTAGAAGATTCGTATATTTAATAACATTTTGTAAAATTATATTTGTGATGTGCATAACACTATCCGATTTGCCCCAAGCCCCACAGGCAACCTTCACGAAGGCCACCTTCTTTCAGCACTCTACGTTTGGGCGGCCGCCAAAAAATGGGACCTAAGAGTCCACTTGCGCATCGAGGACCACGACCAGAGCCGCGCACGCCCAGCATACATCGAAGGCATCCGCGAAGACCTGGCATGGCTCGGATTCCATCACGATTCCGAGAGCATCCAGAGCGCCCGTAACGACATTTACAAGGCGGCTCTCCAAAAGCTCCAGGAAAAATCGCTCGTCTACCCCTGCTTTTGCAGCCGGAAACAGCTCCAGGACGAAAATCCCAGGAGCGAGACCGGGGAAATCATTTATCAAGGGAAGTGCTTTAAAGAAGTCGGAAGTAGGAAGTCGGAAGTAGGAAGTATTGACACATCAATCGAGTCTCGCGACACGGCTCAGCACAATTTGCGTTTCATCGTCCCGGACAAGACCATCGACTGGCATGACTTGCGCCTCGGGGACTTCCACGAGAATCCAAAACTCCAATGCGGGGACTTTCCCATCCGTGACCGCGACAACCAATGGACTTACCAGTTTGCCGTCTGCGTAGACGACATCGACGAGCATATCACCCACATTGTCCGCGGCGAGGACATCCGCAATTCCACAGCCCGGCAGATTGCCCTGATGGAAGCGCTTGGGCGTACCGATCGTCCGATTTACCTGCACCACCCGCTGATTGTCGACGAGAACAACAAGAAGCTTTCCAAGCGCGAACTCGCCCACAGCCTAAGGCAAGACAAAGAAGCCGGAATCACGCCCGAAATGCTCTTTGGACGCGTCTGCCACAAGGCGCACCTCTGCGAAAGCGATGCCGCGATTACGCTCCAGGACGCCATCGCACTGGTCGCGAACACGCTCCCGTCGCTTTAGCCCCCTCTTGCAAAACAAATTCGGTTTTCGACCATACAAAAAACGCCCGGCCATCGGCCGAGCGTTTTGAACATCTAGCGTATTAAAGGATTACACACCCTTCTTGAACTTCTTGCTCCACCAGAGAACGATCGGAGAGCAGACGCACACAGAAGAGTAGGTACCGATGAGGATACCGAAGCACTGCACCAAGCCGAAGTCGCGGATAGAAGAACCGCCCTTGACAGCGAGGACAACGCAAACAAAGAGCGTCGTGAGAGACGTGATCACCGTACGGCTGAAGCACTGGTTCAGAGAGCTGTTGATCGTGCGTTCATAGTTTGCCGTGCCGAAGAGTGCGGTATTTTCACGGATACGGTCGAAGTTCACGATGGTGTCGTTCACAGAGTAACCGATCATCGTGAGGAGCGAAGCGATCAAGGCACCGTCGAAAGAAAGACCGAATGCCGAGATGAAGCCGAGCGTGATGAGGGTATCGTGAATAAGGCCAAGCACTGCGGAAACACCGAAGCCAAGACCGAGCTTACCGAATCGGAACCAAACGTAGAGAGCAATCACGAGCCATGCGAGAATCACGGACAAGATAGCGTTGAAGCGGAGTTCCTTACCGATGGTCGGACCCACAGCATCCTTAGCCACGATTTCGCACTTCTGGTTGGCAGCTTCGAAAGCCTTGGCCATCGTTGCTTCAAAGTTCACGTCATCGCCGCGGACGCTGATCTGGTAGGAGTTAGCAGACGTACCACCGAGAGAACGGACACGGGCACCCTGGATGCCAGCCTTGCTCAAAGCCTTGTTCAAGTCGGTTTCGTGCTTGGCGTCATCCTGGTACTGGATCGTATAGACCTGACCACCCGTGAAGTCGATGCTGAAGTCAAAGCCCTTCACAGCGATGCTTGCGATACTTGCGATAATGAGGATGATGGAGAGAACCTTGAACTTGCCACGGTTCTTCATGATCGGAAGGTTGGCGTTGTTCAAAGCCTTGAAGCCAGAACCGATGGAGAGCGTCGTTCTGTCGCGCTTAGCAAGTCTCCAGTCGAACACTGCGCGGGAAACCGTGATAGCGCAGAAGAGAGAAGTGAGGATACCGATCGTAAGCGTAAGACCGAAACCCTTGACAGAACCCGTACCAATCTTGTACAAAATAAGACCCGTCAAAACAGTCGTCAAGTTGGAGTCCAAGATGGCGCTGAATGCACGTTCGTAACCCTTGGCCACGGCAGCACGAGCAGTGAGGCCGTTCTTGAGTTCTTCACGGATACGTTCGTAAATAATCACGTTCGCGTCGAGAGACATACCGACGACAAGGATGAAGCCTGCAATACCCGGGAGAGTAAGCGTGGCGTTGAACACGGACATCACAGCGGCAGTCACGAGGGCGTTGATGATCACGCCGAGGCTTGCGATGAAGCCACCGAGACGGTAGTAAGAAACCATGAACACCAAGCAGATGATAAGGCCGATTGCACCGGAACCGAAGCCCTGGACAATGTTTTCTTCACCGAGGGTTGCACCGACGGTACGGCTTTCAATGATCTGCATCGGAGCCTTGAGGGCACCAGCCTTCAAGACGACAGCGAGGCGGTTAGCTTCGGCCATGTCTTCGAGACCCGTGATCTGGGCTTCGCCGTTCGGGATACGGTCACGGATGACCGGAGCGCTGATGACCTGGTTGTCAAGAACGATGGCCATCTGCTTGCTGACGTTAGCAGCAGTCACAGCAGAGAACTTCTTAGGACCGATGCCGCCGAACTTGAGGTTCACGGCAACTTCACCGGCGCTGACACCGTCGCTCACGCGGTACGGACGAGCATCGATGATATCGTCACCACCCATTTCGGCGCGACGACGGAGGAGGTAAAGACGCTTGGCCTTGATGTTGGAATCGCGGCGGAGCTTTTCGAGACCGCTACCGAAAGCGAAAGCGACGTCACGCGGAATGAGCTTCTGGACGCCATCGGTTTCGAGGAGCTTCTTGACCTTTTCGACACTTTCTTCAGCAATGAAACCGCCATTGCCGAAAGAGAGGAAGTAAGAAGTAAGGGACTGACCGACCAAGTCTGCCGGAGCGGCTTCTTCAGCAGCTGCGGAATCCTTCTTTTCTTCGGCCTTGGCAACGCCACCGGCGAGAAGTTCTTCATCGGAAAGAGCCTGGTCCTTCTTGGCAGAATCAACCTTAGCGGAATCGCTCACCGTGGAATCAGCGACGATGTCGGTCGTCTGACGAGTGAGGTAACCGTCAATCAGGCTAATGACCTGGGCAAAACGATCGGATTCGGCAAGAATCTTGAATTCGAGCTTTGCGGTAGAACCCACGAGAGCCTTTGCCGTAGAGTCATCCACGCCCGCCAGTTCAACCAAGATGCGGTCGTCACCGCTCGGAGAAATCTGCGGTTCAGAAAGACCGTATTGGTCAACGCGGTTACGGATGATTTCGAGAGACTGGGCCTGGATATCCTTGATATCTTCGCCGTCCTTGAGGCTGGACTTGTCAATCTGGAGCGTGATGCTAGAACCACCGGCAAGGTCCAAACCGAAGTTGATGGACTTGGAGCCCAGTTTCGGATTTTCCTTGAGGAAAGTCTTCTTGGCTTCACCCTTCTTGGAGTGAACCTGAATTGAAGGCCATACAGTGTAGGCCGAAAGAATGATGACGAGGAGAATGATGAATTCTCGCATGCCGAATTTATGTTTATTCATTTGTAATCCCTTAATAAGGCATTATACATACTAGTTGCGGGACAAAGATAGAAAAGTAGGAAGTAGGAAGTAGGAAGCAGGAAGTTGTTTTAGGTATAAAAAGGGGGGAAGTTGTCCCCTTGATTGCAGCCCCGGCTCCAATGTCACCCCGGCCTCGATGTCATCCCGGACTCCGTTCCGGGACGGGGTCACCTTTCCACAGTACATATCGACTTGTCACCCCGGATTTATTCCGGGGTCACCTTTCCTCGCAGCTAAACTTATTTTATTTCAAACAACGGGTCCGGCTTCGCCGCGGTAATCGCAAGCGTCATCTTCTTGCCCTTCAGTTCACGGACAACATCCAAGCCGTCCGGCCTGCAGACAATCTCCAGCGACCCATCGCGCAGCACCGGCGACTTCTTACGGAGTTCAATCAATTCCTTGACAAAGCTGAAAATCGGCTTTTTCTCGCCTTCTTCGAGCTTGTCCCACGGGAAAGTCCTACGGTTGTCCGGATCCTTGCCGCCCACCATGCCGATTTCGTCCCCATAATATATACAGGGAGCGCCCGGCAAAAAGAACAGAAGCGTAAGCGCCAGCTTCACCCTTTGCAAATTGCTGCACGGGAGCGACGCCATACGGGTCGTGTCATGGCTTCCGAGCAGGTTCATCTGCACGCCAAAACGATCCGCCGGGAATGCGTCACGCAAGCGCTTTGCAAATTCTTCGACTTCAATCGGAGTCTCGTCGAACAGGTACGCAAGCACCGCCTTGCGAAGCGGGTAATTCATCACGCCGTCAAACTGGTCGCCCTGCAACCAGCGCGAAGGCTCGTCCCAGATCTCACCAACGATATACGCCTCCGGGTTAATCGCCTTGATACGGCGACGGAATTCCTGCCAAAAGCTATCGTCGTCAATTTCGTTCGGCACGTCCAGGCGCCAGCCGTCAATGCCATGCTTCATCCAGTATTCGCCCACCGAGAACAGGTATTCGCGAACATCCGGATTGTCGGTATTGAACTTCGGGAGCGCCGGGTAACCCCACCAGCAATCATAATTGGGCTTGCCCGAATACGCATGCAGCGGCCAGCCATGCACATGGAACCAGTCCACGTACGGAGAATTTGTACCCAATTCCATCAAGCTGTTGAACTGGAAAAATCCCCTGGAGCAGTGATTGAACACGCCATCCAGAACCACACGAAGATTTAGTTTATGCGCTTTCTGGACAAGCCTGTCGAAATCCTTGAGCGTCCCAAGCACCGGGTCGATTTCAAAATAATCGACCGTATGGTAACGATGGTTGGAATTGCTCTTGAATATCGGGCAAAGGTAAATCGCCGTGACGCCCAGGGACGCCACGTAATCGAGCTTGTCAATGATTCCGGCAAGGTTTCCGCCAAACATGTTTTCGCGGGTCGGGAGCGTTTCCCAGTCCACGAACTTCCCTACCGCCTTGTACTTTGGACTGCGACAAAAGCGGTCAGGGAATATTTGGTAGAAAACAGCGTCTTTTGTCCAAGAAGGAAGCGGACTAGATTTTCCAAAGAGCACGGTTCTTACGTTCGTCGACAAGTTTACTGATTTCAGCGATCAAGCCTGCATTGGCCAAAAGATCTTCGACACTGCAAGGCGTGCGGTAAGTCCAGTTCTTTCCGCCGACCGTACCCGGAATATTGACGCGTTCTTCCTTCGGGTCGCATTCGGAGAGTGCGGACGAAAGTGCGAGGTAGTCCTGGAGCGGCGGGATGCAGAAGAGGCTGTTCGCCGTGAACACGTGGGCGAGAATATCGCGCACCACCGGCGGCGTGAGCTTTTCGGGAGCCACACCGGGCAACTGGGCATGAGACCAGTAGAACGACTTGTCGAAGTCGCTTTCTTCCCAAAGACCGCGAAGCGTCGACGTATCGTGGCAGCTCGTGGTGCAAACAGAAAGACGCGGGTATTCATCCATGCTGTAGTACGGAGAATACGGAGCATTCCAGTCACGGGCCCAGCGTTCAATGCGAAGCGACATGATGTTCAGCTTGTTGAGCACAGACGGGACGCACGGCGGAACGGCGCCAAGGTCTTCGGCACAGACAAGCATATCGGTCTCGTTCGCAAGCACGGACAAAAGCTTCATGGCATTCTGTTCCCAGAGTGCGTTCTGAGCCTGTTCGTTCTGGCCGATCAATTCGTGGAGCTTCTGCTGTTCGTTCAGCGGGAGCGTAAAGAGAACCGGCTGGTTGTACCAGTACCAGTACGGGTAGAACGTATTTTCATCACCCGTCGGGATGAACACGCGGTTCCAGTAAACGCGGAGCATGGCGTCCTTGACTTTCTGCGGTTCGTCCAAAGCAAGGATAGCACGTTCAGAAAGCAGTTCCGGCTTGATGATGAAGCGGTCGAACGTTCCCGGCAAGTTCGTGAAGCACTTCGGCACGAGCCTTTCAGTTTCGGCACCGAGGAATTCACGCAGCTGGTCCACAGAGAAGTTCGGACGGCGCAAATATTCGAGAGATTCGCGGCAGAAACCCGCATTGCGGAGCACATCCCACGTGAGCGGAATAGACGGCTGGAAACGTCCGAGAATACCCGTCGATTCGCTTTCGGGAATAGCCCAGATGCGGAAGAATCCGAGCACGTGGTCAATGCGGTAAGCGTGATAGAACTTGCTAGCCTGAGCGAGGCGACGGCGCCACCAGCCAAAGTCATCGGCTTCAAGCACATCCCAGCGGTAAGTCGGGAAGCCCCAGTTCTGGCCACCGTAGCTGAACATGTCAGGAGGAGCGCCAGCGCGGTCAGCAAGCGAGAAGTACTTGCGGTCAAACCACACGTCCGCACTGTCTTCGTTGATGAGGATAGGCACGTCGCCCTTCAAGCGGAGCCCCAAGTTGGAGACTTCGTTCACGGCGGCAGTAAACTGACCTTCAGCGGTGTACTGCATCCAGGCCTGGTACAGCACGTCCTTGTAGTTCTTCATCCAAAGCTTTTCAATATCTGCAGCAGACGGATCCTGGAACTTTTTCCAGTCCTTCCAGCTGGCTTCGTTATTCTGGGCCTTCAGCGTGCAGTACACGCAATACGACTTGACCCAGGCATTCTTGTCGACCCAGGAGAGAAGGCGCTTGGAAGACTTGAGTTCGTCATAGTGGGCGTCAAAAATCTTGCGGAGGATAGAACGCTTCCACGTGGTAATACGGTAGTAGTCCACGCGCTTCATGCCTGCGAACTCTTCGCGGGCGCTTTCGATTTCGCTTTCGAACTTGACGGCGCCTTCGACGGACTGGATATTGATAAAGACGGGGTTTAATGCAAATGCACTGCGAGCGCTGTAGGGGCTCGATTCGGAGCCCGTATCGTTAACGGGCAAAAGCTGAATGATGTTGAATCCACAGAACTTGGACCACTGGGCAAAAGGAATCAAATCCAGGAATTCGCCAATGCCAATGCTATGTTTGCTGTGAAGACTGAAGAGGGGGACGGCTACGCCGGTCTGAAAGGAAGTTAAATCACCATATCGCATGCTTCAAATATAACTCTAATTTTGTAAAAGAATCTTTTAAATTGCACGCAAATAAAAAAAGCCCCGGAAACCCGAGACCATTTTCAACTTTTCTTAATCTACCTTTAAAAGATTAGGCACGCTTTGCGTACTTCTTAAAGCTCTTGATCAAGAGGGCGGCGAGAATGCAGTACATTATTTAGACTCCTTGTTTTTGACGGCGCCAATATTAAAAAAGTTTTACTAACACGTCAAGGTATTTTAGTATATATTTCGGCAACTTTTTTGGACATTTCGTCCATACCAAAATATCACCCCGCACTTGCCCTCCGCACTGTCATACCGGCCGCTCTGTCACCCCGGCTGGAGCCTGCCCCGGACTGGTTCCGGGGTGCCGGGGTCACCTTACACGGCCCCATCACATTGTCACCCCGGACTAGTTCCGGGGCCACCTTACACATTCTCTATAAAAAAGCAAAGCCACGGATAAGCTCCGTGGCATCGCATTCAGATAGAGAGAGAAAAACTTTTTCGATTAAGCGCGCTTGGCGTATTTCTTAAAGCTCTTGATCAAGAGGGCGGCGAGAATGCAGTACATTATTTAGACTCCTTGTTTTTGACGGCGCCAATGATAACAATTTTTTACTAACGTTTCAAGGGTAAAAAGTATATATTTGCGCATTTTTTTCAAAAATGCAAATTTAAAACGTCATTCATGCGGGAGGGGCCCCAGCTCGGAGTTGCGAAGGCCGCACGGGCCCCTCCCTGCACCCACCCCATCCTTGGCCGACGCTTTTTGCAAAACAAGACTCTTTTCCGTCATCTCGCTCGTTAAAATTTGGTAAATTATGAGCCATGAAACGTTTTTTGCTTTTATGTCTCGGTTTAACAGCACTTGTAGGCGCAAGGCCTTCTCTCCAGTTCGATAAAGACCGTATTGAAGCCGGTCAGACGTTCAATTTGCAATTCATCGTCCCCATCCAGGAGCTCCCGCAAAACAGGGGTGCCCTCCACCTGGAAACTCGAGACAACTTTAAGCTGCTCGGGCTCGACAGTGCCGATCAGGTCATCCGCCCGGAAATGGACGATATTTTCAACTCCTTCTTTGGCGGTGGCGGAAGGGCTTACAAGGCCCGAGTCTATTCGTTCAAGGTCAAGGCCCCGAAAAAGACCGGCCAGCTGGACCTCGGTAAGCTCACGTGGAACATCGATGGCGAACCGAACCTCATCAGCAGCAAGATTCCGGTCAACGTGCAGCGCTCTTTTAACGACGACGCCCTCGCCGTAAGCCTCACCCCGAGCAAAAAGTCCATTTACGAAGGCGAACAGTTCAGCGTTACCCTCAGCCTCCACACATTCGACCATTTCCAGGGTGGCCTCCAGGCCACCGACATGAGCACCGGCAACGACTTCATCGTCCATCGCAACGACCTTTCGAACATGGAATTCAAGCATGTCGAAGGCACCCGCCGCGAAATGAAGGCGACCACGCGATTCGCATGGCTCAGCCCGACCAAGAGCGGTTCGCTCCAGATCCCGTCTTTCAAGTTCAAGTACACCAAGCTTGGCGAACCGAAAGTCGTCGAAGAAAAGAAACAGATGGGTAACATGTCGTTCTCGAGCCGTAGCGTCAAGCAGGAACCTATCGAAACGGAAACGGCCACCGCACCGCTCAACATTACGGTTCTCCCCCTCCCGACCGAAGGCAAGCCCGACGATTTCTCGGGAATGGTCGGTTCTTACAGCTTTGACGCAAACTTCGACAAGACGAACCTCAAGGTCGGCGAAGCCTTGACGCTCTCCATCAACATCAAGGGCGATGGCATACCGGGTACAATTACCGACCCGAAGCTCCCCGACTTTAGCGATTTCCGTTCCGTGCCTCCCGAAAACAGCATCAACAAGAAGGTCAAGGGCGCAAAGGTCATCACCACGAAAGACGTGAAGGTGTTCCTCTACCCCAAGAAAAAGGGAACGTTCGAAATCCCCGCCATTACGTATTCCTGGTTCAACCCTGCTAAAAAGAAGTACGAAACCGCTTCGGCAGGACCGTGGACCATCGAAGTCGAAAAGGGCGAAGCCCCGGCTGAACCAGTTTACCAGGCACCGGTTTCCGCAGGCACGTCTACCCCGGCCGTCCAAAAGCAAGAAATTGAATTCCTCGGTAGCGATATCCGCTTTATCCACGCCATCACGGACAAGTCCGAAACGGCAGCTCCGCACAGAAGCATCCTCTTCTGGGTTCTGTTTGCAGCGGCCATTCCGTTCTACCTGATCGTGAATTTCGCCATTACAAGAAAGCGCAAGCGCAACAGCAATAAGGCACTCGTCCGCAAGGGCAAGGCCAACAAGCTCCTCAAGGAAAAGTTCGCCAAGGCACGCACCGCCCTCAAGAACGGTGACGGCAAGGGATTCTATGCGGCTCTCGAAAACGGCCTCATCGATTACCTCAGCAACTTGACGAACATCGAATTCAAGGGCATGACTCGCCCGCAGATGAAGCAGGAACTGGCAAAGCTCCACGTCAAGGACGAAACGATTGCCGCCATCGACAGCTGGCTCGAAAAGTGCGCCTTCGTTCGATTCGCTCCGGTCTCGACGACGACGGAAGAACAGTCCAGGATGCTCGCAGACGTCGAAAAACTTTGCGAGGCGCTGAAACTTTAAGGAAGATTTATGAAACTGAATAGAATTTTTTTGACAATCGCGGCAGCTTTGCTCATGGCAACTGCGAGTGTAGCAGCACCCGCATGCGCAGGCATTGAAGCCGGCACAAAAGCTTACAACGAAAACGATTTTGAACGCGCTATTGATGAATGGCGCACTTGCGTCGACGAAGGTGTCGTCAATGCGGACCTCTATTACAACTTGGGTAACGCCTACTACCGCAGCGGAAAGCTCGGCTTCGCGATTTACTACTACAAGTCGGCGCTCCGCTTGCACCCGGGCGATGACGACATCCAGCACAACTTGAATTTTGCGCAGACCAAGACGCGCGACAAGGAAGACGACGAAGAAGAGAACCCGATTCTCGAAGGCTTGATGGACTTGCACCACGCCCTTTCGCTCAAGAGCCAGATGAACATTTCGCTCGTTCTGTTCTGGGCGATCGCCCTCGTGATTCTCGCCCGCCGATTCGTTAACGGCAGCCGTGGCAAGAACGTTTGCACGGGCATCGTGTTCGGCATGAGCGTTATCCTCTGCACGATTGGCGCAAGCGCCCTCTACAAGATGATTGTTCTTGAAACGGATATCACAGGCGTCGTGACGGCTTCAAGCGCCGACGTGACTAGCGCCCCGAGCGACAAGTCGCAGACACTCAATACGCTCAGCGAAGGCACGAGCTTCGAAGTCATCGGCGAACAAGGGAACTTTGCAGAAATCCGCCTCGGCGAAAAGATCCGCGGATTCGTAAAACTCAGTGAAGTCGGGATTGTGAAGTAGCGATGAGCCGTGAGCTTTGAGCTATGAGTAGCTACACGATTTGGCCGCCACCGAGGACCATGTCGCCATCGTAAAACACGGCACACTGTCCCGGAGTCACGGCAAAGAGCGGTTCGTCAAAAACGGCGACCGCCTTATTTGTATCGACAACAGTCACTTCGCAGGCAACCGGACGCTGGCGGTAACGCACCATTCCTTCGGCACGGAACTTCGTCCCGATTTCACGGCGACCGCCGTGCCATTCGCAGTTCACCATTTCTACGCGGTCAAAGCAGACGGACGACTTGTCACCCGTCACGAGAATGTCGCCCGTTACCGGATCCACGTGCTTGACGAACGCGGGCACACCAATCGCCACGCCCAGACCTTTGCGCTGTCCGACCGTGTACTTATGGAACCCGTCGTGCGTATTCCAGACCTTGCCCTTTTCATCCACGAAGCGGCCCGAACGAGTCATTTCGCCAAAGCGGTCTTTCAAGAACTCCGTGTACTGCGAACCATAAATGTCAAAGCAAATATCCTGACTGTCGCCCGTCTTTGCGTTCACGAAGCCGTTCTGTTCGGCGATTTCGCGCACTTCGCTTTTCACATACGTTCCAAGCGGCGTGAGCACATGATTGCGACGTTCATCCGGCACCCAGAACAAAAAGTAGCTCTGGTCCTTGCCCGGATCACGACCGCGCAAAAGCCTACGAACGCCATCGACTTCTTCAATGCGGACGTAATGCCCCGTCGCCAATAAATCGGCGCCAAGCGATTGTGCGTAATCCATCATCCAGCCGAACTTGATAAAGCGATTGCAGTAGCAGCAAGGGTTCGGAGTACGTGCATGCGAAAAGTCCGCATGGCAACGTTTTAAGACTTCACCCGTAAAGGCTTCGGAGCAGTTTGCCACATGATGTTCAATGCCAAGCTTTTCGGCAATCATCTTCGCACGGACGACGCTCGGGTCGTTTTTTTCATCGAAGGTGCTATCGACATCGGGCAAAACGCGGAGCGTCACGCCCACAACTTCGTAACCTTGTTGTTGTAAAAGGAGGGCGGCGACGGACGAATCCACGCCACCACTCATACCGACTGCGACTCTCTGCTTACTCATAGAACTAATCGAAGCGCAACATCAAAGCTAGTTCGAACTGGAGAATCTGGCGGACGTGAGCCGTTTCGTCGTCCAGTTTTTCGTGAATCTGGCGGTACTCAATGTACGAACTGAGAGACGCCATCTTGTTGAACGTGTACGATGCGCTCGGTCGAATGAACCATTCATGCGTTCTCGACGGGACCGTGCGGTAAGTCATTTCAAGCTTCGGCTTGTAAACCGTAAACGGTTCCAGGCCAGAGTCATACTTCCACTGCACAAAGACACCATCCGTACCGGATTCCTTGTTCCTCATATCGTAACCTTCAACAGGTTCGTATTCCTTACGGATCGTCTTCTTGTAGTCATAACCGGCAGTCAACTTCAAGTCAATATCGTTCTTGAGCTTAAAGTACCACTTCCAAAGCTGGAATCCCTTGTTGAGCTTGAGCGGGTAAGAGATCGTCAAGTCATTACCGACATTGATGCCAAAGTCGTTATAGAGCGATGTCGGCATCCACGGCGTTTCAAGGAAGTAGTGAGTCGTATCGCGGCAATTTGCCGACGTATCCGGGAAGCAAGGATTCGAAATCACCTCTTCCTTCGGACGACGGTCCGTCGATTCAATCTTCAAGCGGACGCTGTTTTCGATACGCAGGTTGTTCTGCGTCAAGAACGAAATACGGACAAGCGGGTTGAAGTTCCAAACATTGGACCAGGAATCTTCGGCGCTCTGGAACGGACGCACCGTCACCGTGCGACTATAGTCAAATCGATGGCTCAAGCTCACGCTACGGAAGCTGTTCAAGAACGGAACCTTCTGGGCGAAGTTCGGAATCGAAAGGCTAAAGCCAATCTTCGGAAGCGTCGTTGTCGTATCGATGTACAGCGGATTTTCACGAGACTGCGAGAAGTCTTCCTTCCACTGGAAATCGGTCGTAATCGCGATATCCCAGATGGGGAGCGTGAATCCCGTAGAAATCTGGAGAGAACGGGAAACAGCATTGCGGAACGTACCCTGATAGACCAGCGTATCCACGTGCTTGTTTCTGTACTGGGCAAAGCCGGTAAAGTCGTCACGGTCCGTCAGGCCCATGTCGCCCGTCATGATGTTCCAAAGTCCACGACCGCGGTGGCCGTTACCCAGGCCAAGACCGTAGAGGTAATACTGGAACGGCGTCACACCCTGTTCTTCGTACAACTGGGCAAGCGTAAAGTTTTCACCAATCGTGTTCGTACTGGCGTTCCAGTTGAACTTGACTTCGCGCCACTTAAGTTTGTTCAAGAAACCCGATACGGCATTGTCCTTACCGAACAAGTTTGCAATTTCGAGAATCTTGAGAGACGGCGTAAATTCAAAGCGGTTCGTCTGCGAAATAGTCCAGTAGTTCTTTTCGATGCTAGACGGATCTAAGAAATCAAAGTCATCCGGAATACTCTTCTGCTGGTTAAAGTCAGACGAGAACTGCATATTGAACGGCAAGAACGGAATCAGTTTAGGATTGAAGTTCAACCTGAACTGTTGATTCCTGGAACGTTCGTTACGGAGAATACCGTAAGCACGGCCATATTCACGATGGCCCACGCTATCAACCTTGTAGAACACCGTACTGTCATAACGGATTTCGTAAGAATCCGGATTCTGCAAGTCAATCTTCATGTCGCCCTTGGCAATCGTATCGATCGGGATGATCACAAGACTGTCTCTAGACACGTAGACTTTTCTATCCGAATGGTCGTGGTCAAAAATGTAGCCGCTAGCAAAGAGGCCGCCTTCGGACGTCGAGAAGAAGTTTTCTTTTGTAAAGGCTTCGCGGTCGCCACCACCGAACATATCACGTCTAATGTTCACGGAGTAGTTTGCCGAAAGGAACGAGAAGATGTTCCAACGCATATTGAGCTTGTGGTTCAATTCTGCGGTATAGGTCACAACCTTGTCAACCTGCGGTTCCACAAAGTCCGGATCGCGGGTCTGGTTCACATAGCGCACGTAATTGAAGTCGAACAATGTCAAGTCGAACGTCTGCGGCCACGGTTCGAATTCCGTTCTCGAAAGATCCTTCAACCAAGAATACTTGGCAAGTCCTTCGAACGGCTTGAACTTGAACATGCTGAACGTCCCCAACTTATATTCGAACAACGTGTGGTACGAATAAGTGGAATCCGACGATGTCGTGGAACGGCCTTCGGACTGATGGTAAGAATAGCTGAACGCCGGACGTTCCAAGAAGGTCTGCGAAAGGAATTCACCGAGTTTCGTCTCGCTGGCCTTATAGTCCTTATGGTAGCTAATGCTAAAGCTCTTGTCGCTGACAAACGATTCGTAACCCTTGGATTCGGCGTTATCCCTCAATCGGTTTTCTTCGTCATCCGAAGTCACAGCAAGTTCATTCTGGAACATGTCGCTCGTGAGTTCGACAAAGCTGCTTTTCTTCAAGATCATGTCGTCGGTCGGCTTCATGTACGGACGCTTTGTAGAGCTATGGTAGCCAATCGACATCGGGATATGGAAGCCAAGCGAATCATCCAAGAACTTGTTGAGCGCAATCGACATGTCCGCAGAAACATCCAACTGCGATGCCGCAGTCGCAAGATCCGGCTTCGGGGAACGTCCCGTAGACGAAAGCGTTGCAAAGGCACCGTCCTGATAGCGGACTGCACCAGAAAGCGAAATGAAGTCGGCGAAGTTCACCTGACCGTTGATACGGGCGGCATAACCCCATTCCGTATCCATTTCCGAAAGACGGAGGTCGTTCAACCAGAACGTACCGGCCAGTTCATCCGGCGAGGCGTTAGAGTCAGCAATCACCACAAAGCGGATCCAGTCCACCTTCGTGATAGACGGATTACCCACCAAGCGGAGCTGTTCATCACGTTCACCGCCAAGCTTTTTGACGACCGGTTCAAGGTATGGCGGATGACGTCCACGCTTCAAGTCAGAGAAGTTGACCAAGTCCATGGCAAAGGCGTTGTCAATCCAGTTCTGTTCATGGCAATCTTGCGGACGTTCATGCGTCGTCGAATCGCAGTTATACCAGACCGGACGGAAACTCCATTCGTAGTAGTCGCTGGAACCATCAATAGAGCCTTCACCGAACTGCAAGGCAAAGCGGACAGCCACTCGGCTTGCCTTCGTCTCGTGATGGATTTCCATCTTCAAGGACTTGTACGACGAGAAGTTCTTCGTATCCGTTTCGAACAGACGCGTAACGCCCACTTCTTGACCAGGACTCATGTTGTGGTAATCCAGGACAAGAGCCGTTTCCTTAAGAGGAGCGTTCGAATTGGCATCGCGTTCCGTCACCGTATTCGGGGACTTAAAGTACGTATTTGCATTTTCGCGGTTGTTGATGGTCGAGACCTTGATGAACGTCGTATCGCGCGTAGCCACCGATTCGGACACGCGGCTTTCGACACCGTTCACTTCGACAATCTGGGAATTTTCAGAAGAAGTCGTGCGATAGAAACCAGCCGCCGACGTTTCTTCCCAGGAGTTTCCGAGAACGCTCAAGCCGACCACTTGAACCTTGGCTTCGGAAACACCCGGACCAAGACTTCCCAACCACATACGGGTAAACTGGGCTTCTGCAAGGATTTCCTTATAGCCACTACCCGTCGGGGAAACAATCGTATCGTACTGGTTCAGCGGAATGGTCCACTTGCGCCAACCGTTCTTCAGTTCTTCGTAATCGGCCGGGTTCGTACTCGACAAGTCGATGCGGTAACGCACAAAGCTAATGTCGGTATCCAAGGAACCGTTGCGGTTAATATCTTCGGTATCGTAGGCACGTTCACCCAGGTTGCCTTCCGTTCCGTTAATGTTTACCGGAGGATCGCTTTCTTCATCTAGGTCCTTGAAGTCATCACGGGCAATATCCGTCGTTGCAGCATCCGTATTCGTGGCCTTATAAACGGAATCGATACATCCCGGAACACGGCAATCCCATACGACTCTGTATTCATCGGCACCAGTCCTTTCATCTAGACCTCTGTCGTGCTGAGCCGTCGTCATGCCGATCTGGTTTTCACCGTTATACCTGCCGTTAGGTTCTTCACCGCTAATCGAAAGGTCTTCGCTAACAAGGCCCAAATCAATGTAAATGGAACCGGAATTACCACGAGCCACAACTTCGATGTACTTCATCTCGCTCATATCTTGATAATACGAGCTGTTCGGACGCATAATACCGCCCCAAGAATTACCCATAAGGTTATCGTTCGGACGCAAGGTCATCTTGAGCACGGTCAAGTGCTGGTTATCGACATCGGAATTACCAACGTTCGGATAGATGTACTTGTACAGTTCCGTATTATTGCTGTGCCAAATAAATTCACCCTGATGGCGGAAGTCCTGATTCTCGATGTACGTTTCCGTATTCGATGCGACACCGCCCGGCGGAGATG
>Ga0310786_10005498_pt1 | contig 17158 bp, 9 predicted proteins | sample AusTroGonzalo_MG_FD_203881 | JGI IMG/M metagenome (GOLD analysis project Ga0310786, IMG submission 203881) | Bovine rumen microbial communities from tropical cattle in Woodstock, Queensland, Australia - Gonzalo_03 (v2) (version 2) | ecosystem: Host-associated > Mammals > Digestive system >... | reverse complement strand
CATAGTAGGCGCGCTTGCCGACGTATCCCAGCATATAGGTGCAGCTGAATTCGTTCCTGCCGATGTTGCCGACCATCCTGCCGTTCTCTTTGAACTCAATGTAATAGCGCTCATCGCCCCTGCCATTGTTTACCTGATGTGGTGACGTGCCGTCGCCATCTGAATAGCTTTGCAGTATCCAGCGGTTCTGGATCCGGCCATACACCTCTGTCGGGTCGAGGTTGACATCCTGTCGGATGCGGTTGAAGACCACGGGCTTTTGCTCCATTTTGGGGTAGATCTTCCAGAAATAGAGATCTACAAAGGCTGCTATATAACCGTAGTCTGGATTGGTATTGTTGTTCAGCGTCACGTCGAGCTGATAGGCGTCTCCGTTGTCTGTCAGTTTATAACCTCCAAGGGACACGCCGCCATGCTCCCCGTAGGTGCGCCCTATTACGAGTGAGCAGTAGTCGAAGTTGATTCCTGTGTTGGGCAGTTCCTTGTCGCCCTTGTAAGCGGCGCGGAACTCCTCTTCGCTGTTGATGATGAGCAGCTTCTCCTCCTCAGCCGCTTCGCTGAAGAATGTACGACGCCCTTGGGTTTCATTGCCGTGCAGGGCATCCATCATGAAGAAGTCAAGTTCATCGCTTGGCGCCAACATCGACTCCACGCCCTTATCCTGCTTTTCCTGTTGGGGGTAAATACCATTTTCGCCGATCCTGAATTCTATCACACCACTGAGGAAATAGGTGTGCTGGTTCCAGTTCTGGTCATAGACGCAGTTTTCGAGATCTTGAAAACGGATTGTGATGAATGCTGTTCCATCAGGGTCTGTCCTTTTGCCAACCACTTTGATTCCTCCGCTCCATGCACCATGCGCAGGCTTGTAGGTATCCCCCCAGATACTGGAAGAGAGCTTGTTGTAAGGGTTGAAATGGAAGGTGCTGTATGATGTACCCACCGCCAGATCCTCGATTCTCCTGTTTTCCCTGTTTTCGATGCCAAGATGCAGCCCGGTGAAATGAGCCGAATTCATAATAGTTGCCGTGAATTTCATCGGATAATCAATATAGTGGGTGTTGTCACTCCCAGTGACATATACCAGGTCCGATATACCGCAACAGGTGTTATAGAGCAGGCATGTCTCTGTCTTGCCATTATCCTCCCGAATCTGCAATATATTGATGTCGTCAAGGGTAACGTTTGGATCTTGGCCGTTGTCTCCTACCAGATTAAAAAGCCCATCGCTGATGCCTGGTTCTTCGTTCTCGTTACAGGCCATCATCGCCGCACCAGCCAGCATCATCAGCATGGCGGTCATTACAGATAACAAATTCTTTTTCATACTCTTTTATTTTTTTATAAAATTACAAGTCAATTGTGACGACATTCTGGTCTTTGAAGGAAATATAGCCTTCGTAGTCCGTCCGCGTTTCCTGGTGTGTTGAGCCGTCTGGGTTGATGATGGTGATCGTATGGCGGTTCAACACCAGATGGTAGTTCTGCATGGTGGCATTACGTATGGTGAAGTAGATGTTGAGGTAGCAGACGCAGTTCACACCACCCTTGGAATCGTTCCAAGGATTCAATACGAGTGTGCCGTCATCATCCTGCTCAATGTTCATGCCGGCGTCGGTATAGTCGCAGCATAGCAAGTAGTTGATGTATTCGCCCGTGATGGTCTGGTCGGCCTCGTTATAGGTCAGCTTCAGCTTTGAGGCAAAAGGATTCTCCCCTTCGCCACGAGTCCGTGATAAGAAACGATTCTCACAGTCGCTATGTGAGACATTCGAAAGCGAAATCGATCCTGTGATGCTGTCACTGGTAGAGCAACTGCTCAGCATGAGCATCAGCCCCGCGCTCATCCATAGGAAAATGTTCTTTTTCATACTCTTTCGTTTGTTTGCAAAATTAATCCTTTTCTGCTTATATAATCCCCAAAAGGCGGAAATCTTGTATGGAAAAGAGTTAAATAATGTTATGTCGATGATATTTTTCTTCTTCTTTTACAAATCGTATCACCAATGGAAGCGGATGCCGAGGGGGAGGGTGAACTGAAGCGGGTGCTCTGTGCGATAGGTCTTCAGGTCGCTGCCGTCATCGAAGAAGTATTGCAGGCTGGGCTCTGCATAGATGCCAAGGTGAGGAATGAGGTCATATTGGACGCCAAGGCCGAATGAGGCAGACCACTGAACGGGAACGCTGAGAGAGGTCTTATCATGGAAAGTGCTGGTGCCATTATAGATGTGATTGATATCAGTGGCGCCACTTATTGGCAGTTCCAGCATGGCTCCTGCTGACGAATAAAAACTGAGGTGGGCCTTACTGTACCATTGCCAGCCAAAGCGAAGTGGAATGCCGAGGTAATGAAGTCGCTGGTGTTCCTGGATATAGGCTTGGCTGCTGCCTGTATTGGTGGTTGAACTTAGTCGCGTGTAACTGAGGCCTACCTCGAGAGACAGACGTTTTGACAGTTTTCGGCTGAGCATGAGTTGGAAGGTCACAGGCAACTGATGTTCGTAATGGGCCTCCATATTACCACCGTTGACGGTCGAATTCCAGGTAGCAATGTTTATCAGCGAACGGGTTTCTACATCGTCTGATACCTCAGGGCTGTTGCTCAGGTAGTAGTTATAGCCTATCCAGTTGTCGAAGGGTTGTCCTGTTGAAATCGGGGTGTTAGCAGCAGAATAAAAACTGCCATTACCAATAGTGGTTGCTGCCAGATAGTCGTCGCGCTGTCCTATCTGTCCGCTATAGGCCAGCTTGATGTTCCATGAGGCCGCTGGTCTTGACTTGGTGGAAGCGAAAAGACGCGTATCATCAAGTGAGGGTAGGGGGATCTGCTGATAGGTAAGCGTATCCTGCGTGGGGTCCTCCTTCTCTGAGACTTGGGCCACGTTTGTCAGGGTGTCGGCTTTTTCATAAATATAATAAGGTAGGGAATCAGGCAGGATAACGGCCTCTGTCCGATAACGGATGGGAGCGTGTGATGGTCTCTTGTCGATGGAGGTATAGATGGGCTTGTCGTGTGGAGTATCGATGATGGGTTCTGTCTGGGGCTTCTGCGGCTTGGGTGCTGTTGCCGTTGGCTTTGTCTCTGGCTTTGGCTTGTGCAGTAGTTTCCATACAGCCGTCGGGATGGCGATGAGTAGCAGGATGAAGATCCACGACTGTCTGATCAGTGCCTGAAGCATCCGCTTGGCATGGGAGAGTTGCGAGGAAGACGAGTGGGGGGCAATGCCTAACAGTTGGCTGATCTCCTGATGCGACAGTCCTTCGAATACGGAGAGCCTGAACACCTGCTGATAGCCTTCCGGCAGTTGGGTGACGAGCGACTGCAGCTGTTCGTAGTCGGGCATCAGCATCGTCTCTTCCGTGATGATCTTCTCATTGACCATCTGCTGGAGGGCTGCCTGCTCTTTGTCTAAATGTTCGCGGTAGTGGAAGCCTACATTGCGGACGATGGATGTCATCCACGACTCCAGCTTGTCAGCATCACGCAGTTGGTCGAGCGAGGTCAGAATCACCACGAAAGCATCATGTAGCAGGTCTTCTGCCACATCGGTACCCTTCGTATATTGTCTGCAAATGCTGAGTAATCGGGGCCGGTATTGTTCGTAGAACTGGTGCAAGGCCTGTCGCTCTCCGGCCTTGCACCTGCTGATCAACTTATGAGTATCCATTCAGATTAGCCTGCCCGTTGATAGGTGTTCCATCCCTCCAGTTCGAGGGAGTTACCATTAATCTTGGCCTTGATAACCTTGCCTTGAGGCACGATGGTGGGGTCGAAGTTCAAGTCAACACCACCTTTGGAGAACCCTTCGCTAATCATGAAACCTTTGTTGTATTCGTAGGTGGTCAACTCGGCATCTGAGCCTTGGTAGGTGATGGTATAGGCAAAGGGCGCGTTAAGTACCCCGTTTAGGAGCCTGTAGCCAGTGTTGTCTGAACGGAACACCCAGGTGAAAGTTCCTGTTGCAGGAATGTTGTCACTCTTAAACTCTCCAGTCCATCTGCCCACGATCGGGCTGTTCTCGTCTCTTTCTGGATGACCGTATTTCTGGCCGGCATTGACACTGAGGGACTCGAACGCATCTCCCGTCTGGCTGAACCAGGGGTAGCTGACATAACTCATCATGTTGTTGAGTGACTGCATGTTGTCGTAAGAGCGAATTGAATACTCAATAGCATCGCCTGCAGCAAAGTAACACTTAAAGCTGTAATCGATATCGCCATACTGCTCATTCCTATGATAGTCAGTCAGTACATAGGTGAAAGGGTCGAGGGCCACTTCGTTGGTACCATCCTTGTAGGTCTTGATAGTACGCAAATAACCTGTGCCGTCATCGTGTAATGCCATCACTTCGGTGATGCTGAAAGAGAAGTCGGGATAGAGGGCCACTACAGCGTGTTGGTTTATATCATGTAATAGGTTCTGCCAGTCGTTCTGCCAGTAGCCTACGAGATAGTTTGGCGCGTTCTCGGCGTTTTGAATGCGTTCTGTCTTCAGCACGAGGATGCAGCAAATGTCCGTTGCCTTTTTCATAAACGCCTCGTATTCCGCAGTGTCCTGGAAATTGTGTCGCTCACCGTTGCTGTTGAAGATGTTGACCCATGTGCTTGAAACCAAACTATAGATATCGTAGAAGTATTCCCCCTCATACTCCATTCGGCATATTCGGGTTCCTAAGCTTGCACCTGCACTGATGGCCAGGCTCTGAACGGCCGGAGGCAACTGTTCAACAAAGACATGGTTGACGGGTATTGTCTTATTGTCATATGTAGCCGATTCAAACAGGTTGGTGATATCCACAATCTGCAGTTTCAGACCGTCCCTTTCAAATAGTTTGACGACAATACCATTGCTGTCGCTTATTCCTTTTTTCCTTGTCAGCCCCAAATATCCATATTGGTCTGGATCCTGAGTCGATACTTCATCGTCACTAGATGAACATCCAGTTAAAGCTGCCAGTCCCGAGAACAGGAGCGTCACCATCCATAGCATACTTTGTCTTTTCATACACATAAATCTTTAGTGTTGCAAATTTAATTCATTTTCTCTTATATAGTGTCGGGAAGTCCGAAAAGACTGCATGAGAGGAGATTTATTTATGGTTTTTTAACGTGCAAAGATAAGCATTTCTGCCATCATGCCCATCATGCTGGCCCTGCGTATGGCAGGCTTCACCATAGTGGAAAAACAAATTAATCGACCTACTCGAACTACTGAGCGCTATATCTATCTGTTATACAGAGTGATAGTGGTAGGTCGAAGGTTGGAAATGGACCTACTTTGGACCTACCATCGACCTACCATAAAAATAGCGCTCTCCATTTTGGCTACAGCCGTAAAGCTTTTTGGCTATAGCCGTAAGGTCTTTTGGCTGCAGCCGTAAGGTTATCGAAAGCCTCCTTACTCCCTTTATGCAAGGCACTTTGCACCACTTAGAGCCTTCCGCAGTACCATTAAAGACTATCTGAACACGTCAAAGATTACCGGTAGACCTGTTCATCGTATATCAGGCCAGAAAATGCACAACGGAGGGGCGTTCAACAGGCATTCCTACCATTCAAGAGAAACTGGCAGCAAATGGTTCTCCTCGTGCTACTTTCGAGACTACAGAAGATCGTCTGACGTTCCTTATTCATATTCCGGTCCATGCAGGTTGGGAGAAAACTACGGAGACAACTACGGAGAAAATAGTCAGGTTAATGAGAGAGAACCCTCAAATCACCAATAAAGAACTGGCATCCATTGATTCCTGCAAACACATCGTTCTTGAATAATGTGTATCTGGTTTGACGGATGAGGAAATCTGTCCTATCGGAGGTTCTGAATGATAATCACGTTTCCGTTGATGCCTTTTTTGAAGGTTGAGCGTTTAGTGTTTAGTGTTGAGTGTTTGCGGCCGTGGAGGTCGTAAACCGTTGAGGGGGTGGGGGAAGCCGACTGGCGGATGGGCGAAATGGCCGTTGTCTTGTCGAAGGCTTTCAGCTCTCCGGCGGTCAGGATGAGCCAGCGCTGCGTTGTGGCCGAGTTGGCGATGTTGAAGGTGATGGCTCCTGTGCTTCCCTGGGCGTTGGCCTGCAGGCAGCGGGGTGTCCAGCTTGCCTCGGGGTGTATGATCCAGTAGCCGCGCTGTCCGTCGACATCGACGCGCCCCTTCATCAGGTGCCAGTTCTCATTAGCCGACAGTTTGGTCTTGGCCAGGGTCTTGATGCCGCCGGAATAGGAAAGGTAGCGGCCTGTGGCAGCATTTCGGAACTGATAATACTGGTTGTCGGGGGTGAAGGTGATGTACCACGCCGTGCTGTCGTTGGCAGCGGCTTCTTCTGCCGACATGGTCTCCCATTTGAGCGCTCCTGTGGCGTTGGGCTTCAGGTAGGAGGTGTAAAGGCCGTGCTCGGATGACTCGTTCTTGAGGTAATACTTCACGTCGTCTTCCTGCCCGAACGAATAATAGGGGTCGGCATGGCGTGTCTCGTTGTGCTCCAGTCCGTCCTCACCCAGCGCCTGACAGAGCATGGCGTTGCCTAAGTAGAGCAGTTCCGTGCCGTTGTCCTCGTGGGCACCATTGATGCCGTAGGGCCACATGTGTACATCGTCGCCGTTGAGCATTGTCGCCTCGTTCTCCCAGAAGGATAGTGCCTCGGTCACGCGGTCGCCCGTCCAGTAGCCTCTGCCGTTGCCTGAGCGCAGGTTGCCCTGGCACCACTGTGTGGAGTAGTTCATCAGTCCCATGCCGTGCATCATCTCGTGCATGATGGTGCCGGTCTTCTGATACGACTGGTTAGGGCCGACGTTCATCCACGGCTCGGGCTGGTAGTTGCAGTCGGCGGTGGGGGTGCCGGCACCATAGCCGATGTTGAAGTGGCGCGTGGTGCTGGTCATGTTGTTGTAGTAGTCGCAGGCGGTCTCGGAAGCCTTCCTGATGCGTTCCTGAACGGCAGCATCGCCGCTGTTGCGGAGGGAGAAGGTGACGTTGCCCATGGGAACGGTGTAGAACTTGATGACGTCGCCGTAGCCCGTATCGCCGCTCTTGTTGGTGGCGTAGGCCCGCATATAATATCTTGTGGCGGGCTTCAGGCCGTCGAAGTAATAGATGATGCCGTTGTTGGAGAGCTGCTTGGTGCTCACGGTGTCATCGACCGTGGGATTGGGGTTCTCGCTCAGGCAGAAGCCTTTCTTCGTGATCATGGTGCCGTTGTTAGCAGAGGCACTCTTGATGCGTCCGAACGCCATGGTGGCACCGCGCACAAAACGGGTGTCGGTGACGACCTTGGGCGTCTGTGCCATGCTTTGTTGTGAGAATAGCACGGCAAGTCCCAAAAGGAGGAAATGACGGACTGGCTTCATCTTTGCATATCGTAGACTACCTGCATGAGTTTTTTGCCCAGCTCGTCGGCGAGTTCCATGGTCTGCGCCTCGCTATAGACGCGGATGATGGGTTCGGTGTTCGACTTGCGCAGGTGTACCCAGCGGTCGGGGAAGTCGATCTTCACGCCGTCGATGTCGTTGACCTGTGCGCTCGTATCGGCGGCGAACATCTCCTTTACCTTCACGAGGATGGCATCGACATCGGTCTCGGGAGTGAGGTCGATGCGGTTCTTGGCAATCTGGTAGTCAGGGAATGTGGCGCGCAGCTCTGAGGCTGTGCAGCCTTTCTGTGCGAGGGATGAGAGGAAGAGGGCGATGCCCACGAGGGCGTCGCGGCCGTAGTGGCTCTCGGGGTAGATGACACCACCGTTGCCCTCGCCGCCGATGACGGCGCCAACCTCTTTCATCTTCGTGGTGACGTTGACCTCGCCGACGGCTGCGGCGGTGTATGTGCCGCCGTACTTCTCGGTGACGTCGCGCAGGGCACGGGTGCTACTGAGATTCGAGACAGTTGACAATTGACAATTGACAATTGACAATTTAGATAAGACGTAGTCGGCGACGGAGACGAGGGTGTACTCCTCACCGAACATGGTGCCGTCTTCGCAGATGAAGGCGAGACGGTCAACGTCGGGATCGACCACGATGCCAAGGTCGAAACCGCCTTGGCGCATACGGTCCATGATGCCGTGGAGGTTTTTCTCCAGGGGCTCGGGGTTATGGGCGAAGTCGCCCGTGCAGTCGGCATTGAGGATCTCGAAGTCAACTCCCATCTGCTTGAAGAACTCGGGCAGGATGATGCCGCCGACGCTGTTGATGGTATCGGCACAGACACGGAACTTGCGCTGGCGGATGGCCTCGCAGTCGACGAGCCTGAGGGCCAACACGGCGTCGATGTGCCGCTGGTTGAAGGTGTTATCCTCGGTGTAGCTGCCGAGGTGATCGACATCGGCATAGTCGAAATCCTCACGGGCGGCAATGTCGAGCACTTCGGCTCCGTCGGCGGCTGTGAGGAACTCGCCCTCGCGGTTGAGGAGCTTCAGGGCGTTCCATTGGCGGGGGTTATGCGAGGCGGTGATGATGATGCCGCCGTCGGCTCCGGCCATGCGGACTGCCAGCTCGGTGGTGGGCGTGGTGGCATAGCCGATGTTGACGACGTCGAATCCCATGCCCATCAGTGTGCCGCAGACCACGTTCTTCACCATCTCGCCAGAGATGCGGCCGTCGCGACCGACAATAATTCGTGGAAGGTGGAGGGTGGAAGGTGGAGGGAGAATAGACTCGGGTGCAGAATCTGTGGAAGGAGTATTTTCTGCGGAAGGAGTATTCTCCTTCCACCCTCCACCTTCCACCTTCCACCTTTTAATGAAAGTGGCGTAGGCCGTAGTGAACTTGACGATGTCGAGGGGGTTCAGGGTATCACCCGTACGTCCGCCGATGGTACCGCGGATGCCGGAAATGGATTTGATAAGTGTCATTGTATTATGCTTCTTTTTCGAATGAAATTTCGTAATAATAGGGCTTCACGTTGCTGGAGGCAGTGGCGTGGCCCTGGCTGTGGGGCACAATCAGGCGCACTCTTGCCTTCTCGTCGGTCATGCTTTTCTGACGGCCTATATTAATATAGGTAAAGGGCACGAGCCAGCCTGGGGGCACCGTCGAAGATCCGTAGGCATCGAGCATGGTACCTTTCGAGAAGGAACCCGTGAAGGTGCCGCTGTTGCGGGTGACACGGAGGATGTCGACATAGTCGGCATAGAGGTCGGTACGGTTCTGCATGGAGGTGCTGTCGGCCTTGATGTCGAACTCCATGTAACGGCAGCACAGGTTGACAGACTCGCCGTCTTTCAGCTTCTCGCCGCAGCCGATGTTGACAATCTGCATATAGACGCCGCTCTTGTTGAGCTTGACGAATTCGTTGCGGGCGAGGTTCGTGACGTAGCCCTGTGCGACGAACTCATCTTCGGAGATGACCGTAATGCTTGAGTCGGAGATGAACTTCGTGATGGCATTGCGCTCTTTCTCCTTCAGGTCTCCATAGGTCTCATAGTCGTTACAGCTGGACAGAACGGCTATGGCGGCGATGACGAATAATAACAGTTTCTTCATATTACTTAATTTTTCACTTTTCACTTTTCACTCCTCACTCCTCACTTTTCACTCCTTAGTGTCTCCCCGAATTCCGCAATGGCCCGCCTGACGGTTTGGACGGCATCGTCGATAGTGCCGATGAGCTTGCCGCCAGAAGCGTTCAGATGACCGCCGCCATTGAAGAACTGCTCGGCCATCTTGTTGCAGGGGAAGTCGTCGACAGAGCGCAGGCTGACCCAGACGACGTTGTCTCTCTCGGTGTCCTCACGCAGCGAGATGGAGAGACGCAGTCCCTTGATCTGCTGGGGAATGTTGACGAGCCCCTCGGCATCGCCCTTGATGAAGTTGAAGCGTTTCTGCTCTTCGCGGGTGATGGTATAGTAGGAAGCATGGTATTCCGGCAGATAGACGAGTTTCTCGTACATGACATAACCCATCAGCCGGATGCGGTTTTCGGAGTAGTTGTGATAGACGTTGCGATAGATGCGGTCCTTGTCGATATGCTTGGTGAGCAGCTGCGAGATGATGAAGAATATCTCAGGTCGGGTGGAGTTGAAGGTGAACCCGCCGGTGTCAGTCATCATGCCGCAGTAGATGGGGGCTGCAAAGTGCTTCGTCAGCCTACTGAAGGCTCCCAGTTGCCATACGATGCGGAACACCAGTTCGCAGGTGCTGCTGGCCCCGGGGTGGGAGATGGTCAGCACGGCCGGCACGTCGGGGTCAAGGTGGTGATCGATGAGCACCTTTGGTGCCAGCGTGGAACGCAGGGCCTGTTCCATCTCGTCGACACGGCTCAGCGTGTTGAAATCGAGACAGAAGATGAGGTCTGCTATCTTCAGGAGCATATCGCACTTCTCCTTGTGCCTGTCGTAGCGCACCACCTTTTCGGTGTTCGGCAGCCATTGGAGGAAGTCGGGATACTGGTCGGGTATGATGATAGTAGGATCTTTGCCTTGGGAGCGCAGGAACTCTGCCCAACCTAAGCAGGAGCCAATGGCATCACCGTCAGGACTGCGATGGCAGGTGACGATGATGGTCTGTGAATTGGCAATCAGCTGCCCCAGTTGGTCAAGTTCTTGCGGGTCAAGTATGTCGATGTCCATCATCTAAACTCTATGCTAAAAGAGCTTGTTGGGATAAATGCCGTCATCAACCAGTTTCTTGATGCGGGCCACGGTGTCATCGCGGTCGGCGGCATAGGTCACACCGAACCACTTGGAGGTGGTGTCGAGCACTTCGACGGTAGCCGTGCCTTCGACGATGAGCTTGTTGACCATCAGCGGGATGAAGAACTCTGCCTTCAGGTTCTCGATGTTCTTCGGATTGCTGAGGAACTCCTTGAAGTAGGCCTCGCTGTAGTCGAAGTAGTCGGGTGTGAAGCCCCACATGTTCATCGAGACGGGGGTGTTGTCGGCCACTTCTATCCACTGGCCGTTCTCATCCTTGTAGCGGATGGGCTCTGAGGCGGCGCCGGCATTGCTGCCGTCGGCGGCGCAGCGTACGATCTCCGTGCGCTCCACAACGGTGGTCAGGTGGCCCTTTTCGTTCTTGGAACAGATACCACGGGCAACGGTACCATTCTCTGAGAGCGTGTTACCTACACGGAAGCCGACCATGGCGTACTGGTTCTTGGCACCATCGGGAAGATCGGAGAGGAACTTGCCGATGACCATGAAGGCATCACGGTTGTAGAAGTCGTCGCAGTTGATGACGCAGAACGGCTCCTTGATCACGTCCTTGCCCATCAGCACGGCGTGGTTAGTGCCCCAGGGCTTCTGACGGCCTTCGGGTACGGTAAAGCCCTCGGGCAGGGCGTCGAGTGCCTGGAAACAGAGTTCACAGGGCACCTGTCCTTCATATTTGGCGAGGATCTGTGTACGGAACTGTTCCTCGAAATCCTTGCGGATAACCCACACGATTTTGCCGAATCCGGCTTGGATGGCATCGTAGATACTATAGTCCATGATGGTCTCGCCGTTGGGGCCCAGACCGTCGAGCTGTTTCAGACCGCCATAGCGGCTGCCCATGCCTGCTGCAAGCAGAAAAAGAGTTGGCTTCATAAGCTGATTTTTTGTTTGAGTTAATATTTTGTCTGCAAAGGTACAAAAAAGAAGTGAATAGTGAAGAGTGAAGAGCTAAGAATTTGCTTCCGCCTTGTCTTTTTTTAACTTTTCACTTCTCTCTTTTCACTTTTCACTTCTCTCTTTTCGCTCCTTAGAAGGGGTAGCCGATGGCGAAGTGGATTGTTTGGGCATCGCTGAATCTGGGGATGTTGAAGTAGCCAGATTTGCCGTTGTTATAAGGTGTATGGAGGGCAAAGCCCCAGTCGAGACGTATGACCAGGAAGCCCAGGTCATAACGCAGGCCAATACCGGCACAGAGGGCGAGGTCGTTGAAGAACTCGGAGCCTTTGAACTTCATGTCGTCCAACAGCTTCAGAACCACTTCGTAAGTTTTCTGTGCAACCAGGTCTCTGTTTTCCATGTTGTTGTCAATGGCATCATAGATGTCATCCATGGTGATACTCCTGTCGAGATTGACTTGCCAGACGTTACCGGCATCGATGAAAAGGGCACCTTGCATGGCACCGAACAACGGGGCGCGGTATTCAAGGTTGGCCACAAACTTCAGACAGCCGTTACGCATGAGATAGTTAGTCTGCTTGTCGTTGACATTCATGTTATATCTGCCGGGGCCGATGCCTCGCATCGGGTAGGAACGGATACTGTTGGCACCGCCGACATAGAACTCCTCAATATAGGGAGTCTCACTCCTATGGCTGTTGCCGTAGGAATGGATATAGCCTGCATTCAGGTGGCCCACAAGGCTTGTCTCCGACCCGAGCGACCAGGTCTTGGTGAAGTCGGTCTCCAACTTCAGGAACTGGGCGTACGGGTTCTTGAAGAGTTCCTTGTTTTTCTCGTTGAACGACTTTCCCCGTATGACATCGTAGAGTGACACCAGATTGCCAGCCTCCTCAACAGTCGTCTGCCAACGGATGGGGTTCCGGTACTTGGTGGGACTCGTATAAAGATAGGTATAGCTGATCTTCGGGATAAAGTAATCATCCATGGTGCGTTCCAGATATTTGTTATGCTCGATGACGGAGTCGAGCTTTGCCGTTGTGCTGTTCTTGAACTGGTATTTCAAGGACAATGGCGAGAACTCATGACGGCTCGTCTCCGAGGTCTGCCAGCGGTAGGTCCACTCGCCGGCGACGGTGTGCATCTTGTAGTATTCCGGGCGACGGATGATGTCGGTGCCGATCTTGGCGTAAGTGACGGGTGTCGAGTAGAACCTCCGCCTGCGTTCGGGGCGCCCCTCACCCTCCAGACGTCGGCGCTGGGGATTATAGAAAGGAATCAGCAGACGGGGGAATTCGATAGATGCCTCGGCACCATACTGATAGCTGTTCATATCGGAGCCACCATGACGCGAGAACTCGTAGGAGCCATGAAGGTTGATGTCGAGTTTCTCGCCGGCACGGAAGGCATTACGCTTGGTAAAACCGATCCTTGCCAACGGGCCGATACGTCCGCTAGTACGTCCGATGACGTTGCCTTCGATATAGAAGTCGTATGGCTTGTCGAATACACAGTTGAGCTTCACGTCGAGGGTGTCGGTGCCTGGCCGTGGCGTAAACTGGAAGTCGGTGCTGCTGAACAGGCTGTTGGAGTTGAGAAGGCTTACCGACTCCTGATGCTTCTCATAGCTGTATGGCTGTCGGGGGAGGAGCCGCATATCCTTGAGGACGACCCCCGGACGGATGGGCGACTTATTACCGTTGAAGTGGATGGTCACGCGCCGGCGCTGGATGGAGTCGGTGAGCTGTTCACGTGAGCTCTTCCGGAACTGGACATCCATATTGCCGATGTACCACTTGTGGAGGGTCTCTTCAGGCAGTCCGTTTGCCATCTGAAAACGCAGTTGAGCCTTGTTGCTGACGGCGATGGTGTCTGCCAGATACGAGGCATTGCCAGCCTTGTAGAAGTAATAGCCGTTGTTACGCAACAGGTTGCTGACACGGTTGCGCTCCCCGTCGAGTGAGTTGATGCTGAATGGCTCGTCGCGCCGGATGTAACTCTCTTCAATGGTGGAATCGATGAGGGCCTGCATGTCGGCGGGGTAATTGACGTAGCTCACGGAATCAAGCGTGAAGAGGCTGTCGAGCTGGATGGTATAGGCTATCTTGCTCTTCTTGGGATCCTTCTGGGGAATGGTCTCATACGTCACATTACCACGCAGGTAGCCGTTGTTCTGGAGAACGGAGCGGGCCACGGATGCCCGAAGGGCTGGGTTCACCTGACTCATCAGGACAGGGGGCTGACCGAATGACTTGGCCATCCATTTGGCAAACTTACTGTCCTTATTGGCGTATTTGTTGTAGACCCACAGGTGCCACGACCAGGGTACGGTGTAATAGCTGCTGCCGAAGAGTGAGCCGTTGGGCTCTGTCGCCAGGGCTGCCTCGATCTCTTCCTTGGTGGCCTCCAGGTGGTCTTCGTAAGGACCGTCCTGATAAACGCTGTCGTCGGCATAGGTAATCTTCTTCAGACCGACGAACAGCTGGTCATCTTCGGGAATGCCCTTCGTCATCGAACAGGATGCGAGGAGAAGGGAAAGTGAGAAGGTGAGAAGGTGATTATATTTCATTTCTTTAAAACACTGTCTGTACTGATGGTGTCGCGCGGCATGGTAGGCTGGCGCATCGGCATGGGCTGAGGCTCCTTCTTCCAGAACTGGAAGATGTCCCAGAAGCTGCTCAGTTTGCGCCGCCAGGTGAAACCGGCACCGAATTCACTCGTATAGCCGTCGAGCCAGTCGTAGGCGTTCTGGTTGTAGAAGACCGTGACATACTGCGTCGCATCTTGGTTCAGGCGGTACTCCATCGTCACATTGTCGAAGAACGAGTTCTTCTGGCCCATGTCCGCGTTGGCCCCCGAGGAGACCTTACCGCCGATCTGTATCTTCAGGCGGTTGTCGAGGAACCGCTTGGCAAACTTAAAGGAGTAGTCAGTATGCACGGAGCCTGAGGCGTCGGTCGCATTATCCACACCCACGCTGAGGTCGAGGGTCTTCAGGGCGTTGCCCGCTATGTTGTTGATCTCGCTCTGCAGGAACGAACTGAGGGCGGAGTTCATATTGAAGCCGCCGGAGTTGTTGGCCAGATACATGCCTGTGGTCAGCATACCGACGGCGAGCTTACCGCGTTCCTCATCCGACATGGCGGTCAGGTCGCCGCTCACCTCGTTGTCTTCAGGGGCATTGATGGTGAACTCCAGCCCCATGTTGTTCAGTGTCTGGGTGATGATGACGCCACAGTTGAAGAGCACGCTCCTCGACTTGCCGTCCTGTCCGGTGACCGTTGCCCTCACTTGCTCCGTGGCCGTGATGTTCAGCTTGGGATTCATGGGGTCGCCGGCAAATTCCACGTAGCTGCCGTCCTTGATGGTAAAGGTCTTCAAAGGGATGACGGGCAGCGAATATTTCATCTCGCCGTTGGAGAGAGTGTATCGTCCGGTCAGGTTGATGCCCTCCGAGTCGTATCTCATGCGCAGGTCGCCGCCGCCCATCAGGTCGATGTAGTTCGACTGGTCGGCATTGAGGTTGCAGAGAATATGGGCACCGTTGGAGACATTGATGTTCATATCGACCCTCAGGCCTGTAGGCTTGGGACGTGTGATGACTATCTGCGTGGTGTCGCTGAAGTCGGTGAACTTCACCAGCTCTTCCATGCGGTTGTCGGTGGAGAGGGGCGAGTCGAGCAGCATATAGGTGAGGTCGGTGGAGCCGAGCACATCAAGCCTGCCTCGCATGGCCATCTGGTCGAGTGGTCCCTGCAGACGTGCAAAGAAGTTCACGTAGGCCTTGCCCCAGGCGATGCTCTTGGCTTCCTGGCGGGCATCGATGAGCTTCAGGTTACGGGCCCTCATCTGCAGGTTCACCATGATCTTGTCCAGATTGCCGAAGTCCACCTCTCCCATCATGTTGAGCGGCTCGTTGTTGTAGGCATACAGACCGTAGTTCTCGATGAGCAGCTTGGAATCGACGATACGGATGGGGTCGTTGTCCATACGCATCCTGACGCCGTAGGGCTCACTCACGAGGTAGGCATCTTCCACGTAGATCTCACCATCGACATCGCTGTGCTTGGTCGTGCCCCTGATGGTGAGCTTGCCCTCGCCGTAGCCTTCAAGACCGACGATCTGGTCGGGCACAAAGCCATTGACTAACGAGAGGGGGAAGTGCGTCATGTCGAAGGTGGCGTCGATGCGGCCTTCCTTCTCATTATAATAGGTGCCTTTGAGCAGGCCGAACTCTTCGTCGTCGAGCATCAGACGGGCCTCGACGGCATGGGTATCGTCCTCCTTCATCAGATAGACTAGCTCGGTGCTGATATTGCCGATGGGTGAGCCCTCGTAGGTCATCTTGTTGATGGTCATGTCGGAGGCTACGGAGATGTGGCCTTGCTGATCCTGCAGGATGTGGTAGTCGCCGTTGAGCTTGCCGGTGATTCTGGGCAGATAGGGTATGACGGCGGTCAGCTCGCCGAGGTCGATCTTATGGAGCGTGAGGGTGAGGTCTTGCAGCATCGTGGAGTCCTGATTCTCGGTGTAGAGCTTCAGACCGGTATTGTCGTCGGATATCAGGTCCACTTTCGCCTGTATCTTCTTGTCTCTGCCGATGAAGATGAAGTTGTCCTTGTTGAGGTTGAACTCCTTGTAGCCTACCGTCGGACGTTCTGGCATCAGCCGCAGTCGCAGGCCGTCCTGTTCCATATCGACGGTGGCTCCAAGACGTACGCCCATCTTGCCCTTGTCGTCGTAGTAGCGCAGTCCGGCCACGATGCCGTGCTCATGGAGATGGCCATCGACGAGGGCATTGAACACGAACTGTGGATTCTTCTTGTTGTTGCATATCTGCGCCTGGTAGCTGAGCCGTTCCTTGCGCTGGTTCAGGTCCAGGCGGATGGTGTCTATGCGGGTGGAGTCGTAGACGAGCGAGTAGATGTGACTGGTGCCGTTGATGCCCGTTTCCGGCGAGGTGGTCAGGTCAACCGACAACTCTTTGAAGTCGATGCCCAACGCCCTGAAGAAGTTGGCTATGGGATTCTCGCGCTTGCTCTCCAGATGCACTTTCATGACGGGGAGCAGGGCCTTGATGGTCGGCTGGTTGATGACCTTGTCCTCATATTGTGCCATGACGGAATCGGCCAGTACTGAGGCCTTGCTGAGCAGCCGTTCGTAGCCACCCATGGCATCGAGCTTCAGGATGAAGTCGCCACTCTGGGCCCTGACGTACGTGGTGTCGGGATTGGTCTTGATGAGGATGCCCACGTCGCCTGGCTTGTATGTCTTGCGTTCATCCCTGACATAGACATCGTTGAGCCGACCGCTGACGTAGTGGGTCTGTTTCATGTCAGAGTTCACCTTCAGACTGCCGTTGGTACCTATGGTCAGCTGCCTGTCAACCAGTCGCATCTGGTAGAGGTCGGCCTTTGTCAGGTCGGCACTGACGGTGCCTTCTATCTTTTTCGTGTTGAGGAGCATGTCGGCGCTCATGGTGCCGTTGAATATATCGTTATGGCCAGTGATGGTGGCCTGGGCACGTCCGTTCTGCAGAGTGGCCGAGGCGATGAGGCTGTCGAGGTTCATATAGCCATACTTCAGCAGCCGCACATTGGCATCGGCCGTCAGACGGCTC
>Ga0310786_10005496_pt1 | contig 17164 bp, 16 predicted proteins | sample AusTroGonzalo_MG_FD_203881 | JGI IMG/M metagenome (GOLD analysis project Ga0310786, IMG submission 203881) | Bovine rumen microbial communities from tropical cattle in Woodstock, Queensland, Australia - Gonzalo_03 (v2) (version 2) | ecosystem: Host-associated > Mammals > Digestive system >... | reverse complement strand
CGCCAGCCGTCTCTGCATCATATCCGAACGACCATCCGCAGAACTCGGTTCCATCCTCCAGTATCAGTTTTGCTGCTCTCTTCATTCTTTTTACCTTATAGACTTTTGCATTAGCCGCGTGCAAAGTTACTTCTTTTTGCCTAATCGCTTATGCTTTAACTTTCGTTTTGATTCTATGTTTTGCCGTCGCCTGATAATCTGCAAACAAAAAGATATGGTAACGTGTCAAAACGTTACCATATTGTATTAAATTCTGTTTTATTGTTAGTTTCAAATTACAGGCAGGACTTCACCTCCCTCAGCATGATGAGGACTGCTAAGTCCAGTCATCAATTTTAAAGTAGAGGTCTTGCGCAGTAGAATCGTAGTCATTCCAGTAGTCGAAGAAATCTTGAGCCTGCGGAGGCAGTTCTCCCAGTCCTTCACGGAACAGCCGTTCTGTCTTCTGGCGTGCCATGGCCTCATCGCGGATTTTCACATAGTAATCGCGCAAATCATCCCAGTAAGAGTCGTACTTCTCGTAACGGAAATAGTTGTACCAGCCGTCACCAGCCCTGTACTCCCAGCTGTCGAGACCATGAGGATCAGACAGTCCCAAACGTCGCTCCACCTCATCAATGCGTCGGCCGATAATCTCGCAAATGCCATCGGAGATGACATCCCGCAACCTGACGTACTTCTCGTTGAACCATTCGTAAAGCCAGTCATCGTAGTCCTTGCTATGGATCTGATCCAGCACGAAAAACCAGATCTTCAATGCCCACATCGGATGGCGGGCTTCTGCACAGAGGTCACCGAGCAACAGCCCCTTATGGGCTTTCTGCGCGCAAGTGGAAGCGCAGCGGATGGGGTGGATTCCACGGTTGACGATGTCTTTCAACATTCTGGCGTCCAGATACGAAACGCCCTTGTCGGGTGAGCAGGAGCACACCCTGACATGATAAAATCTTTTTCTCACAATTGAAAGGTTTTTGTAACAACAATATAAAAGAACTCACAGCACGTCCCTCTCCCGAAGGGCGTCACTTAGGTTCCGAAGAACCCTGTTGTTACACTTGCCTATTGGTAGTTTTCAGCTATCTGAACATTTTCCCTTTTCCATTTGCGGCTGCAAAGGTAATGCAATTCCGGCAATCCTCCAAATATTTCTCAAGAAAAACTGTACAGGCCGGAAAAAACAAAGGCTGCCGCATCAGCGACAGCCCCCATCAAAAATGCTTATGAGTATAAGTCTGATTAACCTAACTTATTAATATACTTGCAGAGCTTTGACTTCAAGTTAGATGCCTTGTTCTTGTGGATGATGTTGGTCTTTGCCAGCTTGTCCAGCATCTTCTGCACACTGGGATAGAGCTTCAAAGCCTCGTCCTTGTCGGTCATAGCACGCAGCTTACGCACGGCGTTACGCATGGTCTTAGCATAATACTTGTTGTGGAGTGCTCTTTTCTTGTCCTGGCGAATTCTCTTCACCGATGATTTGTGGTTTGCCATTTTTTTGTTTGTGTGATAAGTTTGTTGATAATGTTTAAAGCTTGTGGGTCTTGCGTCTTTGTGACAGCCCTGGGCGGACTCTTTCGTTGCATCGCCTCGTTGAGTCCTCCGACACCTTTTCCCAGACTCATGCTGCCTGGTATCGCATCACTGCGCAGATGGCGGATTTAAAAGATTGTAGTCCCTAGGAGAGTCGAACTCCTCTTTAGAGAATGAAAATCTCTCGTCCTAACCGATAGACGAAGGGACCCCTTTTTTGTTTAGCGGGTGCAAAATTACTGCTTTTTCCCCGTTCTTCCAAATTTTCTGAGATAAAAATGCTTCTATTTGACAAAAATTGTGTAATTTCGCGCCCATGTTAGAGAAAACGGAGGCTTTAGTGCTTCGTTCCGTCAAGTATGGCGAGCAACGGCTTATTGTCGATATGTTCACCCGCCGTCATGGAAGGGTGTCATTTGCTGTGCCGTTGTCCACGTCATCAAGGAGCCGTTTGCGTAAGCAGTATTTCCAGCCCTTCACCTTATTATATATAGAGAGTGACGTGCGGCCATCGCTGTCGTTGCAGAAGCTGCACGATGTCTCGCTGCTGTCGCCGTTGCCGTCGCTGTTGGGTGACCCCTCGAAGTTGGCCATTGCCCTGTTCTTGGCTGAGTTTCTTTGCCATGCCTTGCGTGACGAGCAACGCGACGAGCCGCTTTTCGACTATGTCCGTTCGGGCATTGAGTGGCTGGACAGCTGTCCGGCACACTATGCCAATTTCCATCTTGTGTTTCTCATGCACTTGTCTCTCTTCTTAGGTTTCCACCCCAATCTGGAGCAGCAGGGCGAGTTCTTTGACTTGCGCGGTGCCACTTTCTGTACTTATCCACCTGTCCATCAGGATTATCTGTTGCCTCAGGAGGCGCAGCGCATCCGCTTGCTGATGCGTATGAATTTCGCTACGATGCATCTGTTCCGTCTCAGTCGTGCTGAGCGCAACCGTATTCTTGAGGTTATTCTGCATTATTACCGGCTTCATCTGCCGCAGTTCCCGGCATTGCGAAGCCTTGATGTGTTAAGAGAACTCTTTTAGCCGCATCACCTCGCTCAGCGGATTCATGACGAAGGGCCGCTGACGCATGAGAGGGTGGGGAATCGTGAGACGCGGCGAAGTGATGCGAAGGTCGTCGTAGAGCAGGATGTCAATGTCAATGGGACGGTCGTGGTAAATGGCAGTTGAGGGGTGGCGTTCCGTGGCATGTTCGCGGCGTTTGCCAAGGGCGAACTCTATGTACTGCGTGCAAGCCAGGACAGCAAAGGGAGAGAGGCGTGTCTCGACGAGAACGACCGTATTGACAAACGGATGAGTCGACTCAAAGCCCCAAGGCTCAGAGCGATAAAAGGCTGACTGGCACCTGATGGTGCCAATCAGCCTTTCTATTTGTTGATAAGCCGACAGGATGGTGGCCTCGCTGTCACCCAGATTAGAGCCAATTCCTAAGAAAACGTTGTGCGACAAACCTCAAAAATGTGGAACTTTAATCGTCTAATACCAGCATGGCATCGCCATAGCAGCCGAAGAGGAATCCCTCTTTGAGGGCCATGTGATAGGCTTCCATAATGAGGTCATAGCCGCCAAAGGCAGCTGTTGTCATCAGCATCGTTGATTCGGGATGATAGAAGTTGGTGAGAAGTGCGTTGGAAAGGCCGAAATCGTATGGCGGGAAAATAAACTTGTTGGTCCATCCTTCATACTCTTTCAGGAGGCCGTCGGTGCCGACGGAAGTTTCTGTGGCACGTGCAGTGCTGACACCAACGGAGCATACGCGGTTGCCGGCTAACTTGGCTTCGTTCACAATCTCGCAAGCTTCGGTGGTAATCTTCATCGGCTCGCTGCCCATCTTGTGCTTCGAGAGATCTTCCACCTCGATGGGGTCAAAGGCACCAAGGCCACAATGCACGGTGACGAAGGCAGACTTCAGCTCACGAATCTCCATCATCTTCATCATCTCACGACTGAAATGAAGGTTGGTGCTCGGAGCCGTGACTGCTCCCTCGTTGCGGGCAAAGATGGTTTGAAACTGCACCATATCATCGTCGTCGGCCGGGCGGTGCTCAACAACGTAACGCGGCAGAGGCGCTGAACCTAACGAGAAGAGTTCGCGCTTGAACTCATCGTGCGGACAGTCGTAGAGGAAGCGTAGCGTGCGGCCTCGGGAAGTGGTGTTGTCAATCACTTCAGCCACCATGGGGCCTTCTTCGTCGAAGAACAGTTTGTTGCCGATACGGATCTTGCGGGCAGGCTCGACCAGTACGTCCCAGAGACGCAGTTCCTCGTTCAGCTCACGAAGCAGGAAGACTTCAATCTTGGCATCGGTCTTCTCTTTGGTGCCGTAGAGGCGGGCAGGAAACACCTTTGTGTCGTTGAAGATGAATACGTCGCCAGCGTCAAAGAAGTTCACCACGTCGCGGAAATTATAGGGTTCATTGCTCTCCGGCTTCGTCAGTTCGATTTTCCGGCTTTTGCGGTGCACCACCATCAGGCGGCAACGGTCCCGCTGAAAGACCCGCTCCACCGTTCCGTCCTCGTTTTTGAAGACAAGATGGTGGGGGTAGAGAGCCACTTGCTCTGGGGGCAATTTAAACTTGAATTGTGAAAGCTTCATTATTGAGTTTTGAATTAAGAGTTATCAGCTTCGCTGAGTTGCTTGTTGAGCCAGGCGGGGAAGTCGTCGAGCGTCACGCAGTCCTCTATGCGGATGTCCCCTACACGGGTACGACACAGGGCGGTGAGGAATGCTCCGCTGCCCAAGGCCCGGCCAATGTCACGTGCCAAGGCCCGGATATAGGTGCCTTTGCTGCATACCACCCGGATGCTCATCTGCATCGTAGAGGGGTCAAAATGAGTCAGCTCCAAGGCATCAATGTGCAAGGGTTTGGCCTTCAATTCCACCTGCTGGCCTTTGCGGGCCAGTTTGTAGGCCCGGTCGCCTGCAATGTTGCAAGCCGAATAGACGGGGGGCACCTGCATGATGTCGCCGACGAAGCGGGGCAAGGTCTGCAGAATCAGCTCCCGGGTAATGTGGCGTGTGGGGTAAGTCATATCGACGGTATGCTCACGGTCGAAGCTCGCCGTGGTGGCTCCCAGCTGCAACGTGGCCGTATATTCCTTGGTTTGTTGCTGCAGAGCCTCAATCTGCTTGGTGGCACGGCCTGTACAGAGGATGAGCACACCCGTGGCCAGAGGGTCGAGGGTACCGGCATGGCCTGTCTTCAGGCGGCGCACATGGAGCTTCTTTGAGAGCAGGAAACGTACATGAGCCAACGCACCGAACGATGACATCCGGTAGGGCTTGTTGATGTAGATGAAAGCTCCTTCCTGGAAGTTCATGTATTAGTCAACCATTGAGAGTGAGTGCCCGCTGAGCAGCAGGGCGATGATGATGCCTCCCACGATGATGCGGTAGACACCAAATGTCTTGAAACCGTATTTCGTCAGGAAGGAGACGAACCACTTCATGGCTAAAAGGGCCACGATGAAAGCCACCACACAGCCCACGATGAGCATGGTGATGTTGTGGCCGTTTGCCCACGAAGTATCTTCCTTGAACAGGTCAAGCAGGTCGAGCAGCGTGGCTCCTGCCATTGTCGGGACGGCGAGGAAGAACGAGAACTCGGCAGCACGCTTGCGTGTCAGTTTCTGTGTCATGCCGCCCACAATGGTGGCCATTGAGCGTGACACACCGGGAATGACAGAGATGCACTGGAAGAGACCGATGAGGAAGGCCCGCTTCTCGTTGACGCGGTTCTCCTCCTTGCCCTGATTGAACAGTTTGTCGCAGAAAAGCATAAACACACCGCCCACTACCAGCATGACGGCCACCACCTCTACGCTGTCAAGCAGCCAGTCGAGCAGGCCAGACTTCTTGGCAGCCAAACCGATGATGACGGCAGGCAGCACACCGACAAATAGCAGCCAGTAAAAGCTGTACTTGTGCTTCAGCCTCTGGAACAGCGTACTGCCAGCGGGAGCCGGCGTATTGTCGAACGTGAAGAAATGCTTCCAATAGAGGCACACCACCGACAGGATGGCGCCAAACTGAATGATAAACGTGAAGGCGTGGACGAAAGCCTTGTCGCTCTCGTTAAGCGAGGCGGGGTCAAGCCCCAGCAGGTTCTGGGTGATGATCATGTGGCCTGTCGATGACACAGGCAGAAACTCTGTGAGTCCCTCGACGATGGCCACGATAATAGTCTGTATGAGTGTCATTTGGCAGTCGTCTCTTCTGTGTTGGCAATCTTAATGGTTTCGCTGTCCTTAGGCTTATGCACGACGGCATAAATCATTGACACAAAGCCCAGAAGGCACACAATGGGTGCCACCTTGATGCGCCGGGCATTGAAAATCTCGGGGTCGTAAGCCTCATTAGTTGAGCCTCCGCCAGCCATGAGCAGGAAGCCGATGACCACTACTAACATTCCCACAGCTAAGAGGATGTAGTTCATGCGGCCAAATGCAAAATCTCTTTTATCCATATATTATAACAGTTAAACTTCAAACCTTAAACTTTAAACTTCAAACCTCAAATCTTATAAAGTGCCCCTGCCGTCATGCGCAGGAAACGGTTTACTGAGAGCAGCGTGCACAGCGTCATCATGGTGAATCCGAAGACGAAGACAGCCACTGCTGTGATGGCCAGGTCGCGCCAGGTGACGAGGTCTCTGGCTCCCGGCTGATAACGGTAGAGGGCGTAAGCCACGCCACCCAGCACCAAGCAGGCCAGAATGCTTGACACGACACCAATCAATATGCCGCGCTGGAGGAAGGGACGCCGTATGAAGCCCCAAGAAGCCCCCACCAGTTTCATGGTGTGGATGTTGAACCGCCGGGCATAAATGCCTAATCGCACGGAACTGGAGATAAGGGCATAGCTGACGACAATCAACAGCACCGCCAAGGCCAGCATAATGAGGCTGATGCGCTGGATGTTGCGGTTCACGTCTTCAATCTGATTCTCCTGATAAGCCACGTCCACCACCCGGTTGTCCTGTTGCAGCTGCTGGGCAATTATGCGCAGCGAGTCGTTGGTGGCATAGTCGGCCCGCAGCAGAATCTCCAGCTCTGCCTGGAACGGGTTTACGTCGGCAAACTCCACCGGGTCGGCTCCCAGCTCTGCCGTCATCGTGGCCAAAGCCTGCTCCTTGCTGACGTATGTCACCTGACGGGCGTATGGCAGGGCGCTGATCTGCCGCCCCAATGCCTCGCTGTCGGCAAGACTGACGGTATCGCCCAGCACCACGTTCACGGCCATGTTCTCACGGACGTAGGTGGAAAGGTTGCGTGCCGTTAACACAGAAAGTACTACTAAACCAAGTAGTGTGAGCACCATAGTAGTGCTGATACACAGCGTCACGACCTGTATGCCGTGGCGCCGGTTGTTATTCTCGTTTCTTCGTTTTTTCATTCTTACGAAGGCACAATATGCCAATTTGGCTGCAAAGGTAAGCAAGAAGCATGAAACAGCCAAATATTTCACTCTTTTTTTTTGCCGTTTGCAGGTCGTTTGCCGCTACATTTCCCTGATGAGGCTTTCATGTTGATAAGAAAACAGACCGGGAAACGTGCGTTATCGCACAAAAACGTGCGAATGTGCACAAAATCGAGGTTGCAAGAGGGATGAAGGAAATTTTGTCCTGGAAGATGGCGGCTATATGGAGTTTTTTCTTTACCTTTGCAATCGATACGTAAAATCGGAATGAAGATGGAAGAAAAGAGAAAGGGTAAGGTACTCGTCATAGACGATAACGAGGACATTCTCTTTGCACTAAACCTGCTGTTGAAGCCGCTGGTGGAGGACATCCGTGTGGCAAAGGATCCTGAGCAGATAGACCGGTTCTATGACAGTCTGCACCCGGACGTGGTGCTGTTGGATATGAACTTCAGGCGCGACGCTATTAGTGGTGAGGAGGGTTTTGAGTGGTTAGAGCATATCCTGCACCGTGATGCGCAGGCGGTGGTCATCCTCATGACGGCCTACGCCGATGCCGACAAGGCGGTGCGTGCCCTGAAGAGCGGTGCCACGGACTTCATCACCAAACCGTGGGACAACTCCAAACTGCTTGCCACGCTCTTTGCGGGCATCGAACTCAGTCACGAACGGCATAAGAACCGCCTTTTAGAACAGCGCATGGAGGTGGCGGCATCGCCTTTCGGGGCTACTGCTGCACCCACCATCATCGGCGAGAGTCCTGTCATGCGACGGGTGCTGCAGACGGTGGCGCAGGTGGCACCGACTGATGCCAACGTGCTGATTCTCGGCGAGAACGGCACGGGCAAGGATGTCATTGCCCGCCAGCTGTGTGCCCTTTCTGGGCGAAGCGGAAAACCGTTCGTCAGCATCGACCTCGGCAGTGTGCCGGAGCAACTGTTCGAGAGCGAACTCTTCGGCTACGAGAAAGGGGCTTTTACCGATGCCCGCAAGTCGAAGGCGGGACGTATGGAGACGGCGTCGGGCGGCACGTTGTTTCTCGACGAGATAGGCAACCTGCCGCTGCTCTTGCAGGCTAAGCTGTTGGCAGCATTAGAGCGGAGGGAAATCTCGCGCCTCGGCAGTACGCAGGTGACGCCCATCGATGTCCGTCTGCTCTGTGCCACGAATGTCGATATCCACACGGAGGTGGCCGAGGGACGTTTCCGTGAAGACCTGCTCTACCGCATCAACACCATTGAGATTACCATACCGCCGTTGTGCGAACGGGGTGAGGACATCATTCTGCTGGCCGAGCACTTCCTTGCCCTCTATGCGCGTAAATATAATAAGGTGGTGACGACGCTCAACCGTGATGCCCGTCAGCGGCTATTGCGCCACTCGTGGCCAGGCAATGTGCGTGAGCTGATGCACGCCGTGGAGCGGGCCGTACTGTTAGCCAAGGGGCCTGCCCTCTGCGCCCAGGATTTTGTGCTGAAAGAGTCTGTGCACCGCACGTCACAGACGCAGACGCTGAACTTGGAGCGCCTGGAACAGGAAGCCATCGAGCGGGCTATGCAGATAGCCGGAGGCAATGTCACTCGCGCTGCGGAGCTATTAGGAATCACAAGGTTTGCGTTGTATAGGAAGTTGAAATAAATAAAGCCTCACCCCCGACCCCTCCCGCAGAGGGGAGTAGTTACTCTTAGCCAATGAAATATTACATAATCGGTATTGTAGCACTCGTGGCGTGTATAGCCGTCAGCATCCAAGCCCATCTGCTCTGGCCGTCCATCGCCCTTGTCGTGATGCTACTTTGGCTGTGCGTCTCGCTCTATGGTCGAACAGGCCGTCTGCTCTATGCCTACCGCGAGACGGAAAAGGAGAACGAGCGGCTGCACACGCGACTGTCAGAGGCTGAGCGACAGTTGCAGTATCTGCGGCAGCTGACCGAGAACGTGGACACCGCCCTCTTCGTCTGCTCCACCGACGGGCGCATCGACTGGATGAATCATGCGGCGAAGAAGACCCACCCCCAGCCCCATTCCAAGGGAGGGGAGTTCCTGCCGCCCTCTATCCTAAATGCTATTGAGAACCATGACGAAATGGTGGACGGCTGCGCCCTCTCCACCACCCTACTACGCATTGATGGACAACGACGCCTTGTGGTGGCACTGAAGGATGTGTCTATGCTGATGCAACGGCAGGAGATGGAAGCGTGGCAACAGCTCATCCGCGTGCTGACCCATGAGATTATGAACTCACTCACACCTATCATCTCCATCAGTGAGACACTAAAAGCCTCCCCCTTGGGGGGAGGAGGGGAGGGGGCTGATGCCTTCGCCGTCATCAACCGCCGTTGTCACGCGCTGCTCGACTTCGTAGAGAGCTACCGCCAGCTGACGCGCATCAAAGCCCCCGAACGGACAACCTTCCCCGTCAGCGAGCTCTTTAACCATATCACAGGACTCTATCCACAGGTAAAGACCCATGGTGAAGGACAAGTAACAGCAGACCGTTCCCAACTGGAACAGGTGCTCATCAATCTCGTCAAGAATGCCTACGAGAGCGGTGCCACCGAAGTGGAAGTCACAGCCGTCGGCAACGGTGAAATCCATGTCCACGACAACGGCTGCGGCATGTCGCCCGATGTCGTTGCCCACGCCTTCATCCCCTTCTTCACCACCAAGCCCACTGGCACGGGCATCGGCCTCAGTCTCTGTCGTCAGATTATTCTGAAGCACGGTGGCACCATCACTGTCGATAGCCAAGAAGGCAGCGGCACCACCTTCACCATCACCCTACCATAAGACAAAATTTGGACGTAAAAGGATAAAAAGTATTAATTGTCGTACAGAAATGGAAGAAATATTTCCTTTTCTGTACGATAATTTGTATGTTTGCACCCAAAACAAGACTTATGACACAATTAGAGGAACTAAACGCATTAAAGCAACTGGGCAACGTGCCTGTCACAATGGGTGTTCTCAAAAGCATCTTCCATGAGTATCTGTCGCCTGAAAAGAAAGTGCAGGCATTGGAAAAGGCTGGAATGTTGATAAAATTGAAGCGCGGTATGTATGTCGTTTCGAATCAAGTGAGCGGTAAATTGCTTTCTCTCGAATTGATAGCCAATCATCTTTATGGACCGTCGTATGTGTCGCTCCATTATGCACTGCGGTATTATGGACTAATTCCTGAGCATGTTTTCATGCTTACCTCGGTAACCACCCGCCACACGCGATGTTTTGACAATTCATTGGCACGTTTCTCCTATCGTGGTGTTTCCAAAGAATACTTCCCCATCGGCATTACACAACGAGAGGAAGAAGGCGTAACCTACTTGATTGCCACACCGGAGAAAGCACTATGCGATATGCTGATGAAGGAGAAATACGTGCCTGACCAGTCAATAGCCAGACTGGAGGTCTTTTTCGAGGAGGATATGCGTATAGAGGTTGATGACTTGAAAGGCATGAACTGTGACATTATCCGTCGCTGCATGGAAGTAGGAGAAAAGAAGAACATATTATCAAACTTATTAAAACTTATAGAAAGATGACAATATTTGATGAAATGGTTGAGGATTTGCACCCTCAGTCACCAAGAGAGATAACGAATGCCAAGCATGAGGTGATGCAGCAGATTACGTTAGCCGGCCTTTGGCAAGGTGGCTTCTTCGATCATGCCGCGTTCTACGGCGGCACGTGCCTGCGGCTTTTCCATGATGTCCGACGCTTTTCCGAGGACATGGATTTCACGCAGACGGAAAAGGCTCCAGACATTCATCTTGAAAACTACTTCCCCTATATCATTGAAGCCTTCAAACTGACGGGAAGGGAGGTAACTATCACCAAAAAGGACAAAAAGACATTTGGCAAGGTGGAGTCGGCTTTCCTCAAGGACAATACCGACGTATATGACATTGCCTTTCAGACGGAAAAGACAGTGAAGGTGAAGATAGAATTAGACACCAATCCTCCACTGGGCTTCGACACGGAACAAAAAGTGCTGCATAAGCCCTTCTCCTTCATGGTGCGGTGTGTAACCCTGCCCGACCTTTATGCTGGCAAGATGCACGCTTTGGCCTTTCGCAACTGGAAGACACGAGTTAAGGGACGTGATTGGTACGATTTCGAGTGGTATGTTGCCAACAAGGTTCCACTTGACTTTGCCCATCTGCAAAAGCGAATCAGCGAGTTCAACGGATTCGAACTGTCCAAGGATGAATTCATGCAAGCATTAAGAGAACGCCTTGCCAATACAGATATAAAGCTGGTAAAGGAAGATGTATTGCGCTTCCTCCGTACAGATCCGCACACAATTGACATCTGGTCGAACGACTACTTCCTGCAACTGGCCGACATGATTGTATTCAAGTGAGAACGGTGTGCATTTCCGCACGTTGGCGAGCGGAGACGCACGGTTTGGTGGAGACGCTGATTTCTGTATTACTCAGATAATCAGTGTCTTATTGTTTTGGCACGGTTGTTGATATATATAAAGGTGTAAACATGAACATAAAATTATCAATGAAACAAGCATTTCGCATTATCTCTCGTATGAAGGGCTACACAGCATTGTCGCTGTTGGGCCTCATTATTTCTCTCAGCGGCACGGTTATCATCAGCCGCTATCTCTATCAGGAGTGGACCATCGACCACTTTATGCCTGCGGTCAACCGCACCTTCATCTGCTGCGTCCAGTATGTAGGGGAAAGTGAATGGATGCCGATGGAGACCTCCGACCCTAACCATCAGGATTGCTTCGTCTCGCCCGTCAAGAACCAGAGCGACGTGGAGTGCTGGACGGATGTGCATTTTCGCTCTATGTATGCCGTCACGCCAGATAAGGGTGAGACCTTCTATCCGCTTGCCGTCAGCGTAGACTCCACCTTCACGCAAGTTTTTCCGTATGAAGCAGTGGAAGGAACAGTCGTGCTGCGGGCCAAAGGCCAGTGTATCGTGAGCGAGAAACTGGCAGTGCGGCTCTTCCCTGGCGAGAGTGCCGTGGGCAAGACCATCACCGTGGGCGAAGAAAACGACGTGAATACTATTGTGGGCGTGTTCCGTCAACCCAGAACCAAGTCAAGTTTCCGCTTCGACATTGCCGACTTCGCCGATGAGGACTTCTATGCCCCTCAAAACAGCTATTGTGTAGGAATCGTTCGTTTGCGCGAGGGGGCTGACGTACGTGACTATAACCAACGGCAGCCCGAACAGCGATTAAGTATGTTCCACGACAAGCCTGTGCGCTATGGTCTACGCCCCTACACGCAGGAATTGCAGAGACTACTGGATAAAAGATATTATGGTGATTATCCTTGCTTAACCTCCCACGCCTCGGCTACCCATCTCTGGATGCTGTTGTTCGTGGCCGTGCTGTTGCTGTTCGTGGGCTTGTTTAACTTCGTGAACCTCTTCGCCGTGATGCGCTCCCACCGTCGTCACGAGTTGCATGTGCGCCGCCTCTTCGGAGCCTCCCGCTGGAACATCTTCTGCCAGCTCTACGCCGAGACCTTCCTACTTGCTGTCCTCACCATGATTGGCGTGTGGACGGTGGTGGAACTGACGGAGCCACTGCTTGCCACCTATTATAATATGGAGGTGTTGCCGCAGTGGAAGTTTGACGTAGGGCTGACATTAGGAATCGTCTTCGGATTGCCTTTCTTCACAAATGTAACCACTCCCCTCCCTCGCAGGGAGGGGCAAGGGGGAAGGTCTGTTGGCGTTGTTTTTTTGTTCCTCCAATTCTTTATCTCCCTCGCCCTGCTTAACGTCAGCATCTACTTCATGCGTCAACTGAACGTGATGATGAACACCGACCCGGGCTTCCGCACCAAAGGACTGCTCCATGCCGTCATCTATCCACCATCCAACCGAGGGTCGTGGACGATGGAGGAGTTCGAGGCAATGATAGAGAAGAAAGGCAGCCAGACGGAGGTCGTGAAGCAGCGACTGAAAACCTGCCCTTACCTCAAAGGCATTGACGTGGATAAGGATTTCATCAGCGGCAGCTTCCCCATCAAACTCGCCGACGGCAGTTGCGTCGACGTTCTGTACATCACGGGCGGGGCGGCACGGATGTACGACCTGAAACTGATAGAGGGCGTTTTTCCCGACGACAGTCTGTCGATGGAGGATTATGCCTGCGTGGCCAATGAGGCGGCCATCAAGGCATTGGGCATCAAGAACATTGAGACCGACCTTGTGCAGTTTGCCGAGCGCATTTTCTGGACTGCTGCTAACGAGAAAGACAATCCACCCTACCGCATTGTGGGTGTGGTGCGCGACTTCAACATTGGCCGACAGTCTGAGCCTGTGCGTCCGTTGTTGATGATGTTCTCCACTTGGCAGAAAGAATATTTGTTTGATGCCAACCAGATGGAGGGGCGCAACTACCTGCTCGACGTGGCCGAGGGGCATGAGGAGGACATCATCCGTGAGCTGAAGGACATCGAGAAGGAACTGTTCGGCACCACAGAGTTGAAGTACCAATGGGTGGAAGACCAGCGTCAGGAACTCTACAAGGAGGATCAGCGCACCGCCCGCATCTTCGTGACGTTCTCGCTCCTGGCCATTGCCGTCACCTGTCTCGGTGTGCTGGGCCTGATGATGTTCGACGTGCGTCGCCGCTTCCGCGAAATAGCGCTACGCAAGGTCAACGGTGCCACCTTCCGCGACATCGCTCTGCTACTCTCACGGCGCTACCTCATCATCTTCGGCGTAGCGGCCGTCGCCTCGCTGCCCGTCAGCCTGCTTATCATCCACCGCCTGATGGCCTCCTACACCATCCGCACCTCGTTTGCTTGGTGGATTCCGCTGTTGAGCATCGCCCTCATCCTCGTGCTCTGTGCTCTGACGCTGTGGCAGCAGGTATGGAAGGCCACAAGGATTAAGCCCTACAAAGTACTCAAAGAAAACTAAAAGACTTTACACTACGAATTACACTAATTTATATATAAGGTATGATTAAGACAACCAACCTACAGCGTGCCTTCCAGACGGAAGAAGTGCGCACCATCGCCCTCGGCGGCGTGAACATTGACATTAATGACGGCGAGTTTGTTGCCATTATGGGTCCCAGCGGCTGTGGCAAAACGACGCTGCTGAATATCCTCGGACTGTTGGACGCCCCGACGGATGGCGAATATCTGTTGGACGGACAAGACGTGAGCCATCTCAGCGAGCCGCAGCGCGACCGACTGCGCAAAGGACTCATAGGCTTCGTCTTCCAAAGTTTCAACCTCATCGACGACCTGACTGTGGAAGAGAACATCGAACTGCCGCTGCTCTATATGCGGATACCGAAGGCTGAGCGTCGTCAGCGCGTGCAGGAAGCCATGCGGAGGATGGACATCAGCCATCGCGCCAAGCACTTCCCCCGTCAGCTCTCTGGCGGTCAGCAGCAGCGTGTGGCCATCGCACGTGCCGTCGTTTCCCGTCCCAAACTCATTTTGGCCGACGAGCCGACGGGTAACCTCGACTCCAAGAACGGACGCGAGGTGATGGAACTGCTCAGTCAACTTCACGACGAAGGTGCCACCATCGTCATGGTGACCCATTCGCAGCGCGATGCTTCCTACGCCCAGCGCATCATCAACCTTTCCGACGGTCAGGTAGTGACCGAGGTAGAACTGTAAGTGTATGAGGACGTTGCTGGTCATCGGTGTGTTGGCAATTACGTGGGGGCAGCCCCTCCCGGCCTCCCCAAAGGGGACGAGTGAATCGTTTTCAGATTCTCTGCGGCTGACACTCAGCGACGCTATTGCCTTGGCACAACGGCAGTCGAGCGATGCACTGGCAGCACATCATTCGTTAGAGGCGACAGAGTGGAGTTTCCGCTACTACAAGGCCAACTACCTGCCCGCTGTTTCGCTGAGCAGTTCACCGTCGCTGAACCGCCAGATCAGCAGCATCACGCAGCCCGACGGTACCAATGTTTTTATGCGGCAGAACCAGCTGAACACCGACCTGTCGCTGAACATCAGCCAGAACGTGGTACTGACCGGCGGCACGCTGTTTGTGCGCAACAACTTGCAGCGGATAGACGAGTTCGAGCAGCAGACGCACGACTACAGCAGCGTGCCGTTCTCCATCGGCTACCAGCAGAACCTCTTTGGGCACAACAGTCTGCGGTGGGCACGGCGCACCGAACCGCTACGCTACAGCATTGCCCGCAAGCAGTATGCCGAGACAATGGAGCTGGTGGCCTCGCGCACAAGTACTTATTTCTTTATGCTGGCCTCAGCGCAGACGAACCTCGATATTGCGCGGCAGAACTATGCCGTCAGCGACACCCTGTTGCGCTATGCCCGTCGCCGCTACGAGCGTGGCAGTATCACGGAGAACGAGATACTGCAGTTAGAGGTGGGCAAACTGACCGAGGAGACAAACCGCATGAACGCCGAGGCGGAGGTGGAGGATGCTATGCAGACGCTACGCTCCTATCTCGGCATCAAGGACAACTTACCAATAGCCGTGGTGCCCGACACGCTCATCAGCGAGGACGTGGTAGATGCCGACGAGGCATTAGCCTTGGCCTTGGAGAACAACCCCGACCCAGAGCAATTGCGGCTGAACGTCGTGGAGAGTGAAAGCGCACTGTCGTCGGCCAAGGCCAATCGCGGTCTGAAGGCTGACCTCTATATGCAGTTCGGACTCTCGCAGAAAGGCTCGACGTTGACGGAGGCTTACACGCGACCACTGAATCAACAGTATGTGAGCCTGTCGCTATCGTTGCCGCTGTTGGACTGGGGGCGCGGCAAGGGACAGGTGCGCGTGGCGAAGTCACGCTTGGAATTGACTCAGACGCAGAGTGAACAGGCGATGCAGGACTTCCGGCTGAATGTGCTGAAGATGGTGCGCCAATACAACCTGCAGGCCTACCGTGTAAAGATTGCCTATCGCACTCGGGAGACGGCACTGCGCCGCTACGACGTGGCGCGGTGGCTGTATGTGCAGGGGCGCACGACGCTGTTGGAGTTCAATACGAGCATTAACGAGAAGGACAATGCCCAGCGGGCCTTCATCAGTGCGCTGCAAACCTACTGGAGCCTGTATTATGGATTGAGGAGCCTGACAGCCTCACCCCCGGCCCCTCTCCGAGTGGAGAGGGGAGTATATACCCTAAAGTAAAGAATATGGAAAAGAAAACAAACGGTTATTTACATTCTTCTCCCCTCCCTCACAGGGAGGGGCAAGGGGGAGGGCTTACGGACATACCAATCCCACCAAGACCGTGGTACGTCAAGTACCGTATGTATTTGTTAGGCGGCGCGGTGCTGGTTGCCCTTCTGGTTTATGCCATAGTCTTGCAACTTGGGCCGCGCACTTTAGAGGTGGAGATTGCCGACGACCAGATAGCGGTGGTTACCGAGGGTGAGTTCTTGGAGTACATCGACGTGAACGGCGTGGTCTGTCCTGCCACGACGATGCGGGTGAACGCCACGGAAGGTGGAACGGTGGAGCGTATATGCTGTCATAACGGCGACGTATTGCGGCGTGGCGATACTATCCTCGTCCTGTCGAACCCGAAGATATTGGAGGAGATGGCCGCGGAGCGGCAGAACTACGACCTGCAACAGATGCAGCACCGCCAGCAGCTCATCGAGATGCAGCAGAAGAGTATCACCTTGCGCAGTCAGGCCCTGCAGGCTGACTATGAACTGAAGAAGATGGCGCAGGACTATGAACTGGCCGAAGAAGAGGCCCGGATGGGCGTGAAGAGTAAGGCGCAGCTGAAGGTGGCACATGACGAATACGACTATAACCGCCGCCGCACGTTGCTGAACATCGAGAGTCTGCATCAGGACTCTGTGCTGAATGTGATTAACCGTCAGCTCATCCGGCAGCAGATGGCGATGGAAGCTCAGAAACTGGAAAACAGCAACCGCCGTCGTGACGGCCTCGTCATCGTGGCTCCTACCGACGGACAGATTGGCAACCTCAATGCCGTCATCGGCGGACAGATAGCAGCCGGGGAACAGGTGGGCGAAATCGGTGTGCTGACAGACTATAAGGTGACGGCCCGCCTCAATGAATACTTCATTGACCGCGTTCAAACGGGTCTGCCCGCCACCGCCGAGCTGAAAGGCCATAAGTACTCCTTTGAGGTCAGCCGCACCACGCCTCTGGTGAAGGAGCATAGCTTTGAGATAAGCCTCACCCCCGACCCCTCCCGCGGAGGGGAGGGGAGTATATACACTCATCGCGGAAAGGCAGCGG
>Ga0310786_10005495_pt1 | contig 17165 bp, 14 predicted proteins | sample AusTroGonzalo_MG_FD_203881 | JGI IMG/M metagenome (GOLD analysis project Ga0310786, IMG submission 203881) | Bovine rumen microbial communities from tropical cattle in Woodstock, Queensland, Australia - Gonzalo_03 (v2) (version 2) | ecosystem: Host-associated > Mammals > Digestive system >... | reverse complement strand
CTGATGTCATCGGCGGGAAGGTTCAGGGCCGATGCATTAAAGGCGTTGTAACTGTTCAGGTCTGATTTGTTAAGTGCCAGTATGAGTTTCTTGCCGTCAATGTGAGAGGCTATCTCTTTTATCTCATCGGCTGTGGGCTCAGAATCCAGCATCCAGATCACTATGAGCGCCTTCTCTATTGCGGCAAAGGTGCGTGATATGCCAATCTGCTCTATGGCATCGGTTGTCTGGCGGATTCCGGCTGTATCTATGAAACGGAAAGTCACGCCGTTTATCTGGATGGTATCCTCAATGGTGTCGCGGGTGGTGCCGTGGATATCGGACACTATGGCGCGGTCATCCTTGAGCAGGCGGTTCAGAAGGGTTGATTTGCCTACGTTGGTCTTGCCCACAATTGCCACGGGGATGCCCTGTTTCAATGCCTGTCCGGTCTTGAAGGAGCGGGCAAGTTCGGTTATTCGGTCATCGGCCCTCTGTGCAAGTGAGAGCAGTTCTGTACGGTCGGCAAACTCAAGTTCCTCATGATCAGCAAAGTCCAGTTCAAGTTCCAGCAGTGAAGTTAGGTTGAGCAGCTGGTCCCTGAGTACTGAGAGTTCCGATGAGAAATGGCCTTTGAGTTGGCTCATGGCTATGCGGTGGGTGGCGCGGTTGCCCGATGCAATCAGGTCGGCCACTGCCTCGGCCTGGCTCAGGTCCATCTTGCCGTTCAGGAATGCGCGCTGCGTGAACTCGCCCGGACTGGCCTGGCGGCATCCGGCTTCAAGGAGCAGACGGCATACCTGCTCAAGTATGTAGGCCGATCCGTGGCACGAAATCTCGGTGCTGTCCTGTCCGGTGAAGGAGTGGGGGGCGCGGAAGACGCTTATGAGTACCTCATCGATTATAGCACCCGTGCCGTCAACTATCTGTCCGAAACTCAGGGTGTAGGGGGCGGCGCTGGCAAGCGGATGTCCGGATGCCGGCTTGAATATGCTGTCTGTCAGGCGGATGGCTTCGGGGCCCGATACACGGACAATGCCAAGAGCTCCACCGGGGCGGGTGGCTACAGCGCAGATTGTATCGTCGTTTACTGTCACTTAGATGCGGTCAAGTATACGGATTATAAGTTCCTTCATCAGGGGCTTGTAGTCTGTGTTCATCTCTTTGGCGTAGCGGTTGGCTATGACCATGCAGACGGTCATGGCCCGATGTCCCAGCAGTGCTGACAGTCCTGCTACGGCTGAGCTCTCCATCTCAAAATTGGTAATGCGCATGCCCTTGTACTCAAAACTCTCAACCTTGGCGTTCTGGTTGGGATCGGCCAGCGGTGCGCGCAGCACGCGTCCCTGCGGTCCGTAGAATCCGTTGCAGGCTATGGTTACGCCGGGTACCATCCTGTCGTCATCGGCCATAATCCGTTTTAAAAGCTCGGGATCGGCATTGGCTACGTAGGGGGCGCCTTTCTTGGTCGACCACTCCATATGGGCTATGAAGGCGCGCTCAAACTCAAGGTCGCACACCTGATCGCGGCCGGCATAGAAGTTCAGGAGTCCGTCAAAGCCGATGCTCTTGACCGAGCAGAGGTATGTGCCCAGCGGGGTGAAGGGCTGCAGACCTCCGCAGGTGCCTATGCGCACGATATCGAGCGTGCGATGCTCAGGCTTTTCGGTGCGGGTTGCGTAATCTATGTTGGCCAGGGTGTCAAGCTCGTTTATTACGATATCGATATTGTCACAGCCGATACCCGTGGACTGTACGGTGATGCGCTTGCCTTTGTAAAGACCTGTGGCGGTGCGGAACTCGCGGTTGCTGACTGTGCATTCAATGCTGTCAAACAGTTTGGCAATGGTGTCCACGCGGCCGGGGTCGCCTACAAGTATGACCTTATCGGCCAGCTGCTCCGGTTTAAGATGCAGATGGAAGCAGGAGCCGTCATCGTTTATGATAAGTTCGGATGGTGCAAAGTAGGTACTCATAGGCTTATCGGTTTAAGAAGTTAATCTCGGTTGTGCGGATATCGTTTTCCATCTTGATAACCTGCTGCTCGGTTTTGAGAACCTTCTCCTCAAACTCAAGCAACTGGCTTGTCATGCGCTCCTTCTCCGTACGGGAGGCTTCGGCATAGTCATCACGCTGTTTGTTGAGTTTGGCCAGGTCACTCTCATACTGGTGCTTGAGTTCGGTCCAGCGCTGATAGAGTTTGGCTGCGTCGGGACACTTGAAGTCATCCAGGTTATGATAGGTGGTAAAGTCGTCTATGATGTATGTGAACGAGCCCTGCTCACCCTTTTCGGCCAGTTCATAACGCAGCAGCGTGAGGCGCTGACGGGCCGATCGTACTGCCATGAGGTCAGACTGTGTCTCATCGATTGACATGAGTCGTGCGGCGCGGTGTATGGCAAGTGTGTCGCCGTCCTCGTAGTTGAACTTGGGGTAGTGCTCGTTGGGTATGAATACATAGACGCAGACGGTGTCCTGGGGCTGACGGCGGTCGGTTGCGAACCAGCCCAGGTTGTTGTCCTCGTCAATCACATAGAGGTAGTCATTGGCCTCCGAGTTGAAAGGCATGCCTATGTTCTCGGGCTTGAGATACTTGCCCGTAGCGGTGCTGTAACGCGATACGAATATGTCAAGACCTCCCATGGATTCGCTGCCCGATGCGGCGTAGTAGATGGTAACGCCGTCGTTCTGCATGAAGGGGTAGCGCAGATCGCCGTCCGTTTCAAGGCCTGCCACCGGGGTCTCATCGGTCCAGCGGTCAAAACTCTTGAACTTGGTGTAGAAACGGAACACGCCCTGTGCGTTCATGCGGCTGTAAAGAATGTTCTGACCGGTCTCGGGCAGGAAAACCTCACCCTCGCTGTCATCCTCAAAGAAGTCCGATGAGGGATAGAACGAACCGGTTGACTCGCCTATGATGTAGGTGCTGAACAAATCCTTCTTGTTTATCTGGAAACTGTCAATGAAGCATACGCGGCTGGCGTTGCGGAGCATGCGGAACAGCACCTTCAGGCTGTCTGTGGCCTGGGTCAGGCTGTCTTCGAGTGCCTGGTCGTGGAGTTCCTTATCGGTCGATATGCCCTTGACGAAAGCTTCGTAATTGGTTATGGCAGGCTGATAATCCTCCTTGCCCAGGTAGTAGTCACCCAGTGTGCGGTAGGCTTTGAATATCTTCTTTGCTGCGGCCTTTTCAAGGTAGGGTATGGCTTTGTCCTTTTCGCCCGTTTCCATGCAGCATATTCCGTACCAGTAGTTGCGGCTGGCGTCATCGGGCTTCTGCTTCAGGTATTTGAGCATGATGGGCTTGGCCTTTTCATAGTCCCCTTGTAAGAAATAGTTACGGCCCTGCTGCAGAGTCTGCGCGTTTGCAAAAACGCAGATCAATGCTGATATGATGATAAGTTTGATGCGTTTCATACGGGTCAAAGTTATATATTTTTTGCTACTTTTGCGCCCGAAATCAAAAACTGCTTTATATGAAAGGTCTTTGGACAATACTTCTTCTGATAGTTTCGAACGTTCTGATGACATTCGCATGGTACGGAAACCTTAAGCTCCAGGAGATGAAAATCAGCACCGACTGGCCTCTGTTCGTGGTCATCCTTGCATCATGGGGCGTAGCTTTCTTTGAGTATTGCGTAATGATCCCGGCCAACCGCATAGGGTCCGATATCACCGGAGGTCCTTTCAACCTGGTTCAGCTCAAGGTCATCCAGGAGTGCATCTCACTCATAGTATTCTCGCTCATCCTGGCTCTCTGCTTCAAGACCCAATCACTCCACTGGAATCACCTGGTTTCCTTCATCTTTCTGGTAATAGCGGTCTTTTTCGCCTTCCTGAAATAAAAAATAGTACCATTGGGGTCAGGCCCCATTGGTACTATTTTTTGAAAATGATACCAATGGGGCCTGACCCCAATGGTATCATTTTTGTTCTTACTTGCTCAGTGAAGCGTGCATCGAGGCAGCAGCGCGACGGCCGTCACCCATGGCGAGGATTACGGTAGCACCGCCACGTACGATGTCACCACCTGCAAAGATGGTAGGTATTGATGACTGCATGTTGTCGTTGACGGCGATGGTGTTCTTGCGGCCAAGTTCCAGACCCTCGATTGACTTGGGAACGATGGGGTTGGGGGATACACCTACTGCTACTATTACCATATCGACATCGATTGTGATGGTCTCGCCGGTGGGAACCGGGCTGCGGCGGCCGCTTGCATCGGGCTCACCAAGCTCCATTTTCTCCAGGACAGCCTGCTTAACGCGACCGTTCTCATCGCCGATGTAGCGGATGGGGTTGTGCAGTGTCATGAACTCGACACCCTCTTCCTTGGCGTGCTTGACCTCCTCAAGACGGGCAGGCATCTCCTCCTCGCTACGGCGGTAAACGATCATGGCGCGCTCGGCACCCAGACGGAGAGCGGTGCGGACAGAGTCCATAGCGGTGTTACCGCCACCTACTATCATCATCTTCTTACCGAAGGTTACGGGGGTATCGGACTCCTGGCTTGCGGCATCCATCAGGTTGACGCGGGTCAGGTACTCGTTTGATGACATTATATTGATAAGGTTCTCGCCCTCAATGTTCATGAAGTTGGGCAGACCGGCACCTGAGCCTACGAATATGCCTTTGTAGCCCTCGGCCTCAAGCTCGCTTACCTTGATGGTCTTGCCTACGATGCAGTCCTTAACGAACTTTACACCCATCTTCTCAAGGTTCTCAATCTCAACGTCAACGATCTTGTTGGGCAGACGGAACTCAGGAATACCGTACTTGAGCACACCGCCAATCTCATGCAGAGCCTCGAATACGGTTACATCATAACCGAGCTTAGCCATATCACCTGCAAATGACAGTCCTGAAGGACCTGAGCCGATGACTGCGATCTTCTTGCCGTTTGATGCTGCAACCTCAGGTACTGAGATGTTGCCGCTCTCGCGCTCGTAATCAGCAGCGAAACGCTCCAGATAACCGATGGCAACGGGCTTCTTACCCATCTTAAGGTGTATACACTTGCTCTCGCACTGCTTCTCCTGCGGGCAAACGCGGCCGCAGACAGCGGGCAGGGCGCTGGTGTGCTTGAGCACCTTGGCAGCAGCCAGATAGTTGCCGCGCTCTATATTCTTGATGAATGAAGGAATCTCGATGTTTACGGGGCATCCCTCCATGCAAGAGGGGTTGGCGCAGTCAAGGCAGCGCTTTGCCTCGAGCAGAGCCTGCTCCTCGGTAAGACCCTGGTTAACCTCCTCGCGGCGGCTGTGACGACGGTAGTCGGGTGCCAGTTCGTTCATTACGCAGCGCTCAATGGCGGTGCGGTCCTTGGGTTTCATGGTAGCACGCAGATCGGCTCTCCACTGGGCGTTGCGGTCAGTCAAAACCTCGATAGGCTCAACCTCTGCCTTAGCCTTGGAACCACCGCAGCAGCAACCGGCCTTTTCAGCGGCGGGAGCTGCAGCTGCAACTGACTCCTCAAGTTTCTTCATCTCCTCGCGCTCGATATCCTTGAAGGCACCCATACGCTTCATCATGCCGTCCCAGTCAACCTCGTGGCCGTCAAACTCGGGACCGTCCACGCAGACGAACTTGGTCTTGCCGCCAACGCTTACACGGCAGGCACCGCACATACCGGTACCATCGACCATGATGGTGTTCAGCGATACATCGGTCGAAATCTCGTATTTCTTGGTGAGCAGGCAGCAGAACTTCATCATTATGGCGGGGCCGATGGCGAAGCACTTGTCAACCTTCTCGCGCTGGATTACCTCTTCCATACCTACGGTTACGACGCCCTTGTTTCCGTATGATCCGTCATCGGTCATGATGATGGTCTCATCGGCATACTTGCGTACCTCGTCCTCAAGGATGATAAGCTCCTTGGTACGGCCTGCAAGAACTGCGATAACCTTGTTGCCGGCCTCTTTCAAAGCCTTGATGATGGGGAGCATGGGGGCAGTTCCTACGCCACCGCCGGCGCACAGGACTGTACCGAATTTTTCAATATGGGTGGCCTGGCCCAGAGGACCTACCACGTCGGTGATCATATCACCTGCTTCCAGCTTGCAGAGACGGTTGGTTGAAAGGCCGATGCGCTGTACGACCAAAGTGATGGTGCCGCGCTTGACATCGGAATCAGCGATTGTAAGCGGTATACGCTCACCTTTCTCTCCGATACGGATGATTACGAAGTGACCGGCACGGCGTGACTTTGCAATAAGCGGTGCCTCTACTTCAAACTTGAATACATTCTCTGAAAACTGTTGTTTGGATACAATCCTGTTCATATTTTGTCGATTTTCTTTTCAATCGGTTTTTTTGTCGCGCAAAGTTATCAATTAATGCTTTTTGTATCTATATTTGTGTTATCTAATTTTAAGAAAGGACTAATATTTTGCATTTATTTGCAGAAGTATTGGATGTAAAATAAGTATTTATACAAAAACGATGAGCTATCTGCGTTTTGAAAAGACCTTGATGACCAATCTGGAAGAGACACTTCCCAGGGAGATTCTGCGGACCAACCGTTCAGGTGCCTACCACTGCACCACGATAGTTGACTGCAACACCCGCAAGTACCATGGTCTTCTGGTTGTACCTCTGCCCGAACTTGACGATGAAAACCATGTTCTGCTGTCCTCATTGGATGAAACGGTCATTCAGCACGGCGCCGAGTTCAACCTTGGTTTGCATCAGTATTGGGGGTACAATTTCAGTCCCAAGGGACACAAATACATACGTGAATTCAACTGTGACAAGGTGCCTACCACCATATATCGCGTGGGCGGTGTGCTGCTCAAGAAGGAGAAACTCTTTGAGCACAACGAAAACCGCATACTTATACGATATACCCTGATGGACTGCCACTCTGAGACCACACTGCGATTCCAGCCGTTCCTGGCATTCCGCAGCGTGCGTCAGTTCACTCATGAGAACAGCAACGCAAGCCGTGAGTACCGCGAGGTCGAGAACGGTATAGCCACATCCATGTATCCGGGATATCCTGAACTTTTCATGCAGTTCAGCAAGAAGGGTGAGTTCGTGTTCCGTCCCGACTGGTACCGCAAGTTCGAGTACTCAAAGGAGCTTGAGCGCGGATATGAATTCAACGAGGACCTGTATGTTCCCGGCTATTTCGAAATGCCCATTAAGAAGGGTGAGAGCATCGTATTCTCGGCGGGCTTGTCGGAAGTAAGGACAAAGGGACTCAAGCGTACATTCACTGTCGAGGCAAATGAGCGCACCCCGCGTGACAACTTCTACCACTGCCTTAAGAATGCCGCACACCAGTTCCACAACAAGGTGGGCGGACATCATTATATATTGGCCGGTTATCCGTGGTTCAAGTGCCGCGCCCGCGATATGTTCATATCACTTCCCGGACTGACTCTCTCAATCAAGGAGATAAGTGAGTTTGAGAGCGTGATGTTCACTGCACAGGAGGCTATCCGTGATTTCATCAAGGGCGTTCCAAGCAAACTGCAGATCTATGAGATTGAGCATCCCGATGTGTTCCTGTGGGCTGTCTGGGCCATCCAGCAGTATGCCAAGGTTACATCGAGGGAGCAGGCATGGACCAAATACGGAAAGATACTGACGGAGATAATGGATTTCCTGCGTCACAATCGCCATTACAACTTCTTCCTGCACAGCAACGGTCTGGTACACATAAACGGCAAGGAGAAAGCTGCCACATGGATGAACTCGACTGCCAACGGCGTTCCGGTAATTCCGCGTACGGGTTATGTGGTTGAGATAAACGCCCTGTGGTACAACGCCCTTATGTTCGTGGCAGACCTGAGTCGTGAATACGGAAAGGCCGATTACGCAAAGCGTCTGGAGACACTGGCCGCCAATACGGGCAAGTCGTTCGTAAAGACTTTCCTGAACCAGTACGGTTATCTGTATGACTTTGTCGATAAGGATGCGCCGGACTGGAGCGTACGTCCCAACCAGATATTCGCGGTGGCTCTGGATTATTCACCGCTGGATCTGAAGCAGCAGAAAGCCGTTGTGGATATAGTAACCAAGGAACTGCTTACTCCAAAGGGCCTGCGTTCACTCAGCCCCAAGAGCCTTGGATATAATCCCAACTACGTGGGTCCGCAGCGTGAGCGTGACTATGCTTACCATCAGGGTACCGCATGGCCATGGCTGGCAGGATTCTACTTTGAGGCATACCTCAAGGTGTTCAAGATGAGCGGTCTGTCATTCGTGGAGCGTCAGATGATAGGATATGAGGATGAGATGACATCGCACTGCATCGGCTCGCTTCCGGAGCTGTTTGACGGCAACCCGCCGTTCAAGGGCCGTGGAGCCGTATCATTTGCAATGAATGTGGCCGAGATACTGAGAACCATCAAGATGATTAATGAATTTCAATAATAAATAGGCATGAAGGTACTGATGTTCGGCTGGGAGTTTCCGCCCCATATCCTTGGAGGATTGGGAACGGCCAGTTTCGGATTGACAAGAGGACTAGCTAATCAGGGGAACGTGGACATTACGTTCTGCCTGCCTAAACCATGGGGTGATGAGGACCAGAGCTTCATGAAGATCGTGGGAATGAATACCGTTCCTGTCGTTTGGCGTGATCCCGACAGAGGAGTGCTCCAGCAGCGCTATCCGTGGATGAACTCCGATGACTACTATCATTTCCGTGACCACATCTACGCCGATTTCAGCAATCTCTATACCAATGACCTGGGTTGCATAGAGTTCTCGGGCCGATACCCGGACAACCTGCACGAGGAGATAAACAACTACTCAATCGTGGCAGGCGTGGTGGCACGCACCGAGCAGTTCGACATAATACACTCACACGACTGGCTGACCTATCCTGCAGGCATCCATGCCAAGCAGGTGAGCGGCAAACCTCTGGTAATACACGTTCACGCTACGGATTTTGACCGCAGCCGCGGTAACGTGAATCCAACGGTATATGCCATCGAGAAAAACGGTATGGACTACGCTGACCACATCATGTGCGTGAGCGAACTGACACGCCAGACCGTCATCAACAAGTACCATCAGGATCCGCGCAAGGTATCGACCATGCATAATGCAGTCGAGCCTCTGCCGCAGGAGATCCGTGATATAGTTCCGCAGAAGAAGCCTCATGAGAAGGTGGTTACCTTCCTGGGCCGAATCACCATGCAGAAGGGTCCCGAGTATTTCGTCGAGGCCGCCGCATTGGTTCTTAAGCGTACCCGTGACATCCGTTTCTGCATGGCCGGAAGCGGTGACATGATGAACGCCATGATAACCCTGGCAGCCGAACGCGGCATTGCCGACCGTTTCCATTTCCCCGGATTCATGAAGGGAAAGCAGGTGTACGAATGCCTCAAGGCAAGTGATGTGTATATCATGCCTTCGGTATCGGAACCCTTCGGTATTTCACCGCTTGAGGCAATGCAGTGTGAGGTTCCCACCATCATCTCCAAGCAGTCCGGCTGCGCCGAGATCCTGGACAAGTGCATCAAGGTTGACTATTGGGACATCCACGCCATGGCCGATGCAATTTACTCCATCTGCAACTACCCGGCACTGTACGAGTACCTCAAGGTTGAGGGTAAGAAGGAGGTCGATGCAATCACCTGGGATAAGGTGGGAGAGCGTATACTGGCACGTTACAAGAAACTGCTGGGCATTAAATAACTGAAAAAAAGGAGAAACAAGATATGAAAACCATTTGTCTGTATTTTGAGATTCATCAGATAATCCATCTCAAGAGGTACCGTTTCTTTGATATCGGCACCGACCACTATTATTATGATGATTATGCCAACGAGACGAGCATAACGAACATAGCCGAGAACTCCTATATCCCGGCACTCAGAACACTGATTGACATGGCACGCAAGAGCGAGGGCGCATTCAAGGTGGCTCTCTCACTGTCGGGCGTGGGCCTGGAGCAGCTGGAGCGTTACGCTCCGCAGGTGATTGACCTGCTGCAGGAACTTGCCGGTACAGGATGCGTGGAATTCATAGCCGAGCCGTACTCCCACGGACTTGCATCGCTTGCCCCCAACGGTGAGCAGTCTTTCCGCGACGAGGTGAAGCGCCAGGTTGAAAAGATCAACCAGCTGTTCGGCCAGAAGCCCAAGGTATTCCGTAACTCCAGCCTTATCTACGATGATGAGATAGGTGGTCTGGTGGCCGATATGGGATTCAAGGGAATTCTGACCGAGGGTGCCAAGCACATCCTTGGCTGGAAGAGCCCGCACTACCTGTATCACTGCGTACAGAATCCCAACCTCAAGGTGCTGACACGTGACTACAAACTGTCCGATGACATAAGTCTGAGATTCTCGAATCCTTCATGGGAGGCATATCCCCTGATGGCCGACAAATACATAGACTGGATCGCCCAGAGCCCCGAAGAGGACGGCGTATTCAATATATTCATGGAGCTTTGCGCACTGGGTATCTATCAGCCTCTGAGCTCCAATATCCTTGATTTCATCTACAACCTGCCCAAGGCAGCCAAGAAGCGTGGCATAGGTTTCCAGACTCCGTCGGAGGTTATCAAGACCCACAAGTCTGTTTCGGAGATTGAGGTTCCTTACCCCATGTCATGGAACGACGAGGAACGTGACATAAGCTGCTGGCTGGGTAACGTGATGCAGCGTGAGGCTTTCGACAAGCTCTACTCGATAGGTGAGCGCGTGATCCTTACCAACGACAAGCATCTGCGTCAGGACTGGGATTATCTGCAGGCAAGCAACAACTTCCGTTTCATGACCACCAAGAACAACGCGGTGTCAATGGATCGCGGAATATATGAATCACCTTACGATGCTTTCACCAACTACATGAACGTTCTGGGTGATTTCCTGCAGAGAGTTAACTGGGCTCTGCCTCTGGATATCGATACCGAGGAATTGAACGCCTTCCAGACCACCATCAGTAACCAGGACAAGAAGATCCAGTCGCTGGAGAAACAGGTGGCACGACTGAAAGCCGCAGCCGACAAACCCAAGAAAGCTTAGAATTTAGAGCGGATTGTCTTGATCTTGATAGGTGTATCACCGCCTATCAGTTTGACCTGGTGCATCTTGATGTCCAGGGAGTAGCTTATTGCCGTTCTGCTTGAATTCAAATCGGCAGTAACGGGAATCAGTATTACCTTGTTCCAGTCGGGGCAAGCCTGCTCGTATGCGGCATTGTCACCGCCGTTCTGGGCAATCCAATCCTCACGGTCGCTGTAAATCTTCTCAACCATAGCGGCAATGTTCTCAAATGTGTATGTGCCGTATTTTGATGAGTAGCTTGCTACGAATGATTCGGTCTTATCGGCCATATTGTTCTTGGCAAAGAACTCCTGCATTTTGTCCTTGCGGATAAGAAGCAGCGTTGAGGGAACTGACGGTTTGTACTTGTTGGACGGAGTAACTGCAGTTGACATACGCAGCTGAGCGGAGTTGAGGACATAATCATCATCTCTCATCTGGTCAATCGGGAGGGTTATTTCGGTAAGTACTCCGAACGGGCTGCGTATCCAGGTGCAGCTGTTGTCGGCTATCTGATCCTCAAGACCGGTCCATTTGATGCAGTTAAGCTGCATGACCTCACTGTTTCCCTGGAACTCTGCGATGCGGGATTCCAGCTGGGGCTCGTCGTCGTCATTAAAGCCGATATACTTGAAGTTGATACCCAGTATGGAACGTGCTATGTAGAACATTGAGCCGTCACCCTGCGAGCAGCGTACATAGAATCCTTTGTAAAGGTTCTCCATGAATGACCGGGAGTTAGAGAAGTAGTGCTTTCTTTCGGGGTCAAAAAATGATTCCAGAATGATTCTGGCAATGGAGTCGGGCAGCTCGACAGTTATACTGGGGGCATAACCTGATAAACTGCGTATCGAATCGGAGTCCTGGAAATTCTTGCCTGATACGGTTACGGTGGCCATGGGGCCGGCCTGCAGGTCACAGAAGAGTGACGGATCCATATTCGGGTAGTAGTATGTCTCAGGGTCAACCATGCGGTTAAGGGGGTATACCTCAATCTGTACCGGATTGGTGGGATCGCCAAAGAAACCTGCATAGTAGAGTCTGAGCTGTGCGTAGTAGGGTTTCTGATCGCCGACCTCGTCAATGAACCACTGGGGGAATTTGAAATCACCTATGCCGTACACTGAATCGGCCAGTGTGAAGTTCTCCATGCAGTTGAGCTGGGTGATATAGCTGGCTTCAATCTTTGAGTTGCTGATTTGTTCGGTAAAACGTCCCAGATTGCACTGCGTGGTCATTATAAGAAGTGAATCGGCAGCCTTAATGGTTCGGGATGTAGCGAAACAGGAGTCATCTACGACTGTCATTACATCACCCTGGGGAGTCAGAGAACCGCCCAGACCGGATGTATCGGCATCGCATGAAATAAGAAACAGAACTGCGAGTAAACCGCAAACTGTCGTCTTGAGATTCATAATGGTCTAAAATCAGATTTTGTTGTAGAAATCGTTGATGATGTCGGCAGCCATGGTGCTGGCGTCACCTTCAAGTACGGGAATGCCTTTCTGCTTGGCGTATGCAGGCAGTGAAGCGTCAACCTTGGGTGCGTTGCAGATAACTCCGTCGGAGAAATCAATTGCCTTCTTCATTACTGAGTTGAAGTCGATGGGGGTATCGAAAGTACCGACGTCACCGGGCTGCATATCCTTGTTAGGTATTATCTCGGGATATCTCTCACTGAAGTTGCGGTCAAATGCCTTCTCGTACAGTGAATAGACAACCTTTGATTCGCGGAAAGCGGGCTCTTCGCGATAGGCGGTCTTAATGTACAGAGGAATCAGGGCCGAAAGCCAGCCGTGGCAGTGAATGATATCGGGATTCCAGCGGAGTTTCTTTACTGTCTCCAGCACGCCGCGTGCAAAGAAAATGGTACGCTCATCGTTGTCCTCATATTCCACACCCTCCTTGTCGGTAACCTGAAGGCGGTTCTGGAAATAATCCTCATTATCAATGAAATATACCTGGATGCGGGCCGACTGGAGTGAAGCGACCTTGATTATGAGCGGATGGTCCGTGTCATCGATGATCAGGTTCATGCCTGACAGGCGAATCACCTCATGCAACTGATTGCGGCGTTCGTTGATGTTACCCCATTTGGGCATGAAGGTTCGGATGTCATTACCCAATTCCTGAATGTTCTGAGGCAACTGCCTGCAGTAATCAGCCATCGGAGACTGAGCCACGAAGGGCGAAATCTGATCAGCAATGATGAGAATTTTCTTTTCGCTCATATGTTTTCTAAGTAGGTAGGTCTTGCAAAGATATAAAAAAAAATGGTGAAAAATTCAAGCACTTTGGCCGAATCTTTTGAAATACCATATTTATTCACTTATTTTGCGGACTTTTTCAACTGTATTATGATAAAGGTAATAACAACAGTAAAAGATCTTAAGGAGGCTCTGGAATCCTGCCGTCAGGAGGGTAAAACCATCGGCCTCGTACCTACCATGGGTGCTTTGCACGAGGGTCACGCATCACTTGTACGCCGCTCTGTAGCAGAGAATGACATAACCGTTGTGAGCGATTTCGTTAATCCCACACAGTTCAACGACAAGAATGACCTTAAGAACTATCCCCGTACTATGGAGGCCGATTGCCAGCTGCTTGAAAAGGTTGGCGCACAGTTCGTATTCGCCCCGTCAGTCGAGGAGATGTATCCGGAACCCGATACCCGCACATTTGATTTCACCCCGCTTGACAAGGTGATGGAGGGTCCCAACCGCCCCGGACACTTTAACGGAGTGGCTCAGATTGTAAGCAAACTTTTCTATGCCGTGGAGCCTGATCGCGCATATTTCGGCGAGAAGGACTTCCAGCAGCTGGCCATTATCCGTGAGATGGTACGTCAGCTGGGTCTCAAGATTGAGATCGTAGGATGCCCTATTGTACGTGAGGAGGACGGAATGGCACTCAGCTCACGCAACATGCTTCTGAACAAGGCCGAGCGCAAGCTTGCCGCCAACATATCACGCACTCTCTTTGAGAGCCGTTACTTTGCACGTCACCATACTCTTGCATCGACCCGCAAGTATGTGATTGACACCATCAACTCGCATGAGGGACTCGAGGTTGAGTATTACGAGATTGTCGATGGCCGCACACTGCAGCCTGTCGACAACTGGGATGCTACCGATTATATTGTAGGCTGCGTTACAGTTCATTGCGGTAAGGTTCGTCTTATTGATAACATCAAATACAAGGAATAATGCTGCTTACTGTTCTTAAATCAAAGTTGCATCGGGTCAAAGTGACTGATGCCAACATTAATTATATAGGTAGCATAACCATTGACGGCAACTGGATGGATGCAGCCGGCATCATTGACGGCGAGCAGGTCCATGTGGTCGATGTTACCAACGGCGCCCGCCTGGTTACATATGTTATCCGCGGTGAGCGCGGATCCAAGTGCATCTGCCTTAACGGCGCTGCGGCCCGCCTGGTCTCAATAGGAGATACCGTCATAATCATCGCTTACGCCCAAGTAACTCCCGAGGAAGCGAAAACGTTCAAACCAACGGTGGTTATACCATAAAAAAAGGCGGCCTTTCAGGTCGCCTTTTTTTTATTTGATTTCTCAAACTTATCCAAGCATAGTAAGCAGGATACCTGCTGCAACGGCGGAACCGATAACACCGGCTACGTTCGGGCCCATGGCATGCATGAGCAGGAAGTTGCTGGGGTTCTCCTCCTGACCTACCTGCTGTGAAACGCGGGCAGCCATAGGAACGGCCGATACGCCTGCGGAACCGATCAGCGGGTTGATCTTCTCCTTTGAGAATACGTTCATCAGCTTGGCAAGCAGGATACCACCGGCGGTACCGCAACCGAATGCTACAACGCCCATAACCATAATCTTGATTGTGCTCCAGTCAAGGAATGAGCTGGCTGTAGCGGTAGCACCTACGGTAAGACCAAGGAATATTACCACGATGTTCATCAGTTCGTTCTGCATGGTCTTGCTCAGACGGTCAACAACGCCGCACTCCTTGGCAAGGTTACCCAGCATGAGGCAGCCGATAAGCGGGGCTGCATCGGGCAGGATAAGAGCCACGATGGTAGTGATGGCAATCGGGAATATGATCTTCTCGGTCTTGCTTACGGGACGCAGCTGGCTCATCTTGATGGCACGCTCCTTCTTGGTGGTCAGGGCACGCATGATAGGCGGCTGGATCACGGGAACAAGAGCCATGTATGAGTAAGCTGCAATGGCAATAGGACCGAGCAGCTCAGGAGCCAGTTTTGATGTCAGGAAGATTGATGTAGGACCGTCGGCACCACCTATGATACCTATTGAACCGGCTTGAGCCTCAGTGAAGCCCATGGCGTTGGCGGCAAGGAATGTAAGGAAGATACCAAGCTGAGCGGCAGCACCCAGGAGCAGGCTCTTGGGGTTGGCAATCAGCGGACCGAAATCTGTCATTGCACCTACGCCCATAAAGATGAGGCAGGGATATACACCGGCTTTAACACCTATGTAAAGAATGTCCAGCAGACCACCCTCACGCATGATAGTACCATAGCTGTGATAGGCGGGGCTGTTAGCGTCCAGGAATGCTGCCCAGAGTTCTGAATGATACATTCCTGCACCGGGCAGGTTTGTAAGCAGCATACCGAATGCGATGGGGAGCAGCAGGAGCGGCTCGTATTGCTTCTTAATGGCCAGGAACAGCAGGAAGAAACTCAGAAGGAGCATTATTCCCTGCTGAAGGGTCATGTTTAAGAAACCCATCTGCTCAAAGAATTCCAGAATATCACCCATTTTCTTTTAGGTTTTAAATGAGATTATCCAAGAATCAGGAGCAGATCCTCCTGCATGACGTTCTGACCTGCGGTTACGGCAATTTTGGTTACCTTACCGTCGCGGTCGGCCATTACGGCATTCTCCATCTTCATACTCTCAAGTGTAAGCAGGGTGTCACCCTTCTTTACATCCTGACCCTCGGATACAAGCACCTTGATGATTGAACCGGGCAGGGGGCTGGTTACCTTGTAACCGCCTGCGGGTGCATCGGCTGCCTTGGGAGCGGGAGCAGCCTTGGGTGCTTCAGGAGCCTTAGGAGCCTCAGCCTTAGGAGCGGGTGCGGGAGCGGCAGCAGCGGCTGCGGTCTCCAGGTCAAGCAGTTTGTCATCCTGCATGACGGTCTTACCGGGCTCTACATAAACGGCCTTTACGGTACCGTCGGCCTCGGCGGTAACGTTGTTCTCCATCTTCATTGACTCCATGGTCAGAAGTACATCGCCCTTCTTTACAGCCTGACCGGCCTTGACGAGTACCTTGACGATTGAACCGGGCAGCGGTGACTTTACGGTCATCAGGCCGGCGGGAGCTGCAGCAGCAGATGCGGCGGCAGCGGCGGGACGGCGTACTGCAGCTGCTGCAGAAGCCTCCTCCTTCTCTAACTCTACCTTGTAGGTCTTGCCGTTGAGTGTTACCTCGGCAAAGTTGTCCTCAAGTTCATTGACAGCAGCGTTGTACTGCTTGCCGTCTATTGTGAATTTGAATTCTTTCATTGTGTTGCTAAATTAACGATGCAAGTTGTTCATTCCGTAGAGCTTGGAGTTCCAGCCTGAACGCTCTACTCTCTTGATATGAATCTCGGTGGGTTCCACGTCATGTACTCCGTTGAAGTACAGGTGCAGAGCCATTGCTATGGCGGCAAGGTCATCATCGGCCGAAGCCTCAGCGCTTGCCGGTGCGGCCTGGGCGGCGGGAGCGGCTACTGCCTTGGGCTGTGCTGCCTTGGGTGCCTTCACCGCATTGCTGACAACTGCGCCGAGCAGTTTCAGAATGAAGATAAGCACGACCAGAAGCAGGATAACCATGCAGAATCCCAGTCCTGTTACCATCCAGACGTGTGACCAGTTTATTACTAAAGGTGTCATCATAGACTCTGGCTTTTAGAGTGGAATGTTGCTGTGCTTCTTGAGCGGGTTGGTGAGACGCTTGGTCTGCAGCATCTCAAATGCGCGGATTACACGAGCACGTGTGTAGCGCGGCTCAATAACATCGTCAATATAGCCACGGTTGGCTGCCTGGTAAGGTGAAGCGAACTTGTCCTTGTAGGCTGCCTCCTTCTCGGCAATGAATTTCTTCTTCTCCTCGGGATCCTCGATAGCCTTGAGTGACTTGGCTTCCAGTACGCCAACGGCACCGCTGGCACCCATAACTGCGATCTC
>Ga0310786_10005492_pt1 | contig 17168 bp, 23 predicted proteins | sample AusTroGonzalo_MG_FD_203881 | JGI IMG/M metagenome (GOLD analysis project Ga0310786, IMG submission 203881) | Bovine rumen microbial communities from tropical cattle in Woodstock, Queensland, Australia - Gonzalo_03 (v2) (version 2) | ecosystem: Host-associated > Mammals > Digestive system >... | reverse complement strand
AAGGAAGTAAAGGATGCCATCAGACTACTAGCAGAGGAAGTTCGTTATAATGTGGAGGATGTTGAACTATGAAACTACGCAATAAGTACACAAATAAGATATACACAGTTGGTGAAAACCTAGATATAAGATGTACAAAAGGTGGTTGGATTGAAGTAGAGATACCATACAGTTATTTACCTATTGTATATATTTACGACTCACTTACCAAGTTTTGCAAAGATTGGGAAGATTACACACCAAAAGAACCGCTAATTAAAGACGAGAAAATACGCAATGCACTAAGGGCTTCTTATGATGCTGCACCATATCGTGATAATGTAGTTTATTTTGATGGACGTTGGACATTCAGAGGTGATAAATTCGAAGTAATGTTCGACGACAGAGATATAGAAATAGAAGGCTGGACGGAGGGGAAAGTATATCATATCGAGGAACTATGTGGGGAGGAGGAAGAATAAATGCTTTATATCTTATCGCAAATTTTAGGCTGGCTCGCAACATTCTTCCGTGCTGGAGGTATGCTGGCAAAGAAACCAATGCAAGTTAAAATCTTAGTATCAGTAGGTAATCTTGGATGGATGCTTAGTGGAATCTGCACAGGAAACATTCCACTGATCGTGAGTAATGCTGTATGCTTAGTAGTAATGATAATAGAACTAATTAAGGAGAAGAAATGAAAAATGACGATAAAATTGACCTCAAGGAAGCCTTCCAAGAGTATGCTCGCAAAGAACTAGAGTTCTACCAGAGTGCAAAGAAAGACAAGCTCTACCAGCGTGTACTTCCGAATCTCGAGGACAAGAACAGTGGCTCGATTGACTTCTACTACAACGGAATTGTGGTTGGTGGCTATATCTACAAAGATACCATCACTTTGAATAAGCTCCGTGTTACCAAGATGGGTAAGGAAGAAGACATCCCTGAAGCAATCAAGAAGGTAGAAGCTGGAATCAAAAAAGCTGAGATGGTTTGCGACAACCAGCTCAAGTAGTATATAATATCCATGTCGGATGCCTGAGGGCTTGAAAATCGTGTCTACGAGTCCGACATGATCATGAGCAGAAGAGACAAAAGCTCCGAAGCTCACCATATAAATATTAGCGTTAATCCAAGAAAGGACAACGACCATGCAGACAACTGCAAAACCAACCAACCCTAATATTAACAATGACCTCAAGGAAGCTTTTGCTCTTTGGGAACGTAAGAAAGGTGAAAAAGTTTGGTATTCTGGCAAGACTGCTGGTGATACTCCAGCAAACATTGTAGCCTTTGTCGTAGAGACGAAGAAGAATCCAAACCAACCAGACATCCAAGTCTACACTTCTAGTGAGAAAGACTCGGAGAAGCTTCAGCTCGCTTCGTTGTGGTTGAATGAAGCGAAATCAGGTGTGAAGTATTACTCTGGTACTACTAATGAAAAAGAGAAGCTCATCGCCTTCATTAACAAAGACACTCAGGACGGTAAATATCCGAAGATCAGGGTGTACTTCAAAGATGCTAAGTAATTGGAATACTTACATCGAAACTCCTATATTCAGACCTAAAAGAAAATTACTCCTATTACCATAACAAAGTAGCTCCCTTGCGGAGCTATTTTGGTATAATAGTGGTGAGGAGTTTCCTGATTGCTCCTCAGAAAAGGTTAGTTGTCCTTTTCCTTGCAACCGCTCTTTAAGGGGCGGTTTTATGTTAGAAAGGAGTGAACATGGGTTGTTCTGGCAAGAAAAAGAAGAAAAAATAGTGTATAATTAAATTAAGCTAATGCACTTTCAACAGTTTGGTTATCATACCTCCTAATGCACACTACAAGTAAGTGTCTCTTTGTTTATAAACAAAAATATTAGTGCCACAAAGTAAGACCTATCTAGCTGAGGTCTTATTTTGTTGCTATAATAAAAGTATCAGCCTTCTGTGTACCTTATGAGAGGAGATGTTATTATGGTATATCTTAACGTAACGATTAAGGGAAAAATTGAATCTAAAGACCTCTGGGAAGATGTAAAAGGATACAACGTAAACGTAACAGACCTGATCGCTTTTACTGTAGTGCATGGTGAAGTGTCTATGTATGACTCCATGTTTATCATAGACATCTGCAGAAAGTACGGCGATATTACAACCGAAGTAACCTCCATCTAACACAAAGAGCAGGTCTAGTACCTGCTCTATTTTAATGCTCTGCTGTTAGATTATACCTCATATTGGCACTTATCTGGGAATAATTCTCTAATCTGTTTGCCAACTGCTCCCTTGAAGGAGTCATCATCTGTAGATAAGTACGCTCCCCTCTTCCAAGTCTTCTCAACAGATGTAATCTTACAATCACTAGATTGTACTCCACCTAGATTGCAGTAGTTACCGTATAAGCAACGGAACATCGGACAATCACTCATGTTAAGGACTTCTAGTGCTTTCTTCTTGTGAATAAGCATCGGAACATGAAGTGCATAGTTTCTTGTAGTGCATCCCATCACTTCTAATTCTTTACACATATCTCGGAGTTGCTTGGTGTATGGAGTAACCCTCTCATACTTGTCTTCTAGTTGTACAATCCTCTTGTATAAGTCTCCGTTGTATAAGTTCTTCGGATCATATAACTTTTTCATAATGAAGAAGTCATCGTTGAATAACCAGAAGCTGGCACTTATCTCTTTATTTTTACAAGCGGACTCTAGCATCATGCGGACGTTCTCCCACTTGTTTTCTTTGTCTTGCACCATGTGAACCCACTTATCGGGTTTGAGTCCAGCAGGACAACCTCCATAGAACCAAACTTTACGATGTGGGAAGTTCTTAAGAGTGCGAAGAGAGTAACGAAGCTCCTCGTTACTCTCTGTATCTTTTACAAAATAAACTATATCCTTTTCCATACTTTTAGTATATCAGCATGAAGAGTTCAGCGATACGCTTGTCATGGATGATAAGTTGCTCAATGTTGAGCAAGGTCTCACGGTACTTGATGATAAGGTCTTGAGCGGAGGTTACACCGAAGTTACCCTTAGTGGTCTCAATGATACCTTCCTTCTCGTTGCCAATAGTGCTATCGCTGGCATTCGTGGAAGTAGAACCATTGGAGCTAGAGTTGGAGCTTGTGCTATTAACATTCTTGCCCCAGCTTGCTTCACTTGCATAGTCCACGGAGTCGATATTCTCGGTAGATATATTCAACTGATTCTGAGGAGTATCTGAGGTAACACTCTTAGTGTTATCTGTACTGCTAGAACCTTCTGTACCACTAGCAGTAGTGTTGGTAGCACTGGACTGTGAGCCAATGGTCGTATCACTCTTATTACGCTGAGTATTACGGATGTAGTCAACGTTGTAGATAGGATTGAAGTCCTGATCAGCAGAATAGTAGAGCTGGTTGTAATACGGCATAATCTCATTAAGAGCTTTCTCCAACTCGAAGAGGAAACGTCCTACCGTCTCGAATCCAATCTCCCTCCAGCGGTAATAGCTAAGAATCCTATCATTAAGCTCTGCACGAGTAGGAACTTTGTAAGCAGTTCCGTACTCGTTCACACGGTTTGGGTCGGTCTCATATAGAGGGTACTTGCTCATCGCTTCAGCGATAAGCGGAGCGGTCTGCTCATTCTGGAGAAGATTCTCCAATACCTCTGTATATTTTGCAGGGATTATCATTATTGTTCCTCCTTAATAATATCCTTATACTCAGGAATCTTATCCAATTCACGACGTTTGACCTTGAGGTTGAGACCGAAGATTCTGTTAAGTTGCTTACAGGCTTCTTCACGGCTACGGAGAAGTACATCCTCGGATGCTTTAACCTGCTCGTTATTTGCTTCTACCTCGTTGGCAACCATACGCTCACGCTTGTCCATGTTGGCATTGTTTACACCAATATCTGTGAAGAACTCGTTGAGTAGCATATGCTTCTGAACTTGGAGGTCTTTGAACACCATCGGAGGTTTAAGGTCGAGTGTTGTGATAGCGTTCATATCGAGAGACTCGTCCACATACATAACAGGCTCATTGTCTCTACGCTGGTTGATAGCGTTCTTCAAGCTTAGTCTCTGCTTGTCGGTACACTTAACAACTGTGGGAGTCTTCTGTGCTTCGATGTTTACGTCAATCGCCCTATCAAGGTTGGTGAGCTTCCAAGCATAGAAACGAACCACACTGAACTCTGGGAGACGGAGCATATTGTTACGGATTAGGTAACAGTTTTCACCGTTCATAAGTTGACCCCCCTTATACACATAATTCTCTGCAACTGGGGTAAGGGTTGTTGGATCGTTGTAGCAGTTTACACTTCCATCTTGTGATATACCGGCAACCATGAATCCCATAGTAGGGTCTTTGTAGAAGACACACTGACCATCACGGAAGAGATAATTCTCAATCCAGCGTGATTGCATATTGTTTGGTAAGCCCTCCCACTCGAAGAGAGCGAGACAGATTAGCATCAGCTTGTAGTAGTAATAACTAAAGGTGATATTGTTGCTCATCTGAGCTACACTCTTGTAGCTTAGGATTGGGTAAAAGTCTATGTTTCCGTTCATAAATTGTCCTTATACAATTCCATTACTTACGCTATAGTTTAAGAAGTTACTTGGGTTTCGCCAGAAGGTGATACCTTTGTTGTAAGCATCTTTAATCTGATTCATATAATCGTTAGGTACATCGCCAGTAATATTACAGTCTATAGTCTTAGTGTACCACCAGTTTTGACGATGTGCTGTGTATGGAACTTTTACTCGGTGGGTAGCATAGCCGAACATATCAAAGAAGTCATCTGCGATCTGGGCGAACTGTTTTCTGATACTCATGTGTCGGAAGTTCATTCCAATCATATCCCATGTGTAGGTAGCACTACCAACGTTGGTTGAACCCTCAGCTTGAGGTGGCATCATACTATGTTCATATATCTGACCTAAGCGGTTAGCAATTCCAGTGATACCACTTGCAATTCCTACACCACCACCAGCAGGAGAAGTTGCTACACCGACACCTACACTTACAATATCGCTGACAAATCCTGTTGCAATATTAACACCGTTTTGTGTTAACCAGTTGGTGAAAGCATCAGAAGCCCAGCCACCAACAGGCAACTTGCCCATGCTGAGACCTTCTTCGTAATTATTCTGAATTCCCTTATAGTTATTCGGGAATACCTTAATATCTCCGCCTTGTGTAGAAACTCCCTTTAGGGAGAACTCTGGCGTAGTGTCTATTGTACCATCTAAAGGATTCTTGAAGTATTCATAATGGTAATTAGCGACACTACCGTTCATATTACTCATCTGTAGGTAACGGAACGGATAACAAAGGAGTTTGCTGTTTCGAGGGCTGTAGTTACCATCTAGGAGTTGATTAGAGCTTAGAGCAGTTGAATCCTCAAAGTAAGTGGTGTAAGTAGTGTAAACATAGAACTCAAAGCTTTGGTCTGGAAATGGAATAATCGCAGACCACTTCTCCCTATTTTGGAAGCAGGATTTTGGAGCGACAAACACCGAAGCGATATAATCTGGATGACCGTTGTGGTTAAACGCTTTCACACATTCTCGTAGATCGCCGAGACTATCAAAACCAAGATAGATATAAGCATCTGGAAGAGAGTTCAAACAAGTAACTGTCTTATTAGCAAACATATCTATTAGTTTGGTCAATGCCATACAATAACAGGTTGTGCTTCTATTCAAAGAAAAAGCTTTTTCAGGTGCTAAGTTTGCTTCTACATAATCACCAAGCTCTAGATTCTCAGGCACAGTGTTAGCACCGACAGTATCATCATTGGTATGCTCACGCTCAATGAAGGAAGGACGGACGGTAATATCAAACATGAAGGTTTGGATTGGGTCTACTTCAAACTCAACATCGGTGAAGTTGTCGTTTACATAAGTCATTTTCTTGATGAAACAATAGAACCACTTATTCGAGTAAGCAGTGTTTTGGTACATCATATAATTACAATTACGGATGGAGTCGATATGAGTCGGACATCGGAATGTAGACGTATCACGTTGGTATGATACATCCAAGTAGGTTCGGATAACATTGTTATCCATGTAACTCTTCTGTGCTGAAGAGTTAGCAAAATAGAGGGTGTTCTTCATGTCATCCTCTAGTGGTACGTTCAATAAGTATACTTTAGATATATTAGCCATAATCTTTTTCCTAATATTATCATAACATAATCCACAGGGTGTGGATAACCCTGTGGATATGTGGAAAACTATTCAGCAGTTGGAGTTAGTAATACACGCCAAGCTTCAAATGAACCTTCACCATCGCCTTGTCGTACATACCATGCTTTAGTGGTTGAATCACTTACCAATGGAATAGCAATCTGCTTACAACCGCCTGTGGTTGCTCTCAAACAAACCAAGATGCCTGCAGTTGTAGAAGACCACGGTTTGTGAGTTGCATTTCCACCAACCCTCCATACACCACTTTCGGAAGTAGAGTTGTAATCAGTAATGTTCTGTGCGGAGCGGAAGAAAGTTGCGAAAAACTTACCACCAATGCTCAAGCTACTATCAGTAGCGTTCATCTTAATCAAAGATGTTTCGTTGATGTTATCGTACAAAGCCAAAGTGTTTGGTTCGTCTTCTGTACCGAAGATAAGCTGTTTGTCTAGTACGTCATCATTGTAATAACGGATATGGACACCTGAGTTTTCAGGTTGCGAAGACGTGTGACGAAGGTTTGGATAACGGAAATCTAGGTAGTTATTTTCAATATGCTGAAGATAACTTAACCTGTTACGCTCGGTCTTGGCTTTAATATCAGCATCGGAAGCATCACTTGTTACTCGCATCAAGTTAACATCAACGTTAGTAACAGGGTCTTTGCCGAAGTAGATGTAATCGGTAGTAGGACGTACTACACGACCTTGAGAGTCATAAGGCTCATTCATCATAATACCTTGCTGAATGAAGCCAGTTGAACCACCAGCATCAAGCTGGAAAGCCATATCATAACCTTTACTGATAGCAATGTTTAACAACTGAGTCTGAGTTAAGCCTGCTTGCTCTTGGATGTTCCTACCATTACAGGCAATGAACATGATGTCCTTAGTATCAGTGTTCTGACAGACAATATTCCAAATATCTGCTTGATCAGCGAACTGAGAACTGATGATGCTATTTTCCATAATCTGACCAAAGGTACAGAAGGAGTTCCAAATACCATCTTCCTGCATCGTCTGATAAGTAGTATTAAACGGATAGCAGACAAAAGTGCCATCTTGTTTGATACCAAGCATCCTTAAACGAGCTTTAGTAGAGTCAGTGTAACCATCGGCTGGGTAGTTAGAGATTAGTTGACCATCTTTAATGATACAACCCATAACATGATGGTAACTAGTTTCTTCGGGGTCAATAGCGAATGGAGATGCGTTAGAACAGAAGGTTGCACCTTTGCGACAAGCAAACTCACGAGGAGTTTCGGTATCGGTTGCTTGTGCAGTATTAACATCATCAGCGAAACCGTGTTTTACTGGAATAACATTACCATCAGAATCCAAGTGTGGAATATAGGCAATGTAGTAATCAGTTCCGTCAATATTACCTTTTTCAAAAGTAATCTCGTTGATAATGTAGGTTTCTTTCAACACATTGAGGTACTCGTCAATAAGTTCCTGAAGAGTACCGTCAGCTACCATCGCATCGAGCTTGTTGTTGATTTCTTCTTGAACGTCAAGGTTATCGAAGTAATCGTCTACAAAGTCTTTTAACTTAATGAACTGAGCAATATATTCGTCAATTTTAACGTTCTGCTCGTTAGCAATCCTAACAAGTTCATTGACCTTGTTATACATCCTAGCCGTTTGCTGGAGACAAGTACCAGATTCTACATCATAGAAAGCTGGTTGTAAGTTCGTTTCTACCCACGGAGGGAGAAAGTTGATAAAGTTCCTCATAATTTATCATCCTTAAAATAGGTGGTGGTTTTACCCACCACCTAGATTAGTAGTTATTATTGTTAAGCTACGGTAATGACAATGTCACCAGTTACCTTAGCGATGCTGACAACACCAGTATCGGAGTCATAAGCGGTTGCATCGGTAACACCGCCAACCGTAACGGTAACGGTATCAGTACCCTTAACACCCTTGAGGGTAGTCTTGTAGCTCATACCTTCGTTAACCTTCGTACGCTTGTTGGTAGAAGTTACACCAGTCTTGAGCGTGTAGGTAACAGTGTACTCATCGGCAATATCACCGTCCGAGTTCTGATCAGAAGCGATGACGAACGCAACAGCGTTGGTCAATGGGCTGAAGCCCAAAGTCTGCCAGACATGGAGGTAATGGTTGCGATATAGACCGAGACCGTTTTCAAACTCACGGAAGGTGAAGAGGTCATCGTAAACTTGGAAGAAGTTACGGTCAACGAGGGCAGCTACCATACCGTCAATAGGGAAAGCGTCAATGACTTCCTTCTGAGTCTCGTTCCATTCAAGGATGGACTTGTTGAAAGCGTAAGCCAAAGAGTCAACTGCTACCGAGACGTTAGTTGCGTTGTCAACGACAAAGACCTGCTCATCGAGCTTCGAGAAAGTGACGATAGCTTTATTATCAGTAGACTGTGCAGTCAAGTAAGCGTTGTAATCGCTGGATGGGAAGACCATTCCACCAGAGACCGTCTTAACAGTCTTAATGAAGGCATCAGCATTTTGCTTACTTGCAAGAGGGTCAGCGACAGGGATAACAACCATAGCGTTGCTCTCATAAGCCTGAGCAAAGAGCTGACGCATCAAGATGTACTCATCGTACTCAGCCGAGTTACGGATGGTAGTGAAGAGGTTAGCCAAGTAATCAGAAACACCTTCGTAGCTCTTGAAAGCTTTAGCTAAAGCTTCTGGAGAGTCGGTCAACTGATAGGTGTCTTGGCGGTTCATACGGTGGAAGACAACCTTCGTATCTGGAAGTTCACGGGTCAAGAGACCAGCACCACTCTGATCATAAGTCTTAGCCTTGATGAAGTTGTTGTAGATTTCTTCAACAGTATCACCAAAGGTCTTCTTACCCTTCTTGAACTTGCCAAGTGGGTTGCTCCAGCTCTTCTTGATGAGCATCGGAGCGTAAATCATGTTAGCGAGCGTGTTGATAAATTCGTTGTAAACAATCGCATTGTTGAGGTCAGTGATAGCTTCACCAACAGACTCAATGTTATTGCGAGTTGCTTCTGGAACACGGTCTTGATAAGCTTGTGAAGCATTATCACGGATGGTGTTCAGGAGTTCAATAGCATCCATTGAATAATTCCTTATAGTTTAATGTTTTGTAGTAGGTTGTCAAAAGACCTTCGAGGTTTAGACTCTTCCTGTTTCAGACCAGTCTGCTCTTCAGCCTGTTGCACTGGAGTCTTTTGCGAACCGAGCTGTGTAAACAGCTTCATGTTTGCTTGTCTGATAGACTCCATTTCTTTAATATCAGCTTCATGCTGTTCTGTCAAGTTAGCATTAGCGTCAAACATTTCTGATACTCCACCAACTAACTCCGCCAAACCAGCTCTCATTTCTTCCGCTGATTCCAAAGACCCTAATTCTTTTATCTTTGCTTCAAAGGTTTCCTTGTCCATTGTTCTTGCCTCTTTCTTCTATTAAATAGTACAAAGTTGTACCTACTTCTATTATACACACTTTCCGGTTGTGGTTCAGGACTTGGTGGAGTCTCTCCTCCCCAGACAATGTATCTGAACGCTCCTAAGAACGGAGCAGTTTTACCTCTCCATATATCAAATGCTTTACCTGTGTAAGGGTTAGAACCTATACCTTGATTCTGCCCCAGCATCCTAATATAGCCAGAACCATCATATTTTTCATCGGCGAACGCAATATGACCTGTAACACCATACCATTTCACCCCTCCCTCATAGTAAGTGTCGAAGATAATAATATCTCCTCTCCTCACATCTTGAAGGTTCGGTATCTGGATGAATTGTCCTGATCCATTACGCTGACGGCACGTCTGGTTCGTCCAACAGGTTTTAACATAGCCTTTCAGTGATGGGTTAATATTATGTTGTGTATATAAATATTGGTTAATATCTGCTTGAGAATACAAAAGTTGCACTCCATCCCAGCACTGTGCACCATTTTCTCCATCGAGGTCGTACCGTTTTCCGAGGACGGAGTCTCTAAACGACTGGTAAGTTAAATGAGGAACGATTGGCATTATACACCATCACTTGCTACTTCAATCGGCAAGCTTCCCGCTACTTCGGTAATAGTAATTGACGAAGCACTTAGGTTAGTAAATGTAATAACACCACCAGTGGTGACTTTTACCTTAATAACACCAGCATCAGTGACTAATACTCCACATACCTCATATGCTGGAAGTAAGTTTGGAAGAGTGTAGATAGTCTCACTAGCACCTGCTGAGATTGAGAGAGAGCCTTCAAGCTCGATGTTGATATAACCCATCATACCCACCGACACTAGATATATAAGACCAGCAGTCCAGACATTACTGTCAATATCACTATATAGATATGACTCGTAAGTTTCAGTTAATAAGGTAGTTACGTTGCCATCCAGAGTGGTTACATCACCTTCAACATCACCAACTCTAGTGTTTAGAGAAGTTATATTAGATGTGTTAGTCGATACCTGTCCATCAAGGTTAGTAAAAGCTGTGTTCAAGTTTCCCACACTTGTGGATAAGTTTCCCACAGTTGTGGATAAGTTTCCCACAGTTGTGGATAAACCACCAACCGTTGATGACAAACTAGATACATTACCATTAGTCTGACCAATCGCAAGAGAAACTACTGCATTTTGAACAGGGTTCTGAGAGCTATTAGATAACTCATCGTCTACATATACACCACCGAGGGTGTTCTTGGTCGCTTGTGGTAGAACATAACTTGAACCACTTGCACTTACAATTCCGTTAGAATCAACCGTAAGACCAGAACCAATGCGAATGACACCTTTTGTGTCTGCACTAGCAGTAGGGATAGATATAGTACCATCAGCATCAACGGAGACATTAGAGCCAATCTTAACACCACCGAGCGTTGATGCACTCGCTGTAGGCAAAATATAATCCGCCACCAGAGGTTCTGTAACCTCGACCTGATCCTGTTGTAGTATAATTTCAACTTCATCATCCATGTTAATACTTAAATCCATATTCTTTTAGTTTGTTATAAGTAATCTTGCCTGTGTTTCCATCAGGATATAGACCAGTACGCTTCTGAAACTCCTTGATACTCTTCCAGAGATTGTCCCCATATAGAGAGCCGAGAGCTTTCTTATTAGTGTAAGCAGGGAAGGTCTTGTACATAAAGTCTGCGAGCTTCGCAACTCTTTCATCTTGGTCGTATCTGCACCAGTAGCCCTTAGCAGGTAGAAAACCTTGAGACACACCACTGACAACTCTTATAGAGTCCATCATCTCATCCCAACCAAGCACTTGAGGAGTCGACACTTTCTTTCCATCCGAGTACCATGTTCCTCGGTCGCACACCATTACATGACCATACTTTGATGGTGTAGCAGTGTAAACAGGAACTGATACATTATATGGAGGGAATCCTTCGTGGAAAGTACCATTCTTTTTACCAGCTTCCATTGCGGTCTTTGCACTAGCATAATGCCCTGTATAGATTCGGAAACCGACTCGGCAGTTCTTTAAGCACCAACCTTTAGCCGTTCCCATCTCCTTTGGAAAGAATTGTTTTGTTTGCTCGTAAGCCATATATTACTCCTGACTGTTATTAAATACGCTATCGAGAAGAACTAAATAACCTGATAGAGGGGTCTTTGGCGTAGAACCAATCGTGTACCTCAAATCGTAAACATACATTCCTGCTTCTAGTCCTGCAGTATCGCTGGACGAGAAGTTAACCTGATAATGTTGAGTGTCAATCTTGGTGATACCATTACCAAGAGACTTCTCAATTAGCATTGGTTTGTCATAATCTTCCTTGAGACCAAATGCTATTGTTGATAAATCTTGGTTAAGATTCTTGAAGTTCACGATGAAGCTGAACTGGTCTCCAATCTTTACCTGAAAAACTTTAAGCATTACTTACTCTCCTTCTTTAGAGCTTTGAGTGCTTTCTTAATATTTTGTGGTACTGGAACACCTGCCTGACCCAAGTTTTCCAGTACGCTCAAACCTTCGTTCGCCACGAAGTAATAAATGACTAGTGTTCTGATCGCTCCAGTTTCACCAGTCACCCTATCTACTAATACAGCCAGCATCACGATAAGTAGTATGCTGACTTTTTTAACAATTCCCTTAAAACCAACTCTGGAAGACAAGTCTTTCTTGATGAACGACCTTATCATTCCTGAGACGTAATCCAGAACAATAGCTACTAGTAAGCAGGTCAATGCAACGTCAAACCCACCTAGAAGATACACTAGTCCTGTGCATATTACAGCAATTACGCTATTGTATATTTCTTTCATAATTTCATTTTAGCACAAAAATAGAGGGAGAAAGGATACCCTCTATTTCGAGTAATAATCTGGGTGGGCTTGATTATTAACTTATAAATTGTATGTACAGAGTACACCTTCAGTATATCACTTGCGGATTGTAAAATCTATTACTTGCTTGAAGTCTGTACCGCAATCGTCTGAAGCGTAAAAGATATTAGATTCACGGAAGGTCTTGAATAAATCATTGAGGGCAGGGTTAGGGAAGTCTGTGCCGTATATGTCTCTCTGCCAATACGGAGAAGGTTTTATCTGATCAGAGAAGACAATAGTCTTATCGTCTATCTCCCCCTCGTATGGTTTTATAAACCAAGAATGTACTCCTGTCTCCTTGTCTTGCAGAAGCGAACAAGCGAACTGAAATTCTTGGTAGACAAACATAAAACAAAACCTAGAACGGTACTCTCTAATACTCTTCGGAAGATGTGGTTGAGGGTCTGTCTGCCATGCACCATTGTTAAGCATCTGTTGATGTTTACCGATAGCCATGTTAGAGCCTGTGGACTTACACCACTCCAACGCCATTGATACATATATAGGGTTTCCCTCTTTATCTTCACCAGCAGGAACTTGAGTAACTCGAATGTCTCCCTGTTTCATAGACTTCAATTCTCTACGGAGACCCCAGTCTTTGTAGTACGGACACACCTTAGATATTGTGTTACCAACCATCCATACCCTTGTTGTGTATCGTTTACGGTCAACTGTAGACCAGAGGTTTGCCAGCTTGTCTGGTTCGTCATGTAGGTATGGAGACCTCGCCATAAACTCCTCGAATATCATGTCATCGACATCCAAGTACGAAGCACCAGCATAATGTTGCTCAGAGGTTAGAGCCATCACATAGCCAATCTTTTCACCTCTAGTAGTCTTGCAGGTTTCGATGTCGTAATTAGATAAGAATAACTCCCCTCGGTACATGGTAATACAGTTATACCTGCCGTTAGTGATAGTAGTCACGTCCACATCACTGAAGTATCGCTCAATCTTATCTGCTTTAATCTCTTCCTTAAGTCGTCTGATCAGGATGAAACGTCTACCTGTCTGAACGTACTTCACGACAGCCTTCTTGTGTTTCACCTGATAGCTTTTACCGTCAGACCTAGAACCGAAGATTAGGTTATAAATACAACCCTTCTTGTCTATTGCATCTATATTGTAGTGGGTGTTCTTTTTGTTAGCCATTTCTAAACTTAGCCCTTTCCGTTGATTGTTGTCCGATAAGCTCCGTATAATCCAGAGCTTTCCCTAGAGTGTAACTAGTTGGAAGTAAACAGATTCCTGACTTGTCTCGCACTGTGTAAACATTACCCAGATAGTCTGTTATCTCAACAGGTATCTGCTCATCATTATACGCTAGTGTTAACTTGTTTGTATGCTCAAAGTCAAACACCAAGTCATCACGGAAGTCGTTGATACTTTTAAGACACTTAGCTCCACCTTCTTTTGGAACACCTGACACCGTAACATGAAGCTCTCCATCCACCTCATAAGCGTATTTCTTCGCACCTTGAGTAATGAACTTGTCATAAGTAACAGTTCTACCTTTTCCTGTTTCACATTCAAACACACCGAGAAGGTGCGGATTACCTTTGATGTCTTTAGGGCAATACCTCTCGTAATCTAGTCCACGGACTTTGCACACGTTGCGAATCTTCTCTTCAACCGTCTGATTGTACCGTTCAAATACTCCCTTATCGTAGCCTTGAACTACTTTGCAAGAATCAGTATCACAATATGCAACGAATCCGTCTAGATCCATAACTCTTCGGAGGAGGTTATCCCTAGCATAGGCAGTACACCATACACCCCATGCGAAGTTAAGAAAGCCCCTCTTTTTATCCTTCACCAGCTTAGTCATAATCTCAGCGTTGGTAAGGGGTTTTTCTATCCACTCGTCATAATGCAAGAACTCCACGTCTGCACGAATCGTATTAGTTACCGTCATGCCATAGAGGGCGTTAAACGCCTGCTTCTCCCTGTTATATGCAACCTCCTCACCTTCAACATTCTTCAGCTTTGTCTTCAAAACATACTTATCGAGGATGAAGTTAACATACTCAATCGGCAGATAATCATAAGTTGCATAGTAGCTTTCCTCAATCTCATAAGATTCATAGTCATAAGCATCTAGGAAGAAGCGGAGGTCTACATCCGTCAGAGTAATTGTAATCGCCTTAGCTGATATGATACGACCGTTGTCGTAATTAGGTTTACCCTTAATCTCTGAACACTTGGAAGCCGAGATGAAGTTATTATAATACTTGCACTTTGGTCGATGGATGGTCACCTTCAACAGATATGCAAGATTCGGCATCATATCCTCAACTCTTTTTATATAACATCTTCTAAAAGCTGAAGCAGGAAACTTGCAAGTGACTAACACATACGGATAAGCACTTGTCTCGTCATAAGAATCAACGTTCTCCAACACGTCATCCGCATAGATGTAGTTAGCGTGAGTGTAGCCCCCTGCAAAAGCGTCCACTAGCATATTGTATACTCTAGGGGCAGTGTTAATCTGCTTCGATACTTTCCGAACATAAGAATAATTGCTAAGAACCAAACGCTGGAGTTGCTTACGAACTTTTCCGGTAGACGTTATCGGAAGCTTATCTACTCTCTCGTATGTCTCCAGTTCCCTTCTAATATACCAATAGGTAACGAGACAGTCGTACTCACAATAACCAAGCTCCTTTTCCGTCAATGGAGTCTCCGAAGTACGAAGCTTCGAGTAATCCAAATCGCCTTCCTTTTTCTCCACTGGTAGCTTGTACTCTTTTGGAAGACTCTTCAATTTTAGATTAGATAGTTGTAGTGAACAGCGGAACTCGATGTTGTAGTCTTCCAGCTTACAAGACATAAGCTTACGACTCTTGCGACTCATAACGGTTTTGACTCTGACTACCGACCAGATAAACTGGAACTCGAATCCTAAGTTATGCACGAAGACAATCTTCTTGTTATCGTCATTCTCTTCCAGTCTGTCTAAGAAGCTGACGAACTCCCCCCAAGTCCGCCCATAGTACACCTGATCGTTGATACTAAACTGCCAGACGTACATACATGATTGCTTCACGCAACGCTCCTGCTCCTCTTGTTCCATATCTGTGTAGTACACAGCAGGAAGAACCTCTCCATCGAGAATCAAGTAAGATGTGGTCTCGATGTCGAATGTGTAGATGGTATTGTCGACCTTCTTGGTTTTGCCGACAATATCCACCTCATGCCCATTGTACTCTGTCCAGTATTTCATTATAAGTATGGTGCTACAAACTTGTTATACAAGTATTCAGCTTCCCTTCTGTAGTAATCATTGTTAATATCAGCATATTGACACAATATAGTGAAGAACGTATCACTACTATAATTTCTCTCAATACAAGTATTCACGATATAGAAGAATGTACTAGGGTCAATCAAATCCAAAATACTTGCTTGGTGAGTCTGACTCGAATATTCAAACACATTATATAAACGTTCTACGTCTTCATCAGTTGCTTCTCGCTCCATCCTCTCGGAAAGCGTCTGCTTAACCTTAGAGCGAACCTTTGATTCTATATTTTTAATCCCCGTTGGAGTTAAAGCCTTGCTCTTCTCAAATGCTTTAAGATGCTTGATCAGATACTTCTGTTGCTGAACCGTCATCCTAATTTTCTTGACAACTAATCTATGCCGTTTAGAACCTTTGGATTTTTTAATAGACAACTCTGGCTGTCTACTAACAAACTCCATCAGTTCTTTACTTCTATATTTTCCATAGAGACCAGCTTTTTCTAGACTTCGTATCTTCTTGTTAATCCTCTCAGCCTGAATCATGAGACGATTGACACCAGTTACACCTCTAGAACGCCCTCTTGTGGACTTTTTTCTTGGCATAGCTCAATCCTCAATTAGTTAATGACACATCATCAAGACTTGTTAGAATCTTACCATCGAAGTTGATATAACACCCACGGTTCTCAATCTTCCTATACAGATTGAAGTCAGATAAGAAAGTACAGTCAATCTTGAACTTATAACGCTTATAAATATCATTATAAATCATAGCGAAGTTCTTTTTACGTTCTTTTGCGAACTTTTCCAAGTGAAGCTTCGAGCTGAAGTTATACGTCACTGGTTTACCATTGTGAATGTAAGTGAAGTTATATGGAGAGTATGCCAGCTTGTGGCACACTCCACGGCGAGTTAAGTTACTTTTCTCTGATCGCATCTGTTAATTCCTCCAAGCTATCGTTAATATTGAGCATCACTGTGATTAGTGCATCTAGTTTGTCTTCCATCCGCTCATAGAAGATTATGTCTCGGTTTTTCATCAGTTGTCCTCCTCAAGTAGTTTGTCGCATATATCTACCGCCATTGCGATTGACCTTGTATGTTTGAACTCTGCCAGCATTTTGCCAATCTCAATCTCTTTTCTCAAAGCATCGACACTATCGGATAGTTCTTTGTATGCTTTATAGTATTGTTCAATAGTTTCCATCCTATTTCCTTTCTTTATTACCTACCCCTATTGTATAAGAACATTTTTGTAATTGCAAGGACTTTTTTGTGTAATTTTGCATGATCGTGCCGGTGTTCGGTTTTTTGTTCGGGTTTGGTTGGCGTGTGGTCGGCGTTTTAGAGTCTTGTGCTAAAGAGCGAGCATATCATGAATGATATAATTTTGAATCATTCGTGATATGCGAGCGGAGCGGTTTATGCCATATATGGTATAAAAAGGGGAAATCCGGCAGGGGAAATGT
>Ga0310786_10005491_pt1 | contig 17170 bp, 16 predicted proteins | sample AusTroGonzalo_MG_FD_203881 | JGI IMG/M metagenome (GOLD analysis project Ga0310786, IMG submission 203881) | Bovine rumen microbial communities from tropical cattle in Woodstock, Queensland, Australia - Gonzalo_03 (v2) (version 2) | ecosystem: Host-associated > Mammals > Digestive system >... | reverse complement strand
CATGCATCATCTTCCGACCCCTGTCCTGAGAATCCGCACCGTCATGCCGGGCGAATCCGGATATGCCGGGGACCCCGCCCGGAGCACCGACGTGCGGATTTGGAACGAAACAGGCGAAAAGTTTTTCCCTCAGGACAAGCTTTTCGGTCCCGACGGCCCCTCGGACGAGATCGGAGCGTTCATCCAGTCCATCCTGAAAGATTCAGGAACGGTCGCTCCGTCCTCGAATCAGTAAACGACCTTGAAGACATTCCGTGCGCGAGCGTCAGCCGCGCACTATTCGGCACACACCGTGTGTGCTTCAGTCTAGGGCTACCCCCGGCAGCGGTTCCAGTCGGGCTGGTACAGCCAGATCGACCACGGCAGCGGCTTTTCCGGGGGACAGCACCAGGCGTCCTTCAGCAGACGGTTCCAGTTGCGGCGGCCCTCCAGCGCGAACGCCCGGTAGTCGCAGTAATACATCACGTAGGCTTTCGTCTCGCGGCCGGATTCGAGCTTGGATAGGAACGCGTCGAGCACGCAGACATCGAACGGGTTGTAGAGCCAGAAGACCGTGCCGTCGTGCGGCAGCACGTCGAGGATGTTCCCGTTCAGAATGGAAACCTGCGGATAGTCTTTGAAGCGTTTTTCGGTGATCGCGGCGACGTCCGGGTCAAGCTCGACGCCGTAGTATTTTCTACATGGCGACTTTTTGAGCAGGAGCCAGCTGATGACGCGCCCGAATCCGCAGCCGACGTCCACGAAGACGTCGTTTGCGTCCAGCGGGAACTTCCGGAACATCATTTCGATCGCGCCGTACTCCGCGCTCATGGTCGGGTACGCGCCGAGGTCCTGAAACCGCGATTCGCGGACTTCGGCGAGGGAGATGCCGCCGATCTTCCGGTCGAGACGGTCCTCGCGCCAGGCGCACAGCTTCGTCCGCAAGCTCGAAAACGGGGCTGCCATCGTGCGGACTTTCAGCGGGGGGAGGGCAGCAGGAGCGCCAGCATCTCTTTCGCGATGGCGTCCTTGCTCTGCAGCGGGAGGTCGATCCGGCGTCCGTCGGCGGCGAAGAGCGTGACGGCATTTGTCCCGGCGGCGAATCCGCGGTCCGGACGGGACACGTCGTTCGCGGCGATCCAGTCGAGGTTCTTCGCGGCGAGCTTGGCGCGGGCGTACTGCTCCAGACCGTCGGTCTCCGCGGCGAATCCGACCAGGATCTGACCGGGCTTTTTCTGCTGCCCGAGCGTCTTCAGGATGTCTTCGGTGCGCTTCAGTTCGAGGAAGAGATTCCCGTCGGCCTTCTTCATCTTGCTTTCGACCGGGTGCGCCGGGGTGTAGTCCGCCACGGCCGCGCACATCACGACCATGCCGCAGTCGGCGGCGCGGGACTTGACCGCCTCCGCCATGTCGGCGGCGGAGACGACCGGGACGAATTCCAGCAGGCCGTCCGGCGGCGTAAGCGCGACCGGGCCGGAGACCAGGATCACATCGTGCCCGGCTTCGACGGCGGCCTTCGCGATGGCGTAGCCCATCTTGCCGGTCGATTTGTTGGAGAGGAAGCGGACGGCGTCGACGGCCTCGCGCGTCGGGCCCGCGGTGACGAGGATCCGCATGTCAGCGGCCTCCCTCGCCGCCGCCGATGAAACGCGTGGAATCGCGGAGCGTGTGGCGCAGACGGCGGCACTCGGAGCACATGAAGAGGTCGAGGCCGAGGATGTCGGTGAACTTGTCGGACATGGAGAGTTCGGCGAATCCGCCGACTTCGACGAGCACGGTCTCCTCGGAGTTGTCGGCGACCATCACGGCGGGCCCGCGGAGGATGTCGATGCGGATGAGCGAGGTTTCGGGCAGGACCAGGTGGTTGACCAGCTCGGTGCTGTTGCTGAACGCCAGCCCGATGCCGGTGCGGAAGATGCTGTGGGTGATGCTGCGGTAGTATGCGGTCGAGCCGTGGATGGTGGCCGCGCCGACGGCGTCGCCGACGACCTCTCGGGCATACATGGCGCCGTCGATGGCGACGCTGTAGCGGAGCGCGGTCACGGGCATTCGGTTGTGCAGGAAGATGTCGTTGATCGCGAAGAGCTCGCGCCCGTTCGCACGCCCGGTGAGCTTCGGCAGGCGCGTCGTCTTCAGGTTGCCCGCGAAGAACGCGTTTAGCTGGGTGTCGAGCCCGTGTTTCGGGCAGAGCGGGGCGGTGGCGGAGTCGCGGACGGGGTATTTCAGGCGGCCGGGCCAGCGGAGCTCGGCGGTGAAGAGCGTGCCGTCGCCGCCGCACGGCAGAATGATGTCGGCCTCATCGGGATTGTCCGTGAGGCGCGCGCCGCGGCGTTTCAGGTCGTCGCGCAGGGCTTCGGTGTGCTGTCCGAAGAGGAAGAACTTCCAGTCTTTGCCGGGTTGGATGGTCATGGGGTCATCTCCTTGTGTCTGCGAGGAATTTCGCCGCCGCGGCGTACAGGACGACCGCCGCGCAGTTGCCCACGTTGATCGACGCCTTCTCGCCGAACATGGGCAGGCCGACCGTGGCGTCGGCGGCTTCCAGCGCCTCGGGCGAGATCCCGAGCGCTTCGTTGCCGAAGATCAGCGCGACCGGAAAATGGTAGGGGTACTGCCACGCGTCGACGGATTCGGGGAGCGGTTCGACGGCTAAAATCTCGATGCCGGGCGTCTCCTCGCGGAGCGCGCGGATCGCGTCCAGCGCGGTCGGAAACGAACGGTTCGGGACCATCGTGTCCGCGCCCATGGCGGTCTTCGCGAGCTTCGGGTGAGGAGGACAGGGGGTGTAGCCGCAGCAGATCACTTCCTTCGCGCCGAGCGCCTCCGCCAGCCGGAAGATGTTGCCGGTGTTGTGCGCGCTGCGGAGACGGTCCAAAATAACCGTTATTCCCGGGGAGACGGTGTCTCCACTGCGGCAGTGTCCGGCTTCGCTCGGACACAAGGAGCCTGTTCCCTCGCAAACACTCATCTCCGGCCCCGTCTTCCGCCGCCGCGATGGGGACGTCCTCCGCCTGAACCGCCTCCGCGGTGACTCAGGCGTTTGCGTTCCTCGGGCGGGAGTTCGCGTGTTTTTTCGGGGAGTTCCAGCCATTCCAGCGGGGGCTGGACGGTTTTGATCTCGCACTTGGTGTACTGTTCCAGCTGGGGCAGCACGAACGATCCGAACTCGTCGGCGAAACTGATGCTGATGCCGTGTTCGCCGGCGCGTCCGGTGCGCCCGATTCGATGCACGTAGTCGTCGGCCTGTTCGGGCAGGTCGTAGTTCACGACGTGGCTGATGCCGTCCACATGGATGCCGCGCGCGGCGACGTCGGTGGCGACGAGGATGCGCGTTTTTCCCTCGCGGAACCGGTCGAGTATCTTCAGTCTCTTTTCCTGCGCCACGTCGCCGGAGAGCAGTTCGGCGTCCTCGCCGTATTCGAAGAGCCGGGCAGCGATGGAGATGTTCTTGTCCTTGCGGTTGCCGAAGATGATCATGCGCTCGGGCTTCTCCTCGCGGATGACATGCAGCAGCACGGCCATCTTCTGTTCGTCCAGCACGGCGTAGAACCGCTGGTCGATGAGGTCGGTCACGATGTGCTGCGGCTCGGACTCCACGAATTCGGGCTCCTTCATCCAGGAATCGACCAGGCGCAGGACGGCGGGTTCGAGCGTGGCGCTGAAGAGCATGGTCTGGCGGACGCCGGGGCGCGGCAGGTGGTAGACGATGCGGCGGACGTCCGGGATGAAGCCCATGTCGAGCATGCGGTCGGCCTCGTCGATCACGAGGACTTCGGCCTTGGAGAGGTCCAGGTCGCCGCTCTGGGAATAGTCGATGATGCGGCCCGGGGTACCGACGAGGATGTCGATGGGAGCGTCGAGTTCGCGGCGCTGTTTTTCGTGGTCCATGCCGCCGAAGATGACGACGCAGTTCAGGTCGGTGAAGCGGGCGAGCGCCTCGGCGTCGTCGTGGATCTGGATGGCGAGCTCGCGGGTCGGGGCGAGGACCAGGGCGCGGGGCGCGCCGTGTTTGCGTTCGCCCTCAAGCGGATGCCTGCGGAACCGCGTGATGAGTGTGGAGAGAAACGCGGCGGTCTTGCCCGTTCCGGTCTGAGCCTTGGCGGCGAGGTCGCGGCCGGCGAGCGCGAAGGGCAGGCAGAGCTTCTGGATCTCGGTGCAGTAGAGGAAACCGAGGACCTGGACGGCGGCGAGCACTTCCGGGCAGAGTTCGAGGTCGCAGAACCGCATCTTGCCGGGTTCCTCCGGCGGCGGCACGAAGGTCGGCATCGGGGGAATCTGGCGGGCTTGCTTTTGATTCTGCTTCTGATTCTGCGCGGGTGCCAGCTGTTTGGGCTGTTTCGCCTGCTTCGGCTGATCCTGCGTCTGTTTTCCCTGTTTGGGCTGTTTCTGCTTGCGGGTCGGCTGTTTCGCCTGGGAATCGCCGGCCTTATCGTTCCGGTCGGGGGCCGGGCGGCTGTCGGCGCGCCGGATGTAGGTCGCGTCCTCGGGATGCCGCTGTCTGCGGCGTTTCTTGTCGTGCTTGCGGACGGGTGCGCCCGCCCGGGGGGCTTCCTCCTGTTTCGGGGAAGACGCGAGGGCGGATTTCAGGTTTTTGATGAGAGTGCCGACGGATTGTGAGATATGCTTGAACACGTGAATAAAAGGCGCGGGGGACGCCCGGAGCGGACCGGGGATCCCCCTGTCATGTTTTGAGGTTTGCGGTTATTTCGGGTTGGTCAGGAGATTGATGTCGGTGTTGAGCAGGTCGAGGGAAGGCTTCTCCTCGAGATTCAGGACCAGGTTGCGGACGTCGATCTCGCTCGATATGATGTACTTGCGGATGTCCTTGCAGTCGTTCTCAAGGAAATCCAGATAGGAGCGGAGCTTGAACATGCCGGGCAGATGCCGGTAGGATTCGAGCTGGCTTTCAAAACGGGAGGAGTCGGCGAGCGCGACGCTGGCTGTGTCGAACTTGTAAGCTTCGGCGGCGCCGAGGATGCGAGTGGACTCCACTTTTGCGGACTCGACCGTGGTGATGGCATATTCGTTGGCCTTGGAGATCATCTCCACGGCGTCTTCCTGGGCGCAGACGACGTCCTGGAACGCTCCGGCGACATCGATCGCGCCGGTGCCCTCTTTGCCGATGGGCGGATGCGCGTCGTGCATGTTGATGCCGACGAGTTTGATGCCGAGCCCCATGCGGTCGCACGCCTTCTGGATGCGGTCGTACAGGGTCACGGCGACCTGTTCGCGTCCGGAGGAGATATCGGTAATGAAGTCCGTGCTGGCGAAATAACGGGTGGCCTCGGCCTGGCCTACCGCGAGGAGCGTTTCCTTTACATTGTCGAAATTGAACGCGTAGTCGAAGGGGCGTTCGGGATCAGCGGTGTAGAAGACGGGGAGCGAGACCTCGAGGATGGAGGCGAGCTGGGCACCGGTCTTGCCCTGCTGCTTTACGGCCACGAGGAACTTGTTCTCATGCTGGTAGTTGTCGCCGGTCCAGAGGATGACCTTGGCGTTGCGGCCGGGCGTCAGCACGGAACCGAGGGTGGCCTCCTGGACGTTCTGAACCGGGACGCGGAGGATCCTCTCGCAGGGCCACGGCCATTTGAGGTGGATTCCGGCGGGGAGAGGCTTGGATTCGCGGTTCACCGCGCCGAAGACTTCGCGGATGCCGATCTCGCCCGGATTAACCTCGGAGATGCAGGTGAAGAGCCACAGGACCGCCGCCCACACCATCAGCGCGGGCACGATCGCCTTCCGCAGGATCAGGTAGATGCCGGTCCGCGAAATCTGGAACCCGAACTGGTAGTCCAGGGAATCCGAGATATTCCGAACCACGCCGCCCGGCTCCGTGAAGATGGCCAGCAGGCGGCTTTCGTACACGGGGCGGACTTCGTCTAGCGAACGGGGGCGGTAGAACTCAATGATGAAGTTCACGAGGAGCTCGGCGGCAAAGACGGCCAGGATCCAGAAGAAGATCTTCGTCAGGGGCGCCGCCCAGCCGGTCTTCCCGTAGTGGATGAAGAGCGCGGAGATCGCGCTGACGAACATCACGACTGCGAAACAGATCAGCCAGCTGCCGACGGGGCGGAGGCATCGGAATTCGGCGACACGGGACTGTCCGACCAGGAATACGCCCGTGAAGTATGCGAAGAGAGCCGAGATCGCGCCGAGGAACGCGAGGTTGATGGGGTTCTTAGGCGTCAGCACAAGCAGGGCGGGTTCCGCCGCGCCCAGTGTGGAGTGCCGCCAGAAATACCAGAACGCCGGGATGGAAAGCAGGAAAACGAGGAGCGAAATGGCGGACGGGATGTACTTGTTGAAGTTTTCGAGCGTACGCTTCGCCGTGAACCGGACGTCCTCGCTCACATCGAGGATGGAGTTCACGTTGGACTTGCGCTGTTCCAGGATAAGCTTTTCCTGTTCCTCTTCGGCCATCTTCCGCAGGAACGCCGAATGCGCGATGGCGCAGATGGAGAAGAGGAATGCCAGAGTGACCGGGTAGAGCGCAAGCGTGAAGGTCTCCATCCCGGCCCATTTCGTCGCCGGACCGGCCACGATGACGACGAGCGCGAGGATGAAAGACAGGACGAGGGATACGATGGCGATGCGCCCTGCAAGCCGGGCGCGTTCGATGATGCCGCTGAGATCGCCGTTTTTCATAATATCAAAACTCCAATTGGTACGGGATGAAAATCCGGAATGTATCTTTGAACTATACTTTATTTTTGTAAAAACTCAAGCCGGAAACGTCTTTTTTTCGTCTTTTTTCTTTTTTTTAGTGGTTTTTTCCCGTTTCCGGGCTATATTGTGAAAGTCAATGCGGCGTCCGCTTCCGGCGGCACCGCCGCACCGCCGAACTGCCTTTTCATCCTGCCGGAGCCTTTCTCATGGACAAACATATTTCCGTCATGAACGATCTGCACAAGATCAATATTTCCACCGTCGTGAACCCGACCGTGCCGTCGGAAAGTACGCTAGTGCAGAACATTCCGCCCGCAGCTCCGCCGCAGTCCGGCGTCTCCAAACAGCTTTCCGATGCCATGCAGAGACGTGTTTCGGACTTCCGGCTTTCCCGGCGCGACCTGGCCGTGCGGACCGCGGAAGCCCTGGCGTGGATCGACCGCGAGATCGCGCAGTCCGAACGCAAGCTTCAGGAGCTTAAGCCCCGCAGGGAACATCTGGTCTCCATCGCAGCCGAGCTGAACCGCGAGTCCCCGCTTGACGTCGACGGCGCCGCGACCCAGTCTCAGATCGCCGCCGAGTCCCGCCGTCTTGAGGATCTCCGTCTGGACGCCTGCCGCATGATCGCCGAATCGGGGATGGCGGCGCCCGGAGCGCAGGCCCCCGCCCGGGAAAAGACCTCCTCGCTCGATGGCATTGACTGGGATTCGGTCACGTTCGGCCAGCTCTGCCGTATCGGCTGGGGCATGTTCTTCCCCCTCATTTTGACTGTGTTCTTCGGAGCGCTCCTGGTCGGCGCCGCCGTCATCGCCGCGTTCAACGGGTCGATCCGATGGTAAAGCAGGCGGCACGGAAAAGCGGCGGCACAGTCCGCCGGAGAAGGTCCGGGTACGTCGAGAATCCCGGACTGAAGCAGGAGAAGGAATTCAGCAGTTCGGCGAAACGCGCGCTTGCGTTCCGCAGGTTCTGGCTTTTCCTGCTGACCGCAGTGCTTCTGGCGATCGGGATCGCGTCCGTCTGCGGCGTCAGGTTCTGAGCTGGATCGAATCGGTCAGGGCACGGGGATCGGCGCCAGGAGCGTGAACGGCGCGAACGGGATGTTCCGCAGGACCGTGAACCCGATGATGATGACCACGATGGCGATTGCCACGGGACGGCGCAGGGAGATCTCCGGCTTCACGATCAGCAGCGTCGCTGTCAGGCCCGCCGGGACCAGCAGCAGATTGTTGTGCAGGCTCGCCCCGATGTCCCCGTGCAGGAGCGCGGAGAGGGCGCGTGTGGCGCCGCATCCCGGGCAGTACAGTCCCGTCAGCTTGTGGAACATGCATTTCGGCAGCCATTTCGAGTTGGGACTACCCGGCGGGGCGATCAGCAGGACGATGCAGGCCGCCAGCGCCAGCGAGAGGATGATGCAGAGGGGGACCAGCTCCTTGCGTGTGAAATGCGGCTTTTTCATGATGATGGCGTCCTGCCGGTCAGATTTCCGTCAGACCGGGAGCGATCAGCTCCACGATGCGGGGCAGGACCAGGATCGCCAGGGCGACCCCGATCGCGAAAAAGATGATGGCGGTCCAGCTCCAGATCTTGCCGGTGCGCGCCGCCCGGCGGGCGCCTTCGTAATTCCCGCTGTGGAGCATGTCCGTTGCCAGCACGGAATAAATCAGCGCCACGATGCCGATCACACTGCCCACGAGGACGGCCAGGATGGCGAGCGAAAGCCCGCAGTCGATCTTCGGCGGAGCCGTTTCGGCCGGTGCGCCGGATGCGGACCCGGATGCTGATGCGACGGAAGCGTCCGACGTTTCTCCGGTCCTGCGGCCGCAGTTCGGGCAGAAGAACGCATCGGACGGGAGTGCGTGTCCGCAGTGAGGACAGAACATGGCGCGGAATCCTTATTTCTCGTGTCCTCAGGTCATGACGAAAATGCTTCGAGAAATGCGGAGATTGCGCCCGTGACGAAACTCATCACGAAGCCGAGCAGCATGAGTCCGAGCGAGATCCAGCAGAGGATCCTGGCAGTGTCCGCGCTCTTTTTCGCCTGTTCGTAGTTGCCTTCCTCGATGTGCTTCTGGACTTGCGAGGCGAACACGATGGCAATGATTCCCAATACGAGGTTGAGGCAGTTGCAGCAGCCGAGGATCGTGACGAAGATCGCGAACCCCATGTGCGAATCGATGTCGCGGGGGTCGCCTGCGAACTGCGTGCCGCCTTTCGTTTCATTGCGGTCGCCGTCGCTGCCCCAGTGGATGTCCTGTTCCGCGTTCTTGAGCGGGTTCACGAATCCGGTCGGTCCGTCGTTCCCGTCGAGAATCGCATCCGGTTCCCGCGGCGCTGTGCCCTGCGAATCTGTCCCGGCAGGGGGCGGGACGGGCGCGGCCTGTGCTGGCTTTGCGGCGGAAGCGGTCTGTTCCGGTTGTGCGGGCGCGCTTGCCTCGCTGTCGCTCCGGAATACGGTCTTGCCGGAATCCTTCAGCGGGTTCACGAATCCGGTCGGCGCCTTTGGCGAAGCGGCTGGTTCGCGGCTGGTCGTGATGCGGACGATGCCGTCGCCGGTGTCCTTGCGGGAGTCGCCGGAGATGCTGAACTTGTTCTTTCCCGAGTCGGAGAGGGTGAACTTGTTCTGCCCGGAGAGGCTGAATTTCTTCTGGTTCGGATCTCCGGAGAGACTGAACGCCTTCCGGTCGGAATCGACGGCGTGCCCCCCATGATGCAGGTCATTTTCCTTCGCATAGCTCGGAAGGTTCTTCATGTCAGAGCTGGACCGTTCGTCCCCGCATGCGCCGCTGCCGCCGGGGCGTTTCGTGCCGCATCCGGGGCAGAAGGTTTCGTTGTCGGAGAGCTGCCTGCCGCAGTTTTTGCAGAACATGCCGGAGTTCCTTTCTCGTTTTCTGGATGGTAAAAAAACAACATTGTGGAGTATCATACCATGAAAACGGGAAAAATCAACCGCAAAACGGAAAAAGGACGGGAAAAAGCGGTCGATAACGAATAAAATGCCCCCTTTTTTCGGAAATGGAATTGCTTTTTCCAAAAAATGTGGTATCTTTTGCGATGACCTTTTTTCTTTTTAACAAATAATATCTCAGCAACGAAAGGAATTGAGATGGACGCAACCACCCTGCGCAAAGCCGCCGACACGATCCGCATTTTATCCGCCGAAGCGATCCAGAAGGCCAAATCCGGGCATCCCGGCATGCCGATGGGCAACGCCGACTTCGCCATGGTCCTCTGGGCCAAGTATCTCCGCCACAATCCGGCCGACCCGAGCTGGATCGGACGCGACCGCTTCGTGCTCTCCGCGGGCCACGGCTCCATGCTGATCTATTCCCTCCTGCATCTCTTCAACTACGGCCTCTCCATGGACGAGCTGAAGAACTTCCGCCAGTGGGGCAGCCTGACTCCGGGCCATCCGGAATTCGGCCACACCAAGGGTGTCGACATCACGACTGGGCCGCTCGGCAGCGGCTTCGGCTCCGCGGTCGGCATGGCCATCGCCGCAAAGCAGTTCGCGGCCAGGATCGGCCTTGACAAGACGGACATCCAGCAGAGCCGCATCTTCGTGATCAGCGGCGACGGCTGCATGATGGAAGGCAATACCTCCGAGGCCGCCAGCCTTGCCGGTCACCTGAAGCTCGACAACCTCGTCGTGTTCTACGACGACAACAAGATCACCATCGAGGGCAACACCGGCCTCGCCTTCACCGAAGACGTCGCTGCCCGTTATGCCGCCTACGACTGGCGCGTCCTCCGCTGCGATGACGCCAACGACATCGCCAAGGTCGATGCCGTCCTGGCGGAAGCCGTCAAGTCCGACGGCCGCCCGACCCTCATCATCGGCAAGACCACCATCGGTTTCGGCGCTCCGAACAAGGCCGGCACCCACGGCTGCCACGGCGAACCCCTCGGAGACGAGGAACTCGCCGCCACGAAGGCCAACCTCGGCTGGACCGAAGAGCCGTTCACCGTCCCGCAGGCGGTCAAGGACATGCTCGCCGGCCGCGTGAAGGAACTCGCCGCCGAAGCCGCAGCCTGGAATGACAAGTTCGCAGCGTTCGTGAAGTCCGCCGACCAGGCCCTGATCGACAGCCTCGTCAACCGCACTGTCCCGGAAAACATCCTCGACGAACTCCTCGCCGCAGCTCCGGTCGACAAGCCGGTCGCCTCCCGCGCTTCCAGCGGCACCATTCTCCAGAAGGCCTCCGCGCTCGTTCCGGCCCTCGTCGGCGGCGCCGCCGACCTGGCTCCCTCCACCAAGACCGCGGTCAAGGGCGCGGGCGATTTCAGCGCGGAAGACCGTGCCGGCCGCAACCTGCACTTCGGCATCCGCGAGCTCGAAATGGGTATGGCGGGCAACGGCATGGCGCTCTTCGGAACGGCCATCCCGTACACCTCCACGTTCGCGGTGTTCTCCGACTACATGAAGCCGGCAATCCGCCTCGCTGCAATCCAGAAGCTCCACGAGCTCTACATCTTCACGCACGACTCCTTCTACGTCGGCGAAGACGGCCCCACGCACGAGCCCATCGAACAGCTCGCCATGCTCCGCAGCATCCCCGATATGACCGTGTTCCGTCCCGCCGAAGCGCATGAAGTCGCGCACTGCTGGGCCGCCGCCCTGAAGAAGCAGGGGCCCGTCGCCATGATGATGACCCGCCAAGACCTCCGTCCGTTCGACGCCGCCCTCGCGGCGAAGATTGACGTGACCCGCGGCGCATACATCCTTTCCGAGGACGAAGGCTTCGAGGCCGTCATCCTCGCCTCCGGCAGCGAAGTCAATCTGGCGCTCGATGCCGCCGCGATCCTCCGCGGCGAAGGCCGCAAGGTCCGCATCGTGTCCGTCCCGTCCCTCGAGACCTTCCTCCGTCAGGATGCCGCTTTCCGTGAGAGCATTCTCCCGAACGCCTGCCGCAAGCGCATCTCGATCGAGGCCGGCACGACTCCGATGTGGTACGCCTTGGTCGGCCTGGACGGCCTCGCCATCGGTCTGGATCACTTCGGCGCATCCGCTCCGTACAAGAAACTGGCGCAGGAATTCGGCTTCACGCCGGAAGCCGTCGCCGACAAGGTCCGCGCCTATCTCCAGGCGTAAGCCTTTTAACGCGGTTTTCCGCGTAAGTTTTGAACCGTTCCCGCGGCTTTTTCAGGGCGCGAGCGTGAGCCGTGCACTGCATCAGCACCGCATTCGGTGAGCCGCGGGGGCGTCCGATGATCCGGTCCGGGCGAAAACGTCCGGCCGGAGTTTTCCGTCTCCGGAGAGCCTGTCTTTCCGGGGAAAAAGCGCTTTTTCCGCCGCATTCGCGGGCGGAAATGGAAGGAATCCGACGATGGCAACGTTCAAGAAAAAGGTCAATGTCTCGCGAATCGTCCTCTTTGCGGCGATTCCGGTCGTTCTGGCCGCCCTTGTCCTGACCGGATTCTTCACGTTCCGGCGCTCGCTGGCGCATTTTTCCATGGATTTTTATTATCCGTTCTATATGGCTGTGAAAAACGTCGAGCTGGCCGCGGCGCGCGAATCGCTGGCGATGCAGCCACGGCGGAAGCTCGCGGCTGCAGTGGAACAGTTCCAGCGCCAAAACGCCCTGCTGGCCGCCCAGAACCAGCGGCTCCGCGAGCTGGAGGCCGACAACGAACGTCTCCGGCAGGAACTCCGCATGCCCCGCTGGTCCGGGTATCACGAGGTCTACGCGGAAGTGATCCTGCGCGATCCGGCCATGTGGGACGAGCAGTTCGTCATTTCAAAGGGTACGAATGACGGGATCGAAACGGGCGACCTGGTCCTGACGTTCCAGTTTGCACCCCGCGGCGGCACGCCGAGCTGTGTGCTGGCCGGACGCGTCGTCGAGACTTCCGCCCGGACTTCCGTCGTGGCGACGGTCATCAATCCTGCCTGTCAGCTGAGCGTTTCGCTTGCGGAGTCCGGCGCCAACGGCACGCTTGTCGGCAACGGTTCCGACTCCATGACCGCTCGGGTGTCCCGCCTGCCGCTGAAAAACAAATACGGGATCGGCGAAATGGTCCTGACGAGCGGTTTTTCCGAGCGTACGCCCCGCGGGATCTGCGTCGGGTATCTCACCGATGCCCCAGGCAGCGCGAATCGTGCCGCTTTGGTGCATGACGGCGGCCTGTATGCCGAGGCGTGGATGACGCCCGCCGCGACGCTCGATACGGTGCGGTTCGTGGTTGTCCTGACCGGGAAATGACGACAGGGGAGGGGACCATGTACAGATTTTTCTTCTTTACGTCCTGTTCCATCCTGCTGCTGGTCGCGGAAACGCTTCTTCGGTCGGCCAGCCTGACGGTCCCTCTCCTCGGGTTCTTTTTCGCCGCCGCGTCGTTTGCCCTTTCCCCGCGCATGGCGCTTTGTTTCGCGCTGGTCTTCGGGATCGCGCTGGATTTCGTGATGGGGTACGTCATGCCGTGGAGCGGCCTCCTGCTTCCGCTGCTGACGCTCCCCGCCATTCTGCTGCATGGGAAGCGCCCGGATTCCGATGTGCTTGAATTCCTGGCAGGGGCGGTGATCCCGGCTGTGATGACCATTCCGTATGCGTGGACCGTCCTTACGACGCCGGAAGCTTTCGCATCTCTGCTGACATCGTCCTTGTTCGGGGCTGTCCTGTTTCCCGTCATGCTGGCTTTTGTTTCGCGTTCTGCCCGCCGTCTGAAGATCGGCACGGCGGACAACGCCGATGGAGGCATGTGATGCCGGAAGACGACAGCCCTCGTTTCGTGATAGACTCCTTCGTGATCAGGGTCGGCCTGCTTGCACTGATCGCCTTCCTGCTTTTCTCCGTGCTGGTGATACGCCTCTGGAACATGCAGGTAGTCCATTCGGCCGAATACGAGTACAAGGACCGCAAGCAGAGCGCGCGCCGCATCCGCATTCCCGCCATGCGCGGCGAGATCCTGGCCCGCGACGGTACGCCGATCGTCCGGAACCGTCCCTCATTCAACGTCCTCTTCCATCCCGGCGAAATGGCGATCGAACGCTCCCGCGACCAGGCTCAGTTCATCATGGACAAAGCCAACCAGGTCGCCAGCGTGCTCGGACGCACGAATCCACTTACGCTGGAAAATGTCAAGCACCACCTGAATTACCAGCCGGGCCTTCCGCTTACCGCGTTCAAGGATCTGAACGACGAGGAGCGCGGACGCCTGGACGAACTGTTCCCGCCTGTCCGCGGCCTGGAAGTCATCGCCGAGCCGATGCGCGAATATCCGTTTGACAGCCTCGCAGCGCAGCTGATCGGCTACGTGGGCAACGAGGACCCGAGTGGCGCGGACGACCGCCGCGAATATTTCTATTATCTGCCGAGCCTCGAAGGACGGTCCGGGCTGGAGTACCAGTACAACGAAAAGCTTTCCGGCAAGGCCGGGAGCCAGTTCGTGATGGTGAACAGCAACGGATTCGTCCATGAACAGCTGGAGGATCCGACGCCGCCAGAGAACGGCTACGACCTGCGCCTGACCCTGGACATCGACGGCCAGCTTGCAGCGGAACGCGCCCTGAAGGGCCGCCGCGGCGCCATCGTGGTCATGAGCGCCAATTCCGGCGCTGTCCGCGTCATGGCATCGTCTCCGACGTTCCCGCCCGGCGACTTCGTCCCGTCGATCTCCCGCGCACGTTTCAAGGAACTGAACGAAGACCCGGGCAAGCCGTTCCTGAACCGTGCCGTGCAGGGCTCGTACATGCCCGGTTCCACGATCAAGCCTCTCACCGCGCTTGCCGCGCTCGAAAACGGCATTCCGGACACCAAGACCTATTATTGCGGAGGAGACACGCCTCATGGTTATAGTGGCCACATCCGCTGTACCGGCGTTCACGGCGAACTGGATATGCGCCGCGCGATCATGCGGTCCTGCAACGTATATTTCGTGGAACTTGGAGTCGAAGTCGGCATCGGTCCGCTCAGCCGTATGTTCGAATCCGCGGGCATCGGAAAAAAGACCGACATCGAGATCTCCGAACGCGCCGGCTATCTGCCGAAAGACGGCCCGAAATGGAACGAGAACGAGACCGCGTATGTCAGCATCGGGCAGGGCAAGGTGGAGGTCACGCCGCTTCAGGCCGCCGTGTTCTACGGCGCCATCGCCAACGGCGGGACCATGTACAAGCCCTACCTGATCGACCATATCTACGACCACGACCGCCTGTCCGGGAACCGTCTGAGCGTATTCGATGCCGTCCCGCTCAAAACCGGCAGACTTGCCGCCTCGGAAAAATCCCTTGATGTGATACGCGAAGGCATGTACATGGTCGTGCATGAATCCGCGGGTTCCGGCAGACGCGGCAATATTTCCTCAGCTGAGCTTTACGCGAAGACTGGTACTGCTGACGTCGGAGATGGCCGGAACGCCACAAAAAACACCTGGTTCAACGGCTTCGTCAAGCATCCGCGCACGGGCGAGCTGCTGAGTTTCGCCGCCGTCATCGAACAGGGCGAATCCGGCGGCGGCACGACCGCTCCGATCGTGGCCGCGATGTTCACGGAATGGTTTTCGCGGGATTGAGCTTCCCTCTGATTTCGCTTTTTTCTCAAAAAAAGTCAAAAAAAGTCCTTTTTCCATGTTGATTTTTGTGTGGAAACGGGCTATAGTAACGTAAATTTCAGGGGCCGGGAATCGGCCCGTGAACCGAAAACCTCAACAGTGAATATGGAGCAACAATTAGTCATGAAAGAAATTTTCAGTGACGGCATTGCCGATATCGTTTTATCGCACGGTCTGGTCCTCATTGATTTTTATCACATCATCCCCTGGAAGAACGACCCGGTCCAACGGATCCCCTTCCTTCGCATCACTCTCCCCATCAATGGATTCCTCGATCTTTTCGGCCTCAGCAACAAGGTCATGAACCATCTGCTGAAGACCGGCGTGTTCAAATTAAATGCTCCGGAATCTCTTCCTGTGAAGGAAAACGGGGCTCCCGCCGCTGAAAAGAAGGCCGGAAAGAAAGCTGCAAAGGCCCCTGCGAAGAAGGCCGAAGCGCCCGCGAAGCCTGCCGCGAAGGCGGTTCCCGCTAAGAAAGCGGCTCCCGCACCCGCGAAGCCCGCCGCGAAGCCCGCCCCTGCGAAGAAAGCCGAAGCACCCGCGAAGCCTGCCGCCAAGGCGGCTCCCGCTAAGAAAGCGGCTCCTGCACCCGCGAAGCCCGCTGCCAAGGCTGCTCCCGCTAAGAAAGCGACTCCCGCTCCTGCCAAAAAGGCGGCGAAGGAAAAGAAGTCTGCGAAATAAAATCAGATAAACGGATTTCCGCGGCAGCGTTCTCCTGCCGATTCCGGGCCGTGCGTCCATCGCCATGTTTTCCTCCGGTTCATCCGGCAGAACGGTCATGGCCGATCCGCACGGCTTTTTTTTGATCCAGCCGCCATGGATTTCGCGCGCGAGCGCGCTTTTTTTGCAAAAAAACCTTGACAATTTGGTGCTTTCGTAGTATATTAAGAGAATATAATTCTCCCAAAACATACAATCTCTCACTTAACCCAAACCAGCAGAAGGAAAACACAAATGCCGGGCAAAATCAATACTCAGGACGGCAACTACGCAGCTGCGTACATTGCTTATGCTTTGAGCGAAACCGCCGCGATCTACCCGATCACCCCCTCGTCCACCATGGGCGAATGGGTCGACCAGTGGGCCGCCGAAGACAAGAGAAACATCTGGGGCAAGCAGGTCTCGGTCGTCGAGATGCAGTCCGAAGCCGGCGCCGCGGGCGCCGTCCATGGATGCCTTGCCGCAGGCTCCCTCACGACGACCTACACGGCGTCCCAGGGCCTGCTCCTGATGATCCCGAACATGTACAAGATCGCCGGCGAACTCCTTCCGACCGTTTTCCACGTCACTGCCCGTTCGCTCGCCTGCCAGTCCCTGGCCATCTTCGGTGACCACTCCGACGTGATGGCGTGCCGCAACACCGGCTTCGCCATGCTCGCCGCCGCCAGCGTTCAGGAAGAAATGGACCTCGCGCTCGTCGCCCATCTCTCCACCTACAAGTCCAAAGTCCCGTTCCTGCAGTTCTTCGACGGCTTCCGCACCTCCCACGAAGTGCACAAGTTCGAAGAGATCCCCTACGAGGACATCGCCAAGCTCGTCGAGCCCCAGTACATCGAAGAGTTCCGCGCCCGTGCCCTCCGTCCTGAAAAGCCCGTCTGCAAAGTCGGCGCTCAGAACGGCGACGTTTACTTCCAGGGCCGCGAAACGGTCAACAAGTTCTATGAAGCCTGCCCGGCCATCGTCCAGGAAAAGATGGACGCCGTGGCTGCGGTCACCGGCCGCTCCTATCACCTGTTCGACTACGTCGGCGCCGCCGACGCCACCGACGTGATCGTCTCCATGGGTTCCAGCTGCGAAGCCATCGAAGAAACCATCAACTACCTGAACGCCAAGCGCGGCACCAAGTACGGCCTGGTCAAGGTCCGTCTCTATCGTCCCTTCTTCACGGAAGCCTTCCTCGCCGCTCTCCCGAAGACCGTCAAGCGCATCGCCGTCCTCGACCGCACCAAAGAGCCGGGCGCCATCGGCGAACCGCTCTACA
>Ga0310786_10005490_pt1 | contig 17170 bp, 18 predicted proteins | sample AusTroGonzalo_MG_FD_203881 | JGI IMG/M metagenome (GOLD analysis project Ga0310786, IMG submission 203881) | Bovine rumen microbial communities from tropical cattle in Woodstock, Queensland, Australia - Gonzalo_03 (v2) (version 2) | ecosystem: Host-associated > Mammals > Digestive system >... | reverse complement strand
TCGAGAAGCGAACCGCAGGACTTTCTCATAGCTTACCCGAATAGACCATCGACTTGAGCGTATCCTCGGCCACCTTGGTCCACTTGGCCAGCACCGGATCGTCCGGCAACGCCTCGTGCCCCATCGACCAGATATCCCAGGCCGATTCATAATCGCGTTCGTTCCAGTAAAGATTGCCGAGGTTCACGTACGCCGAAGCGAACTTGGGTTCCCGCGTCACGATGTACGCATAAATTTTCTTGGCCCCGTCAATATCGCCTTGGCCTCCAAGAATGAGCGCCTTGAGGTTATAGCTAAAGTAGTTGCTCGGGTCGAGCTGGATAGACAGGTTCAATAGCGAAAGGACCTTTGCCGATTCATTTTCCGAAAGCATGGCTCGGGCGAGGTAAAAGAGCGCCGTCGAATACATGGGCTTGATTTTTTCGCTAGTATCCACGACAGAAAGGATCTTGAACTCGCGGACGGTACGTTCCCAAAGCGCATAGGTGCTTTCCTTGAGGCGTTCCTTGTCTTCGGCAATGGCGTAGTAGGCAATCGCAAGCCCGTAGCGGGCATCCCTGTCTGCCGGTTTCTGGTCCAGGACCTTCGAAAAACTCGTCACAGCACGGTCGTAATCCCCAATGCGCAGAGCGTCGTCGCCACGGACCATGTCACAATCGGAGCAGGCACAAAGGAACACCGTAGCCAGCGCTACGACAATTCCCCTAAGGCAACTGTTCAAACGATTATAGACAACCCTACCTTGCATACTGTAAGTATATATAATTTAGACGAGAGTGGTGAGCCGGGAGCGGCGAGTAATCACAATAAAAAAAAGACCCCAGCGCAGAGGCCGGGGTAGCAAGTAATAGAATTTCTTTAAAACTTCGATTACTTTTCGATTTCGTACTGGGCAACAAGGTTGCCTTCAGCATCGAGAGCACGAACGACGTTTTCATCGCGCTGGAGAGTGAGGTTGGTGGATTCACCCTTAGCAGTGGTGTACTGCACGGAGAGAGAACCATCTTCGTTCTTCACAGCAGCAACGGAGTTGCCCTGAGCGTCCTTTTCGTAGTAGGAATCGTTAGAAGCGAGCGGATTGGAACCAGTCCAGAATTCGACGGTGTTGAGGACGAGGAAGTCCACGAGACCGATACTGATTTCGTAAACCGGGACTACCCACAGCAAGAAGTGGACGCAGGAATTGAGCCACTTGTTGCCCAAGGTGCCGTTCCAGCGGAGAAGCTTCTTGGTGAGACCATAGCTACCATGGCAGCCAGAGAGGACGAGGACACCTGCGCAGAGCAGAGCGAGCATTGCTTTTTTCATAGTTATAAACTCCTTAAAAAATTGTCATTTCATTTTGACAAAAAAAATATAAGAAAGACCCTACTAAATGGCTACCGGAAAAACCACGCTAACCACGTAAATAATATTAAACAACTGCTAATTGTTTGAGCAGCATCACACTAGAGTTCAAAATTCGCATGTTTTTCAGGTTTTTGGGCTTGATCCAGCGGAAATCTTCGTACCCGTACAGCTGAAAAAAATTTTTCTCGAGTTCCACTTTATAGCTCAAAAAACGGGTATTTTCTCCAAAACAGCTCTCTAGAGCCCCCAAAGGGGCCGCTGTCTTGACGCGTGCGGTCAAACGTTCGAAAAAAACGCGTTCCAAGGCATCTTCGAGCGTTTCTTCGCATTCCAAAGACTCTGTCGGCAGCTCCCAAAAGCCTGGAAACGCCCCTAAACTTGCCCGTTTGCACACTAAAAAACGACCTTTTTGGTGAACAATCCCACAAACTGCCAGCATTTGACCCCTCTCCCCAAATAAGATTTAACTTTTCTTTTTATTTTCTGTTATTTTTTTTATAAATCTACAAATATCATACAGGAATTTATTTTAGAAAATTTGGGAAAGGAGTACGTTCTATGAAAACGATTACCAAGATTGTAAGTATTGTAATGTCAATTGCAGTATCGTCCATTTTTGCAGCGAAGGCGCCACAGGCAAAGCCTGCCCCTAAGCAGCAGGAAGGCCTTACCGTCTGGATTATGCCGAACGGAGCTTCCCCGCAAGAAAAGCTCGAACAGAGACTGCATCTTTTTACAAAGAAAACTGGAATCAAGACTAAAGTTGTCGTGCTGGACTGGGGCGAAGCCTGGAACCGCATTTCGACAACGCTTGCTACTGGCGTAGACGCCCCGGACGTTCTCCAGCTCGGAACGACCTGGATCCCGTATTTTGCCTCCCGTGGCGAAATCAAGGCCTTGAACCCGTGGCTTGCCGACATCGACTCGAGCCGTTTTGTACCGGTCAGCTGGAACACGACCCGCATCGATTCGGACACGACGGTCTATTCCATCCCCTGGTTCATCGACATCCGTCCGATTCTTGCCAACAAGCGCATTCTTAAAAAGAACAACATCCAGCCCGAAGACATCGCAACGTTCGACGGTTTTGCCAAGGCCATCCGCAAGGTGAACAACAGCCGCGAATCGCTGGACGACGGCACCAAGGTCCACGGATTCGCATTCCCGGGTAAAAGCGACTGGAACTTACCCCACAATTTCGCTCCCTGGATTTGGAGCAACGGCGGAGACTTCATCTCGAAAGACCAGAACGGCAAATGGAAGTCAAACATCCTTAGCGACAAGACCATTTACGGTATCGCCAAGTACTTGAGCTTTGTGCTCGACACGCTCGTCAACACGGACGCCCTCCAGATGAACACGGCTCAAATCGTGCAGCACTTTAACGCAGGCGAACTCGCCTTTATCGTGAACACGTCCGAAGTCATCATGCAAACGCGTATTGATGGCGTGAAGGGCGGACTCTCGAACACGAGAATCGGCAAGGACAGCGTCATGGCGCTCCCCATCCCGACTGGAACCGACGGTTCCATCTGCTTTATCGGCGGAAGCAACCTTGCCATCCCTGCCAAGAACGAAAGACCTGAAGCTCTCGACCTTTTGCTTTACCTCACGAACGACGAGAACCTGAATGCTTACACGCAGCAGATTGGCATGCTCCCGACATCGAAGAAGGTGCTTAAAAAGTGGTCCAAGGACGATGACTACAGGACTATCGTCACGATGCTCGACGTCGGCAAGACCTACACCGCCATTCCTGAATGGGGCGACATCGAACAGATTCTCGGTTCTATGTTCGGCGCCATCTGGGACCACCTCGATATTCCGGCACTCTACTCCGAAGAAAAAATTTACGAAATCCTCATCAACTACTCGCACGAAATCAACAAACGCCTGAACCATAGAAATACGGATGACCCGACATTCGCCGAGTTCCGTTCGACATGGCACAAGGCCCTCAACATCAAGGATAAGAGCAGCAACCGCCATATCACCGAGGAGCCAAAGCCGTCTGCCGAAGCAGACTCCGGATTTAGCCGTACACCGTGGATTTTTGCGATTGCCGTGCTTATCGGATTCATTTTCGCTTTCACCCGCAAGAGAAAACGCTAAGCGAGTAGTCCACCTTTAAAACAGCAAAACTCATGAGTAGCTTAAAACTTACAAGTCTCACGAACAGCATCATTATCAAGAGCTTGTTGCTCCTGATAGTTTCAATGATCGTCATCGTGATGATCGGTACATACGTCTTTACACAAAAGCAGATGAAGACGACCTTGAAGCTGAGTTACGACACTAACGAAACCCAGCTTCAACAGCTCGCCAACACCGCCGATAACGAAATGGACCAGTTCGCAAGCCGACTTTCGCTACTTGCCAAGACCTCTGAAATCCAGAGCATGGACAAGTTCACGGCAGCAGGCTATCTCAAAAGCTTCAACATCTCTTCGCTGTTTATTTCGGGCGAATCCATCTCGCTTTTCGACAGGAACTACAACCTCATCTGCAACAACTCCATGCTGGGGTCTGCAAAGATCAGCTACCCCATCGAGTTCAACAGGATTTCTCCGCACCGTCCGACCATTTCGCCCTGGTACCGCGATTCTGACGGTACTCCCAAGCGCGCCTTTGGCGTTGTCGTCTCCGACCGCGCTCATGGTGACGGACGACTCGTCTCGAACTTTTCCATTAGACGCCTTTGGAAGCTCTTCTCCGAATACAAGGTCGGGCAGAACGGCATCCTTATCGCCTGCAACGGTCAAGGCGAAATCCTTTACCATCCCGACATGAGAACCTGGCTCGACGGCGTCCACAAGATTACGGAACTGGGCCTCGGCGACATGAACATCAAGCAGGACCAGAACAACACCGTTCAGTTCCTCACGCTCGAAAACGGAAAGACCTACCTCATCAACAGGACGTTCAACCCCACCTATGATTTAGGCCTTATCGCATTACAGCCAAAGTCCGAAATTGACGCTCAGGTGTCGTCCGTGAAACATGTGAGCCGCATTATCCTTTACAGTTCCATCATCGCCATCTTGCTCGTGTCCCTCTGGCAGATCTTGATTGTGTGCAAGCCGTTGAACGACTTGATCGACCACATCTCGCAGATTACCGAAGGCAACCTCAACATCGAAAAGTTCAACACCAAGAGAAGCCAGGACGAAATCGGCCGACTCGCCAAGGTATTCAACCAGATGCACGAGATGATCAAGCGTCAGATCCAGGAACTCAACAACCACAGGGAACAGCTCGAAAAGGAAGTCAAGGAACGTACTTACGAACTTGAACAAGCCAACAAGAAGCTGGACATCATTTCGAGAACCGACGAACTCACGCAATTGCCGAACCGTCGCGACATGCACAGGACCATCGAAAAGGAAGTGGACCGCGCAAGCCGCCTGAGAAAGTCTTTCAGCATTATCTTTATCGATATCGACCATTTCAAGGATGTGAACGATACTTATGGTCACGCCGCCGGCGATGCCGTACTCAAGGCCGTTGCCAGCACGATCCGCAGCCTGTTGCGCAAGTACGACGTTCTTGCCCGCTACGGCGGTGAAGAATTCTTGACGCTCCTCCCGGAAACGGAAGTGGGTGACGCCGCTCATGTTGCCGAACGCTTCCGCAAGCAGATCGAAAACCAGACCATTTTCTACGGTGGTCAAGAAATCAAGGTGACGATTACGCTTGGCGTTGCCCAGTTCGACAGCAGTCAGGGTGCCGAAAAATGCATCCAGTTCGCGGACAAGGCTCTTTACGAAGGCAAGGAACAGGGCCGCAACAGGGTCATTATCTGGAACGAAGACCTTGCAAGCAAGACCGAAGCAAAGCCGTCGTAAAAAGCAAGCGTCGCAAATTCTATTTTTACGTGCATGAACATCGACTTTAACCGTAGACTTTCTATCGCTCCGATGCTCGACTGCACGGACCGCCACGAACGCTATTTTTTGCGTTTGCTCTCTAAGCATGTTTTGCTGTACAGCGAAATGGTCGTTGCCACGGGGCTTTTGCACTGCGACAACACCGACATGTTCCTCGGTCACGAGCCGATTGAACACCCCGCCGTATTGCAACTTGGCGGCAGCAACCCGACGTTCCTCGCACAAGCCTCGAAGCTTGTCGAAAAAGCCGGTTTTGCAGAAGTCAACTTGAACTGCGGTTGCCCTTCGGACCGTGTGCAGAACGGAAAGTTCGGCGCATGCCTCATGAAGGAAAAGCAGATTGTCGCCGATTGTTTCAAGGCGATGCAAGACGCTGTTTCGATTCCAGTCTCCATCAAGTGCCGCATTGGCGTCGACGACCTCGACAGTTGGGAATTCTTTACGGATTTTATCCAGACCATGCGTGACGCCGGCTGCAAGATTTTCATTGTGCATGCCCGTAAGGCTTGGCTCAAGGGACTCTCGCCCAAGGAAAACCGCGAAGTTCCGCCGCTGCATTACGAATTCGTCCACCGCCTCAAGGCCGAGATGCCGGACCTGAACCTGAGCATCAACGGCGGCATCAAAACGCTCGACCAGATCGAAGAACAGCTCAAAGATTTGGACGGCGTGATGGTCGGCCGCGAAGCCTACGAGAACCCGTGGTTCCTGCGAGATGCCGACGCGCGCATCTTTAACGACGTGCGCCCCGAAAGCGAAGACCCGGCAGAAATCATCGCCGGGAAGGCTCGCCCCGCCACACGCAAGGCCTTGCTCGAAGCATATCTCCCCTACGTGGAAAAGCAGACCGCCGAAGGTTGCCCGGCCACGATCCTCGTGAAGCACCTCTACGGGCTCTTTACTGGACTCCCGGGAGCACGCAAATACCGCGCCATGCTCAGCAACGAAAGCCCACGCGCCAAGGAATACGGCGGTGCCGTAGCACTCATTCGTCAAGCGATGGATATGGTGACGGAGAACTCATAACTTTTAACCTCCACCCCTTGACAAACGGGAAAATTTTTTCTCTATTTGGTGGCGTATTTTTTTGTTTAACCCTTAACGGAGATACAACATGCCTTGCGGAAAGAAAAGAAAGCGCAGGAAGATTGCGACTCACAAGCGTAAGAAGCGCCGTCGTCGTGACCGTCACAAAAAGAAACTTCGCTAATATCCGTTAGCATTTTCTTGTGATTTCCTGTAAGACGGAGTGTAAAAACTCCGTTTTTTTCGTTTTTCATTTTGTGATACCTAGGAAATTGCTCGGAAATGCTCGCATTAAACAAGAACCAATGATTTTTTAATCACTCGGTAAAAAGGGGTTCGCCCAAAGGACTAGAAATGATCGATCGCAGCAAACACTTCCTCCGCCTCATGGACTGGAGTGAAGAACGCATTCTCGAAACCGTCGCCATCGCCTCGCAGCTCAAGAAAGAAGTTCATGCAGGCAAGGTTTCTGACCGTCTCCACGGCCAGAACATCGGCATGTTCTTCGAAAAACCGTCTCTGCGAACTATTACGACTTTCCAGGTGGGCATGAACCAGCTCGGCGGCCACGCCGTGCTCCTCTCCCCGGATTCCATCGGTCTTGGCAAGCGCGAAAGCGTCAAGGATGTTGCCCGTTGCCTCAGCCGTTGGGTGAACGCCATTGTCGTCCGTTGCTTCAAGCAGCAACTCGTCGAAGAACTCGCTGAATACGGTTCCATCCCGGTCGTGAACGCCTTGACCGACGACTATCATCCGTGCCAGGCCATCGCTTTTGCCCAGATGATCAACGAAAATCTCGGCGGTTTCAAGAACGCCGATGGCAAGCCGAAGACTGTCGCCTTCATCGGTGACGGCAACAACGTTGCGAACTCCTTCCTCGCCCTCGCCGCCAAGGTCGGCATGAACTTCACGCTCGCCTGCCCGAAGGGTTTTGAACAGCCGTCCAAGGTTGTCGAAGAAGCCTTGCCGCTCTTGAAGAAGCACGGCTGCCAGTACCGCGTGTTCAACGACCCGAAGGACGCCGTCAAGGACGCCGACATTCTCTATAGCGACGTTTGGGTCTCTATGGGTCAGGAAGGCGAAAAGGCTACGAAGCAGTCTCACTTCTTGCCGTTCCAGATCAACGATGAACTCTTGAAGCTCGCTCCGGCACACTGCAAGGTTTCTCACTGCCTCCCGGCTCACCGCGGCGAAGAAATCACGGACTCCGTGATGGACAACCTCGACGTGAACATGAGCTTCGAAGAAGCCGAAAACCGCTTGCATGCACACAAGGCTGTGCTGTGGCAGGTCATGAAGCCGACTAGCGAATTCGGCAAGTAATTTTCGGCAGGCAAACCGCCCGCTCAAAAAATTAGCCCGCGAGAAATCGCGGGTCTTTTTTATATTTGCGGTTATGGAAACCTATATTTTTCAGCATGTTGAATACGAAGGTCCGGGAGCGATTCTCCCCTACCTGCAGGCCAAGGGGCACAACGTCCATATTGTACGTCTTTACGCCGGAGATCCCATTCCTCATGAAGACGACGTAGACTTCGCCATTCTAATGGGCGGGCCCATGAGCGTTCTGGACGAAACAAAGTACCCTCATTTTGTTCGCGAAAAAGAACTTTGCTGCGACATGGTGCAGCTGGGCAAGCCCCTTCTGGGAATCTGCCTCGGTGCCCAGATGATCGCAAGCGCCTTTGGCGCGGCCATCAAGAAAAATCCCGAAAAGGAAATCGGCTGGTTCCCCGTCACCTTCACCGGCGATGCAGTCGAAGAAATGAATTTGCCCGAAAGCCTGGACGTTTTCCATTGGCATGGCGAAACCTTTGACATTCCAGAACTACCGGGCATTGCAGAACCATTCGCCTTTAGTGAAGCCTGCCAGAATCAGGCATTCAAAATCGGCAGCGGAATCGCATTGCAGTTCCATCTAGAAGCCACGCCCGAATCCATGGAAAGCATGTTAAAGAACGGCGACGACGAAATCAAGGCAGGCATTGCCGCAGGTTTTGACTACGTTCAAAACCCGAAGGACATCCGCATTGCCGGTAAGACCGCCATGGGCCCCGCCAACGAATTGCTGGTAAAAATCTTGGATTACCTGTTGGAAGAAAAATAAGCAGGATGATTTTGAATAAAGGCAAATAGGTTCTGTGACCGTTAGAAGAATTAATGAGCATCATTAAAGTTGTAAGCAAGCAGCACAACAGCAAGATGTGCATGATTTGCGGGCTGGATAACGAATATGGCGTACGCGCCCCATTCTACAACATGGAAGACGGCAGCGTCATGACTTTGTTCAACTACCGTGAGCAGCACCAGAGCTATCCCGGACGCGTTCACGGCGGCCTCATTACCGCCATGCTGGACGAAATGGGCTTACGCGCCGTGTGGGCAAAAAACGGTGGCGACGCCTCGTCTCACTCGTTTCTTTGAAGAAAGAAAAGCTCTAGCTACGGAACCTCGCGCCTTGTCTAGCTCGCTTCTCGGAAAAAGAAAAGGCGAGCGGTGCCTTGTCTCACTCGTTTCCTTGACGAAAGAGATTAATACTGCAAATGAAATTTTTTAGACCGTAGCTCTGCTGTGGTCTTTTTTTTGCGAAAAATTGCATTTAAGCTCCTTATGATATTATTTTATAAGGTAAGGAGAAAATCATCATGAAAAACTTCAAAAAACTGGCAATCACAGCCGCATGCTTTATGGCGGCCTCGTTCTTCGGCTGCAGCAGTTCAAACGACTCCACAAATGCAGGAGCTGAGGCCTTCAAGACCGTCACGAACGGGAAACTGACATGGGCGACCGCCATACCATTCAGCCCTTTTGAGTTTTTCGAAAATGACACCATAAAAGGCATCGACATAGAAATCGCCGATAAAATTGCAAATAAATTAGGCATAAAATCGCAGTACGACAACATGGATTTCGATTCCATCATTCCATCCGTCGTAAGCGGCAAAGTAGACATTGGAATCGCCGCATTGAACATAACAGAAGAGCGCAAAAAGGTCATCAACTTTTCTACCCCCTACCTCGATTTACGCCCATTTTTGGTGGTTCTTAAGGGATCCCCCATCAAATCCGTTGACGATATCAAAGGCAAAAAAATCGGCGTTCATGAAGTATCCGCGAAAGATGATTTCGTAAAGAGCAAGCTCTCTGACGCCGAAGTCGTCATTTACGACAAGGATTCCAAAGCGATTGAAGATTTAAAACAACAGAAAATCGATGTCATTGTTTTCGATAACGAAAACGCAGTCAGGTACACTAGCGAAAACGACGACATCACGATTGTCGGCGAACCGCTCGCCGAATTATATTGCGCAATTGCCGTTTCCAAAGGCAACACGAAACTTCTGGATTCCATCAACAGCATTATCAAGGAGATGCGGGAATCCGGCAAGCTAGACAGCCTCAAAGTGAAGTATTTTTTTGAAAAGTGACTTGCAGACGGTTTTAACCGTCTCTTGATCGTTCATTGGGACAAGGCATTTTCTATATTTGGCTCCGAAATAAAATATCAAACTGGAGTGAGAAATGTCTTTCGTTCAAGAACTGAAAAACAAAGTTTTAAATGAAGGTTATGAAACGACTCGCGAGGACGCCATCCAGCTTTTAAGCGCTGACCTCGACGAACTCACTAAAGCCGCCAACGAAATCCGAGAAAAGCTCCACGGCAACGATTTTGATTTCTGCTCCATCGTGAACGCCCGTAGCGGTCGCTGCTCCGAAAACTGCAAGTACTGCGCCCAGAGCAGTTACTACCACACCGGCGCCCCTGAATACAAGTTGCTCAGCGCCGACGAGATTGTCGCCGATGCGAAGAAGAAAGAAGCGGCAGGCATTCCGCGTTACTCCATCGTGACTTCGGGCCGTACACTTTCGAACCGCGATGTGGAGCAGATCAGCGAAGCGCTCCGCCGCCTCAAAAAAGAGACGAAGCTTTCGATTTGCCTTTCGGCAGGACTCTTGAACAAAGAACAGTTCGACAAGCTCAAGGAAGCTGGCCTCACCCGCTTCCACAACAACTTGGAAACGTACCGCCGTCACTTCCCGGACGTTTGCACGACGCACACTTATGACGATAAGATTGGCGCGCTCCAGAACGCTCTTGCCGCAGGCCTCGAAATTTGCAGCGGCGGCATCATGGGCCTTGGCGAAACCATGGAAGACCGCATCGACATGTGCTTGGATTTGCGCAAACTCGGCGTCAAGTCGACTCCGGTGAACGTGCTGAATGCGATTCCCGGAACGCCGTACGAAAACCTCCCGAAGCTCACGAACGACGAATTCTGCCGCATCGTGGCGATTTACCGATTCATCAACCCGAAGGCATTTATCCGCCTTGCGGGTGGCCGTGGCGTTTTGGGCGACGACGGCAAGCGAGCCTTCAAGAGCGGCGCAAACGCAGCCATCACAGACGACATGCTCACCACTGCCGGCACCAACAGCAGCAAGGATTTCGAGCTCGTGAAAGGACTCGGATACAAGCCGCACGGATTTATCGAATAAATATCACACAATAAATAAGGATTGCTGTTTTCAGCACATATTTATGTAAATTTGACACGATGGATTTAAAAAGTCGTGCCATTACAGGAATAGTCTTAATTTGCAGTTTGATACTCTCAAACTGCGCTTTTCCTGTACGCCCCGGATACGACAGAAGAAGCGGGTCTTACAAGCGCTACCGCGTAACGAAGCAAGTTCCCGAAGAAGTCGCTGCGACCGCAGAAGACCTTCAAGGGGAACTCACGCAAGAAGAAAAACTCGCTGCGGCGGGCATCAAGGACACGGCGGACACGAGCCCGCAAAACGTGACGGATTCGACAAGCGCTAAGAACGACTCGGCAAAAACAAAGAACGCTTTAGTCCAAAATGGCGATTCATCTAAGGTCGCAAGCGATAGCGCCAAAGTCGCAGTTGCAAGCGCCGAGAAAAAAGCGGAAAAGCCAAAAGCGGATTCGACAAAGAAGAAAGACGAAAAGCAGTCTCAAAAAACAGTCAAAGCAACGCCGAGGCCCACCAATCTCGAAAAGTACGCCAAGGGCTGGCTCGGGGCAAAGTATGTTTACGGAGCAGCCAGCAAGCGCAAGACAGACTGTTCCGGTTACGTGATGCAGGTCTACAAAGGCTTTTACAACATTTCGCTCGATCACAACGCCCAAAGCATTTTTGATGACGGACGCGGCTACTCGATCAAGCGCAAAAAATTGCAAGAAGGTGACCTTGTATTTTTCGGAAACTTCTGGAAAATCAGTCACGTCGGAATTTACTTGAAAGGGGATCGATTCATCCATGCGAGCACAAGCAAGGGCGTGGTGATTACCCCTATGGACGATAACTACTGGGCGTCAAAATACAAAGGCGCAAGGCGGTTCAAATGAAAAAGATTGCTTTCCAGGGGCGCCGCGGCGCTTATAGCGAAAGTGCAGCATACCATCTGTTCGGAAACAACATCGAAGTCGTTCCGATGGATACCTTTGAACAAATTTTCCAGGGCATCGAGACTGGCGTCGTTGACGGCGGTGCCATCCCTATCGAAAACTCTACGGCGGGTTCCATTTACGACAACTACGACTTGCTTTACAAGTGGCGCCATCCGATTGTAGCCGAAGTCAAGCTGCAAATCGAACACACGCTCTGCGCTTTGCCGGGCACGCAGATCGAAGACTTGCGCGAAGTGTTGAGCCACCCGCAGGGTCTTGCCCAGTGCAGCCGCTTTTTCGGACAGCACCCGAACATCAAGAGCACGGCATTCTACGATACCGCAGGCAGCGCCGAAGAAATCGCGAAGCGTGGCGACAAGCACGTGGGCGCCATCGCAAGTGCTTACGCCGCCAAGTTCTACGGTCTTGACATTTTAAAGCAAGGGCTCGAAAACCTGCCGGGCGTGAACTTCACGCGCTTTTACGCGATCCAGAAGACCGCCCTCGAACTGCCGGATCTTTCGTCGGAACAGGCGGCGGACATCAAGACGACGCTCTTGTTCATGCTGAGCGATTCTGGAAAGTCCGGCGCTTTGTACGAAGCTCTCGGTTGCTTTGCCAAGCGCAACCTGAACCTCACGCGAATCGAAAGCCGTCCGCATCCGGACCGTCCGTGGGAATACATTTTCCACCTTTCGTTCGAAGGGAACCCGAAGGACCCGAATGTGGTGGAAGCGCTTAAGGAATTGCAGCAATACACAGACTTTATCTACAGACTCGGTAGTTTCCACAAAGGTAAAACGGAGAAGCTATCGTATTAAAATAACTGTCACCCCGGCCTGAGCCTGTCCCACACTAGTTGCGGGATGCCGGGGACACCTTATACAGAAAAGGCGACCCCAGAAAAACCTTTAAGGCGAATGCTGCGACAAAGAATTTATTCTTTGGCATAGCTGAGCCGCAGGTTTTGCATTAATGCAATAAATCCGGGGTGACAAAGCAAGGAGATTATATGGCTTATACACGTACTGATAGAAAACCTGAAGAATATCGCAATCTCAAGATGACCACGGGCTTTATTTCGAGCGCCGACGGTTCCGTACTCATTGAAATGGGACGTACCCGCGTCATCTGCAACGCAACGCTTTTGCCGAAGGTTCCAGACTGGCTTGCCGGTCGCGGCACGGGCTGGATCACGGCTGAATACAGCTTGCTCCCGCAGAGCACGGGCAAGCGCGTGGAACGCGAGCGCAAGGGCGCAAGCGGCCGTACGCAGGAAATCCAGCGCTTGGTAGGCCGCTCGCTGCGCGGCGCAGCCGACCTTGCAGCCCTCGGCGAGAACGCCATCGTGGTCGACTGCGACGTGATCGAAGCCGACGGTGGCACACGTACCGCTAGCATTATCGGCGGCTTCGTGGCCCTTGCCATTGCAGTCAAGAAGATCAAGGAACGCCTCGGCATCACACAGCAGATTTTAAAGCACGGCATTACCGCGATTTCCGTGGGCGTCGTAAGCGGCAATCCGCTTTGCGACCTCTGCTATGTCGAAGACTCTGCCGCCGACGTCGACATGAACGTCGTGATGCAAGACGCGAAGAACTTCATCGAAGTGCAGGGCACTGGCGAACACGCTAGCTTTGACCGCGCCATGCTCAACAAGCTCCTCGACCTCGGCGAAAACGCCTGCAAGGACATCTACAAAAAGCAGATGGAATTGATTGGCGGCGAACTGCCGTAAAGAGCCGTGAACAGCGAGCAATGAGTAGTGAAAAGACCCCGGCACAGTGGCCGGGGTTTTCATTTATTCTAGAACGGCGTGAATATCACCCCAAATTTGATTGCTGCGGGCCACGGACGGTAAAGCCCCACAATCAAGTCATCCGAATAAGCGCGATTCACCTGAAGATCCCATAAAAGTTCCAAAGTAAAATAGCGACTCAAGATAACGCTTCCGCCAAAAATCAACGAAACGTCTACAGAAGAACGCAATTCACGATCAATCAAATCTTCTTTTTTATGCTTCTCGAAAATAGGCAATGAAACTTGAACCCCTCCCTCAAACATAGCAGGACTCGTCCGAGGTTTTGCAGCAATCATTATAGGCAAAGACAAACGCCCCTGCGATACATTTCCAGGATTCCATTTCATTTTCTTTAGGTCGTCAGCATCATCAATAGATTTCCATCGATTACCTTCAACTTCTTTTTTCTGATAAAATAAATAAGTCGTTTCGAAAAGCAAACCTGTCCTTATCGCAATGTTGTTTTTCATCAAAGGAATCAAAACGGACAAACCGACCTGGACAGGCGCCCCATTAAAAATCGACGCAGAAGAATCCTGATGATAATAATGCACATCACAGTCGCCAATAACCGACTTGTAGCCAATCGAAGCCAAGACGCCAAAAGAAAGCCTGAAAGAAACAGGTTCCTTTTTTAATTCCTCCGCTTTCGCCACGCTATCCTTATAGGGCTTGGTATTCTCGGTTTGAATCCGGATAATTCGATACCCCTCAGGCGTACGTTCAGGCTCCTCCTGGGCAAATGCAACCGTCATTGCAAGCAGGAGGATTCCAAAAATAAAACCCTTCATTTTCCCCTCCTAGAAGCACAAGTTAGCTTCTAGATAATATTTCAGTTCTTCTTCTGTAAAATACTCAGAACAAGTTTCTTCGATATCTTCAACAATTCTATCGTTAAGCCCATAGCCCAATAAAGAGCCACCAGCGCCTCCTGTAACAACGCCTATCCCCATGCTCCCTAGGATAAACGGTGTCACATCGGCTCCAAAAAGCAAAAACATCGGAGACAAGGCCAAAGCCCCAAACGTCATGAATCCCCCGACAGCGATGGTTCCTATGGTAAATCCCTTCAACACATGGTTTCTAGAAAAATAAGAATTATTCTTGACGACACCATTCTTGCAAAGGGTCACACTGTCCTTAGGCACGACAAAGAAAAGGCCATCTGTCGCCGGATCCAAGGACGGTACGGGACCTGTAGGGATTGCGATATAATCATTTTGAGGATCATAGCAGAATCGATCTGCACCGAACAAAGTCACCACACCATTAGTCTTAAGTTCATAGGCGACGGACCTTGGTTGGACTTTCAAAATGACATTTTCGTACTTGACGATTTCACCTTTATTCGCATCCGGCAATTCCAAGGGATGATAGACGTGGGTCGGATTTGCACACCCCACCAAAAAAAGAACTACCGCCAGCAAAAATAAAAGTGTTTTATTCAAAAGCTACAAGCTCCATTCGCAAAAGTTCTTGAGCATCGCAAGACCGACTTCACCACTTTTTTCTTGGTGGAACTGGCTAGCAATTAAGTTATCCTTACCGATAAGGCCCGAGAACGTCTGCGTTCCGTAAGTGGTTTCGGCAAACGAATATTCGGCGGGTACCTGTGGGTAATAAGAGTGGACGTAATAGAAATCGCAACCGCTACGGATGCCCTTCATGATGGGGTGTTCACGCGTGAAGTTCACCTGGTTCCAGCCCATGTGCGGAATCTTGAGGCCCGGTTCGTCCTTGAATCGCACGGCACGCCCCGGAATGAGTCCGAGCGTCTTGACACCGCCGTCTTCTTCGCTTTCTTCGAGCACGATCTGGCAACCGATGCAAATCCCGAGCACCGGATTCCCGGCCTTCACCACAGCCTTGATGGCTTCACCGATTCCGGTCTTGGTCAAGGTTTCCATGGCAGATGCCGCAGCACCCACGCCCGGGAATATCAAACGCGAGGCCTTAGCAATTTCGTCGGCATCGCGGCTCACCTTGGCATCGACGCCAATAAACTTGAGCGCATTCATCACGGACGTTAAGTTACCTGCATTATAATCCACAACAGTAATAGCCATAGGAACCTCTTTTCGTTACATTTTAAAGATAGAAAAAGCGCTCCGTTAAAGTTCTACTTTTATAAATCAGTAATTGAAAAAAGGAACCGCCGAAGCGGTTCCTTTCCATAAAGTCGACTCCGTTTTGGATTAGAACCAACGCCAGGTCACACCGATAAGGACCATGCTCTTGGCCTGGGAATCTTCATCCAGATCCTTGTCATAGGCCATATCGAACCCGAACTGGAATTCAAACAGCGGAGAAAGGGAGACGGAGAGGAGGTTTTCCCACTTGCCGTCGATTTCGTCAAAGCCGTGGAAGTTCACGAAGGCCCACAAACGGCTCTTGAAGCCCACGATTTCGGAGAAGGAATACTTGAATTCCGTAATGCTTTCGAGCCCCGGTTCGTCCTTGAACTTTTCGATCTTCTGCGTATCAGAATCGTCGGCATAGCCGTAACCACGAGAAATGGTCATGCGGTTGGCAAAGCCAAGACGGGTAGAGAACATATCGTTCGGGATGTAGGCGACGCCGGCCATTTGAGTGACATAACCCGGATCCATGAAGCAAGAAATTGCCTTACGGACTTCAACGCCATTTTCATCTTCGCTATATTCATAGCTCTTCATGAACTGGCTTTCGAAACGGGCACCGACATACGGCTTGATCTGTTCGGAAACGTTAAAATCGGCCATTGTTTCAATGAAGATCTTATCATCGGACTTGCGCTTGCCGAAGCCATCCGTCCAAGTCTGACCGAGGGCAAGGTTCACCTTGTTGCGCCAGTCTACAACTTCCCAGTGGTTCTTGAGATCGGCGTCATACGTGAAAAGCCACGTCGAAGAAGACGTGCCGCCTTCCTGCCAGTTGTGGAAATCCAAGCGTGTGAACTTGATGGCTGCGACCACGTCGGCAGTCATGTTTTCCGGAAGCCAGTTTTCAAACATACCACCATCAGCATAAGCAGCAGAGGCAGAAACGAGTGCAGCGCATCCGAATGCAAGCAATGATTTTTTCATGATTCTTCCTTGGTTATGGTCCTTCTTTCCCATATACATTTGAAGTTCTTTGCGTTAAAGATAACATTTTTTTAAACGAAAAACGGCCCGCAAGCACTTTTCGATTGCTATTATTATAAACATGTTACTCAAGCGCCTTTTTTTAGCCTCTCTCGTGTTTTTTTGCACGGGAAACGCCCTCGCCAACAAGGACCTCCCCACTTGGCAGTTCGAAGTGGGCGCATCGGCAGGCAGGCCAACTCCAATCATGTTAAACGCGGGCGTTGGCTACAAGAACTTATTTTTCAGGGCGATGGGTGGCGGACTTTATTTTAAGACTGATGATTTCTGGATCGGGTTCCGCGGGGGGCTCGACTGGAAATTCTTTAGGGAATTACCCTTTTCGCTCGACCTCGGGATGAGTAGCGGCTACGCTTTTGCCAAGGCGCCAAACGGTTACCACAAGGCTTTGAACCGGGCGAACAAGCAACGTATTTTACGTTCGTACAATTACAAGGAATCGCTCGACATTTCCGTGGAAATGCGCGCAAACTTCTACGGGGTGTTTACGCAAGTCGCTGTTCCGGTAATTTTCTTTATGAGGCACGACGAGCCCAACGTCATCTGGCAAGTCGGGTACGCGTATAG
>Ga0310786_10005489_pt1 | contig 17175 bp, 6 predicted proteins | sample AusTroGonzalo_MG_FD_203881 | JGI IMG/M metagenome (GOLD analysis project Ga0310786, IMG submission 203881) | Bovine rumen microbial communities from tropical cattle in Woodstock, Queensland, Australia - Gonzalo_03 (v2) (version 2) | ecosystem: Host-associated > Mammals > Digestive system >... | reverse complement strand
GTCGTTTTCACGCCGTTGACGGTTGACGGTTCGGGCGTGATGGTCGGGAGCTCGCCGGACGCGCGGCAGAAGACCGTGTAGTCCAGCACCCGCGAATCGAATCCGCGGAGCCAGTTACCGTTTACGAGAATGCCCCTCAGATGCGGTTCTATCGGAGCGCTGCTGATACGGCCGGTGTACTCATCGACGGTGAACCAGTCTTCGCCGCGTTTGTAGGTGTTGGGAAGGTTGTGCGCATTGCGGAACGTGCGGGACTGCATCACGAAGTTCAGCACGTTCTTTGCGCTGCGCTGCATCTCGCCGAGCGTGATGCCCGCCGTAATGTCGTCCGGACGCCCTGCGGCGATCCACTGGTTGTAGGATTCGAGCAGGGAGTTGTCTTTGCCGCGGGCGGGTCCTTCGCCGGGCATGAGCACGTCCATCTGGGAGCGGACGCGCCACGCGTTGTTTTTGACGTGGAGGATGTCCGAGGTGCCTTCACGCGCCCACCAGTCGGTCATGAGGGAGCCGGTCCAGCCCCACTGGCCGCGCAGGATGGTGGTGTTCAGGTCGTAGTTGTAGTAGTTCCAGAAACTGTTGATCTTGTTGTAGCTGCCCATGATGTTGTAGGGCTTGCCGACTTTCACGCAGATTTCGAACGCCCGCAGGTAGATCTCGCGGAGGGCGCGTTCGGAGCATCGGGAATCGTTGTAATTGCGGTTGGTCTCCTGGTTGTTCAGCGCGAAGTGCTTCGGCACGGTGGAGGCGCCGGCCTTCTGGATGCCGCGCGTCATGGAGGCCGCCATAAGCCCGGTGAGGAGCGGGTCTTCGGAGAAATACTCGAAGTTGCGTCCGCAGAGCGGATTGCGGTGGATGTTCATGCCGGGGCCGAGGATGCAGTCGACGCCGTTCTTTTCCATCTCCAGGCCGATCTGGTAATACATCTGCTCGACGAGCTTGTTGTTCCACGTGCAGGCGAGCAGGGAGCCGATGGGCAGGAGCGAGGCGTTCGCGGAGAGACGCAGGCCGGAGGGACCGTCGCAGGTCGGGATGGGCGGGACGCCCTTGTCGCGGAGGCTCTGGAGCGTGCCGCCGAAGACGGAGGCGTTTCCGGCGGGACCGAGCGGGCTGTTCATGCCGCCGTCGCCGCGGAGCAGCGTTTCCATTTCGGCGGGCGTGAGCTGGGCGACGAATTCGTCCAGCGTGTTCCTGCCTCTCCTCACGTCGATGAGCTTGATGCCCTTGTCGCCGGTCTCCGGCACTGCCTTCGGGAGGCGTTCCTTCACGCGGGCGGCGAGGTCGACTTTCGAGACCGGGACGCGCTCCTTTCCGGGGACGAGCTTGCCGTTCTGTTCGACCGGCTTGATGCGGTCGAACGCGACGCTTTCCGAGGCGATGGCGAGGGCGGGCTCGAGCTGTTCGATCACGGCGAGTTCGCCGAGCTCGATACTGCCGCATTCCTTCGCGTTGCGGCTGCTGTTCCCGACGTAGAACGTGTACTTACCGGGTTCGAGGACCCATGCCGCCTGATGCCCGGTCGCACCGCCGTCGTCGAACGACGCAAACGTCTTTGCCGGGATGACGAACGAGATGATCTGGGATCCGCCGGGGCCGATCGGGCTTGTCTTTCCATAGGCGACGAGGACTTTCGCGGGCTTGCCGAGCTTGCCCTGCGGCGCGCCGCAGTAGACCTGCACGACTTCCTGTCCGGAGAACTTCGTTCCCGTGTTCTTCACAGTGGCCACGATGGACACGCCTTCCTTTACGAGATCGGCAGACTTCACGCTCACGCCGCTGATGTCAAACGTGGTGTAGCTGAGGCCGAATCCGAACGGATACAGGACTTTTTCCGGGGCGAACGTCTCGAAATAGCGGTATCCGACGTAGATATCCTCGGTGTAGTTGTTGAATTCGTGGTTGCCGAAACTCTGCGCGGACGGGTAGTCCTGATAGGTATTCGCAATGGCGGAGGCGAGCTTGCCGGACGGCGTTTCCTCGCCGGTCAGGACGGACACGATCGCGTCGCCGGTCTCCATGCCGCCCTGCCACACATACATCAGGGCGTCGATCTTGTAGTCCTTCACCCACGCCATGTCGATCACGTTGCCGACATTCAGCAGGACGACGGTCTTTTGGAACGCGCCGGAAACTTCCTTCAGCAGGTTTTTCTCGGCATCAGTGAGGTAGTAACTGCCGGGTTCGAGCTTGCATTCGCGGTCCTCGCCCGCGGCGCGCCCGATCACGATCACGGCGGTGTCGGCGCGTTTCGAGGCGGCCTGGATCTGTTCGGCAGCGATGGGCATTTCGGGTGCGTAGAACGGCCAGTTGCCCCAGCCGCCCGTGTTGAGCGGATGCGCCTGCGCCCACTTCGTGTAGGCGTCGAGGAGCTCCTTGTCGGGCACGATGGCGGACTGACGGGCAAGGCCGTCGGCAAGCGTCGTGCGATACGGCGGCTTCACGTCGCCGCCGGAGCCGTAGCCGACCAGGAAGGTTTGGATCTGCGTGATGCCGAAGAATGCGACGGGTTCCGCACCGTTCCGTCCAAGCGGGAGGGCGTTGTTGTCATTTTTGAGCAGCACGATGCCTTCGGCGGCGGCGCGGCGGGCGTACTCCTGCACGGCCGGGTTCACGGAGGCGAACGCCTGGATGGAGATCAGGGCGGCGGCGACGGTGCATGAGACCTCGGCAGCTGCCTTGAGATTGAGGAACGGGATGTGGAATTTCATGGAGTCTTTTCTTTCAGCTTGGGAACAGTTGATTCGGGGCGTTCTGAAGGAAAACGGCTGCCTCTTTGCGGGAGACAGCCGTTTGTTCTGAAGTGCTTACTTGAAATCGGCGGCGGTCAGTTCGACAGAGCCTTTCTTTCCGGTAAGGTCGACGATCTTGCCGTTGTAGCGTGCTGCCAGCGGGATGCCGGTGAGGTCGGAGATCACGGCCTTGCCGAGCGTGCCGTTGTCCCACTGGATGGCGACCGTGGCGTTGCCGCGCGCCTTCAGGCCGGAGACGTTTCCTTTCGGGAGTGCCTTCGGGAGGCAGGGCAGGACGTCGATGATGGTCTTGCCGTCTGCAGTGGTCTCCTGCGACTGGAGCAGGATCTCGATCATGCCGGCCGCGCCGCCGAAGTTGCCGTCGATCTGGAACGGCGGGTGCGCGTCGAAGAGGTTATTGTAGGTGCGCGAGGGGCTGATGAGGTTGCCGACCAGTCTCCAGGCGCGGTCGCCGTCGAGGAGGCGCGCCCACAGGTTGATCTTCCAGCCCATGCTCCAGCCGGTGGCGTCGTCGCCGCGTGCGTTCAGGGAGACCTTCGCGGCGTTGAAGAGGTCGGTGTCACTGGCGCGGATCACGTTGCCGGGGAACACGGTGAAGAGGTGGGAGACGTGGCGGTGCTTGTTGTTCGGGTTGTCGTCCGGCATGTCATCCTGCCACTCGCGGAGCTGTCCCCAGGTTCCGATGGTGAACGGCGGGAACTTCTTCATGGCGGCTTCCATCTTCGCACGGAATTCGGGATCGTCGTTGAGGAGCTTCGAGCTTTCGATGGTGGCCTTGAAGAGTGCGGTCAGGATGCCGGTGTCCATGGTCGGGGAGGCGCAGAGGCCGCCCTGTTCGGGGGAGTAGGACGGGATGGTGACGAGCGCGCCGTTGTGCTTGGGATCGGGCTGGAGGAAGTCGAGGTAGAACTTCACGGATTCCTTCATGACCGGGTAGTGCTTGCGGAGGTCGTCCAGGTTGCGCGTGAACTCGTAGTGGTCCCAGAAGTGGAGGCAGAGCCAGGCGCCGCCCATGGGCCACATGCCGGTGGGCGAGAAGTCGATCGGGCCGCACTGGCGCCAGAGGTCGGTGTTGTGGTGCGCCACCCAGCCGTTGTCGACGTTGTAGAGCTTCTTGGCGGCTTTCTTGCCGTTCGGGACCATCTCGTGGATCATGTCGAAGAGCGGCTCATGGCATTCGGAGAGGTTCGCGGTCTCGGCGGGCCAGTAGTTCATTTCCGCGTTGATGTTGATCGTATACTTGCTCTGCCACGGCACATTCACCTCTTCGCTCCAGATGCCCTGGAGGTTGGCGGGCTGGCTGCCGGGACGGGAGCTGGCGATCAGGAGGTAGCGGCCGAACTGGAAGTAGAGGGACGCCAGGTCGGGATCGAGCTGGTTGCCGCGCTGGTTGCGGGCGGCGAGGCGCTGGTCGGTCGGGAGGTCGGACGGGGTTCCGCCGAGGTCGAAGGTGACGCGGTCGAAGAGTTTGCGGTAGTCGGCGATGTGAGTCTTCTTCATGGCTTCATAGTCGACGGATGCGAACTTCTTGAAGACGTCGTCGATGCGCTTCGCGGGGTCGCCGGAAACGTCGTTGTACGCCTTGAACGCGGATTCGATGTCGACCAGGATGACCACGGAGTCGGCCTTTTCCACGTCGATGCCGCGCGCGTTGGCGGTGAGCTTGCCGCCCTTGTTGAACACGCGGCCGGTCATCTGGAACTTCGTCGCGCCCGGGATGCCGTTGTAGTCGATGGCGCGTCCGGTGAGGGACATGGTGTTGCCGTCGACCTTGACGGCCTGGAAGTCCTGCGCGGTGCCGAGGAAGGCGGAGACCGTGATGCTGGCGGGCTTGTCGGCGGTGAGGCGCATGGCGATCACGCGGTCCGGATAGCTGGCGAAGTATTCGCGGGTGTAGGTCACGCCGTTGCGGGTGAACTTGGTCTGGGCGACGGCTTCGCGGATGTTCAGGCTGTGGATGTAGCCGGTGATGTCGCCATCGCCGGTATTCTGTTCAAGCCCGAGCGCGCCTGCCACGGAGTACGCCATTTCGGCGCTGGGACGGGAGATGAAGCTGCTGTTCGCGATGTTTCCGGCCTGGTCCGCCTTGCCGTCGAAGATGAGCTGGCGCATCTGCGCGAGCTTTTCCGGGGTCGCGTCCGGGTTCAGGTGGTCGTACGGGCCGCCCGCCCAGATCGTGTCTTCGTTCAGAATGAGGTATTCGCGTTCGGGGCGTCCGGCGATCATGGCGCCCATGTGGCCGTTGCCGATGGGGAGCATATCGGTCCACTGGCCGGGCATGCGCTTGTACCAGAGGGTAAGCGGTTCGGCAGGGGCCGTTGCGTCGCTGGAGATGTTCATGCCGCGGACGGGGTAAAGCGGTACCCCGCCGGTGATGGGCTTGGCGGCCTTGACGTCCCAGGAGTAGTTGGCCTTGGCGTCGGCGAATCCTGCGGCTTCGTCGGAAGTGGAGTAGAGCTTCGCGATCTCGTCGGCGGAGAGCGCGCGGTCCCACAGCGCCACGTAGTCGATCCGGCCGTTGAACTTGCTGTTGCCGTTGCCGTCCGCACCGATGGTCATCGGACGCCACGTGGGTTCGCCGATCACGTTGTTCGCACGGCCCTGCGCGATGCGCTGGCCGTTCGCGTACACCTCGAAACGGTGTTCCCTCTGGCTCGCCACGATGATGAGCTTCACGGGTTTGTCCTTCGGCAGGTTCGAGGTGTCGATCTGGGCTGCGCCTTGTACGCCGTTCACACGGATGCCGCCCTGCCGTGCGGGCTGCTGTCCCCAGCCACCTCCGGGTCCGCCGCCGAATCCGCCGCCGAATCCGCCGCGTCCCCCTCCGCCGCCGGCTCCGATGGAGAAGCCGCAGTTCCCGCCCTGCTGGTGCAGCAGGGTGCCGGTCCAGTCAGCGCTTTCGGCCGTGATGGCGATGGTCATTTCGTGCGGAGTCGAGAGCAGACGTCCGACGGGCGTGGAAAGAGGCTGCGAGGGTTCCGCCGCAATGGACGAGAGCGCGGCGACGGCCACCAGAGCCGAACAGAGCAGGAAGCGTTTCATGATGATTCTCCTTGAAACTTGAGGTTGTGTTTGGGTTTCAAGGGGAATATAGCATAAACTCAAGGCGTTTTCAAGACGCTTTCCGCCCTTTTAAATGAAAATGGCGTTTTTTTTCGGAAAAGAAACGTTAGTAACGTTTTTTTTGAAACGCATGCAGGAACAGGCATGCCGCTACTGCATCATTTCAGCTCCGCTTTCCTTCGTCAGGGCGTTGATGCGTTTCGCGAACTCGGGTGTGGTGGCGAAACACGGGAAATAGTTCCCCTTCCACCAGATAGTCCGGGTCGTGGGATAGACGTTCCCGAACCATGTGGTCCCCTGGAGCAGCAGCACGCCGTAGACATAAATGCGCCCGAACTGCTGCGGCTGCGCCACGACTCCTCCGTCCCACGAGGCCGCCCATCCGAGCGTGCCGTTGGTCAGCTCCGTGATGGACGTGAGGGAGATCCGCCCGGGGGAACCTGGCAGCACGATCGGGGCGTCGGCAGGGACCAGGATGCCGCCACCGGAGCTTTGGGTCGGCGGGAGATCGTTGCCCGCGACTGCCGGGCCGGAGAAGAACCAGCCGGGCTTCGAGTCGAGCATCAGACGATCGCGCATCTGCCACATCAGGGCGTCGCGCGATTCCGGCGTGAGGTCGGAGAAGCTGACGGTCTTTGTGGTGATGCTGCCGTCCGGCAGGCGTCCGGTCACGATGAAGCGGGACCCGGACATGCTGTCGACCGTGGCGTTTTCGAGCGTGACGCCGTTCAGCAGCCTGATCACGAAGTCGGACGGCGGCGCGGCGGTCAGGACGGTGCAGACGAGCGTCAGCACGACGGATAACAAAACACGTTTCATTTTCCCCTCCTTTTTTTATGGTCATCTCAATTGATCTGCTCCCGGCGGCTTTTCGCATCCGGGCGAAACCCGACTGGAAAGATTCTCGGTGGTTACGTTTTCAGGTAGCCACGCTTCGAATCTTTCTGCATCGGCTTATTTGCCCATCTGCTGAAAATCCATCCGGTTCCATCAATATCGCTGACCTTTTTTTGAAACCCATACGAGTTTACGGCACGTCGTTTTGCGCCGCCAGGTCGCCGGGCGAATTGCTCCAGAGAAGCGCCAGGTTTGCACCGCGCACCCAGCCTTCATCGTTGTTTTCCAGGCGGACGCGCACCCAGTCCATGCGATTCTCCTCAATGGAGACCTCCGTGCCGGGTTTCAGATACTGGTCCACGCGCCCGGATTCGGCGGACGGGAGGCTGTACAGGGGAGTATTCCGAACGATCACGACGGCTTCGCGTCCCGGATCGTCGGCAGCCGCCTTCGCGATGAGCGCGGCCGCACAGATCACGACGACCACGATCCCGGCGTAGAACGGCCACTGCCACAGGTTCGAACGGCGCTGGAAGAACATGCCGAGCGCGATCATCACGAGCGTGAGGCCGCAGGCGCAGGCGACGAGCCATTCGTCCAGTCGCAGGAAGTCGCGCACCGCGAGCATAAAGTCCGCGGGCGACTCCACACGGTATTTCGGCGGCAGAAGCAGTTTCCGGCGCGTCAGCTCCAGGTTGCCGGTGATATCCGAGTCGCGCGGCTGGAGATAATGGGCGCGTTCGTAGCAGACCAGGGCGCGCGGATAGTCGCCGAGCTGGTAGAAGCAGTTGCCCATGTCGTAGAGCAAAGCGGGCGAAACATTACGCGGGTCGATCTTCGAGGCGTAGTAGTCCAGCGCCTGACGGAATTGCCCGGCGTCGTAAGCGGTCTTCGCCTCGTCCTGCGTCTTCGGGAGCGAGGCTGCGGTCTCCGTCGTCGTGTTATCCGCGGGCGCAGGTTCTTCCTCGGCGGCGGATGAGGGCAGGGCGAAGCAGAAGGCGCCCAGAATGAACGCGATCACGCCGAATCTGCGGACGGCGGACGCGAGCTGTTTGCGGAATTTCTCGTTAAGCTGGTCACGAAGAGACGGCATCCACGCGATGTTTGCGAGGTCTTCGAGCTGGCGGCCGAGTCCCGGATCGGTCTCTTTCACGCGGGACGCGGTTTCGCCCAGTGCGGTGCCCGGCGGCAGGTCCATCATGTCGTTGAAGAACGCGGTCAGATCGGCGCCGACTTTATCCGGCAGGTCCTGCGGCGGCGTTTTCTCGATGGCGGAGGCCAGCTTGCTTCTGCGGGCACGAGCGTCGATGCGTCTGCGGGCGGAAGGATCGGACTCGAGGGAGCGTTTCCGTGTGGCGATCGTCGCGCTTCCACCTGCGAAAATGAGGCCGACGAGGAGCAGTCCGACCGAGATCCAGAGCGCGTTCACGGCCAGCGGCATCGACACGGTCCCGCCGTCATTCTCGTCGTGCAGGTACAGGATGCTTTCCGGCGCAGGGGCCGAACCGCGCGCGGTGAGGTCGGGATCGGCGTTTACGACCGCAGCGCCGGCCGGGATCGCGGCCATGCCGCCGGTTGCGGCCTTGTCCACTTTGATGGTCTCCTTGAAGTTGAACGGGACGTATTTACCCGAAACGGGGTCGAACGTGGAGCAGTTGAAGGAAATGGTTTGTTCGCCCGCCTCGAGGGGGATCAGGATGCAGCTCACTGTGATGCCGGACGCCGTTTCCGTCGTTTCCGGCGGATACGCGCGGAAATGCTCCGGCTCGATCTTCGGCATATTCAGCATTTCGGTCTGGTCATCGCCCGTAAAACTGATCTTCAGGCTCAACGGCTCTCCGATCCGGTACGGGCCGGGTGAAAGCGAGGCCTCCGGAGCCCACTTCCCGATGAGACCGACGAACGGCGCGTTCGCGGGAGCGGCCGGCAGCGGCTTGATCGTGATGGACGGGGAAGCGCCGCGGATGGTCTGCCGGGTCGAGGTGAACGCGGAGAAAAAGTCCCGTTCATCCAGCAGGACGACAGCCGTGTCGGCGACAAGCTGGAGCTGGCCGGGGGCGAGCGCACGGAATTTCGTGTCGAAATCGTACACTGTGTACGGCACGTTCCCGAGGCGCTGGTTGTGGCTGGAGACGGATTCGAAGTTCGGTGCTTCCGGGTTGATCTTTCGGAAATCGTGGAACCGGATAGTCATTTTGCCGTTGACCGGCTTGATCTCCGGGTAGTTCGCGAGGCGGAGCTCATACGGCGTACGCACGAAAATAGAGAGCTGAAGCGGGATCTCCTCCCCGACCCAGAACGACGGCGTTTTGTCGTCCTTGACGCCGGGGAATACCATGCGGGCGTAGACAGGTTCGTTGGAGTTCACCTGCGTCGGGTCGATCTTTGGCATGGCGGAGATCCGGACCTTGACCGGGGCGGTCTTTTCCGGCTGGCGCGTGTTTCCGTTCACAATGACCTCGAATGCCGGGATCGTGAACTCGCCTTCCTCGCGCGTGGTGAACGGGACGCGGAGCGTATATTTCGAGGAGGTCACGCCGTTGATGACGGACATGCTGGAGCCGCTGGAAATCCCGCTGTTCCATTCCAGCCCGGAGACGCGGTCCGGCATCCGGTTGATCTGGAGACGGCTCACGTTTTCGGCGGAGATCTCGACATATCCGCGCATCCCCACGGTGAGGTTGCGCGGCTGGACGGAGACTTTCAGGTCGGCCGCCGCGGCTGTGAGGGCAAGGAGAAAGAGGAAGAAAGCGGCGAGTCGGGGGCGCAGTATTCTGTTCAGCATGGTGTTACCAGTCCTTTTCCACACGGTTGTTCTGTCGGGCCGGACGCATCCGGTTGGCATCTTTGAAGTCAAGTTCGTCTTTCGACATCATATCAAGAATGGCTTCCGCCTGTTGTTTCTCCAAGTCACCCATATCTCTCTGACCTTCCTGCGCGTTGTCCTGACGCTGTTCGCCCTGCTGGCCCTGTTCATCCTGCTGTTGCTGATCCTGTTCGCCCTGATCGCCTTGCTGATCCTGCTGCTGGTCCTGGTTCTGCTGTTCTTCGGACTGCTGCTGGTCCTGCTGGTTCCGGTTCAGGGTATCGAGAGCGTTCTTCAGGTGCTCTTCGGCTTTTTCGCCGTTGCCCTGTTCCTGTTCCTCGCGAGCTTTCTGAAGTTCCTCGCGTGCCTGCTGCGCGGCCTGCTTCTGGCGTTCCTGATTCATCTCGGACGCCTTCTGTTCCAGCTCGGAAACAGTGTCCTCGGCCTGTTTGGTCATGTCCTGTGCGGACTGCCGGTCCTGCTGCTGGTCCTGGTTCTGCTGTTTTTCGGACTGCTGCTGGTTCTGCTGGCCCTCGGATTGCTGCTCCTGTTCGGACTGCTGGTCCTGTTCGGACTGCTGGTCCTGCTGCCCCTCGGATTGCTGCTGGTCCTGCTGCTGGTCCTGCTGCCCCTCGGATTGCTGCTGGTCCTGTTGATTCTCCTGTTGCTGCTGGTCATGTGCCTGCTGTGTCTGCTGACGCGCCTGTTCCATGAGTTTTTTCAGCTCTTCGATCTGCTTCTTCAGCTCCTCCGCCTGTTTGCGGTCCGCGAGAAGGATCTGCTGATTGCGGACGACGGACGCGTCGCCGGCGGAGGAACGCATGCTTTCGCGGTAAAGCTCTTCGGCGCGGTTCAGTTTGGTCATGGTCTCGTCGACGGCTTTTTCGGCGGAGTTGAGGTCCTGTGCCTGGAGCTTTTCGATCGCACCCTCCATGCTGGACCGTGCGTCGAGGTGAGAGATTACGCCGATGTTCTGGTATGACGAAGCGCGCACGAGCGGTTCCTTTTCGGACGCGGCGATGGCGCGTTCATAGAAGGAGCGGGCTTTTTCGTCGTCGTGCTCGACCTGCTGCTGTTCCAGCCCGCTGTTGTAGAGCTCGGAGGCTGACTTGACGGGTTCCGGCGCGGGTTCTCCCGCGGCTGTTTCCCCGTCCGCGGGCACGGCGGCCTGTGTTTGTTGGATCTGAGCGGGCGCAGATGCGGCCTGCGCGCGGGTTTCATTCGGTATGGCGAACAGCGTAAGCGCCGCAAGAGCGAGGAGCATTTGCACGGAGCGCGGACGCGTTTCGGAGACGCAGAAGAAAAGCGCGAGCAGGATGATCGCCGCGGTGAGCGGATAGGCGGGACGTTCGATGGGACGGAACGCGGAGACGGCGTTTTCGCTTTCCTTGCGGTCGAGCATCCGGATGCGCGTTTCAAGTTCGTCAATGCCGCTGTATGCGGCGGTGGAACGGACGTAGATGCCGCCTGTGCGCCGGGCGAGTTCAGTCAGTTGCGGCTCGTTGAGGGGGCTTTTTACCGGATTCCCGTCGCGGTCCGTGAGAATCCGGAACTTTCCGTCGTTGTCCTTCACACGGATGACCGCCGGGTTCGACGGATCGCCGACCCCGACCGCGAAGACCGGTATCTGCGCCTTGGCGAGTTCGTTGACGACGGTTGCGCCGCGGCCGGTGAGCTCGTCGCCGTCGGTCACGAGGATGATGGCCTTGTGCGTGCCCTGTGCGCCTTGGAACGCCTTGACGGCTTCTTCAAGCGCGAGCTGCACATTGGTGCCGCCGATGGGGATCGTCTCGGTGTCAAGGTCGTCCACGAGCTGGATAAAGCTCGCCCGGTCCACGGTCAGCGGGCAGACCAGGAAGGATTCGCCCGCGAATGCGATCAGGCCGAAGCGGTCGCCCGGGTTCTTCTTCACGATCTCGCGCACGAGCCATTTCGCATGGTCCATGCGGCTTGGCTTTACGTCATCGGAGAGCATGCTTTTCGAAACATCGAACAGCACGAGCAGGTCGCGCCCGGTGCTTGTGTTGTGCATGACCTGTTTGCCCCAGGACGGGCGGGCGGCGGCAACGGCCAGAAGAAGGACGACGAGAGTGAGCAGGATGATGCGGAAGATACGTTTGCCGGACGAGGCGTTGGAAAATCGTGCCGCGCGTTCATCCGTGCCGAACATTTTGCGCAGAAGTCTGGTCCTGCGGACGCCGCCGGCGATGGCCAGAACAAGGATCAGAGGGATGATCCAGAGTAAATTCCATAATATGCTGCCGCTGAGAAATGACATGACGCTGTTCCTTCGGGCGGGTCCTGCCGCCGTTTCATTGATGTTTCAGTTGATTTGACGCCGGACGATCCATCTGTGCCGCGCGGTATGCATCCGCCCATTGGGAAAAAACGGATGGTCCGGCGGTGCGGGGGAGCCCCGGCATCAAAACCTTTAGACACGCGGTTTTGTCTTTTGTTCCACGTCCGTGTCTTTCTTCGCCGCATATTTCCGGCATAAAGCCTTGAACTGGTCGCCGCGGTCCCTGTAGTCGCGGAACATGTCCATGCTGGCGGTGGCGGGCGACAGCAGCACGACATCGCCAGCCGAGGCGCAGGAAACGGCTTTTTCGACGGCTTCCGGGAATGTCCCGCACAGGGAGAACGGCACGGCGTTTCTTTCGAGACAGGCGGCGATCTTCTGTCCGCACGAACCGAAGACGACGGCGAGCCTGAGGTGTTTCAGAGTCGGCGCAAGTTCCTCGAAATCCATGTCCTTGTCCAGTCCGCCAAGCAGGATGACCACGTTATGGTCACCTCCGACCGCGGCCAGTGCGGCGTTCACGGCGTGCGGATTGGTCGCCTTGGAGTCGTTGATGTACTGCACGCCGTCCGCCGTCAGGAAACGTTCCAGCCTGTGCGGGCCGGACTCGAATCTCGCGAGGGCGTCCGTCACGACAGGTGCGAACACGGCGTCCTCGCCCTGCACGGCGGCCAGCAGCGCGAGCGCGGCGAGCGCATTCTCCAGATTGTGGACGCCCTTCAACGCGAGGGAATCAACGGGGATAACGCTTTTTTCGCGGAACTTCAGTACATTGTCCCGCACAGTGAAATCGGCGGGCAGACCTGCCGAAAATGTGTAGAACTTCTGTCCGGGCGCGGCAGGTTTGAACCGGTCGAGGATGAGCGAATTGACCACGCAGACGGCGGCGGGATCGCCGAGGAGTTTGAATTTCGCGGCGGCGTACGCCTCCATACTGCCGTGACGGTCGATGTGATCGGACGCCAGGTTCAGGACTGCGGCGGCGGCCGGATGCGGCACGGGCATGATCTCAAGCTGGAATGAACTGATCTCCACAATGGGGAGTTCAAGTTTGCCATCCAGGCAGTCGATCGCGGCGTCGCTCATGGCATAACCGTTGTTCCCACAGGCGCACGCACGGACTCCGGCGGCGCGGAAGAGCTCGGCGGTCAGCTCGGTCGTGGTCGTTTTGCCGTTGGTCCCGGTGATGCCGACGAACGGTTTTCCGCAGGATCCGAGCGCGAACTCGAGTTCGCTGACAAGGCGGCCGGAGATTTCCGCAAGTTTCGCGCGGACGGGGTTCCCCGCGCGGAAACCGGGGCTCAGGACAGTGCGTTCGAATCGGGGCAGGGCATCCTGCGCGCGAAATCCGAAATAGACCGCAGAGGGCGGTTTCGGAAGGGATGCGGCGAACGCGTGCAGGGAGTCGTTGTCCTGTTCGTCAAGCAATGCAAAGGGAATGCCGAGCCGGGCTGCGAGCCGGGCTGCGGCCCGGCCGCTGACGCCGCACCCGGCGATAAGCGTCATGCCGCTGATTTCACTGGTCATAAGTCGTTTTCCTTCATAAGGACCGGATCGCGTTTGAACCATGTGTGCAGGTCCAGTTCCTGATTATTGAGGATGATATCAAGGTCTTCCGGCTCGAGATGCCGGTAATCCATGAGCTTTCTGAGGCGTTCCTGCACGGCGTCGACCGCGCCCCGGCTCCCGATGCGTTCGTAGACATCCATGAGCATGAGGAGCGGCAGGACGGAACGCGGGCGCAAGGCCATGGTGCGTTTCAGGAAGGGAATGGCGTCCGCGGGATGTCCGCCGATCACGCATGCCCGTGCAAAATAGTCGTTGACGTAGCCGAAGTCCGGTGTGCTGCTCGCTGTGAACATGGCATAGTAGCGCGCGGCATGCGTGGTGTCGTAAAGAGAAGCATGTTTGAGCGCGCGGGATCTGAGCGGAAGACTTGATCCGGGGACGGATGCTGCCGTGAGATAGAGCCGTGCCGCATCCTCGTGCCTGCCCTCCATCGCGACGTTGTCCGCGTGCCAGGCGATCGATTCCGCAGTCAGGTTCGCGAACGCGGAAAAGAGGGCGGTCCCGAGGAGAACGAGTCCGATTGCGAAGAGGGCGGGCCGGATCAGATGCCTTGTGCGGTGTTCGGGCATGTGATCCCGTTCGGTCTTTTTCAAAAATTGCAGGCGGAAGCGCCTCAGGAACGCGGGCGGGCGCCAGAACGGCGCGGGAGAACCTTCTCGTTCGTGGATAAGGAGTCCGAGGAAGACCATGGCGAGCAGGTTGGTCGGCCAGCGGAACAACACGAGGTCAAACTGCGCGTGGACGAGCAGTCCGGCGAGGCACAGTAGCGAAAGCCTCGTTTCATCATCCATTCCGCAATTCTGGAATTCCCCGAATCCTATGATGTTTGCGCCTATCCCCTCCGGTTCCGGCTTCCCCCCGCAGCCGTTGCCGGGGATGTCGCTCCAGACCCAGGTCTCGCCGGCAATGCGTTTCGCGGCGAAGAACATGGGCTCCAGCACAAGATAAAGCCAGCAGAGCAGTCCGAGGATGCCGGACGCCGCCGCGATATACAGCAGGTGGTTGTGCGGATGGTCGATGCGTACGGCCGAGTGGCGCATGGAGAAGAATTCCGGGCGGCGGAAATTCAAATAGTCCTGCTCAAACGAGGGCGCGCCGAACCCGATCTCCGGCCGCTCTGCGATCATGCTCATGGTCGTGTTCGCGAGGAAAACGCGTTCGTCGCGCGAAAGTTCGTCGAGAATGCGTCCGTGCGAGGCGAAAAAAGTGAACCAGAGCGAGCCGACGATGGCCGCCGTCAGGACGGCAAAGAGCGTCAGGTGGCGTCCGCGGTGTCCGAGCTTCAGGAAAACCCACAGCGCTCCGGCGGCCGCGACGCCCAGGATCGTCCCGCGCGAGTCCGTCAGCGTGATCTGCCAGACCGTCACGCCCGCGACGAGGAGGAGAGTCCCGTTGCGCCAGAGAGCGTTCACACTCCAATTATCCTCGGAGGGACACCATTTCCATGCCGTCAGGATCGCGAACGGCGCGGTGACGGCGAGGAGCGCGGCGTTCCAGTTGATGTTGCCCGGCAGCCCGAAAAGGAACCAGTGCAATCCGTAATACTGGACGAATCCGAGTGCGACGTCGATCAGCCAGAGGAGCGTCAGATACCACGGCAGAAGGCGCTTGATTTCGCGGGCGAACACGCATACGCAGAGCGGCACTGTCGCCGTGAGGAAGAGCTCGCCCGTCTCCGCGGCGTTGTATTGCCCCGCGTGACGGATCCCGTGCCAGAGCCCGACGCCAAGCAGGATGCCCGCGGCGATGAGCAGGCCGCGCGGGAGGTGGTCGTACACGGCCAGGATCCGTTGGGGGAAGAGGAAGGCCATCCCCGCCGTCGCGAGCACGATCGTCCCCGTCTCGAAGAAACGGAACGACCACGACGGCACGCACAGGAGCATTCCCGGGCAGACCAGCAGGGCTGTCGCTAAAATGAACACGGCGGCTGTCATGGCGCCGCGTGTGGTTGACTCCTCGTTCGGCATGGCGTTTTTTCTCCGGTTACACTGAAAAAAGGCAATCTAATACTGTACATGCGGAATCCGTTTTTTCAAGGTTTCCATGTCTGCGGCGGCGTGCTTTTTTCCGCCGGACCGCGTTTGCCGTGCAGGTCTTTCCCGAAAAAAGCGCGAAAACAGGCAGAAAAACGTTTTTTTCACTTGCGAAACGCGCGTTGACGCGTTACATTATGTAATGGCAGGGCATCAAAGCCCGCCAGGAAGGGAACCAATGAAAGACGACAAAGATATTCAGAACATGGAATTCAAGGAATCGAAGGAACAGGTGTCCTTTACGCCGGTGAATATCACTGTATCGGGAGAAAACGGAGGTGATTCCGCCAGGGACGATTCCTCCGAGGACCGTATCATAGACGCACCCGCCCTCATCCTGGGCGGCATCGTCGTTTTCCCTCATGCTCTGACGCCGCTCGTGCTGAACGACCCGGGCATGATCTCCATGATGGATGCGGCATCGTCCGGCGACCGCATGATCGCGCTGTTTCCGGAAGTGCCGGACGACGACTCCATGCGCGGCCTGATCAAGGGGAAGGCTTTCGATCCAAACACGAGCTCGTTCCTGCTCAATAAACGAAGAATCGCATCCGTCGGGGCGCTCGCCCGCATCGTGAAGACGCTGAAATTCCCGGACGGCACGGTGCGTGTGCTCGTGCGCGGTATCGCGCGCTGCCGTTTTATGGCTGTCGTGCCGGGCAAGCCGTACATGGTCATGAAAGTGCACCGGCTCTCCGATGTCCCGGATCCATCCATGGAGACCGCGGCGATGGTCCGCAATGCGACCAAACAGTTCCAGGAGGTCATCTCGTTCGCACCGAATTTCCCTGAGGAACTGAAGATCGCCGTACTCAACATGACGGACAATTCTCGCATCGTGGACGTGATCGCCGACACGCTCAATATCTCCTTTGCCGAAAAGATCGTCCTCCTTACTTCGCTGAAACTCCAGGACCGCCTGCATTTCCTGACGATCCTGCTCAACCGCGAACTCGAGGTCCTGCGCCTTGGATCCGAGATCCAGCGGCAAGTCCACGACGCCATGTCGAAGCAGCAGCGCGAGTTTTTCCTGCGGGAACAGCTCAAGCAGATCCGCGAAGAGCTCGGCGAGGACAACCGGAACCCGGACGTGGTCGCGATCGCGGAACGCATCGAAAAGGCGCATCTCCCCGAAGCCCCGTACAAGGTCGTGACCAAGGAGCTGGAGCGCCTCAACATGGTCCCGCCGTCCTCGCCGGAGTACAACATTTCCTACACCTACATCGACTGGCTGCTCAGCGTCCCGTGGACGCAGGCGACCGAAGAGCGTGCGGATGTGCAGGTCGCCGCATCCGTGCTTGATGCCGACCACTACGGGCTGAAGGACGTGAAGGAACGCATCCTCGAATTCCTCGCCGTCCACCAGCTCAAGAAGAACAGTAAATCGCCGATCATCTGCTTCATCGGACCGCCCGGCGTCGGCAAGACCTCGCTCGGTCGTTCCATTGCTGTCTCCCTCAACCGCAAGTTCGTCCGCATGTCGCTCGGCGGCATCCGCGACGAGGCCGAGATCCGCGGGCATCGCCGCACCTACATCGGCGCGCTCCCCGGACGCATCATCCAGGGGATGAAGCGCGCCGGGACGGTCAACCCGGTGTTCATGCTGGACGAACTCGACAAGCTCGGCAGCGACTACAAAGGCGACCCCGCGTCCGCGCTGCTCGAAGTGCTTGACCCGGAGCAGAACAAGGCGTTCAACGACCATTATCTCGAGGTCGACTACGACCTCAGCAAGGTGATGTTCATCGCGACCGCGAACATGCTGGAGACCATCCCGCGTCCGCTGCTCGACCGCATGGAGATCATCCGTCTGCCCGGCTA